>Ga0210394_10000181_pt1 | contig 152751 bp, 128 predicted proteins | sample IncBWC12MmetaG_FD_160121 | JGI IMG/M metagenome (GOLD analysis project Ga0210394, IMG submission 160121) | Forest soil microbial communities from Barre Woods Harvard Forest LTER site, Petersham, Massachusetts, United States - Inc-BW-C-12-M | ecosystem: Environmental > Terrestrial > Soil >... | reverse complement strand
CTTCGCCTCGCTTGGACTTCCTTCCTTGCTTGACCGTCCAGCGTAACCCTCTGAACCGCCTGATGCGGACCCGCATGTCAGGTGGTGTGGCAGGGGCGAGCGGGTGACTGCTCCCCCTATGCCGATTTGGGGGGAGGTGTGCCGTGAGTCGTTGTGCAAGAACCGAGAGTTCTGGAAAGTCAGTGGTTTCTATTGCCATGGATCGTATCCCAAACCGTATGATAGCGATATGGCGGATTTGCTGAGCGTTAATGCGTTGACGGTGCAATTGCCGACCGCGGCGGGCTGGGTGAAGCCCGTGAATGAGGTGTCGCTGCGGATTGCGGCGGGAGAAACGCTGGGGTTGGTTGGGGAGTCGGGTAGCGGAAAAACGTTACTTTCGCTGGCGCTCGTGGGGTTGTTGCCAACGGGTGCGAGGGTCAGCGGCGAGATTTTGTTGCGTTCCGTGGGGCAAGACAAAGAAAAGGACCACGCTCGGAGGCAGAGTGCGCAGAGAGACGCGGAGGACGAGCGCAGGGATTTGGTTCGGCTTGGCGAAGAGCAATGGCGCAGGGTGCGCGGGCGAGACATCGCCATGATTTTTCAGGAGCCGATGACCTCGCTGAATCCGGTGATGCGAGTGGGCGCGCAAATCGAAGAGGCCATCCTGGCGCACGAGCCGAAGCTCGAAAAGGAGTTGCTGCACCGGCGCCTGCTCACGGCGATGGAGCATGCGGCGATGCCTGAACCGGAAGTGCGCGCGCGGCAATTTCCGCACCAGCTTTCCGGAGGATTGCGGCAGCGCGCGATGATTGCCATGGCGCTGGCGCCGTGGCCGAAGCTGCTGATCGCGGACGAGCCGACAACGGCCCTGGATGTGACGGTGCAGAAACAGATTTTGGATTTGCTGGACCGGCTGCGGCGGGAATTGAAACTAGCGCTGCTATTTATCACGCATGATCTGGCGGTGGTGGCGAAGGTGGCAGACCGCGTGGCGGTGATGTACGCGGGGCGGATTGTGGAACAAGGGCTAGCGCGAGAAGTGTTGAGAGCGCCGCGACATCCTTATACGCAGGGACTGCTGGCGGCTTCGCCGACGCTGGTGAAGCGGAGGCTCACGCCAATTCCTGGGACGGTGCCGCAGTTGACGGAACTGCCGCCGGGATGCGCGTTTGCGCCACGGTGTTCGTTCCGAAGAGCGGAGTGCGAGCGGGCGGTGCCGGAATTTCGGTTGGCGGAGCCCGATCATGGAGCGCGGTGCGTGCTGGTATGAGGATCGTGTGGGGTAGTGCGGTGAGGAGGAGAGTGTCGCGCCTACGGCGCTCGTTCGATGCGGATTGGTACCCAGCCCTGGCGGGCTGGGCTAAATTGTGTCGCGCCGACGGAGCTCAGGTCCGTCGAAGGTCCGCACCCCTACAGCGCCGGTCTCACAAGGCGACGGCTGCAAAAACCGATTGCGGCGGCGAAGTGGTGTCCGGCGCTCGGACACTTCTAGCCATACGGTACATAGCGCTATGAGCTACTTGCTGGCAGTGCGAAATTTGCGGAAGAGTTTCGTGCGGGGCGGAGGGGTATTTGATGGCGAGGGGAAGGGTGAACGGTTTACGGCAGTGGACGATGTGAGTTTTGAGGTTGCGCGGGGAGAGACGTTCGCCATCGTGGGGGAAAGCGGATGCGGGAAGACGACGCTGGCGCGCATGATTTTGCGGCTGATCGAGCCGGACTACGGCGTGATCCAGTTTGAGGAGCAGGACCTGCTGAAGCTGAAGGGCGAGGAGTTGCGCGCGCAGCGGCGGCAAATGCAGATGATTTTTCAGGACCCGTTCGCGTCGCTGAATCCGCGGATGCGCGTGGGAGAGATCGTCGCGGAGCCGCTAGCGATCCATGAACCACAGCGTTCATCGGCCGAGCGGATGGCGCGTGCGAAAGAAATGTTGCAGCGCGTGGGACTGGACGAGGCGGCGCTCGCGAGATATCCCCACGAATTTTCCGGCGGTCAGCGGCAGAGGATTGGGATTGCGCGGGCCCTGATTTTGCGTCCGAAGCTGGTGGTGGCGGACGAGCCGGTATCCGCGCTGGACGTTTCGGTCGGCGCTCAAGTGCTGTTGCTGTTAGAGGAATTGCAGAAGGAGTTTGGGCTCACCTATCTTTTGATTTCGCACAGTTTACCGGTGGTGAGTCAGTTGGCGAGCCATATCGCAGTGATGCGCGCCGGGCAGATGATTGAATATGGGCCGGCCAATTTGATCCTGCATGAGCCCACGCACGCGTATACCCGGGACCTGCTGGCGGCGGTGCCGGAGATACCCGAACCGGGCCAAATGTGATACTTTCCGACCAGTGTTGCGTAGTAATCCCTAGAACCAGTCTCGGAAATCCTGTGGCGAAGGAGTCCTCAAATGGCGACAGAACCGATGCCAACCCCTATGCCTGAAGTCGAAACCCAGGCGAGGGTTTCCCCGTTCGGCAGAATTTTCGGAGTGCTGTTCTCGCCAAAACCAACGTTCGAAGACATTGCGCGCAAACCCACCTGGTTGCTGCCGGTGCTCATCCTGGCCATTCTTGGGACGGTGGTAGCTGTCGGAATCAATCAAAAAATGAACTGGCGCGAATATATGAGCCAGCAAATCGAGAAGAGCCCAGCAGGGGCGCAGCTCTCCGCGGACCAAAAACAGCAAAGGATCGAAGCAGGCGCGAAATTCGCGCCTATCAGCGCCTACGTGTTCGGGATTCCCGCGCCGGTGATCGTGGTACTTGTCGTCGCCCTGATCATGTGGGGAGCTTACAATCTGTTGGGCGGAGCGAACCTGAATTACAAAACGGCCCTAGCCATTGTGTCCCACGCCTATGTGCCGTTGATCATCGCCAATGTACTGTTCCTGATCGTGCTATTCCTGAAACCGTACGGAACTCTCGACCTCGACAATCCTGTGGCTACAAATCTGGCGGCTTTCCTTCCAGAAGACACCGCCAAGTGGCTGCTGGCAATCGGAAAGAATTTGGACATTTTCGTACTGTGGATCACGGTGCTGATTGCGATTGGGTTTGCCGCGGCGAATCCGAAGAAGTTGAAAGGCGGAAAACCGTACACCATTGCGTTCGGGATGTTCGCGGTTTGGGTGATTCTGCGGGTGGGAGCGGCGTTTATTTTCTCCTGATAGACTGGAGAAGTGAGTTTTTCGTTTGAAGTTTTGCAGAACGATCCGACCGGGGCGCGGCGGGGGAAACTGGCGACGCCGCACGGAGACATCGAGACGCCGTTCTTCATGCCCTGCGGCACGGCCGGAACCGTTAAAGGCTTAACGCAGGACGCGCTCGAGGAACTGGGCGCGGGCATCCTTCTCGCGAATACCTATCATTTATATTTGCGGCCGGGACACGAGCTGATTCGCAGGCTCGGGGGGTTGCATGCCTTCATGGCGTGGCGAGGGGCGATTCTGACGGACTCGGGCGGCTATCAGGTTTTCAGCTTGTCCGAGTTGCGCAAAGTTACGGACGAAGGCGTGCGTTTTCGTTCTCATCTAGACGGCTCTGAACATTTACTTACACCCGAAAAAGCGGTGGAGATCCAGCTTGCTCTGGGATCGGACATTGCCATGGTGCTAGACGAGTGCATCGAAACGCCGGCTCCGCGGAATGTTGCCGAAGCGGCGCTGAAGCGCACGACGGAATGGGCGTGCCGGGGGCGAAATGTTTTTCTGCAATGCGCGAAACGTGACGGCGATCCCGCACAATGGCAATTCGGGATCGTGCAAGGCGCCACATTCGCGGATTTGCGGCGGGAAAGCGCGCGGCAACTTTTGGCATTGGAGTTTCCGGGTTACGCGATCGGAGGTCTGGCGGTCGGCGAGCCACACGAAGTGACTTGTGAAATGACGGCGGAAGTTACGGCGCTGCTGCCGCAAGGGCGTCCTCGTTACCTGATGGGGGTGGGCCGGCCAGAACAGTTGGCGGATTACGTTGCGCGCGGCATCGACATGATGGATTGCGTGCTGCCGACACGCGCGGCACGGCATGCGTGTTTGTACACGAGCGAAGGCCGCGTGCTGATCAAAAACGCTCGCTATATAGAGGACCAGCGACCCATCGATCCGAATTGCAGTTGCAGCGTGTGCAGGCGATACACACGCGCCTACCTTCGGCATCTTTTCGTTGCCGGAGAGATCACCGCGGCGATTCTGGCGACCCACCACAATGTTTGCTTTTACCTTGACATAATGAGGCAAATTCGAGAGGCTATCACTTTTGGACATCTGGCGAATTTCGCAACAGAGCTGCGTGCCCGCTATGTGGCAGGACCGGCCTGAAGCGATACGCCCGGCACGCGGAGCAGCTCCGCGACGCTGTGGCAACCCGCGGTAAGTCGACTCTCATCGAGAGAATCGGGGCGGGCAGGGCAAGCGGGAAAAATCCCGCTCGCGGCGGTTCTTTCCCCGTGACAGGAAATCCGCCCGGTCAAACCCGAGATTAGGATGATGCGGCGGTTCGAAAGGGTACGGTAAAACCAACCAGATGAACTCGGCGGCATTTTTGATGTGGCAGGCAGGCGGCCTCGGCGGGGGGCTTGGTGGCTTCATGCTGCCACTTCTGCTGATGTTCGGCATCATGTATTTCCTGGTGATCATGCCGCAGCAAAGGCAAAGGAAAAAGATGCAAGAGATGCTCGGCGCGGTGAAAAACGGAGACAAAGTGATTACCACGTCGGGCATCTACGGCACGATCAATGGAATCGACGGTGACACGTTCATATTGAAGGTCGCCGATAACGTAAAAATTCGCGTTGCGCGAGCGGCGATCGCCCAAGTGGAGACAACCGAAGATGCCAAGTAACTCCGCTCCGGCTCGCGCGCTGCCGCGCCGAATCTTCTAACCATGAATCCCAACTTGAAGTGGAAAGTCATTTTCATCCTTGCAGTGGTGGTTGTTTGTTTGTATTCCATCTTCGGAATGCCCGCCTTTCCGACGTCCTTCGCGCAGGTCAAAGATAACTTCGCGCACCAGATCAAACTCGGCCTTGACCTGCAGGGTGGCACGCATCTGATTTTGCAGGTGCAGGTACAGGAAGCGGTGGCGCAAGAGACCGACCAGACGGTGGACCGGCTCACGACCGCGATGCGCCAAAAGAACATTCATTACGAGGAAGTGCGGCGTGTGGACGATGAGCACATCGTCGTGCGCGGCGTTCCGAACGACGCCTATACGGCGTTCAGCGATCTGCTGCACGAGCAGTTTGATAGCAACTGGACTTCGAGTCCCGCGCCGGGAGAATCGAACGCGACACTTCTTTTTATGCGCCCATCCACCAAGGCGGCGATCGAGGAGACCACCATGACGCAGACGCTCGAGACCATCGAGCGCCGCATCAATGCTTTGGGCCTGACCGAGCCGACGATCCAACCGCACGGACGCGTCGGGCAAGACAACGAGATTCTTGTGCAGCTTCCGGGCGAAGGCGATCCGGCCGCGGCGATGCGCGTGATTCAGGCGGGCGGACAACTGGAGTTGAAGCTGGTGGAGGATCCTCAGACCTATCCTTCCGAAGCCGCAGCGCTGGCAGCCAAAGCCGGCATCTTGCCGCCTGGCACAGAGCTGGTGCAGGGCGGCAGCGAGGCGCGCACACCGGCCGGGCAGAATTCAGGGGCAGTGTGGTACTTGCTGAGCCGCACTCCGGCGGTGACTGGGCGGGATTTGCGCAGCGCCACGGAAAGTCGCAACACGGAAATGCCTGGCCAATGGCAAATCAACTTTGTGTTGTCGGGTGACGCGGGACGGAAGTTTGAACGGTTCACGGAGCAGAACACCGGACGCCAAATGGCGATTGTATTGGAAAAGAAGGTCTATTCCGCGCCGACAATTCAGGGCAAAATCGCCGACCAAGGGCGCATCGACGGAAATTTCAGTCAGGAAAGCGCGCACGAACTGGCGCAGATTTTGCGCGCCGGAGCGTTGCCGGCTTCGATCAAGTATCTGGAGGAGCGCACCGTAGGACCGTCGCTTGGGGCGGATTCGATTCGCCACGGTGTTCAGGCTTCCGTCCTCAGCTTGGTGGTGGTGATGGTGTTCATGGTGTTTTACTACCGGCTGTCCGGTGCGAACGCCGTGCTGGCGTTGATCTTAAACCTGATCATCCTGCTGGCGGCGATGGCGATGTTTGGAGCCGTGCTCACATTGCCGGGCATTGCAGGCGTGATTCTGACGATCGGTATGGGCGTGGACTCGAACGTTCTGGTGTTCGAACGTATCCGCGAAGAGATTCGCAACGGGAAGTCGGCTTCAGCGGCAGTGGAAGCGGGCTTTGATAAGGCGTTTCTCACGATTATCGATACGCACGTGACTACGGTGGTGTCGGCCATTTTCCTGTTCATTTTTGGAACTGGGCCGATTCGAGGATTTGCCATCACGTTGACCATCGGTTTGATCGCCAACGTCTTCACGGCCATTTATGTGTCCAAGACGATTTTCCAGTATCACCTAGCGAAAATGGATCGGCAGGCGGAGTTAAGTATTTAGCGAGGTCTAGCGGTAGTAGTACCGGGTGGAAATTGTAGCTGGGAACAAACCGGAACGCGTTGGAGTCTAAGGAAGGGAAGCATAAAACGGCATGATCGAGCTCTTCAAACAGCCCAACATCGACTGGATGGGCAAGGCCAAGTATTTCTTCGCTTTAAGCGGATTGCTGTTGATCATCGGGTGGTCCGCGATCCTACTGAAGGGCGGCATCAAATACGGCATCGATTTCAAGGGTGGCACAAACGTTGATGTGATCTTCACCCAGCCACCGAATATCGACAAGTTGCGCAGCGCGCTTCAACAGCAGGGCCTAAGCAACACCGAGATTCAAGGCGTCAGTTCCAACACCATCTCGGCGGCGAACTCAAGCGAGGTTCTGATCTTTGTGGAGCAGGCCGGGCAGAGCGACCAGGCCATCGACGAGAGCAGAGCTAAGGTTCTCAAGGCTTTGGATGCTACTTACGGCGTGGATCGCGCCAAGCCGGATTTCAATTCCGTTACTCCTTCCGCGCTGGCGAACTTTTTGTCACAGAAGGACCCGCTAGGGCTTTCGGTCGCGGCCGGCGACAAGTACCAGACGCTAGCGAAAGGTGTTCTGGCGTACCGCGACAAAGACAAGCATGGCGTAATCACCAACCTGGCGGAACTCTCCCAGGTGAGCGGCGCGACGCCGGCGGTGGTTTCCGCGATGCAAGAAGACTATTCTCTCGCTCCCTTCGCCATCCGCAACGTAGAAATCGTTGGCGCCAAGGTAGGTGCAGAATTACGCAATCAGGCCATTCGAGTAACCCTCTATGCTTTGGCGGGCATGCTGGTATATATTGCCTTCCGGTTCTACGGCGGACAAATCGGTGGTTCGACCGGCTGGTCATCCAAAGGCGGACTTGGCTTCATTCTGCGCTTTGTGGATCGCATCATCTTTGGAGTGGCTGCGGTTCTCGCCGTTTTTCACGATGTGCTGATTACCCTGGGGCTGTTTAAGATTTTCGGATTCGAAATATCGCTGACCGTAATCGCCGCGTTGTTGACCCTGGTCGGATATTCGATGAACGACACGATCGTCATCTTCGACCGCATCCGGGAAAATAACCGTCTCTTGCGGAAGGAACCCTTCGCGGATGTGGTGAACAAGTCGATCAACCAGACGTTATCGCGAACGATTCTGACCAGCGGATTGACCTTCCTCACCGTGCTCGTCCTGTTCCTGATGGGCGGCCAGGTGCTCCGGGCATTTAGCTTTGCCCTGGTGGTGGGGATTGTGGTAGGAACGTACTCAAGTTTCGGGATTGCAGCACCGCTGGTCGTCGCCTGGAATAGCTGGCGAGGACACGGCACAACAGGCACCGGAACCGCAGCCGGCAACAAAACCCGAGGGGCCGACAGCGGCACGCCGCGCCTCGCGCCCGCGGGCAGGAGGTAGTCACAAATCATGTTTGAAGAAATGGTGGTTTCAAACCAGAAGAACAAGAAAACGAACAAGCCATGGACTGTCATTCTATCCATGGTGTTTCAAGTGGCCTTCCTTGCCATTCTTATCCTGATTCCGCTCATTTATACGGAAGCGCTGCCGAGGGCGATGATGTCTTCGATCCTATTGGCACCGCCACCGCCGCCGCCTCCTCCCCCTCCTCCTCCGCCCGCCGCAGTCATCCACGTTAAGCCCGTGGCCCACTTGATGGAAGCCGGCAAGCTGATCCAGCCGAAGGTAATTCCTCATGACATCAAGATTATTAAGGAAGACGAACAGCCGCCTGACATGGGCGCTGGAATCGCCGGTGGTGTACCCGGCGGCGTAGCCGGCGGTTCGATGGGCGGTGTAATTGGCGGCGTCATTGGCGGAGCCGGTGGAGCTCCTCCACCACCGAAGCCGAACGTGTCACGCATACGTGTGGGCGGAGCGGTGCAGAACGCCAAACTGGTTAATCGCGTTCAGCCCATTTATCCCCCGCTGGCGCGTCAGACGCGCATCAGCGGAACCGTGAAGCTGCATGCCATTATCGGAAAGAACGGAAGCGTCGACCAGTTGCAGGTCGTCTCGGGCCATCCCTTGCTGGTGCAGGCCGCGCTCGATGCCGTGAGGCAGTGGCGCTATCAGCCCACGTTGCTGAACGGCGAACCGGTCGATGTGGACACGGAAATTGACGTGATTTTCTCTCTCGCACAGTAGTGAAACGGTGCGGCGCGGGAGTCGTGGGAGCCCGGCGCCGTTCCGAGTAAGTAGTCGTAGGAAACAATCTGTTGGTTCCTGCCCGCGGGGGCCACTAGGAAATAAGGAGCAAACGAATGCTAGCATCTCTGTATGTCTACGCGGCCTGGCTCCAGGAAGCCACAACCTCATGGGACCTGCGTTCCATGTGGGGAAACATGGGGCTCCTGGCGAAGATCGTCGTGGTGATTCTGTTCATTCTTTCGGTCTATTCGTTCGGCGTGATGATCGACCGTTTCCTGATGTACAACAACGCGAGGAAGCAGTCGCGGCTATTCGTGCAGCAGGTAGCCGGCGCCCTCAAGGATGGCAAACTCGATGAGGCGATCGCCATCGCCGAGCGTAACAAGAAGAGCCACATCGCCAAGGTAGTGGCGACGGGCTTGTCTGAATTCCAGTCGGCATCGCAGCAAGTGTCGGACGCCGAAGTGATCGAAGCCGCCAAGCGCGGACTCGAGCGGTCAGTAGCTATCGTGCACGCGGAAATGAAGCGCGGACTTTCGGCGCTGGCCACGATTGGTTCGACGGCGCCGTTCGTCGGACTGTTCGGCACGGTGGTTGGCATCTTGAACGCGTTTAAGGGCATCGAGCAACAGAAGGCGACCGGTCTGTCGGCGGTAGCCGGTGGTATCGCGGAAGCGCTGGTGACGACGGCGTTCGGTTTGCTGGTCGCGGTGCCTGCGGTGTGGGCCTACAACTATTTCACCAACCGGGTCGAGGCGTTCGACGTAGAAATGGACAACTCCTCGATGGAGTTGATCAACTACTTCATCCTGCGCCGCGGCGCGAAGAAGTAATCCGGAAGAAGGTTAACCATGGCATACAAGCCAGTAGCCGGAGCCCAAATGGCGGCGCCGAACGTGATTCCGATGGCGGACATCATGCTCGTGTTGCTGATCATCTTCATGGTGGTCACACCTATGTTGCAGAAGACGCATCAGGTGGATTTGGCCTCCGTGAACGATCCGCGTGATATGAAGGATGCGGATAAGGACGATGCCATCGTGGTGGCCGTCACCCGGGATGGAAGCCTTTTCCTTGGCAACAGCAAGATAAAGAAGGAAGAAATCACGGGTCAGATCAAGGACCAGCTTGCCAACAAGCTGGACAAGACCGTCTATGTCAAGAGCGACGCACGCGCCAAGTATGGCGACGTGGTCGCCGTCGTGGACGAGATTCGTTCGGCTGGAGTGGACTCTCTGGGGTTGCTGACGGAAAAGACCAAAGCACTGGCCGGACCTTCGGCACCACCGACAAACACGCCGAAAGCGGCTGGCGGTAGTTGAGGCAAGTAGGGTTGCATTTGCCGTAGTCGTCATTCGTTTGCTGAGTTGATGGAACCGCGCCGGCTCCCACCCGGCGCGGACCGCTTCTCCGGGAGCAGGACGCTGCGGAACGATAGGAGAACTCGCAATGGCGATGGACGTTGGAGAGAACAAAGGTGCGATGGCCACGCCGAATATCGTGCCGTTGATCGATATTCTGCTGGTGCTGATTATCATCTTTATGGTTATTACGCCGCTGACGCCTAAGGGACTCGACGCACTTGTGCCGCAGCCTTCGCCGAACCAGCAGCAAAACCAGGAACTGGAAAACAAGACTGTCGTGGTTCAGGTGCTGATGAACGGCAAGCTCAAGATCAACAACGAAGACACGAACTGGGATGGGCTTGAGCCGCGCATGGAGCAGATTTTCAAGGATCGAGCGGAGAAGGTGGCTTTCGTCAAGGGCGACAATGACGTTCAGTTCATGGACGTAGCGAGAGCTATCGACTTAATGAAGCAAGCCGGGATCGATCGCGTGGGCTTGATCACTGCCAAGCTCGAAGCTGGCCAGTAAGTATTCGCGGTTTTCGCTGGATGTGAGAGTCCTCCTCGCCGGGTGTGGATACCGGAAACGAGGTGACTCATGGGAATCGGATTTAGTGGTGGGAGAGGCGGGATACGCGCGGATGTAAATGTAGTCCCGCTGATCGACATTCTGCTGGTGCTGTTGGTCATATTTATGATCATCCCCCACCGGCAGTTGGGGCTGCCGGCGAGCTTGCCGCAGGAAGCAAGTGAGCCGGTTCCGGTGGTACATCCGGAAACTATCGTCGTGCAGGTCGCATCGGATGGTTCGATTCGTCTCAATGGTGCGGTTGTACAGCGCGAGGAACTGAGGAGCCGTCTTGAACAGGTCTTCGCGTTGCGAGCTCAACGGGTTGCCTTTCTACAGGGGGATCGTTCTCTCGAGTTTCAGACGGTTGCCGAGGTTCTGAACGTCATGCATGTCGCCGGCGCTTCCCCGGTGGGCTTAGTGACTTCGGAACTGGAAAAAAATCGCTGAACGTGATGGAATGAGCCCTAGCGGGCGTAAGTGAATCCACGCGCTGTGCTCCAATGCATCGGAGCGGCGCGACTCAGGGATGGAAGCTTCCATGACTCAAGTAACGGTTCGACGGGGGACGACCTCGCGGGTCTCCCAAACGGCCTGTCAAATGTTTGGCGTGGCGGTGCTGCTGACGCTCGTCTCCGGCGTTTCCGGATGCAACAAGCTCCGTGCCCGCGATCTTTTGAACAAAGGCGTTGCTTCGTTCAAGAACGCGCAGTTTGACGCGGCGGTGGAGGATTTCAAACAGGCGAAAGAACTTGACCCGGACCTGGTCAATGCGCGCTTGTACTTGGCTACCGCATACGCGAGCCAGTACATTCCTGGAGCGCCCTCGGAAGAAAATATGCGCCATGGCCAGGAAGCCATCGCGGAGTATAAGGATGTTGTCGATAAGGATCCGAACAACCTGAGTGCGATCGACGGGCTGGCGTCGATTCTGTATCAGATGGCCGGTCAGCCGTTTGACGAAAAAAAGTTCGAAGAATCAAAGGCGTATCACGAGAAGCACATTGCGTTGAAGCCACAGGACCCGCAGCCGTACTATTCGATCGGCGTCATCGATTGGGCGCTGGCGTACCGCGGGAATACGGAAATGCGCTCGGACTATAACAAGGCGCACATCACTAAGCAGATCAAGGACTCCGACGCGCTGCCGCCGGACGTGCGAAAAGCGTACACCGATAAATACCAGGCGATGGTGGACGATGGGATTGCCAGCCTGAAAAAGGCCATCGAGCTGAAGCCGGATTACGACGACGCCATGACTTATCTGAACCTGCTGTATCGCCGCAAGGCCGACATGGTGGAATCGACGGCGGAGCGGGATAACTACACCAAGATGGCCGACGACCTTCTCGATAAGGTGAAAGAAATCAAGCAGAAGCGAGCCGAGCAGCCGCAACCATCGACCTGAGACAACGTTTCTGCATGCGTTTGCGGAAAGGGCTCCGGTTTACGCCGGAGCTCTTTTGCTTTTGAGCGAAGAACTTTAAGAGTGAATAAGTGTCAGAGTGAAAGAAAGGGAGCTGACGCACTCCCTGAAGCGCGCTGCTCTTCCGAATCGAGCCTCCGGAGCGTAAACTAAGCTATGGGATCGCGCGCCAACCTGCCCCTGAATTTCAACCGGGACCGGACTGAGCGCCAAGTCAACGCTCGCCTCGAAGAACTCCTGGAAAAACTGCGTACGCACCGGCCGTCCGAGGACCCCTGGCTGGTTCGCCGCGCGTATGACATTGCGGCGGAACGCCATCGGGACCAGTTCCGCAGTTCCGGCGACCCGTACATCACACACCTGCTGGAGGTCGCGCACATCCTCGCGGACATGAAGCTGGATGCGACCACGCTGGCTGCGGCGCTGCTGCATGACGCCATTGAGGATACCGAATATCCGGTTTCCCGGTTGGAAGAACGATTTGGGGCGGAGGTTGCGCATCTGGTGGAAGGAGTCACCAAGATCAGCCGGCTAAATATGATGGCTCCGGAAGCGCGGCAGGCCGAAAACGTGCGCAAGATGCTGCTGGCGATGGTGAATGACGTGCGCGTGGTGCTGGTCAAACTTGCGGACCGGCTGCACAACATGCGCACACTGGAATTCCTGTCGGAGGTCAAACAGCAGCGCATTGCGCGCGAAACCATGGACATTTATTCCCCGATTGCGCACCGCTTGGGGATGGCACTGATCAAAGGCGAACTCGAGGATCTTTCGTTCCGCTATCTTGAACCGGATGCCTACCTTGCGCTGCAAAAGGAAGTGACCGAAAAGTCGCCGGTACACAAGCGCTTTCTTGAGGAAGTGCAGAACGCCATTCGCACGAAGCTGGTGGAAAACGGCATACCTGCGGAACTGGAGGCGCGGGTCAAGGGAATCTATTCTCTGCATCGCAAGATTGTGCGGCAGGAGCGCACGCTGGAGCAGATTTACGATTTGCTCGCGGTCCGCGTAATCACGGACACGGAGCGTAATAGCTATGCCGCGCTTGGCGTGGTTCACCACATCTGGCGGCCGGTGCCGGGCCGGTTCAAGGATTACATCGCGATGCCACGGCCGAACCTGTACCAGTCGTTGCACACGACGGTCATTCACGGCGGGCAGCCGTTTGAAATTCAGATTCGGACACAGGACATGCACCGTATTGCGGAAGAAGGCGTTGCCGCGCACTGGAAGTATAAGGATGGGCGGCCGGTATCGAATGACGACGATCAGCGGATCGCGTGGATGCGGCAGTTGATTGAATGGTCACAGGAATTGCAAGAGCCTGGCGAGTTTCTTTCGACGCTCAAGGTGGATCTAGCGCCGGTGGAGGTGTACGCGTTTACGCCGAAGGGGCGCGTGCTGGAACTGCCGAGAGGGGCCACACCGGTGGACTTCGCGTATTCGGTGCACACCGAAGTGGGGCATCAATGCGTGGGCGCGAAGGTCAACGGGCAAATGGTGACGTTGCGCCATGAGATTGTTTCCGGCGACGTGGTGGAAATTCTGACGCAAAAGGGGCACAAGCCCAGCCGGGACTGGCTCAGTTTTGTGAAATCGTCGCACGCAAAAAGCAAAATCCGGCATTTCATCAATACCCAAGAGCGCGAAGAGGCCACCGAAATGGGCCGGCGCCTGCTGGAAAACGAGTCGCGGAATTTCCCCAAGGGACTGAAGAAAATCTCCGCGGAGGACCTGCTGAAGCTGAGCGAGGAATACGGGCTGTCCCGGCCGGAAGATTTGTTCGCGGCGGTGGGCTTCGGCAAATTTTCCGCGCGCCAAGTACTGTCGCGCTACTTCGGTGAGCCGAGCAAGGAAGGCGAGAAGCAGGAAGAAGACGCCAAGCCGACGCTGGTCAAGACCGTCAAGCGAATGTTTGGTTTTGGCGAAGCGCCGCTGATCGTCAAAGGCCAGGACGATTTACTGGTGTTTCGCGCGAAGTGCTGCAATCCGATTCCCGGCGACGACATTGTGGGCTACGTGACGCGAGGCCGCGGCGTGGCCGTACACACCCGCACCTGCCCCAATGTTCAGAACCTTTTGTACCAGACGGAACGGCGCATCGCGGTGGAGTGGGGTGGCAGCAACGTGGCTACCTTCCCGGTGGAATTGCTGATTCGGGCCAAGGACCGTCCAGGATTGCTGGCCGATATCACGTCGGTGATCAGCGGCGCGGGGTCCAACATCCGCACGCTCGAAAGCAGGCCCGATCGACAGAACGCGCGGGTCGAGGCCAGCCTGGAAATCACCGACAAACGGCAGCTCGAGTCCATTCTTACGAACATTCGTCGTATCCAGGGCGTTTATGGCGTAGAGCGTACGTTCCAGGTGTAACTTCTGGGCGGACTTGTATCCCTAAGCCAAAGGCGCGAATCTAATGCGCTAGTCATCCGAAACAGAAACCCAACGAGGCATCTCATGGACATGATTTTGGCGGCCGGAACGCCCGCACCTGACTTCAGCCTGCACGTAACCCCCGATCAAAAGCTTTCTTTGAAAGAATTGCGTGGCCGACCGGTGATTCTGGCGTTTTATCCCGCGGACTGGAGTCCGGTTTGCGGCGATCAAATGGCGCTTTATAACGAAATTCTGTCGGAGTTTCACAAATTCGGCGCTGAACTTTTAGGAATTTCGGTGGACGGGACCTGGTGCCACGAAGCGTTTGCCAAAGACCGTCACTTGCATTTCCCTCTGCTTGCCGATTTTGAACCGAAGGGCGCGGTGGCCAAAACCTATGGCGCTTATCGCACCGAAGACGGCGTATGTGAGCGCGCCTTGTTCGTGATCGACAAGAATGGCGTCATTGCATGGAGCTATTGTTCACCGGTGGCCGTCAATCCCGGCGCCGATGGAATTCTGGAAGCACTCGAGAATCTGCCTAAATAGGAGACAGACGATGAGCCTGCGAATTCCCGTTAGTGAGCAGGAACACATTCAAGGAAGCGCCGATGCGAAATGCACGCTTGTGGAATATGGAGACTACGAGTGCCCACATTGCGGGCATGCTTATCCCATCGTGAAGCGCGTGCAGAAGCATTTTGGCAAGAAGCTACGCTTCGTGTTCAGGAACTTCCCGCTTGCGGAAATGCATCCGCACGCCGAATCTGCCGCGGAAACCGCGGAGTACGCCGGCGCGCACGGGAAATTCTGGGAGATGCATGACGGCTTGTTTGAGAATCAGGAGCAGCTTGGAGGCGCGCTGTATCTAAAGCTTGCTCAGCAGTTAGGGCTGCCGCCGCAGGAATTGCGCGCCGCCGTCGAAAAGCGTGAGTATCTCGCGCGGGTAAAGAATGACTTTACGGGAGGCGTGCGAAGCGGCGTCAACGGAACGCCGACATTTTTCATCAACGGGAAGCGCCACGACGCTTCATTCGAATATGAGGATTTGGTCGAGGCGATCGATGCAGCCGCTCGATTAGCGAGATAGGCAAACCGCGAACCTGGCGCGAGAACGCGTGGCGGACCGCGCGGATATCGGCGACTTGGTTCGAACGCTAAACTAACGCGAGCGCAAGCCAAAGCCACAGACTTCGTTTCTAGCTCGCATTTCCTGTACCTGTTCGTTGGTCCAGTACACGCCGAAGCACACCCACATCCTCTGGCGACCCGCGGCCCATAAAATGGAGGCATGAGGAAATCACTGCTGCTTCTCGGTGTGTGTGGCGTTGTGCTGGCGGGCTGTCAAAAACAGGCCAAAGTTGACTACGCATCGCTCGACCAGTCGGGGATGTGGTCGTCCAGCCTGGACGAAGTCAAAGCGATGAAACCCAGCAGCACGGAGATTGCCCAGCTCACGAAACTCAAGCAGGCCAGCGCGTCCGATGACCTTTGCCTAGCATTGCTGAAGGCCGCACGGGCGCACAATCACGAATTCACCAGCGCCGATTCCGCGATCGACCTGTCGCGCGCGAGTTACAGCGACGCGCAGATCCTGGAGATGGCGCAGTCCGATCAGATCGACATTCTCAGCGGCGAAGCAGTGACGTTGAAATTGATCGGACTCTCGAATCCGACAGTGCAGGACATTATTCACCGTCGTATCCAGGGTTTGCCGACGCTTACAAGCGAGCAGATCGGCCGACTGAAGAACACCGGCATGTCCGAGAAGCAGATTCTGGATACTGTGAATCAAGGTTTGTCCGATCAGCAGGCCGAAACGCTAATCGCCGAGCGCGAGGCCTTGCGCAACCACTCCAACACCGGCTTCGTGCGAGTGCGCGGCCGCAAGCACTAAGCTCCCGTCGCTAGTCTGCTTCTGATATTCTTTTTCTCCATAGCATTTTTGACGCAGGGAGCGTAATCCATGAAAGATGTGATTTTGACGGCACGCGGTCCGAAGCCGATCGGGCCCTATTCGCAAGCGATAAAATCGAATGGCTTGCTGTTCGTATCCGGTCAGATCGCGCTCGATCCAAAATCCGGAGAGTTCGTTGGCGTGGAGGTCCGACAACAAACGGAACGAGTGTTCGAGAATTTGAAGGCGATTCTCGAGGCGGCGGGGACCTCCTTCCATCACGTCGTCAAGACCACCGTGTTCCTGAAAGATATGAACGACTTCGCGGCGATGAACGAGGTCTATGCGCGCTATTTCAACGCGGCGCCGCCTGCGCGTTCCACAGTCGAAGCCGCCCGACTTCCGAAGGATGCGCTGGTCGAAATCGAAGTCATCGCATCTGTCTGAGCGAAACCAACTTCGGCGCGGAAAAAAAAGCCACCGCGGTATTTCGCGATGGCCTGAGATTTCTCCGTAGAAGTTCCCTAGGACGAAAGACCCGCTACGGGCGATCGTTGCTTTCTAGCGCAAAGTAAATGGCGACACCGGTTCCAGCGGCGATGAGAGCTGTTGCCAACAACAGGAATCGGCTGCGACCTGCTTTCAACGGCCCTCCGCCACTTCCGGCCGGTCCCTGACTTCCCGAGCCCGCACCCGCTGGAGCTTGAGGGTCGGTGGGATCGAGAAGCACACGATAGGAAGTCCCTTCAGCGATTGCTTGCGTTTCGTCTTCGACGGTGATCGCAAGTCCGCCGCGGCGAGCCGTCACTAACAGTTCCTTTTCACTGACATACGTAACTTGTCCGATCGTCGGTGAATCCGACTGCGGGCGAATCGCCGCCTTCGAAGCAAACAGCGTAAAGGCGCGAGAATTTCCCGTCGAGAAAGTCGCCGTCCCACCCAATAATTTTGCCGACGCGGACCCTTCGCTATTGTTCACAACTGCAGTGGAGGAACCCAGCAGCAGCAGACGTGCCGCGCCGACGCGGACTTGAACACTTCCTTGCGGGTCGGTGCTGAGAAAGTCGCCACCATAGACGGTGGTGCCGACATCGGCGGAGGCGTCACCAACGTGAGCGCGCTCTGCGGTGATAATGGTGCCGAGTGGAGTAACATTGCCTGCAGCAGCGCTCCAAGCAGGGGCGCCGATCAGGCACGAAATCAACAAGGCTGCACAGAATGCGCGCAGACGCTGCATAAGAGCCTCCCGGGCGGACCGGAAAAAGCATACTGCGCTTCGCTGTTTTCCGTCAATCGATAAACCTGTGGGTTCGAAGCACGGCCGCTGTCGTTCGTTCGAGCGTGCTGCTAGCGGAACGGACGTATCACTGTTAGAATCCATTGCTTGTATGGCTGATTGGAAACAGATCACAGCGCGTATACGACGCGCACGCACGGGTAAAGATCCCGCAGGGCAGCTCGCCAATCTCTTTTCCAAAACACGCGACGCCATGGTCGCTTTCGAACTTGCGCGATATTTCGAAACCAGCGGCAACACGGCGGATGCGGGAAGATGGTATTTGACCGCAGCCGAGCGCTTCCGGCGCGCCGATTGGAAGACGAAAGCGCAAGAGAGCGCCACACGCCTAGGAGCGACAGAACCCGCGGAAATTCCGGCGCTTGCACCGCAAACCAAGAAGCCCACGGCGGCCGCATCCTCCGATGACGCGGGCGAAGACTCGCAAGAACGCGAGACGACTCATTCCGAGGATGCTCCGGCAGTCGAAGCCCTGGTGCCGGAGCACCGTCCTGCGCGTTCTCAGGCTGAGCAAAACCGGCCTCGGCGCGGACGCCGCGGCGGACGAGATTCACATCCCGCGAGACGTGAACCGCAACGCTCCACCTTGCGAGATGCAAGCACGGCTGGGGCAACTCATCCCGGGCACTTATCGGACGAGCGTCCTGCTCGCTCGGTGGAGGCCGCCGGAGCTGACAGTGCGCCAGAACTGCCCTCTGCGCCGAGCCTCCGGGGTCGCTACGGGGATCCAGGATTGTCTTCGCGCCTGAGCCAATTGGAAATGAATTTCCGGCGATTGCTGAGTTCCGCTCCTACACCTCTCGACGAGGCCGACAAGGCACCTGCCGGTCCAGGCGTTTGGGTCCTAACGGATTCGGATCTGACCACCTATTATTACGTGGAGCCTTGCCAAACACTGCGGGTTGCGATTCCCAATTTGATACGCGGCGTCTCTGGACGGAAGGGCGAATCGATCCGGCCACAATTGGCTGAACATCTTGGCATTCCGGAAGCTAAAGTGGCGAAGTACTTGGGAGAGCATTGTGTGGTTCGATGGCTGCAAATGGATGAGGATGCGGCCCACTTCGCACATTTTCTCATCGCAGTGCTGCGACCTGCCTTGAATGAATAGCCGAGCGTCGGAGGACGCGACGGCCCCGTGATCCGTTTTGCGTCCTATCAGTAACCCCCTTTGCTTGTTCAACTTAGGACCATTTAGTGGCTCCAAGCACCGTTTAACCCCCATTTTTGACCGTTCGCCACATCCTGCTGGCTTATCTCCCGATCGCGGCATCAAACTGTATGGGTCCAGTGATTTAGGGAGACGCGCCTCGCCGCGCGCTACCCTAAGTAGGACTTGGGGGCTTTTCCAAGCGTTGGATTCAAGGGTTGGATCAAAGTCAGGGCTCATTTTGGCGTTGGGGTTTCCCGAAGTTATATCGAACTTTCGAAAGTGAGGCAGCCGCAGCATGCCTAATTCATTCTCTACGCAAGTCTTCCGGTCGCTCGACTGGCTAGTTTGCAAGACGGCGGGAATAACGTTCGATACCGTCCAATATTTCAACAAGCGCAATCCGAATCCGTCTCCCACACCGCAGTGGTCGGATAAGCCGTTGCTTAAGTCCTGGGAAAAGACCAAGCCGACTCTGGGCTTCCCTCGGCAGACCGACTCGCTCTGTCCGGCCTGCGTGCAAGAGGCGCGTAAAGCCATCATTGGCGGCGATAAGGATTGGCGCGACCTAATGCACGAGAAGGTTGGAGAGATCAAAGCGCAGATCGTCGAGCGTGACGGACAGGTCTGGATGGTGAAGGACTGCCCGCAGCACGGCCACTATGAAGATCTGATGGCTGTGGACTCGAGTTTCTTGAAGTGGATTGAGAGTCAGTTCCCCGGCCGCGATATTCCGGCGCACAACGACGAGGGTCTGCACAAGCACGGCTCATCGAATGTTCGCTATGGCCGCGGTTCGGTTCTGACCGTGGACCTGACCAACCGCTGCAACATGATGTGCGATCCATGCTTCATGGACGCGAACCAAGTGGGTTACGTTCACGAACTTTCGTGGGAAGAAATTCAGGAAATTCTCGACAACGCGGTGAAGATCAAGCCGCGCCGACAGATGTCGGTACAGTTCAGCGGCGGCGAGCCGACCATGAGCCCGTATTTCTTCGACGCCATTCGGTATGCCCGCCAAGTCGGATACAACTCGGTGCAGGCAGCGACGAACGGCATCGAGTTTGCCAAGAGCAAGGAATTTGCGAAGAAGGCCTTCGAAGCCGGTCTACGTTATGCCTACCTGCAGTTCGACGGCATCGGAAACGATGCGAACAGCCACCGCCAGATCGGCAATTTGTTCGACGTCAAGCTCCGCGCCATCGAAAACATGCACGAAGCCGGGATTGAGATCGTGCTGGTGGTGACCATCGTCAATAACGTGAACAACGATCAGGTTGGATCGGTCGTGAAGTTCGCGATGGAGAATCCTAAGAAGATTGCATTCATCAGCTTCCAGCCGGTTTCCTTTACCGGCCGCGACGAAGACATCACTCCGGAGCGCCGTCTGCGTCAGCGCTACACGCTTTCACACTTGGCGAAGGACGTAAGCCAGCAAGTCGGCAAGATCGAGCCGACGCGCGACTGGTTCCCGATTTCGTTCATCAGCACGTTCGCCGGCTTCGCGGACATGGTGAAGGGCGACGAATCGCAGTGGGGTTCGCTCTCCTGCGGCTGCCATCCGAACTGCGGAGTGGGCACGGCGATCATGATCAACAAGGAGACCAAGGAATGGGCTCCGGTGCCGCGCTTCCTCGATGCGCAGCAACTGACGAAAGACGTCACGGCAATTACCGACGCGGCGCGCGGGAAGACTTTCTCCAACTTCATGATGGCCATGGCGTTGCTGAAGAGCTACCACGCGTTCGAGGGGCCCAAGGGCTTAAAGCTGTGGGATCTTTTCAAGAAGTTTGACAAGACCTGGGCGCTTACCAAGCGTTCGACCACCAAGTACGGCCGCACCTCGCCGGAACGGACCTACGAAGACGCCATGAAGCGCCGCGCGCAAGACCCATGGAACTTCCTGTTCATCGCCGGAATGTGGTTCCAGGATCTGTTTAACTACGACTTCCGCCGCACCGAGATGTGCATCATCCCCTACGGCACGCAGCAGGGCGAAATCAGCTTCTGCGCGTACAACACCGGCATCGGGTGGCGCAACATCATCGAGAACATGCACAAGAACGCGACCGTGGCCGAGTGGTACAAGAACCACGGTAAGCACGAGATTTATGCCAAGGGCAAGAAAGTCAGCTTGGAATCCTACGAGCACTCGCTCAATATCGACGCGGACGACGCGGCGCGCGTGCGGCATATCGAGCACGATATTCCGGTTACCGCGGCCGAAGAGAACCGCATCCGCCGGAGGAAGGCCCTCGAAGAGCAGGCCAAGGTTCGCGCGATTTACGAAGAACTGGTGCTGAAGAAGCCGCAACAGGCGGTCGTGCAGATCGGCACCGTAAGCGACATCGCCAAGGCCGTACCGGCGAACTTCACGAACGCCGGTAAGCCGGTTACGATTGCGCCAGCGACTGGCAACGGTGCTTCGACGCCCAAGGCCCAAGAAACCGCCGCGGAGGCAGTTGCCGGCGACTAGTTCGGCGCTACACATCCGACAAGCAAAACGGCCCCGACCACGCATCGGGGCCGTTTTGCATTATTGTGCGGTATTCTCTCTACGCCGGGAGACCTACCAACTTGGGCAAACTTGAAAATCGCATTGCGCTGGTGACGGGCGCGAGCCGAGGAATCGGCAAGGCGATCGCTGTGGCGCTCGCGGAAGCTGGTTGCCACGTGGTGGTGAACTACGAAAAACAGCAGATTGCGGCTGAAGAGGTCGCCAAAACGATTCAGGAGCTAGGCCGTGGCTCCGCTGTATGGCAGGCGGATGTTTCGCGGGAGAGCGAAGTGGAACGGCTCGTCGGACAAACCGAATCCACATTCGGACAGGTCGACATCCTGGTCAACAACGCGGGAATATCCGAGGCAAAGGCCCTCACGGACCTTTCGTTATCTGATTTTGAGCGCACGATTCGAACCAATCTCACCTCCGCTTTCCTATTGACCCAGCGGGTTCTCGTCCGGATGCGCGCCAGGCGCTGGGGTCGAATTATCAACATAACTTCGGTTGCGGCGCAAAATGGCGGACGCGTGGGTCCGCACTACGCCGCATCAAAGGCGGGAATGATTGGGCTGACGCATTCCTATGCCTCCTTGCTGGTAAAGGAGGGAATTACGGTCAACGCGATCGCTCCGGCACTGATTGAAACGGACATGGTCGCGAGTAATCCAAACGCGTCGCCTGAGGTCATCCCCATGGGAAGATACGGAAGGCTCGAGGAGGTGGCCTCCGTGGCGGTGCTTGTTGCGGAAAACGACTATATGACCGGGCAGACCGTCAGCGTCAATGGCGGATGGTACATGACATGAGCTTCCCGCGTTATAATAAACCTTCGCGCCGTGGTCGATAGAAGGCGCTATCTGGAGACAGTTCGCTATGCCGATTTACGAATACGTGTGTGATAGCTGCAATGAGCGCTTTGAGAAGATCGTGATCAACAAGCAGCAGGAGATTAGCTGCCCCAAGTGCTCCAGCAAGAAGGCTACGATACAGCTTTCCGTGTTCGCCACAGCCGGAGCCGGCTCCTCCACTCCTTCCGGGGGGTTCTCTGGTGGAGGCAGTGGTTGCTGTGGTGGCGGTTGTTCCTGCCACTAGTTTCATTCGCGTCGTTTTGCAATGCTCATGGCCTCTTCCTCTTTGCTGCTCTTCATCGTGGGGGCCGCTATTCTGCTCGTCATCCCGGGTCCCGCGGTTACTTACATCGTAAGCCGTAGCATCGCGCACGGCCGTGCTGCCGGTCTTGTTTCCGTGCTGGGGATAAGCGCGGGCACGCTTTGCCATGTGCTGGCAGCAACGTTTGGATTGTCTGCGTTACTGGTTTCCTCTGCGCGGGCGTTCCAGGTCGTGAAGTACATCGGAGCGGCATACCTCGTATATCTCGGCATTCGCATGCTGCGGCGCGAAGATCGTCATCCGACGGAGTTCGGGACCAGCGAGACGCGCTTGGCGCGAATTTTCGGAGAAGGTATGATCGTCAACGTGTTGAACCCGAAGACGGCCCTTTTCTTCCTGGCGTTCCTGCCGCAGTTCGTGGATCCGCGACAGGGGCACACCTCGCTGCAAATTTTGGAGTTGGGGCTTCTGTTCGTCTTTATGAGCTGGGTGAGCGATTCAATCTACGCCTTGCTTGCCGGAAGATTGGCTGAACGCATCCGCGAGAACGTGCGGCTGCGCCGCGTGCAGCGCAATCTCGCCGGAGGCACCCTGATCGCCCTGGGTCTTACGTGTGCGTTCTCCGGCGCAAAACCAAAGTAATTCAATCGCTCCGGGAGGGAGCGAACGATTGTCCATTAACAGCCCGGAACAATTTGAGAAATTGAAAGCCTGCGGCAGGATTGTAGCGAAGGCCCTTCGGGCGATGGCTGCGGCTGTCGGGCCAGGGGTGACCACGGCGGAATTGGCCGAGATTGGGTCGAAAGTCCTTGCGGAAAACGGCGCGCGCTCTTCGCCGCCCCTAGTTTATGGTTTTCCCGGTGACGTGTGCATCAGCGTAAACGATGAGGTGGTCCACGGGATTCCTAGCGAGCGAGTGTTGCGGCCGGGGGATTTGGTGAAGCTCGATTTGACTGCGGAAAAAGACGGCTATCACACGGATTCGGCGATGACCGTGCAGGTTCCACCTGTCACTGTGGCGGCAACCCAGCTTTCCCATTGCGCGGAGCGGGCATTTCGCCAGTCCTTGGGTGCAGCAAGGGCTGGGAATTCCGTTCGCGAAATTGGCCGAGCGGTTGAACGCGAAGTGAGGCGGCGGGGCTTTCACGTGATTCGCGAGCTTGGCGGGCACGGCATCGGCCGGACCATCCATGAAGAGCCTTCCGTGCCCAATTTTGCAGATCCGCTCAGCCGCGCGCGACTGACGGAAGGACTCGTGTTGACGATCGAGCCGATCATTGCGGAAAGCACGAGCCGCGTGATCCTCGACGCGGACAAATGGACTTTGCGGACAGGAGATGGCTCGCTCGCGGCGCATTACGAACACACGCTGGTCATCACACGCGACAAACCCATCCTGCTGACTTCCTGCTGACGGCGCGCGCTGCCGCTTTTGGTTTGTGCCTTATTGTCGTTAAATGGGTTCATGCGCATGCGAAGCTCGTTGCTTTGCGTTTTGATGCCACTCTTGTTGTTCTCTCAAACCGCTCCTCCCATTCACATCGCCACGCACGAAGCGCGGTTTGACCGCCAAGGGCGGCTTTTGCCGTGGATCGCGTGGAACACGGCGCTCGAACGCGAGATGCAGTTTTATCAACAGTGCCCGGCGGAGCACGGTTACCCGCGTTTTGTCTCGGTCACGTTCCTGGATGGCGAGTGGAAGCCAGTGGGTCGGACCGACACAATTCCCGCGACTCAGGATGGCATGGGCATTCTTTCTTACCTCAAGTTCTACCAGTTGCGGGGGAAACGCGATGCTGGCTACCTGACGACGGCCCGCACGATGGGCGATTATCTGGTGAAGGAAGCGGATACGCCGGATGAAGGCAAGTATCCGCGATTTACGCGCTCGACGGGCCGACGCGGAAACTTCCCGCAGCCAGCAGCTTGTGGTTCGCAGAGCGATCACCCTTATGAGATCGAACCAGACAAGGGTGGCGTGGCAGGCTACGCGCTCGTGATGTTGTCCGATGCGACTGGAGAACCGACCTACCTGGACCAGGCGGTGCACAACGCGCGTGTTCTCGCCGCCAATCAACGCGCGGGCGACGCCTCGCGGTCTCCCTGGCCATTTCGCGCGGATTACCGCAGCGGCGCCGGGCGCGGCGATGTTTCCGGAAACATGAGCTACATTCTGCGCCTCTATGACGCGCTTCTCTTGAAGGGTTATAAAGAATTTGGCGCACCACGCGACGCGCTTTGGCAATGGATCAGGACCTACCAGATTCCGAGCGCGGCTTCGGATGGCGCGCTGTTTGCGCAATTCTTCGAGGATCACGATACGCCCACGAATCGGACGGCATGGGCGCCCCTGAATCTTGCGCGGTATCTGCTCGAGAAGACCGAGGCGCTTGATCCCGCGTGGCAGACCGATGCGGGGACGCTGATCGAATTCGTGCGCCGAAATTTCAGGCACACGGAATTTGGTGTGACCGTCTGCCACGAACAAGACGAAGACAAGGACGCCTGGGGAGGCGTGAATTCCACCTACGGCGCGGTTGTTGCGCTTTACGCGAAGGCTATTGGTTCAGAGAAACTCGCGAGCGAGGCTCGCCAAGCGCTGAATTTCACGCTCTATTCCATTGATGAAGAAGGCCGCCCGCGCGACCTGTTCAAGAATCCCGATCTCGGCGGCTGGCAGGAAGACGCGCACACCGATGTAATCCATAACTATGTCGATGCGCTACGCGCTTTTCCGGAATGGGGCGAGGTGCTTTGAGTGAACCACGATGCCGGTTAAAACAAAAGCCGGGCTGGCACTGATGGTATTGGCTGCCGGTATTCTCGGGGCATGGAACGGGTGGATCAGGACGAGGAGTTTTGTGCCGGTCGACGCGCCGGTTCCATTCGCTGCAGGCCAGACCATCACTTCAGACTTCAAGCTCAACTTCGATGGTTTGTACCTCATCGAGATCGAGGCCCAGAAGACGATTCCACTCGACGAACTCCATTGCCTCATGGGCGTGGAGGCGGAGGCGCAGCGGTGCAAATCGCTGCCAGCGGTTGTCGCTGCAACATGGGTTATCTCGAGCGAGGGGCAGGATATCGAGCACGGAAGTTCCGTCGAGCATTATAGCGCTCCGACGCAGGCGCAGGGCGTCGCACGCGCGATTGGAGAGTTTCAGGGCAAAGCGGGAAAGAGCTACAAGCTGCGGGTCACATTCGGCGCAGGCGCGGGAGCCTTGGCTCCCGCGCGTCCGCACTTGAAAGTCGCGGTAGCAAGCATCGTGCGCACAGATATCCAGTCCGCCAAGATGCTGGTCTTCTCCACCGCGTTTATCTGCGCATTGTTCGGCGCGATTTTGCTGGTGGTTGCGTATTTCGCATGGCGCGGACGTAGTGCGGAGGCAGACTTCGGCTCAGGATTACAACCGTTGAATTCGTCTCAACGCGAATAGTTCTTCAGATAGTCCGGAATTGGCGGGTCGTTTTTGCGCTGTGCGTCCGGGACAGGCTGCTTGACCGCAACTTCTAGTGGTAGCACTCCGGCCCAGACAGGCAAGGCGTAATCGGGTTCGTCGTCGATAGGGCCGCCGGTTCGCACCTTGGCGCTGACCTCTTCGAGGGGAAGAGCGAGAACCGTGGTGGCCTTCAATTCCTGGTCAGTAGGATGGCGCACGTCATCCCAGCGTCCCTTCATGACGTGTTCGGTGAAAATTCGAAGTGCTTCCATTTTCTCGGCTGAATCCTCAACGAGGCGGGCGGTGCCCAGAATGACCACCGACCGGTAATTCACAGAATGATGGAACGCGGAGCGAGCCAGGACGAGACCATCGACGTGGGTTACAGTCACGCAAACGGGCACGCCACCGCTGAGGGTCTTGAGCATGCGGCTTGCGGCGCTGCCGTGCAGATACAGCGTGTCACCCGTTCGGCCGTAGTTGGTGGGGATCACGTACGGCTGGCCTTCGACACTGAAACCGACGTGGCAGACAAAAGCGGTGTCGAGAATCTTGTAAACGGTCTCGTGGTCGTAGTGGCCGCGCTTTGGCAGGCGCTTTACCTGGGTGCGCTGGGTAGGCTGAAATTCGCTCATTTCCCTATTTTAACGGGATGAAGGCGCTGCGCCAGAGCCAACTTGGCCGCCAGTGGGCGCGCCGCGTTTCTGGGCGGAGAGCCAGGGCAAAAGGTCGGGCTCGGCGAAGGCTTTGTTCCACACCTCGCGATTCATCCTGTGGTATTCCGTGTAGCGCACCTTGGCGTGAGCTTTTTTCAGCTGCGCCATCATGGAGCGCACCATCGTGACGGGGACGGACTCGTCGTCGTCGCCCTGAAAGACCCAAAGGGGTACTTCGCCGATTGCCGGAATGTCCGAGAAGGTGTCGTAGGCGGACATGATGATGGCGGCGGCCCATTTGCCACGATAGTTTTGCAGCAGCGACCAGACGGCGAGACCGCCCATGGATTGTCCCGCGACGTAGACGCGATCGCGATCAATCGAGAAGTCTTTTTGTACCTTCGCTAGGGCTTCCATCGCCAGAGTCAGCCATTTGCTCGGCTGATTGAACTCCGGCTCCGCCCAGTCTTGGCCCGTAGGGCATTGTGGGGCGAGGACAAACATCGGAAATTTCAGTTGGACCTCTTCGGAGATCCAGAAATGCGCTGCTAATTGGTTTTCGTGTGTGAGTTGGCGGACATTGTCGTTGCCACGACCGTCGGTGCCATGCAACCAAAGCAGGAGCGGATATTTGCGAGTGGCTTCGTAACCCAGCGGCACAAACAAGCGATACGGCAATCGGTCTTTTTTTCCGACGTAGACTTCTTTGCGAAAGGCGATGTCGTCGTTTGTGGGTTCGTTTGCCGTGGCAATTCCTTGCGGAAGGAAAAGCAGCAGCAAGAATGCTCCAAAGATGTGAGGCCGGGGGCGCATGCGTTGCATGCTACTCCTTTGCGGCTGCGGCCGGCGCGACGGGCGGCGTTAGAGCACCGCGCACAACCCGGAAACCGATGTACTCCGGCGCTGGGGTGCAGCTAGAGCGCGTATCGGCGGGGCAATCGGCGCTGCCGCCGGCTGGTTTTCCCTTGCCGTCGGCGGTGAGGACCCACTCGGCGGCGTTGCCGCCCAAGTCAAAAAGCAATTCCTCGTTTTCCTGACCTTCGCCTGAGAAGCTTCCTACGGGTTTCAGCAGAGGCGCAGTTCCCGGAAGTTCCTTGAGCTTTTCGCGTAAACGAAACGCGTCGTCGGGATTCGGAGCATAACCGGCCCAGTAATCGAGCGTGTTTTCACCCTCCTTTTGGCTGTATTTGCTGGACATTTCGCTTTCGGTGGGAATACGCCAGGGTTGGCCTGTCAGCTTGCCGAGCCATTCGGCGTAGCCTTTGGCTTGTTCGAAGGTCACGCCGTTTGCGGGATAATTTTCCGTATCGCGTTCCACTTTATAGCTTTTGTCGAACGCCGAAAACTGCACGCGGGTTACTTCGAAGCGCCCTATTTCCAGATCGCCGCGCTTGACGACTTCTGGAATTAGGACCGGTTTCCCTTTGCTCGTGAACGTGGTGCCGTACAGCTCGCCAGTGCGCGCGGCGCGCTTGCTTCTGAGCGCGGTGTCGAGGGGAGAACCGGCTTTCACAGCTTCATTTTCTGGTTTCACTGTTTTGAAGAAATATTTGTCGAACCAGACCATTTCTTCTTCGACTTTGCGCATCTGATGAGTGAGCTTGCGCGGCCCGTGAGGCTCGCCGGGAAACACGACGAATTTAACCGGAACCTTGCCGTAATATTGCAGCGCGCGAAAATACGACCAGCTTTGCGCCGGCGGCACATTGGTGTCGGTGGTTCCGTGAAAGATCAAAACGGGCGCCTGCACTTTGTCCAGCTTGAAAAATGGAGATTTGCGAATGTAGAGCTGGGGATCTTCCATGGGGTTCTTGCCGAAATAGTAGGAATCGAAGGAATCGCCGAAGACGACATTGCCCCAATCGCTGATCCATTCCACATCGCCCGCGCCGACGCTGGCTACTTTGTAGCGTGAAGGGTAGGTGGTGATGAGACTCGTGGAAAGAATGGAGCCGTTGGACCAACCCATGGTGGCGACCTTGTCGGGATCGACCAGACCTTTCTCGATCAGATAGTCGACGCCGCTGTTGATGTCAGGGGTTTCGAGGTCGTAGTAGTTGCCGCAGCAGATCGATTCCAGCCACTTCAAGCCGTAATTGCTGCTTCCGTGATAATTCGGGCTTAAAACAAACGCGCCTCGTTGGGTGAGGAGCTGATAGGGATAACCCCAGCGATCACTCCAAGCGTCGAGATCGGCGCCGGCGGGACCACCGTGGATCGCGGTAACGAGCGGGTATTTTTTGCCGGCTTCGTAATCCGTGGGATAACGCAGAATGCCTTCAACCTCTTCACCATTGGAGCCTTTCCAGTCGATGACTTCGGATTTGGAGAATGCCCGCGACTTCACAAGATTGCTATTTAGATGAGTGAGTTGGAACGTTCCTCCTAACTTGTTATCCTGCATCGCCGCGCGAAACAACTGGGGCATCGTGCTTGCGGTCGATGAGCGATACACGATAGTTTTGCCGTCCGCGGACACCTCAAAGTTTTGAATGTTCTTGGAACGCTCGCCGTCCAGCACAATCCGCTTCCAACTCCACGAGCTCGCTGATCCTTCGCGTACATATCGAGAGGTCTCGAAGCGATGGCCGGCGGCAAGGCCGAGGATGAAGCCGTCCTGGGTCGCTGCAAGGTCCGAGCCAATCCCATTCTCCCAATCCAAAGGAACCTGGACGCTCTTTCCAGTGGAGAGATCATAGTAATAAAGAAGGATGATCGATGCTGTGAGGAACCTGGCGTCAGTGGAATAGGGAGCCCAAGCATAGAAACCGGAGCTGTCCGGCAGCCACTCGAAGCCGAAAGGACGAATGCGCCCCTCCGTGAAAATTTGCTTTTCGCTTCCGTCGGTCAGATTGTGGAGAATGGAAACCGGCGGCACTTTCTGGTCGAATGTGTAATGCAAGCTCTTCTGATGATTGGCTACGACATACTTTCCGTCTTTAGACACGTACCAATTCTGGATCCAGTCGAGATTGTTCGTGAGTCTTGTGATTTTCTTGTCTTTGATGCTGATCTTGAAGAGGCGCACTGGAGGTTGGTGTCCGGAATCGTCGACGACCTCGGAGTCATCCTTTTTCTTCTTGAGCGCCTGTTCATAAGCACTTGGGTCCTCGGGGGCGCCGAAGATCAGCGTATCGGCATTGAGCCATTGGACTCCTCTCGGTCCTCGAGACAGCTCGGTCAAGGGGTAAGCTTCGCCGCCCCGAGCGCTGATCAGCCAGATTTGCGTGGGGTCGGCATCTGGCTTGGCTTGAGGACGTGGCCGGTCGCTGATAAATGCGATCCACTCGCTGTCTGGCGACCAGCTCAGATCAAGGATGTCATCGGTGCCACGGGTGAGTTGAATCTCCCGATCTTCGGTTAAGCTCGACAGGAACAGGTTTGAGATCATTTTGTCTTTCTCTTTGCAGGCTTCCCCCTTGACCCAAGCCACCCAGCGAGAATTCGGCGAAATGCGGAAACCGCCGGAACGTTCCGCGTATACGACGTCTTCCGGTTTCCACGGTGAAGTTGTCGAGGGCGGGTTCTGCTCGTCGGCCGCGAAGAGGGCGATTGCGCCAATGAAGGCGATTGCGAGAACAAATGGAAGAAGCCAGAATCGTTTGGAAGACACGAAGATCACCTATTCACAATGCTCTGATGCGCCAAAAGAATAGTGTAATTGTTGCCGAAAGTGAAACATCCAAGAAAGCGGATCAAAGAGTTTGAGGGAGAGCGTATGCCAGCCGCGAAGGCAGCATTTGGTAAAGAGACCTTTCAATTTTTCCGCGAATTGGGAAGAAACAATCAAAAGAGCTGGATGGATCGGAACCGCGAACGTTATAAGGAGTGCGTGGTGCTGCCCTTCCGCCGCTTTCTCGAAGATCTGGCGCAGGATGTGCTGCGGCTTGACGGCGACTTTGATATGAGAGGCAGGACGGGACCGAATTTTTCGCGAATCAATCGTGACATCCGTTTTGCGAAAGATAAAACGCCTTACAAAACGCAGATGTATCTGAAATTTCAGCGGCCGTCGCCGGGCGATCGGGAAACCGGGCAACTCTACGTGGGGCTTTCCGCGGCAACGGTGACGGCGGGCTTTCGCATCTATTCCGGCAGCAAACGCAAGGAATCCGTCTTGGCGTTGATAGCCTGTCCGCGGATAGTTGCTCAGCCGAAATGGGTGGCGCAGCAGATGAAACGCCTGAGCCGCAAATACGAAAGCTATTGGTACTCGACAGTGAAAGGCGAATGGATTAAGCACCAGAGCTGGCCAACGGACACCGAGGATTGGAAGACAATTCAGGCGTGGATTGTACGCCGCAAAATGAAGCCCGCGGCCGCCACGGGCGCCGCGTTCCGAGGAGAAATCCTCAAAACATTTCGCGAGCTTTATCCCCTCCTCAAATTCACCTGCATTCCCCGCTGATGGGCGAGCGTGTTTTCAGTTTGTGGCCGATCTAAAGTTCGGCCACTCCATCGACACTTCGCGGCGAGCATGTCGAAGGCAACGTTGACGGACGGAGTGTGCTTGCATAGGATTTCGCTATGCGCGAAGGCGAATTTAGCCTGCGGAGGGGCACAGGGTGAAGCATTTCCTGCAAATTTTCGTTTGGATGGCTCTTGCCGTTGCGGCGGCGACTGCGCTTGCCACAATTGCGCTGCATCGCGGCGAACATATCAGCGCGACCTGGTTTGTTCTTGCGGCAGCCTGCTCATATTTAGTGGCGTACCGGCTGTACTCCGCCTTTATCGCCGCGAAGCTGCTTGCTCTAGACAACACCCGGGCGACGCCTTCGGAGCGCCACGACGATGGACGTGATTTCGTGCCGACCAACAAATGGGTTTTATTCGGGCACCATTTCGCTGCAATTGCCGGGCCCGGGCCATTGGTGGGCCCTACGCTGGCCGCGCAATTCGGTTATTTGCCGGGCACGCTGTGGCTGATCGCAGGCGCAGCCTTTGCCGGCTGCGTGCAGGATTTCGTTATTTTGTTCTGCTCCATCCGGCGCGACGGAAAAACGTTGGGGGAAATGGCGCGCGAGGAGGTAAGTCGCAGAGGCGGATTTATCGCCCAGGTGGCGGTGCTGGCCATCATGATCATTCTGCTTGGCGTGGTGGCGCTGGTGATCGTGAACGCGTTGAAGAGTTCGCCCTGGGCGACGTTCACCTTGGCGGCTACGATTCCGATTGCGCTGTTGCTCGGCGTTTATCTACGGTTTGTCCGGCCAGGCCGCGTGCTCGAAGCATCGCTGATGGGCGTGGCGCTGGTGCTGTTTGCGGTAGTGGCGGGGCGATGGGTTGCCGATTCGGCGGCGTGGTCGCGTGTTTTTACGCTGAGCGGACTGGCACTGACCTTCGCCATTATCGTGTACGGGTTCGCAGCTTCAGCGCTTCCCGTGTGGCTATTGTTGGCGCCCCGTGATTATTTGAGCGCGTTCATCAAGGCTGGCGCCATATTTTCCTTGGCTGCCGGAATTTTGTTGGTGCGGCCTCACGTTTTGATGCCACCCCTAACGCGCTTTGTGGATGGCAACGGACCGGTGTTCGCCGGGAAGATTTTTCCGTTCTGCTTCATCACCATTGCCTGCGGCGCGATCAGCGGTTTTCATTCGCTGATTTCGAGCGGCACAACGCCGAAAATGATTCAACGCGAAGGGCAAGCGCGGTTCATCGGGTATGGCGCGATGCTTCTCGAGTCGTTTGTCGGCGTGATGGCGATGGTGGCGGCGTGCGCCATGACGCCGGGCGTGTATTTCGCGATCAATAGCCCGTCGCAGATCGTCGGCGCGGCTCCGGAAACGGCGGCGCAAACCATTTCAAGCTGGGGTTATCCGCTTTCGGCGGAAACGATGACAAATCTGGCTCATTCCGTGGGCGAACAAACGCTTTGGAATCGCGCCGGAGGAGCGCCGTCACTGGCCGTGGGTATGGCGCAAATTTTTTCGACTACCATCGGGGGCGAGCGGCTGCTCAGCATCTGGTATCACTTCGCGATCATGTTTGAAGCGCTGTTCATTCTGACGGTGCTGGATGCGGGGACGCGTGTGGGACGTTTCATGATTCAGGAGCTTGGCGGGCGGGTCTGGAAGCCGTTCGGGCGGCTGAATTGGTATCCCGGGATTTTGCTCTCGAGCGCGTTAATTGTCGGTGCCTGGGGGTATTTTCTGTATCAGGGAGTTGTCGATCCGCTCGGTGGAATCAACTCTCTATGGCCGTTGTTTGGGATTTCGAACCAGCTACTGGCGGCGGTGGCGCTGGTGGTAGCGACGACGATTTTGCTGAAGATGGGACGGCTGAAATGGATTTGGGTGACGCTGCTGCCGATGGCATGGTTGGTGGTGATCACCATGACGGCGAGTTATCAGAAGATCTTCAGCGCGAATCCGCGGATCGGGTTTCTGTCCTTTGCCAACGGGCTGGCTGCGCAAATCGCAGCGGGCAAAATTCCAGCGGCGACGATCGCGGAGACACAGCGGGTGATTTTCAATCAACGGCTCGACGCCGCGGTGACTGCCGTGCTGGCGATCATGATCCTGGTGCTGCTTGCGGAGGCTTTGCTGCAATGGCACGCGATTTTAGGCCGAGATAGAGAGCCGGTGCTGCACGAAACACCGTACGTGGCCACACAATGGACGGAGGGAGACTGATGCGCGACAATTGGAGCAAAGCGAAACGGGGAATGGCGCGTTTCTGGCGGGGGTTGCGAGAGTGGTGCGGTGACGCAGCATACGAAAAGTACCGGAAATGCGCGGCGCAGATGGGTCAGAACGACGTTTTGTCGCCCGGACAGTTCTATGTGGAGCAGTTGAACAGGAAATATTCGCGGCCGAATCGCTGCTGCTGAATTTGAATGTCTACAAAATCTCTTCGTCGTCTTCAGGTGGCTTTAGCGGAGTGATTTTGTGGGTCAATTTGATGCCGTGTTTTCGAACGCCGCTGAGAATGGCGCGGCGAACTTCCGGCGGGAGCTGCTCCGGCGCGAAGACGCCCGCAAGGTCGCGGGGAAAATATTTGATGAATTGCGCGGCAACATGAGCAGTGCCGTATGCCACCGCCGTAGTGAAAAGCCCCTGCTGCCGAATCTGATAAAGCGTCGGAAAAAGGGCATCGCTGCGCAGCACGAGATATTCATCCTGTTTCGGTTCGTGATTAACGCCGCGTACCAGCACGGATGCGGCAAAGCGCGCATTTTGTAGAATGCCTTGGCGGATCAGGGAGGCGATTTTTCGAGGAGAGGAGGTTTCCGGAAAACGACGGCGCTGAAGTCCGCGTGATTTAGAGAGCTTGCCCTGTTTGTGCCAGCGGCGCAGTCGGTCGAATTCGTTGCCGCCGATTTTTACGTCGAGCTCCTGCATGGGAATGAATCTGGGGAGCGTGGCGACTTCATCCTGCGCCGCAAGGACGACGTTGACCACACCAATAGGCTCCGGGAAGCGAAACTTTTCAAGTTCCGAGAAGCGCTTGGCCAGCACATATTTCTTGTGGAGGTACACGCGCGGATTCGAAATAGCCTCGTCGAAGGAAACTTCCGGCGACCATTGAGAGATGGGGTCAGCGCTCTCCGTGCTTTCGTACAGGCGGATGTGCACGGCGTGGACTTCGTCGATGATATCCGCGGCGCGTTTTACGAGCAGGTTGGTTAGTCCCGGAGCGGCACCGGTGTTGATTACGGCTGCGCGACGCTTGGCCTGGAATTTTTTGGCATACCGGAATTGCTCGGGTTGAAACGGGTTGCGCGTCAGGTGCGAGCTGAGATCGAGATAGTGTGCCCGCAGACGCAGAGCGGAGCGCAGAACGATTTCGTTGAACACCGAGGCAGAGGCATTGACGATGAGATGGCAGCCTCGCGCCACGCGGACGATGCCATGCAGGTTGCGAGCATTGACCTTGGCTACCGCGATCGTCGAGCGCGTTCCGAGAAAGCGATGAGCGCGATCGGGGTCGCGATCACCGCACCAGACGTCGTGCCCCTGACGCTCCAACAGTTGTGCCAGAAGCGAGCCAGTCGCCCCTGCCCCCAGTACGAAGATTCGCATGCTGTCGAAAAACTGTATCACACTCCCGACGGAGGGCAGGAAAAGAGGGAAGGCGCTAAGCGTTTGCCTGAGTAGGAGGCGCAGGAGACCTGTGAAGCAGGCTTTCGGTGCTGAGATCCTCGCCCTTTGCGTGCCAAGTTTCCGTAACTCACGTGAAGGCAAGGGCGCGATTGCAAGCCCCAGGCGAGGAAGGTAGGATTTGAAGTGTAGACTCCGATCCCGCCGGCCTACCGGGGACACAACCGAGGGCGGCGGGGCGAGGCGGCGGAGGACAGGCCGCCGAGGGTTTGGGTGGAAACGCCTAGGCCTCCCGTGCTTGGAAAGGGGCTGGTGCACCGAAAATGTGTACATTTTCGGCGTGGCCCGGTTCCATGCGCGAATCGGGTTTTTTGTTTTGGCGAGAGCGAATGAGCCTATACGACAGTTTTGGCCGTCAGATCACCGACCTGCGTATTTCGGTTACGGACCGATGCAATTTCCGGTGCGTGTACTGCCGGTCCGCCGACCCGGAGAATTACCGCGAGCACGAAGAGATTCTGTCGTGGATGGAACTGGAACGGCTGGCTCGTATCTTCGTGAAGCTCGGGATTCGCAAGGTGCGGCTGACCGGTGGGGAGCCGCTGGTGCGTAACGGGCTCGAAAATTATTTGGCGTTTCTGAGTGGCCTCGGAGTACAAGATTTGTCCATGACCACGAACGGGCATCTGCTCCCATCGCGCTGCGATGCGTTGATTGCAGCGGGATTGCACCGGATCAATATCAGCCTCGATTCGCTTGATCCGCTGAAGTTCGAGAAAATCACACGGACGCGCTCCTACGATACGGTGATGCGCGGCATCGACAAAGCACAGGCAACGCGGCTTGCCCCGGTGAAAGTCAATGCCGTGCTGGTGCGGGGATTCAACGAGGACGAAGTAGAGGCCTTCGCGGCATTTGCGCGAGAGCGAGGCGTGATCATGCGGTTCATCGAATTCATGCCGCTCGACGCGGACCGCCACTGGTCGAGAGAGTTGATGGTGCCGGCTACAGAAGTATACGAACGTATCCACGCACAATGGCCGCTGGTGCAGATTCCGAACGAAAAGAGCGAAACCGCGCGGAAGTATCGCTTTGCGGACGGTGCACCCGGCGAAATTGGGCTGATTGCGCCGGTAACGCAGGCGTTTTGCGGACATTGTTCGAGGATCCGGCTTACCGCCGACGGCAAGCTGCGGACCTGCCTGTTCAGCAAAGAAGACCACGATTTGCGGGCGCGGTTGCGGGCACAGACTTCGGACGAGGAAATCGAGGATTGGGTGCGGGGAGCGGTGAACGAGAAGGAAAAAGGACACCGCATCAATGAACCGGGATTTGTACCGCCCTCGCGCACGATGGTGTTTATCGGGGGGTAGGCGTCGAGGCCCGCCGCAGAAGGCGGCCGCACAGACCACGCTGTTTCCTAGGAAAGCGGGCTCCTGCAACAAAACACGCCGGAATTCATCTAAACCACCGACAGCCCGGAACGGCGTAAAGAAACGACGAGAAACGCGACTATTCTTGTGTGAATTAGATTCCCCTTAATGAACGCAAGCGAAAATATGCATAGCTGGCTCTGGACCGTGTGCTAGCCTTACGCTAAGGATAAATCGGTTGCGCATCGCGTAAGTTCGGAGACTTCATGGCGGATCACGACGACGATCAGGACGAATTGCCGGAACCACCGCAACGAATTTTTACGCTGAATGAGGCGGAGAGCGCGCGGCGCGAGTTGGAGCCGTTTTTGATCGAAGCGATTGGCGTGCGGAAAAGACTGAACGTGCTCGAACAGGACCTCGGCGCTGTTTCTACACGGATCATGATGATGGGCGGAGTGCTGGTTCCATACAAGCAACTGGCGGAAAAGCGCATGGAACATCAGAGCCTGGCCGAGGTCATGAAGACCAACCTCGAGAAAATACTAGCCACCGGATGCGTGATCAAAGATTTAGAAATCGGGCTGCTCGATTTTCCCGCTGTCATCAACAACGAGGAAGTGTATCTCTGCTGGAAGCTTGGAGAAGACCGGATTCGCTATTACCACCGGCAGGACGAAGGCTATTCGGGCCGAAAGCCGCTGGATCCTCGGGACCTGGGCCCCGGCGACCAGGTACAGTAACTCTGCACATATGGCATCGGCAGCGGCTAGCGGCCCGCCTCAGAAGGCGGACCCTCCATTGCTGATCGCGTCTAAGCGGGAGCTGGATAACTATGACTGAGAACCGACTGAAGGATTCCGTCAGCCCGTATCTGCGCTCGGCGGCGCACCAGCCGATCGACTGGTACGAGTGGGGAGAAAGCGCGTTTGCGCACGCGAAGAGCGAAGACAAACCGATGCTGTTGGACATTGGCGCGGTGTGGTGTCATTGGTGCCATGTAATCGACCGAGAGAGCTACGAAAATGCGGAAATCGCGAAGATCATCAACGAACATTTTGTGCCGGTGAAGGTGGATCGCGACGAGCGGCCGGATGTGGACTCGCGCTATCAATCGGCGATCAGCGCCATCAGCGGGCAAGGCGGATGGCCGCTCACCGGTTTCCTGATGCCCGATGGCCGGCCGTTTTATGGCGGCACGTATTTTCCTCCCGTGGATCAGCAAGGGCGGCCCAGCTTCCGGCGTGTGTTGCTTGCCGTGGCGGATGCATACAAAAACAAGCGCGAGGACCTTCTGAAGACGGCGGACGCGCTGGCCGAGGCCGTGGCCAAGGCAGAAGTTTTTAGCGGAGCGCGCGCGGAGTTCGACCTTGGCGTCGTGGACGCGCAAATCAGTTCAATGACGCAACAGTTCGATATTCGTCACGGCGGATTTGGACGCGAACCCAAATTTCCTCATGCTTCCGCGGTGGATTTGCTTCTCGAGCGCTATCGGCAAACGGGCGAGAAGCATTTGCTGGCCATGGCGGAAACCACGCTGGAGAAAATGGCCAAAGGCGGCGTTTATGATCAATTGGCGGGTGGATTCCATCGCTATTCGGTGGATGAGAGATGGCTTGTGCCGCATTTCGAAAAGATGAGCTACGACAATTCGGAACTGTTGAGGAATTATATTCACGGCTGGCTGGTGACGCAGAACCCGGTATTACGCGAAACGGCTGAAAGCATCGTCGGCTGGGTGAATGAGGTGCTATCGGATCAGACCCGTGGAGGGTTTTTTGCGAGCCAGGATGCAGATTATTCGCTGGACGACGATGGCGATTATTTTACGTGGACGCTCGGCGAAGTTCGCGGCGTTTTGCCGGCAGGGGAAGCACGGGTCATCGAGTTGCACTACGACGTCGAAGAACAGGGAGAGATGCACCACAATCCGGAGAAAAACGTACTCTGGATATCGCGCCAGGGCGCGGAAATTGCAAAGACACTGGGATTGGATGAGTCGAGTGTGCGGCTGAGCCTTGCGTCCGCGAAAGGAAAGATGCTCGCGGCGAGAAAGCTTCGACCCACTCCGTTTATTGATCAGACTATGTATGCCAGTTGGAATGCCATGTTTGTTTCGGCGTATTTGGGTGCGGCGCGTGCGCTCCGCGGAAATGTCGGGATTGGCTGCCAGGAGTTTGCCTTGAAGACGCTCGAGCGAATGCTGCGCGAAGCGTGGAGTGAGGAGCATGGTTTCGCGCACAGAGTGGGTGGGAAGGAGTTGCGGGGATCGCTTGACGATCAGGTGTTTGGCGTCATGGCACTGCTCGATGCCTATGAGGCCACGCTGGATTCGAGGTTTTTTCAAGCTGCGCGCCGTACGCTGGATATCGCTATCGAGAAATATGGCGACCCGGACGGCGGAGGATTTTTCGATCGTGCTGCCGATGCGCCGGCGATGGGTGGCTTGGAAGTGCGGCGCAAGCCGTTCCAGGATTCGCCTACGCCAAGCGCGAACTCGGTGGCGGCTATGGCGCTCACGCGCATGCATGCCTACACCGACGATCAAAACTATTACGAATGGGCCAGGAAGACGCTCGAGGCGTTTGCCGGTGTGGCCCCGCAATATGGACTATTCGCCTCGACTTACGGGCTTGCGGCGACGCTTTTCTCTGCGCATCCGACACAAGTGGTCATCACGGGACCGGCCGGCGATTCGGCGGCGCAAAAACTAGAAGAGGCGGCGAATAGCGTCTACCGCTTTGGCAAGGCCGTGCTCCGGGTTACCTCCGAAGCATCGGTAAAAAATCTGGCCGTTGCGCTACGGCAGTCGTTACCACATCTGCCGAAAGATAAGGCGCAGGCGCTGGTTTGCGCTGGTACCGCCTGCCTGCCGCCGACCAGCGATCCAGCGCAATTGACAGCACTCTTAGAGAACCGCGTAGCCGGCAAAGCAGCTTCTTAGCACTTTAGGGTAATCTTCCCGCTCCCTGGCGCCGCAAACGGGGACTCCATGCACGCATGCTCGCTTGGTATACAGGAAGCGGTCCCGCCGTTTTGATTCCCTATTTCTTTGGTCGCGATTCTGGGGGAACCATGCCATTGATGCGGTAATAGACCACCAGAGCTCCGTAGTGCTCGCCGGAATGTTCGACGAGTCCGTAGGCCAGATCGTAGAGGCGGTCGAGATGCGGCCCGCCGTCGTTGACGGCCTTCTCCAAGCCCTTGTCACCTAGCTTTTTGATCTCGGCTGCGCCATCGCCGACGCACTGCTTTACGAACGCGACGATCTCTGCCTTGCTTTTCAGATTGTCCTGCTTCGGGTCGTCTGGGTACCGCGGCTTTTTGCCCTCGGCGATGTCTGTGAAGTAGTACATGGAGCCCGCGACATGCAGCAGCATTGCGCCGAAGGTTCGGGATTCCGGCGCCGGCTTATAACTGTATTTGTCCTCAGGAAAATCCTCGGCCATGTCGATGAGCTTCCGGCCAATATCGTTCCACTGCTCCAAAACCGCATCCGCGGGGCCCGGTGCGGGTTTTGGCGTTGCTTTCTTCGTGTCCTGTGCCAAGCTGGGCAGAGCTCCACAAAGTCCGGCCAGCAGCAAGGCTAAAAACAGGGTCAACTTTTTCATTTTCTCTCCTTTGGCCTCCCGGGCGGGAAGCTGCACTTCAAGACGACGGCCTCCGGCGGAAGTTTCACTCCGGCGGGCCCAAAACAGGCGTCCGACCACCGGTCATCATACGTCAAAAGGAACGGAGAAATGGCCAGAAGGACCGATGAAGAGGCCAAGTAAGCCACGTAACTGGTTAGGAGCGATAACCACACGGTGCGGCGGGTGCCAAGGCACCTGCCATGATATTCTGGTTGAATCAGGCCAAGGGGGCCTGGCCGGTGAATTGGGGCTATCTCCTTCTGCGCAGCGGAATAGGCATGGGATTGCTGGTCCTGGTGTTCCTGTCGCAGAGATTCTGGTACAAGGCGCTGTGGCGCGTCACCTCCAATTGGGGGCGGGTATGGCTGCGTCTGGGCGCGCGCCTGCTGTACCTGGCCGGCCTGGTTCTGATCATCCTGACCTTTTCGGATGCCCTCCGCCGCGACCATGGACGCCTGCTGCCCCAGCACTCCGCGTTTTCATCCTTGACAGGATTGTGGTTCCTTAGCGCCCTGGGGGGCTATCTGTGTGTCAAGGCGGTCCATGCTATTGAATGGGCTTGGCATCGACTGCGCAAGCCTGCGCCGACAGCGCCGCAAAAGGCCTTGGTCAAGCCCGCTACGCACATGGATTTTGTGCCGGACCCGTCGCGCCGTACGTTCTTCCGTACCGCCAGCGTGGTTGCGGGAGCGGCGCCGTTTTTGGGCGTGATGTACGGCTATGCCGGGGAGCGCCTGCGGTACCAGGTTTCCCGCGTTGAGATTCCGCTTCCCAATCTGCCCCCGCAATTGGATGGCATGGAGATTGTTCAGATTTCGGATATCCACCTGAGCAGCTATATGACGCGAGAATCGGTGCGCCGCGTGGTGGATATGGCCAATGAGGTGGGGGCCGACCTTGCGGTGGTCACGGGGGACCTGATTACAGGGGTACACGATTCGGTAGCCGATTGCGTGGATGAGATTCGTCACCTGCGTGTTCCCTTAGGCGTTTACGGCTGCAACGGAAACCATGAAATTTATGCGCGCGCGGAAGATCTGGCGGAACGCTTGTACCGGCAAGCCGGGATGCGGATGCTGCGGCAGGAAAACGCGATCGTTTCCTACCGGGGAGCGATGTTGAATTTGATCGGCGTGGATTATCAGCGCGAGCGGACGCCGAGCGGACGGAAGATGCAGATGTTGGCGAATGTCGAGCCGCTCGTCCGGCGGGACATGCCGAACGTCCTGTTGTCTCACAACCCGAATTCTTTCAACCGCGCGGCGGAGCTTGGGATTGAGCTGTCCCTGGCCGGCCATACGCATGGCGGCCAGGTGCAAGTGGAAATCCTGGATGTCAGCTTGAGTCCAGCGCGTTTCATCACCGACTACATTGCCGGGCTCTATCACCGTCCGCTCTTGATGCCGGATCAGCCGAAGCGCATGGGAGAAACCATCAAGCTGATGCCCAATGCGCCGAAGGGGCTGTCGGCGTTGTATGTGAATCGCGGCATTGGCACGGTCGGCGCTCCGGTGCGGCTTGGGGCGCCGCCGGAGATCACCCATATCGTGCTGCGGCGAGCGTGAGCTGCAGTTTTCCAAGTTGGCGGGCCCTCGGACCTCACGTTTTCAAACCGCTTCAGTAGAGATCCTTCGTCGCGCCAAAAGCGCGCTCCTCATGATAACCAGCACGATATGTTGGGTCTGATTCAGAAGGCGATTCCGTTATTTCATGCTGCAGTCGGTTCGGTTTAAAAGTAGATTCCTCGCCTCGCTCGGAATGACAATTTTGCGGTTGGCGGAATTGCACTGCGCCGGAATCCCGGTCTAGAATCTGCGCAAGAACCCCATGAACATTCAAGAGACGAATTATTGGCTGGAGACGGTGCCGGACCGCGCGCCGGGAACCTGCGATGGCTTGCCGGATCGCGTTGACGTGGCAGTTGTCGGCGGCGGGTTTTGCGGGCTCTCGGCCGCGCGTGCGTTAGGCAAGCGCGGTGTGCGTGTAGCGCTACTCGAAGCTGAGCACTTCGGCTGGGGCGCGAGTTGCCGGAATGGCGGTATGGTGCTGACCGGGCTAAAGCTGCCGGTGCCGACACTTATCGCGCGTTATGGCCGCGAGGTCACCAGGCGAATGTATGCGGCCTCCCTGGAGTCGATTGATCTCGTCGAACAAATCGTGAAGGAACAGGGCATCGATTGCGCGTTTTCACGATGCGGCCATTTGGAAGTGGCGTGCAAGGCCTCGCACTTCGCCGCTTATTCGGAAGCTGCGGCGCAAATTAGAAAGGAATTCAACCACGAGTTGCGAATTGTTCCGAAGAGCGAATTGCGACAGGAGACGGGCTCGAATATTTATTTTGGGGGGTTGGTGGACGAAGTAAGCGCCGGTTTGAACCCTGCGCAATATGTCATGGGATTGGCGAAGGCCGCCCAGCGTGCCGGGGCGGCACTGTACGACCACACCCGGGTCGTCGGCGTGAAGCCCGAGGTAGCCAACGGCAGCCGGCGTTTTCGAGTTTTCACTTCGCACGGCTCGTTGCTGGCACGGGAAGTGCTCCTTGCCAGCGGCGCGTACACCACTTCGGCCACACTGGCGTTGCGGAAGAAGGTGATTCCGATCGGGTCGTATATCATTGCGACGGAAGTTCTGCCGGCGAACTTGGCGCGCGAGTTGAGCCCTCGAAACCGCATGATCTATGACTCCAAACATTTTTTGTATTACTACCGGCTGACCCCGGACAATCGCATGTTGTTCGGCGGGCGCGCAGCATTTTTCCCGGAGTCCGAAAACACGGTGAGAAAGAGCGCCGAGCTGTTGCGGCAGGGAATGATCAAGGTTTATCCGCAATTGCAGCAGACGAAAGTAGAATTTGTGTGGGGCGGGACGCTGGATTTTGCCTTTGACGTGATGCCGCATTCGGGAAAGATCGAAGGCATGCACTTTGCCGTGGGTTTTGCCGGGCACGGAGTGGCGGCGGCCACATGGATGGGAGCAAAGCTGGCCGGCGTAATTTGCGGTGATCCGGACGACAATCCATTTTCCAGGATTTCTTTTCCGCCGGCGCCCGTCGGTCTACGCAGCGGGAATACCTGGGCGTTGCCTCTGGCAGGAATGTACTACCGCGTTTTGGATTACTTCACTTGATTGATTGTTGCCAAAATGGGTTCCAAGTTGAGCCTGCCTACCGCAGGCAGGCTGGACCCCTACGAAGAGGGTTGACGGTCGAGTACGGCTTTAAGCTTTGGAAAAAGAAAATAGGCGCAGACACCGAGCACAACCGGTAGCGGTCCCCATTGCAACGCGAATTTGTCGCTGCCGACTAGCGCCACGACACTCATCAGAAGCGGAGCGATGACGACATAGGCCAGGCCAACGTTTCCCCAGGGGATGCGAAATGGCCGGGGCAGTTGCGGCTGCCGGCGGCGCAGGCGCCAGACCGAAAGGACGGTCAGCATCGTCACCAGGATGCGGAGCCAGATGTAAACCGTCAACAATTGCGCGATGGTTTGAAATGCCAGCGACGCACAAATGGCGGAGGAAGTCAGGACGGCGACCCACGGAGTGCCAACTTGGGATGTTTGGACGCAAACACCGCAGGAAGGTAGCCGTCTTCCGACATCGAGGACGGCATGCGTGTGCTTGTCAGCATGGTGGCATTCAACAGTGAAATGTTGCAGAGCATAGCCGCGACAGTCATCAGAAAACCAAGCCACTGTCCGCCGATCAGCTCGGCGGCGGTGGAAAGGTAGGCGGTTTTCCATTCTTGCCAATTTCCGAGGGCCGCCAGCGAAAACACTGCGGGAAGGAAGTAGGTGGCGATCGAGAGCGGAATCACAATGGCCAAAGCCAGTGGGTAGCTGCGTTGTGGGTCGGCAACCTCTTCGGCAACACTGGAGCATTGTTCGAAGCCCGAATAGAGCCACAGTCCGAGAGCCAGGCCTACGCCAAAGACTTGGAAGGGCGGAACGTGCGGTGGAATGAGCGGGTGGAAGGGATTGTAGTGCCACTTTGTTGCGGCAATGACACAAAGAATCGCCACTGGGATGAGCACGGAGAATCCGAGCAGGGTTGCGACCAATCCCACCATCTGAATTCCGCGAACATTGATATAGGCGAGAAGAGCAATCAAGGCAAGTGAGACCAGGTAGTGCTTCCATCCGACAAGCGACGGGAAATAGTTCGCCAGGTAATCTGCAAACAGCACTGCGTAGCTTGCACTCAACAGCCAGGACGAATTCCAGTTCCACCAGCCCGCCAGGAAACCCCAGAAATCGCCGTAGCCCGAGCGCACCCAGCGGTAGAAGCCGCCCTCGACGGGGATTGCCGTAGTGAGCTCCGCCGCGACCAGCGACACGGGAATGGACCAGAACAGCGGCAGAAACAGAAGGAAAAGCAGCGTCATCCCAGGGCCGCTGGTGGTGACCATTTCTTCCAGGCCGAACGGGCCGCCGGTGGTATAGGCGAACATCACGAAGACGCAATACAGCAGCCCCGCTTTTTTGATTTCGGCCTTGGCCTGGCTCACCGTCGCTCCGTCATGCTGGCTCTGTCCACTAAAACTGCGGATGTTATCCTACAAACGGGAAAAGCAAATGATTGTTTTGGTGATGGGAGTGGCGGGATCGGGGAAGACCACCATCGGGCGGATGCTAGCCTCGCGCCTCGGCTGGGTGTACCTGGAAGCGGACGATTTTCATTCCGCGGCAAACAAGGAGAAGATGCATCGTGGAGAACACTTGACGGAGGCAGACCGTTTGCCTTGGCTGCGCGCGATGCACGCGGAGCTTCAGAAGCAAAGCGCGAGCGATAAAAATGTCGTGCTGGCGTGCTCCGCGCTCAATGAGGAGTACCGCCGCGTATTAATGGATGGCCTGAGCGTAAAACTTGTCTATCTGCGCGGTTCGAAGGAACTGATTGCGAGCCGGCTTCGGCACAGGACCGGGCACTTTGCCGGAGAGGCAATTCTGGACGACCAGTTTGCGGTTCTGGAAGAACCGAGGGATGCGATTGTCGTGGACATTGCCGAAGAGCCGGAAAGAATCGTCGAGGAACTCCTTTCGAAATTAGCTTGATCGGCGATGAAGTGATCGCCGCCAAAATAGCGGCTTGCATGTCTGCAAGGTTCAGGAAATAATTCCTGCCTGACGCCTAGGGGACTCTTCGTGAAAACATCATTGCGGACGTTCTTGATTGCTGGGATTGTGCTTGGCGGTGTATCGCTCGCGCCAGTGCGATCTCGCGTAACGGCGGATGATGCTCCGCTCTATGGGTATTCCGCCGCATCATCGGCCACGGAGCGCCAGTGGGAAGACAAGATGCGCGCGATTCCCGATCCGAAAAACTTGCGCGCGTATATGGAACGGCTAACAGCGCGGCCACACAATGTCGGCTCACCATACGACAAGGACAACGCGGAGTGGCTGCTTGGCAAGTTCAAGGAATTCGGACTGGACGCGCACATCGAAACGTTCACGGTGCTCTACCCTACGCCCAAAGAAAGGTTGGTCGAACTCGTGGACGGCGGACCGCACTTCACCGCGAAGTTGCAGGAGCCGCCGGTCGAAGGGGATCCCACGTCCTCTCAAACAGCGGAGCAATTGCCCACCTACAACGCGTATTCCATTGACGGCGACGTGACCGCGCCGCTGGTCTACGTGAACTATGGTGTGCCGGAAGACTATGAGGTGCTGGAGCACCGCGGTGTCTCCGTGAAGGGTGCCATTGTGATTGCGCGCTATGGCAAGTCCTGGCGCGGAATCAAGCCGCTTGTGGGAGCGGAGCATGGCGCGGTCGGTTGCATCATCTATTCCGATCCGCACGATGACGGATATTCCGGTGGCGAGACTTTTCCGAAAGGGCCGTGGCGGCCGAAGGACGGAGTGCAACGCGGCAGCGTACAGGACAGCGCGGTATTTATGGGCGATCCGCTGACGCCGGGAATCGGAGCCACGGCGGACGCCAAGCGGGTGCCGCTGAAGGACGCGCAGTCGTTGACGAAAATTCCAGTGCTGCCGATTTCGTATGCGGACGCTGAGCCGCTGCTGGCAGCTATCGGCGGTCCGGTCGCTCCGCGCGATTGGCGCGGCGGATTGCCGATGACGTATCGGATCGGACCGGGACCGGCAAAGGTTCATCTGAAAATGTTTTCGAACTGGGATATGAAGCCGCTGTACGACGTGATCGCCAAAATTCCTGGCTCGACGTATCCGGACGAGTGGGTAATTCGTGGGAATCACCACGACGCGTGGGTGAACGGGGCGGAGGATCCAATTTCGGGAATGGTGACCGTGCTAGAGGAGGCGCGGTCTATGGGAGAGTTGCTAAAGCAAGGATGGAAGCCAAAGCGCACCATGATTTATTGCGCGTGGGATGGCGAAGAGCCTGGGTTGCTCGGGTCGACGGAGTGGGTGGAAACGCATGTGGATGAGTTGCGCCAACATGCGGTGATGTACGTCAACTCGGACAGCAACAGCCGCGGGTATCTGGAGATGGAAGGCTCTCACACACTCGAACACTTCATGAACGATGTAGCGCGCGACGTTCAGGATCCGGAGACCAAGTTATCCGTCTGGAAGCGCGCGCAGTTACGGGGAATCGCAGAAGCGAGCACCGCGGAGGAACGCCGGGAATTGCTCGAGCGGCATGATATGCGGCTGGACATGCTCGGCGGCGGATCGGATCACGCTCCGTTCATCAATTTTGCGGGCATCGCGTCGATCGGCATCGGTTACGGGGGAGAGGATCACGGCGGAATCTATCACTCGATCTACGACGACTTTTACTGGTACACGCATTTCAGCGACTACGATTTCGTGTATGGCCGCGCGCTCAGCCAGACGGGTGGGATTGCGATCATGCGCATGGCGGACGCCGATCTTTTGCCTTTTCAATTCGCAGATTTTGCCGACGATGTGAAGATGTATGTCCGCGAAGTGGAGAAGTTCGCCGGGCAGCAGCGCGACGAAATCCAGGAACGCAACCTGAAAATTCAGGAAGGCTTGTTTGAGGCGACTTCGGACCCGCGCGAGACTTGGGTGACCCCGAAGAAAGAGGAGATTCCGCCTCATTTGAACTTCGCGCCGCTCGACAATGCCGTGGAAGATTTGGGACGCAGCTCCGCGGAGTATCAAAAAGTTCTGGACAAGGTGAGCGCGAACGGTGGCGCGGTACTGGCCAGTGCTTCGCTGCAAGAGGTGAATGAATTGCTCATTCAGAGCGAACGAAAACTGACGACGCCCGAAGGCTTGCCGGGGCGTTTCTGGTACAAACACGAACTGTACGCGCCAGGAGCCTATACCGGCTATGCGGCAAAGGCCATTCCGGCTGTGCGCGAAAATCTGGAACAGAAAAAATGGAAGGAAGCGGAGCAGGCCGCGGCAGGCGTGGCTCAAGTGCTGGAAAGCGAGTCCGCGCTAATCAACACGGCGGCGGCGAAATTATCGGTGCTAGCGAAGTAGGCGGTGCCGGTCGTTAGCTGCCTTACTGTTTCATTCCCGGTCAATAGTCTCTGAAATGTCATTTCAAGTTCGGGAGAGAACGCGATTCCATCCTATAACCTGGCAATTGTGGGATTTGGCGATGTGGCGCGGGCTTTTTTGCGGATGCTGATCGCGAAAGAGACGGAGCTTCGGCGCAAGTATGACGTGCGCTGGCGGTTGACGGGCGTAGCCTCCCGCCGCATCGGATGGATTTGCGACCCGGATGGGATGAACCCATTGGCAGCGTTGGCGGGGCATCTCCCGAACGACAAACCTGTCGCGCGAAACGTGCGGGAATGGTTGGAGCATGCGAAAGCCGACGTGTTGTTCGAGGCGACTTCCCTGAATGCGCCCACAGGTCAGCCGGCCATTGAGCATCTGATGGCGGCGCTCGAATCGGGCGCCCATGCGATCACGGCGAACAAAGGCCCGATTGTGCACGGTTATCGTGAATTGACTGCGCTCGCCAAAGAGAAAAAACGACAGTTTCTGTTTGAATCCACGGTGATGGACGGTGTCCCTATTTTTTCCCTGTTCTCGAAAGGCTTGCCTGCCACTGAGCTGCGCGGTTTTTTCGGGGTGCTGAATTCCGCGAGCAACGTTGTCCTGACCGAAGTGGAGAGGGGCCGTTCCTTTGACGATGCCGTGAAGCGCGCGCAGACCATGGGGATTACGGAGACCGATCCTACGCAAGACCTGGATGGTTGGGACTCCGCCGTGAAGGTGGCAGCGATTGCGACCGTGCTCATGGGCATTCCGACACACATCAATCAGGTACAACGCACAGGAATCCGGCAATTGACGGAGGAGAAGATTCGTTCCGTGCGGGCGGCGGGGATGCGCTACAAGTTGGTGTGCCGCGCGGAGCGTCGCGGCGACGGCGTGGATTGCCGCGTGGCGCCGGAATTGTTGCTATTGTCCGATCCCATGGCGGGGCTGGAAGGAACCAGCTCGGCGATTCGCTTCGATTTGGATGTGTTCGGGCTTTCGTTGATGGAGCACGTGCCGGGGCTGGAGGCTACGGCGTACGGATTGCTCGCCGATTTTCTTCGCGCCGTGCAGGCAAGCTAACCGGCGCGCGTACCGTTCGGGACGGCGCGCTCCGGCATGGCCAGCACGGGCGTTATGCCGTCCACGTAGCCGAGATCAAAGAGCATTCCCTCCGACAATTCGCCGGCCATTTTTCGCGGTTCGAGATTCACCACGAACAAGGCCTGTTTGCCTACAATTTCCTGCGGGTTTTCGCGTTCTTTGCGAATGCCGGCGAGGATGGTTCTCGTGTGATCGCCAAAGTTTACGATCAAGCGCATGAGCTTTTCCGACCTCGGCACTTCTTCGACACGCTCGATGGTCCCGGTGCGAATATCCAAAGCCTCGAGAGCACTGAATGGGACGGTGGCTTTGACGGGAGCGGGAACAAAAGGATTCATCGTTCACTCCGGAAATGTAGCGCGTAGGCGGGAGTGGGAATTGAAGGGTCGCAACGATCATCGCGTTCCGCTGGTCCGGCGAAGAGCTCGAGGGGGATAATCCCCGCCCAAACGGGAAATGCGTAGTCCTCGGCGTCGTCCTCTACCACGCCAGTGCGGACTTTCGCGGACAGTTCTGTGAGCGGAAGCTTGAGGATGCTGGTGGCCTTCAATTCTTGTTCGTTGGGTTGCCGCGCATCGTTCCAGCGGCCAGGAATCAGTTTTTCCGTGAACGCGTGCAGCGCCGACAACTTTTCAGCGGAATCATCGATCGGCGTGGCTTGGCCAAGCGCAACGACAGAGCGGTAGTTCATGGAATGGTTGAATATCGAGCGCGCGAGCACGAGGCCATCAATGAGCGTGACCGTGATGCAGACCGGTAGGCCCGAACCGAGGCCGCGAAGCATGCGGCTGGCCGCCGAGCCGTGAAAATAGAGGAAATCGCCGACGAGCGCAAACATGGTGGGGATGACGAAAGGTTGACCGTCCACAGCAAAGCCGACGTGGCAAACGAGGCCTTCGTCCAAAACGCTGTAAATCGCTTCGCGATCATAGACAGCCCGATTCGCTTCGCGCACAACGCGGGTGCGCTCGGTGACAGGAAAAGCGTCCAGCATGGAAACCTCAAGGTGAAACACAGCGCGGAGTTGATAGCCGGCGCTGTCGCGGCATGAGTGGGAGCTCTGCTAACAGAATGGTATCACGCAGGCCGCAACGCCTGTTTGTGTTCCGGGTCGAGGGTCATCTCCGTGAACCAGTTAGGGTACTGTGTTCGAGGTGCGGTAATTTCGTCCAGTTTGGCGAGTTCTGCTTCGCGCAGTTGCGCTTCGACTGATTTGAGATTGTCTTCCAATTGATGCATCTTGGACGCGCCCATAATCACGCTCGTGACGTAAGGTTTGGCCAGCAGCCACGCGAGTGCGATCTGCGCGACGGTAGCGCCGTGCGGCTTGGCGATCAGGCGCATTTCCTCGATAAGCCGAAAGCCCAGATCCTTGTCGAGTGGCAGGAAGGAAAAGCCGGAGAGGCGGTTTTCCTTGTCGTCAAAGGATTCGCGCGTGTATTTGCCGCTGAGAAACCCGCTGGAGAGCGGGCTCCAAACGGTCATGCCGGTGCCTGTTGCGCGGAGAAACGGAACGAATTCATGCTCGAGGTCCCGTGCGAGTAGGGAGTAATACATCTGGCCACTGGTGAATTGCGCCCATCCGCGTTCCCGCTGCAGCGTGAGTGCTATCGCCGCCTTCCACGCCGGCCAGTTGGAAAATCCGATGTAGCGAACTTTGCCCGAGTGCACCAAGTCGTTCAGCGCTTCGAGGGTTTCTTCGACAGGCGTGAACGGATCCACCTTGTGAACGATATACAGGTCGATCCAGTCGGTATTGAGTTTCTTGAGGCTGGAGTGGCACCCTTCAAAGATGTGTCGGCGAGACAGACCCGCTTGGGTGATCGGTTTGCCGGAGCGAAAGCCGCACTTTGTAGCCACCACGACTTCCTTGCGCTTCTCGCCCAGGAACTCGCCCAGATATTTCTCGGCTTCGCCGTTCGAGTAGCCGTCTGCCGTATCGAAGAAATTTACGCCTGCGTCAAAAGCGCGGTGGATCATGGCGCGCGCCGTGTCCAGGTCAACCTTCGCCACGGAAGGAAAGCGAGAATCCGTGCCGAAGGTCATGTTGCCGAAGGCCAAGCGCGAAACTGCCAATCCTGTGTTTCCCAAACGTGCGAATTGCATCACCGCTCCCCGAACATCTTTCTGTAGGATGAATCTGCTCATTTCGAGGATACATGCCTCGGCCCCTCTGTGAGAAACTGGACGGGAGAACGAACGCAAATTGTCTAAAGCCGAGTTTCCCAAAGAAGGGACAATGAGCACAGCTCGATTGGATCGAAGCGCCGTCAACGCCCTGGATATTGCCTGGGTCCGGTCGCAATTTCCTTCGCTGCAAACACAAGTGAACGGCCATCCCGCGGCGTTTCTGGATGGGCCTGCGGGCACCCAGGTGCCGACGCAGGTGATGCACGCGATTCAGAGCTACCTGATGGGCGCGAATGCCAACACCGGCGGCGCGTTCCTTACCAGCCGACGCACCAACGAGATGATCGCAAACACTCGCGCGGCTATGGCAGACTTTTTCCATTGCGAGCACGAAGAGGTAGTCTTTGGCCAGAACATGACCACGATCACGTTTTCGATTTCGAGGGCGATCGGGCGCGAGTTAAAAGCCGGTGACGAAATTCTGCTGACCACGTTGGACCACGACGCCAACTTTTCGCCTTGGAAAGCGTTGGAAGAGAAAGGCGCAGTCGTCCGCCAAGCGGATATTCACGAAGAGGACGGCACCCTGAACCTGGACGATTTGAAGAGCAAGCTGAACGAAAGAACCAAAGTTGTAGCTGTGGGGTACGCGTCGAATCTCGCAGGCACGATCAACCCAGTGGGGGAAATTACGCGGTGGGCACACGCCGTGGGTGCCCTGGTGTATATCGACGCAGTGCACTACGCGCCCCATGGTCTGATCGACGTGAAGGAGCTCGATTGTGATTTTCTGGTGTGTTCGCCGTACAAGTTTTTTGGACCGCACACGGGAACGCTTTACGGAAAGCGCCAGCATTTGCAGGGTTTCCGGCCTTATAAGGTGCGCCCATGCACCGAGCAGATCCCGGATCGCTGGGAATCGGGCACGCAGGTCCACGAATTGATTGCCGGAATCGGCGCGGCCGTGGAATACATCGCAGGCGTCGGCCGTCACAGCGACTCGTCCGCGACGACTCGCCGAGACGCGCTGGCGGCGGCCTACCGCGCGACAGTGGCCTACGAGCGCAGGCTGATTTCGCGCCTGATCGAAGGCTTGGTCACGATTCCCGGCGTGCGGATTTATGGAATCACGGATCCAAAACGATTCGCGGAGCGCTGCTCGACAGTTTCGCTGAGGATCGGAAATCACCACCCAACAACCATCGCAGCGTTTCTCGGGGAGCGCGGCATCTTCACTTGGGACGGAAACTATTACGCGTTGAATCTTACGGAACGGCTCGGCGTGGAATCGCTGGGTGGTCTGCTGCGCATCGGACTAGTGCACTACAACACTATCGAAGAAGTGGAACGCCTGCTGGCCGCCCTTCGCGAATTTGCCACAAGATAATTGCTGCATGGAACCTTTCGATCATTTCATAGAGCGGAGCAGTTGCCAGCATCTTTTTCTTGGCAAACTCACTGAACTTACGATGTAGTTTCAACAGCCGGTATGTCTGAGGATTGGCGAAAAGTGAAAGTAACCTAGGTTTCGAAGTTTGAATTGTGTTCGCAGGTAAAGGGAGCCATGGGAAAACGACCGAAACCGCTTGTGCTGACGGTGCTGGATGGATGGGGATGTCGCGCGGAGACGCAGGGAAACGCGATCGCGCTGGCGCGGAAGCCCAACTATGACGAACTGCTGCGAAAATTTCAAAGCACGCTGATCCAAACGTCGGGGCCGTCTGTGGGTTTGCCGGAAGGACAGATGGGCAACAGCGAAGTGGGCCACATGAATATGGGCGCGGGGCGCGTCGTCCACATGGATATTACGCGGATCGATTTGCTGATCGCCAACAAGCAACTGGAGCAGGTGCCGCTGTTCAACCAAGCAATGGAGCGCGGGCGGCAACGGCAACTGCATTTTCTGGGTTTGCTGAGCGATGGCGGCGTGCATTCTCACATCCACCATCTGTTTGCTCTTCTTGAAATGGCGAAAAAGGAGAAGGTGCAGAAGGTTTTTGTACATTGCTTCATGGATGGCCGCGATACGCCACCGAATAGCGGACGCGACTTCGTGCGCCGGTTACAGCAGAAAATGCGCGAACTCGGTGTGGGCGAGATTGCGACGGTTGTGGGACGCTACTACGCCATGGACCGAGACAACCGTTGGGAGCGCGTGGAACTGGCATATCGCGCGCTGGTGCACGGCGAAGCGGAAACGAAGAGCAACGATCCTGTGGCTGCGCTACAGACCAGCTACGAACAGGGTGTGACGGATGAATTTGTGAAACCCATCGTGATTACGCGGGGGACCGGTCCCTCGGCGCAGCCTGTGGGCCTGATTCACGACGATGATGCCGTGATTTTCTACAATTTCAGGGCGGACCGCGCGCGGCAGATGACGTTCGCTCTGGAAGCGCCGGACTTCGACAAGTTCTCCGACCCCAAGCGGCCCAAGAACCTGTTTTACGTGGGTATGACGAAGTACGACAAGAACTGGCCGTGGCTGAAGTGTGTCCTGCAGCCGGAAAAGCTGGAGCATATCCTGGCGCAAGTATTTCAGGAGCTGCAGTACAAAAACTTGCGCTGCGCGGAGACGGAGAAATACGCGCACGTCACGTATTTTTTCAACGGCGGCATAGAGAAACCGTTCGCCGGCGAAGAGCGAATCTTGGTGCCCTCGCCGAAGGTAGCTACTTACGACCTAAAGCCGGAAATGTCCGCCGGCGGCATCACGGATACGGTGGTGAACGCGATCGAGAAGGGCGAGTTTGACGCCATCATCATGAACTACGCCAACGCGGACATGGTGGGACACTCAGGCAAATTGGAAGCGGCCATCAAGGCCGTCGAGGCCGTTGACGTGGGGCTGGGGCGCATCTATCAGGCGCTGAAGCCGCATGGCGGATCGTGGATCATCACCGCCGATCACGGTAATGCAGAGACCATGATTGATCCGGCGAATGGTGGACCTCACACCTACCACACGACAAACCCCGTGCCGCTTATTTGTGTGTCGGAGAACGATCGGTTAAAGCTGGCGCCCGGAGGCGCGCTTCGCGACATTGCCCCGACGATGCTCGGCATATTGGGCGAACCCGCGCCGGCGGACATGACAGGGCGGGATTTGAGAGTGCTGCCGAAGTAGGAAAGCGCGTCAGTCGCCGACGCCGCCTTTGGGGGCGGTGTAACCTTCCTTGGCGTAGACCACCCACTTTTGCTTCTTACCCTTTTGGTCGGTGACGGTGAGCGGGCTACCATCCGGAGCGACCAATTCCACTTTGATTTTGCGGTACTTGCCGTCGGCGGTGTGGTTGCTCGGCGTGTACGTTATGGTGTATTGATGCCGAAGGAACTCGGTGACATCGCGCATGACGCCGGGCAGTTCGCCGTCAAATTGCGGGAACCAGGCAAAACCACCGGACATCTGGGCGAAGGTCTTCAATTGATTTTCCGCTTGCAGGAAATTCAATTCCCGCATGCCTCCCAAATGGCCCTGCAACTCCAGCCAGTTCGAGACAGGTTTGTCCACGCCGACGCAGAAAATCGTGACATCCGTCCCGCGGAGCGCTTTCAAGGTTTGATCGAGCGTATGCCTGGAGAAGGTGTCTATGCCGCTGGCCAGGACGAGAACGGATTTTTTCCCCTTTACGTCCTTGAGGCGATCGACGGTGTCGAGCAAGGCGTCAAAAACGTTGGACTCGCTGAATCCCGGGAAATACAAACTGTAAAGCGCTTGGCGCACTTCGTCTTTATTCTGGGTAAAATCCACTTCCGTGCGAGGCTTCATGTCGAAGGTGACGAGCGCGACCCAGTCTTTTTGTTTGAGGTTGGGAAAAAGCGCGTCGGCCCAAAACTTGGCCTGATAGGAGTACCAGCCAGAGAAGCGGGCGCTGAATTCCATCAGGAGCACCATCGTAATGGGCGCATCCGATGGACCCGCGTTGGTGATGATCTGAGGCTGGCCATCCTCGAGGACCCGAAAATTTTCTTTCTTGAGGCCAGTCAGCAGGTCGCCGTGTTGCGTTGTGGCAATCACGTCGAGGGTCACAACGGGCACTTCCACAGCGATGGTGGCTCCCGGTTCCTGAGGTTTCTGCTCCGTGGGCTCCTGCTTTGGCGCAGGAGGCGGCGTGGGGCTGGGCTGTGCAGGCGGATTGCCTTGAGGGCCAGCCGGAGCTTGTGCCGGAGTAGAGGCTACCAGGAACAAGCTGAGCGCGACGACGGCAGCAAACTTAAGCAGAATAAAGCTGAACCGAGATTCCATTTCCATCTCCCCCTGGGCCATATAGACGAGCCTCGTCCTATCTAACTAAGATGCCGATAATTTACCCGGTGTCGTCCGCCCCGGTCCTCTTGCGGGTGCACATTGGGCACCGCCCGAGGAGGCCCCCGACGGGGAAGGCTGAAACCGCATGTTAGTATGGAATTTAGTTGGTGCAAAACAGATTCACAGTGGAGGGTGCCTTGGTGAGCTGGAAGCGCTGGAGCTTCTTAGTCCCGTGTGTCGTCGCGATCTGCGGCACGCCGTTGGTCGCGCAAGTGCGGTCGAATCCGCCGGCAATGGGGATACCGGAGAATCCCTCAGCGGCGGGAGATACGACGGCGCTCGCGCTCGAAGCGCAGGGTTGGCTCATGGAGCTGATCAAGATCAACACGACTAACCCTCCGGGAAACGAGCAGCAAGCCGCCAAATATATCGCTGGCATTCTGACCAAAGAAGGAATTGCGCCGGAAATTCTGGACCTGACTCCTGGCAGGAGCGCTTTGGTGGCGCGGCTGCGCAGCAGCGTGGTGCCGGACCCTTCGAAGGCGCTGCTGTTGGTGGCGCACATGGATGTGGTGGGAGTCGACAAGAGCAAATGGTCTGTGGATCCGTTCGCCGGAGTGATGAAGGACGGTTACATTTACGGGCGCGGCTCGATCGACGACAAGAGCATGCTGGCGGCAAACCTCGCGGCGTTTATCGCCCTGAAACGCGGGAATGTGCACTTGAACCGCGACGTCATTTTTCTGGCAACGGCGGATGAGGAGCAGTTTGGAGACGCCAGCCTGAAAATCCTGATCGCCAAGTATTGGGACAAAATCGCCGCGGGTTTCGCGATCAACGAAGGCGGAAAAACGGTCCTGAAGAATGGCAAGGTGCAGTACATCGGTCTGCAAGTGGAGGAAAAAGTTTCTGTCAATCTTTCGGTGACCGCCAAAGGCAAGGGCGGCCACGCCTCGACACCTACGAAGGATAATCCCGTGGTGCACCTGGCTGCCGCCGTGGAAAAGGTCGGAAACTACACGGCACCGGTGCACTTGACGTCGATCGTGAGGCGGTATTTCGAAGCCTTATCTGCCATCGAAGACGACGAGACCGCAAAGTGGATGCGGGTGATCGATACGCCAGACCGCGGCGAACACGCGCAACGTGTGCTTTCTGACATGAATCCGATGTGGAATTCGATGATGAGAGACACCATTGCTCCCACCATATTGCAAGCCGGAGTGCGCACGAACGTCATCCCGTCCGAGGCGCGAGCGGTGCTGAATGTCAGGTTGCTGCCGGGCGACACCATTGACGTGCTGCTGAACGACTTGAACAAGCTCGTAAACGACCCGTCGGTGAAATTGGAAGTGATGCCGGACGCCGGGCTGGCGGCGCCAAATTCCTCGATGGAAACGGTTTTCTACGCTTTGCTCACCAAGGTGTGCGCCAAGGAATTCGGCGGTGCGCCCGTACTGCCGCTGCTGTCGACAGGAGCGACCGATTCCGCCCAACTGCGCCTGCACAACGTGCAAGCGTACGGCTTGGGGCCCTTTCCGCTCACGCAGGAGGACGCCGCCAGGGTCCACGGGGACGAGGAGCGAATCCCGCTGGCAGCCTTTGCCAAGGGCGTGGATCTGATCACCCACATCGTGGCGGAGTTTGCGGTCTATCGCTAAGCCGAATTCACATATGAGCTAAGGATGCAGGAACCTGATGATTTCGCGGCATTCTAAAATCGTCTGCACTCTCGGTCCCGCCACGCGGTCGCCGCGCATGATTCGCAAGTTGATTCAAGCGGGAATGAATGTGGCGCGGCTGAATTTCTCGCACGGCACCCACGAAGAACATGCGCACTGCATTTCCATTTTGCGCGAAGCGGCCGTGGCGCTGAAGAAGCCGATCGCAATATTGGCGGACCTGCAAGGCCCCAAGATTCGGACAGGAGCGCTGGCTGGTGGTGGAACGGTACTGCTGCGGACCGGCCAACGCTTCGTAATCACCACGGCGAAGGTGCTGGGCGATTCGACGCGAGTGAACACAACTTTTTACCCTATGCCGCGGGAGGTAAAGCGGGGCGACCGTATCCTGCTAAGCGATGGGCTGATCGAATTGCGAGTGGAATCCACGACTCATCACGAAGTGGTCTGCCAGGTGGCAAACGGGGGGCTGCTTGGCGAAAACAAAGGGATCAACTTACCGGGCGTAAAGCTGCATGTGCCCGCGCTCACGCAGAAGGATCGTGCAGACCTTCGCTTTGCATTGTCACAAGGAGCCGACTACATCGCTGTGAGTTTTGTCAGGCGGCCGGAAGACGTGGTGCTGGCAAAAACACTGGTAAAGCGAGCGAAGAAGGATACGCCGGTAATTGCCAAACTGGAAAAGCCGGAAGCCATCGAGAACCTGGAGGAGATCCTGCGCGTTGCGGATGGAGTCATGGTGGCACGCGGGGACCTGGGCGTGGAAATGAAACCGGAATGCGTGCCGGTGGTCCAGAAAAACATCATTGCCAGAGCAAGAGAGAACCGCCGACCCGTAATTACCGCCACGCAGATGCTGGAATCGATGACCGAGAATCCGCGGCCCACGCGAGCGGAAGCTTCCGATGTGGCGAATGCAATTTTCGATGGATCGGACGCGGTGATGCTGAGCGCGGAAACAGCTACGGGCAAATATCCGGTGGAAGCCGTCGGGATGATGGCGCGGATCATTGAAGAAGCGGAAGCAAGCATTCAGGAATTCCCGCGGCCGGCCGGGACGGAACGGCTGAAAGTCGCGGAGACCGTAGCGGAGCTGGTCTGTCACGCATCGCGGGAACTCCATATGAAGGTGATTGCCGTGTTCACGCACAGCGGATTCACGGCGAGGCTGGTGTCTCGTTACCGGCCGCTGGTGCCCATCGTAGCTTTTTCGCCGGAGGCGACAACGCGGCGACGGATGGCGCTGTTATGGGGTGTCACGCCCAAAAGCATCGCCGACATAAAAAAAATGGATGCGCTGCCGGCAATCGCCGAGAAGCGACTGGTCGAGGAGCGTCTGGTGAAAAAAGGGGACGTGATCGGAATCGTGGCGGGAACACCGATGGGGAGACGAGGGACGACCAACTTCATGAAGTTCCATGTGATTGGCAGTTAGTTCACCCAGTGATCGGGGTCCGAGGGCGGCTCGTTCTTGGATTTCTTCATATAAACTTCGAAGCGTTTGCGATTCCGCTGATATTTCCAGTCGGCCATCTCATTGCGCACCCGGAAAAGGAATGAACCACGGCGAATGTACAACCAGCCGATGAACAGGCCACCGAGGTGGCAAAGATGGCTGACGTTGTCTCCACCCGAACTCAGGGTTGAGAAAAACTCGATGGCGCCCATCACAGCGACGAACGGCCGCATGGGAATCATGATCGGAAGAGGGAAGAGCCAGATCTGCCGGTCCGGGAACAGAATGGCATTAGCAATTAGAATGCCGAAAATAGCTCCGGAGGCGCCGATGGTGGGGATGTCCGAAGGGCGGGTTCCCCCAACCAAAAGGGGAAGGTACTTCACCAGCACGGTGATCAAGCCCGCGCCGATACCGCAAATGAAAAAGTAGTTCAGAAACTTTTTCTTGCCCCAGACCAGTTCCAGCTCGCGCCCGAACATCCACAGCATCAGCATATTGATGAGCAGGTGCCACAAATTTCCATGCAAGAACAGGTAGGTGGCGGGCTGCCAGATGCGCAGACCGGGAATCACGCCGCTGGGGACGAGACCAAACCAGTAATTGAGCTGAGCGGTGACGCCCCGCGGGAGAAATAATCCGATCAGAGTCTGTACCAGGAAAACGACGGTACAAGTCAAAACGAGTAGTTTGACCGCAGGGGTAATGAAGCTACGCCAATCAAAGCGAACGCGGGGCGCGCCGAACCGAGTACCCATGAAGAAAGTGTACGGCGACGAAAGGCGCGCCGTCAAAAGAGGAATTGAAGAGAGTTGAGAGGAGCGGGGAGTGTGTCGAGGCGGCTGACCCGCACCGGGACAGCCCGGCAGAATTGAAACTCCCGTTCGTTGGAATTCAAGAAATAGGTTGAGCGAACGAGAGCTTTGCTGGGCGATGATCGATGGCACAGAAGATGGACTTGTTGGCGCTCGATGCGACGGTGCAAGCGGTGCGGGCGGGAGAAGTGGGAGAGGGATGCGCGGTAGTGGCGAAGGAAGTGAAGGAGTTGGCGAAACAAACGGCGGCAGCGACGGAGGGCGTCGGCCGTAAGATCGAAGCGATTCAGGCGGATGCCAAGGGGCCGTAGTCGACCAGGTGAACACGATCTCGCGGACGATCGCGACGGTAATGGAAGAGCAAGCGGCGACCACGAGCGAGATGTCCACCAACCTGCGGGCACTCGTGGGCCGGTTCAAGCTGGAGACCGGAAAGCAGTCCAGAACGCACTCCCAGGACAGCCGTTCAACCCGGTCCGGAAACGGAGCGCGGAGAGTAGAAGTCGGAGAAGAATTGGCAGTCGGATAGGTTCGCGGTGAAGCATGCTAACAGGACAAAACGCCAGGTTGTTCACGGACGCACCCGGCGCTAGAGGGATTCGAGAACACTCTTCAGGTACATCCAGAAATGCTCGACCGACGAGATTTTCACGCGTTCGTGCGGGCTGTGAGGATCCACGATTGTAGGGCCGAAGGAGATCAACTGCATCCCGGGATATTTTTCGCCGATGACACCGCACTCCAGGCCCGCGTGCATGGCAATAAGATTGGCCGGACGGCCGAAAACTTTTTGGTGTACTTCCTGAAGCTTGCGCACCAGGTCGCTGTCCGGTTCCGGTTTCCATCCGGGGTAGCTGTTGCTGTTCTCCACCTCGTAGCCAGCCAAGCGTGCGCTCGTCGCCACCGTGCGAGCGGCGGCCATTTTGCCGCCGGCAAGCGAGCTTCGCTGGCTGGTAATGATTTCCACCACATCTCCTTTCGTCTTCACGGTGGCAAGATTCGTGGATGTCTGCACCAAGCCAGGCACGTCGGGGCTCATGGCGAGAACGCCAAACGGCAAGGTAGTGAGAAGCGCGACGGTATTCTCCGTGTCCTTAGCATCCAGAGCCGTTGTTGGAAGCCCGGCTTGCTCGACAGAAATCTCTAGCCCAGGATCGAACGCTCCCAAATAGCACTTGTGCGCCGCCTCGCCGGCAGCCACCAGTGATTTCAGTTCCGTCTCGTGAGACGGCTCGATCACAATCACCGCCGCGGCCTCGCGGGGAATGGCATTGTGCGCGCTGCCGCCATTGATGCTCGAAAATTTCAGGGGCACGCGCTCCAGCAAATCCTGGAGAATACTGCCTAGGATTTGCACCGCGTTGCCCCGGCCTTGGTGAATGTCGACACCGGAATGGCCCCCGCGCAAGCCCGACACTTTGATTCGCCAGGCGGTTCCGGCGCCGGCTGGAATAAGCTTCACTTTGCGGCGAGCAATGGTGTTGATACCGCCGGCGCAACCGATGCAGAGCTGACCCTCTTCTTCGGTGTCCAAATTTAGGAAGTACTTGGATTTCAGCAGGCCTGGCTGAAATTGTGCGGCGCCGGTCAGTCCGGTCTCCTCGTCGATGGTGAATACGAACTCCAGAGGACCATGGGAAATGTCTTTGCTTTCCAGCACAGCGAGAGCTGCAGCCACGCCAACGCCATTGTCGGCGCCAAGAGTTGTGCCGTCGGCCTTCAGCCAGTCGCCATCGTGCAGGAGTTTGATGGGATCGGCGTCGAAATCATGAACCGTGCCCTCGTTTTTCTCGCAGACCATGTCGAGGTGGCCTTGCAGTAAGGCCATCGGAGCAAAGTCGCGGCCAGGACGGCCGGGTTTCCGAACGATGAGATTGCCGGCGGGGTCTTCTACGGTCTCCAGGCTCGAGCTTGCCGCTATGCCGCGGATGTATTCTCGAGCGGCAGCTTCTTTCCTAGACGCGCGAGGGATGGCCGCTAGTCTTTCAAAATGGTTCCATACAAGTTGAGGTTCAAGGTTCGCGAGCGCTGACACGATTACGAACTCCGCGTGCTGAGGTTGTCCTTCAAGATCGGGCGCAAAACCAGCCCGCTAATCGAGCTTCTTACGCGCGAAATAGAAAAGCGAAGCGCACAGCAGCAGGAACATAAACACCGCGAACAGATTGCTGTTGGCCAGCGAACCGACCAGCTTCGGGCCGAAGGAGAAAAGATCCGCTCTCCACGGCAAGCGCAGCGCTGCGGCAACCCAACCCGGCACGTGATTGGCGATCTCCGGATCCTGCAACAGATTGATGCCGATGCCGAGAAGTCCAAAAACGCCTCCGGCGGCAATCAGGCCGCTCGAGTAGAGAGCGCCAGGACTAGCCTCGCTGCTGCCCTCCTGTTTTTCTTTCATCGACGCTTGCACCGCCCATGCGATCAAGCCTCCGGCAAACATGGTGGCCGTGGTAGCCACGGAAATGTACAGGCCCGTAGCGAACGCCAGCGAGCGAACCCCCAGAATCTCAATGGCGATGACCATTGCCACCCCCATCAGAACCAGACGCCACGGCAAACGCTGTGTGAGGATGCCGCTGATGACGGTAGCCATCAAACGCGCTTGAGGAGCAGGCGCTTTGTCGCTGCCAATACCCTGTGCCCATTGATACTCAATCCGCTGCGTGTCTCGGTCGTAGAGGTATTCGCCGTCGGGAATCACGCTGGAGCCGAGCGAGTTAATCAGCATGTAGCTTTTGTCCTTGTAGGTGAAGGATTCGCGCTCGACTTTCGCTCCGGTGGGAAGGGAAGCGATACTCACCGGAATTTCCGTAGGGAGATATTTTTCCAGGCCCTTGTTCATCAGATTGAGCGTGCCGCCGATGGCGATTGTGGAAACGGTGACGCCGATCAGCAAACCCATCTGCTGCCAGAAAGGCGTGGAGCCGACGAGGAAGCCGGTCTTCAAATCCTGAGATGTGGCGCCGGCAATCGCCGATGCGATGCAAACCACGCCCCCGATCATGAGAGCAAGCACGGCATAGTTCGGTGCGGTCCAGCCCGCGAGGAGGAAAATAGCGCAGGTGGCCATCAGCGTGGCGATGCTCATGCCGCTGATCGGATTGGAGGAATTGCCGAGGAGTCCGCTGATGCGGCTCGCGACAGTGACGAAAAGAAAGCCGAAGACCACGACGAAGATGCCGGCGAACAGATTTTGATACCACTCCGTCTGCGCGCCCTTCATCGGGTGAAACGTGAGAAGCACCCACATCATGGCGACGATGACGATGGAGCCGAGAATCACCCAACGCATCGGTGTGTCTCGTTCGGTGCGGCTCGTCGTGACGGATTCCTCGCCGTTTTGCGAGCGGACATCCTTCAGACCAGCCGTAAGAGCGGCGATAATCGTGGGCAGAGTACGGAGCAGCGTGATCAATCCCGCTGCAGCGACGGCACCCGCGCCCATCGGGCGAATATAGCTCCGCCACATGTCGTCCGGGGTCATCAGCGGAATCGGAATCGTGGAAGGATAAAGCGGCGTGTTGCCCGCAAGCTGCCCGTAAAACTTGATCGCCGGCATGATGACCAGCCAGGAGACGATGCCTCCGGCAAACAAAATACCGGAAACCCGCGGGCCAATGATGTAGCCGACCCCGAGATATTCCGATGTGATGTTGGCGCGAAAACTGGATCCGGGATACCAACTGGGACGACCTTCTGGTTGTTCCGTCCATACAAGTACAGTTTTCATCAGGAAGGTGTAGACGCCGCCGAGGCCCAGTCCCCAGAAGACGCGTCCCGCAAACGAACCGCCCTTTTCACCAGCGACCAGCACATCCGCGCACGCTGTGCCTTCGGGAAAACTCAGGTTGCCATGCTCCTTCACGATAAGCTGACGCCGGAGTGGAATCATGAACAAAACGCCGAGCCACCCCCCAAGCAACGCCATGGGGAAAATGCGCCAGAAGGTGAATTCGGAGCCGAAGCCGAGGAAAATGAGCGCCGGGAGCGTGAACATCACTCCAGCCGCGAGCGATTCGCCGGCCGAGCCGGTGGTTTGCACGATATTGTTTTCGAGGATCGTGGAACGGCCGAAGGCGCGAAGGATACTGATGGAAAGCACGGCAATGGGAATCGAGGCGGAAACCGTCAGGCCCGCGCGTAATCCGACATAGACGGAGACGGCGCCGAAGAGCAGTCCAAAGATGCCGCCGAGCACCACGGCACGGAACGAAAACTCCGTCAGAGTCTGCGAAGCCGGCACGTAACTGCGAAATTCGCTTGCTGGTGCCGTGGAATTCCATGGACGGTCGCCCACCGTGTCCTCCCCGATGAATCGCTCGAGATACGAATGAAGCTTGTGTCGGGGGATTATGACCCAGGCGGGGGCCGGGGGGAAGGGATTCGTGAAAGGTGGCGGGACGGCGGAAGTACACATGGCAATTATGGAGTTCGCTCGTAATGACTAAAATATTAAGTACTCAGGTCTCTAACAGAGCTGCGCCGCCCCAATCGGAGAAACGGTCGCTTACGTACTTGCTTGGCTTCGAGCGGATCCCGTGCCGAAACGTGGTTTCGCGGGCGCCATCTTAACCCATACCCGCCAAAGCCTTCACCGTGGACAAATAAAGGTGAGAACCGCGGGAGGGCGAAGCCTGCGCCAGCTATGGCGCAGGCCGCGAGGGGCAGCTTCGAGCATGGCGGCTAGGAGTTGCTGGGCACGGTCGAACGGTAGGGTGAGCCGGAACAAATCAGCGCGGCGAGCATAAGAGTATTCTTCATACCGCGGCGGGCCGGTTGCAGCGACTTGTAGCAGTACGTCCCACGGCGAGAGTCTGGCGAAGAGTTTTTTCTGCTGCGCGTCCTTTCTCGGGAGTTCGACAAAGTTGCGCTGTGCGCCGCCTCCGCTTTCGAGCAGGATCGCGGTAACCTTCGCGGGATCGTAGGGGCGAGACGGATCGTCATCGGGGAAACTGGCTACGAGAGATTCGATTTCCGGAAGCTCGGCAGGCAGCGGATCCCACCAGTAGTGATAGCCGTTGTACAGAACCGTCCCCGTGCGAAAAATTTGCTGGACGCGAGCAGCGTCTTTGCCGACGGCACTAACGACCATGTCCGTTAGTTCGCTGAGACGAAACGTCTGTTTGACGACGGGCCGCATGCTCACGTAGCCGGCCTGGTCTTCAGCGTAGCGGACCGGAATCAAGTCAGATAAAGGCATGTCCGGTTTTTGCCGTGGTGGGCCCTCTCTTGAGACAAATGGGCGGCGTGCGCCATTTATGTGGCTCAGCCGAGTTTGGACAGCTGATCGCGCACGCGGTCGCTAAGCCCCTTGCCGTCGACGGCTTTGCCGGTGAGAGCTTCTTTTGCGGCTTTCACCACGGCGCCCATCTGTTTGATGGAATTTGCGCCCACATCGGCGATTGCTTTGCTGATGGCCGCGTCCATCTCCGCGTCCGAAGCTCCGGGGGGCAGATAAGACTCAAGAATCTTGAGCTCGCTCGTTTCTTTGTCGACGAGATCCTGCCGGCCGCCCTTCCCAAACTGGTCGATGGATTCCTTACGCTGTTTCGCGAGAGTTTGCAGCAACTGGATGGATTCGGTCGCGTCCAGCGGCCGCATTTTTTCCACTTCTTTCAGTTGCAATGATGATTTGATCATGCGCAGCACGCTGAGCCGCATTTCTTCCTTCGCCTTCATCGCAGCGACAATGTCCTTCTGAATTTGCTCCGACAGAGTCATGTATGGCTCCCCTTCAAAAACTATAGCAGAGCCGACTTGAATGGACGGAATGTTTCCACCTATTCGATATCACAAGCGGAAAAAACAGAAAAATGACGCTCAGGTAGGACAAGCGCAGGCAACAGCGGAAGGAATCACGGGCCATGAACATATCCGGATCCGGCCATCGTTGCGCACAGCGCAACACACGAAATCGAGTGCGGCAATCGGCGCGAGCGCGACACGCGATGGGCCGGCCGCATTGACACCAGGCAGGCCACACAGTAACTTGGAATGTTTTCAGAATATGGGAAGAGACCGCTGGTCGATGGCGGCTTTTACCCCGAAAAGAGGACAGATGAAAGTCATCGTAGCGGACAAGATCAGCGAGCGAGGCGTGGAGCTGCTGAAGCAGACGGGCTGGAAGATCGTGCAGACCACCAAAGACACCCTCGGCGGTGAGCTTGCGGACGCGGACGCCTTGATCGTGCGCAGCGCCACGAAGGTGACGCCCGAACTGATGGACAAAGCGCCGCAGCTACGGGTCGTGGGGCGCGCCGGCGTCGGCGTTGACAACATCGACCTGGACGAGGCCACCAAGCGCGGCATCCTGGTGATGAGCACGCCGGGAGGCAGCTCGGTGAGCGTAGCCGAGCATACCTTCGCGTTACTGCTGGCGTTGGTGCGGCAGTTGCCCAAGTTTGATGCGTCAATGCGCGAGGGAAAGTGGGAGAAGTCTTCTTCCGGCGCGGAAGTGCGCGGAAAAACCATGGGTCTGATCGGTTTGGGGCGCATCGGTGGCGAAGTGGCTATCCGCGCGAACGCATTTGATATGCGTGTGATTGGGTTCGATCCCTTTATCAGCGAGGCGGCAGCGAAGGAATATTCCGTCGAGTTGGTGCCGCTGGAGGAATTGCTGCAACAGAGCGATTTCATTTCGCTTCACACCGCCGTCAGCCCGATCACGAAGAACATGATCAACGCGCAGTCCATCGCCATGATGAAAAAGGGCGTACGCATTGTGAACGCCGCGCGCGGTGAATTGATCAACGAAGCCGATCTGGCCGCGGCCCTGAAGACCGGCCACGTGGCCGGCGCGGCGCTCGACGTTTTTGCCGAAGAGCCTCCGAAAAATTCACCACTGGTGGGATTGCCCAATGTAATTTGCACGCCGCACGTCGCGGGGTCGACGACGGAGGCGCAGGAGGAACTGGGCAATCAGGTCGCGGTGCAAGTCCGAGACTATTTGCAGGAAGGGATCATTCGAAATGCTGTCAATTTACCCGCACTGTCTCCGGAGCAATATCGGCGCGTGCGGCCCTATCTTGCTCTGGCGGAACGACTGGGCTCACTCGTTTCGCAAGCGGCGGCCACGCGGCCGGCGCGCGTGAAAATTCGCTACGCGGGAGAACTGGCCGACCTGGGAACGCACCTGTTGCGAAGCGCCGTGCTGGCTGGGTTGTTGAATGCGGTTTTAGACGAGAAAGTAAATGTGGTAAACGCTCCAGCGATTGCAGCATCGCGCGGCTTGACGGTGGAAGAAGAAACGCGGCGGCGCGAGCACGGTTTCCAGCACACATTGGAGGTAGCGGCTCTGCCCGCCAAGTCGGGCGAACCTGGATTCAGCGCCGAAGGTACAGTGCTACACGATGGAACTCCGCGCGTGATTCGCATTGATGGCATTCCAGTGGAAGCGCAACTGGACGGCACCATGCTGTACCTGCGCAACAACGACAAGCCCGGGGTGATCGGCCACGTGGGCTCAACGCTTGGCAAGCAGGGAGTGAACATCGCAACGTTTGCCCTGGGCCGCCGCGAAGCGACAGTTGGCGCTGAAGCCGTATCTTTGGTTCGTCTTGATGGAACAGTGTCTGAAGAAATTCTTGGCCCGATCCGTGAACACACCGCGATCACCGAAGCAAAACTGATTCATTTGGGCTGAACCGCTTTTACCGCGATAAAAAGGCCTGAGAAGCCGACAAGTTAGAAATGTCAACTAGAAGAATCTTAGAGACTCAGCTGATCAGACCATTTCGAGCGTAGGCCATCGAGCCGTTCTTCGAGTTGGCGGGGCCCGCCGAGAAGTATTGCCCACACAATGGTGTTGATCGAGTGCACGTCGAGGACAACACGCTGGGGAAGGATGGCGAGCATTGCTGTTTCAATCGATGGACACATCTCGTTCTTTACGACATGGAGTTGGGCTGATTCCACGTCGGCTTCGATGCCCTCCCCGCATTCTGCCAAACGAGAAAGAGCTGCCTTCTTCACAGTTTACTTGGGTCCTTGTTCCAGGTTGCCGCAACCTGATGCCTTTGTCTGTAGTATCTGAAGTGGATCCTTGGTTTGATACTTCCCTTCGAGCTTTCTTCTCGACTTCACCCTCTTCTGGCCGATCTTGCTAGAGAATTCGAAGATGGTTTTGACCGGGAATATTCCTCCCAATTTGTGTGCCGCAACGGCGGCCAAGCCCATGGATGCAATACATCCGCAGGACGTGCAATCAGGATTTCCACCAAACTGGCACGGGGTGATCTTGGTCTCGAGGTCCGCCGACAAGGTCTGGGTGGTACGCGCGAAAATACAATCTTGGGGATTCTTTGGCGGCGAGGCGAACTGGCGAATCAGCGCCTCCGGCATATCCAGCTTTGGATATTGCTTTCGCAATTGCATCATGTCCGTAATGGCCCGCTGCCGCTCCTCAGAGCTCAGGATTTCGGGCATTTGAGCGCCAACCTGAGGCGTGAATAGGCTGAACCATACCTTCTTGATCTCGGGGCGTGGCGTCCAGAATTCCAGGAATTCGGCTAGGTATCTCGGCCGCTTCATCATTTGACCGGTGACCGTGCAATGAACTGTGACGCTCTGCCCCGCGATGTTTTTTAGGATGCGAGCGTAGGTTGCTGGTGCCCGCCGCGCATCGTGTTCCGGTTGCAGTCCGTCGATGGACACGACGATGTGCAGTAGCTCCAGGCTCGCCCACGTCGGACCCATTGTTCGGAAGGCGCTAGTTACAATCTGAACGTGAATTCCGCGCGCGAGCAGCGGAGGAATCATCAACTCCAATTCACGATAGCGGACCATCGGGTCACCGCCGACGATAGATAAGTGCAAAGGCTTGAGCCGATCGACGACTTCAAGCACTCCATCTACCAGCGATTGGTCCCTCCGATCGCTTAGGTCCCGCAATGTCTGTTCGCCGCCGAGATGTGCGGCGTCATACGCGTAACAGCCCGGACATTTCAAGGGGCATTCCTTGGTGATTTCTATCGAAAGCGAGGGTGGTTCACCGTTGAGGATCTTGCCCCAGGCTTGAATAATTTGGGATGTGTGCACCGAGTGATGGCCTTTTCTGATCGTACGCAAAACATACGGTCTGTAAATCCGCTCAGAATTTTGCAAGTCTCATGAGAGCTGCCGGTCACCGATTCTGCTCTGAAGCAATCTCGGGCTCAATGGTGTTTCGTAAGCTGGGAAACTTGTCTTCAGGAAAAACAGGGCGGACGTGCAGCTTTTCCTGCCGAACTCAATAGTAGTGTAAAAAATCAAGATCTCGCGAGTAATTCTTTACGCCACCGGTCCGGAGCGCCGTTTGCGACCGCTTTGGACCCCCTTTGGACCCCTTTGTTGACTCGATATGCGAATCACCTTAATATTGCCGTCCTGTGACAGATTCCTCCTCCCTCATCGGCCAAACTCTTTCTCATTACCGGATCGTCGAGAAGCTCGGCGGTGGCGGCATGGGCGTGGTTTATAAAGCCGAAGACACACGTCTCGGCCGGAGTCTCGCGCTGAAATTCTTGCCCGAAGAAACCGCAAAGGATGCGCAGACGATTGAGCGTTTTCGACGCGAGGCACGCGCCGCTTCGGCCTTGAACCATCCGAACATTTGCACGATTTATGACATAGGCGACCATGAGGGACGTCACTTCATCGCCATGGAACTCCTGGAAGGCGGCACTCTAAAGCATCGAATCAATGGCCGACCGTTAGAAACGGAAACGATACTCGACCTCGGCATCGAAATCGCCGACGCTCTCGATGCGGCCCACACTAAAGGCATCGTCCATCGCGACATCAAACCAGCGAACATTTTCATAACCGAGCGCGGGCAAGCCAAGGTCCTGGATTTCGGGCTGGCGAAGATCTTTCGTTCAAGCGTAGAAGAACCGCTGGCGGTTTCGGCGGGGCACACCGGGCACGCACGATAATCTGACGAGTCCGGGTACGGCACTGGGCACGGTTGCTTATATGTCGCCCGAACAGACGCGCGGCGAGGAGTTGGATCTACGCACGGACCTGTTCAGTCTCGGTGTTGTGCTCTACGAAATGGCCACGGGACGGCAACCCTTTGCAGGGCATACTTCCGCGGTCATATTTGACGCAATTCTGAACCGCACTCCCTCGTCCATAGCGCGATTGAACTCACATATCCCCGCGGAGTTGGGGCAAATCATTGAGACTGCGATCCAGAAGAGCCGGCGGGATCGTTATCAAACGGCGGCAAAACTGCGCGACGATCTAAGAAGGCTCAGGCACGAATCCGACTCAGGGCGGGTTGCGGCAGAAAAAGGCGCGGAGAAATCCTTGGCTGCGCTTTATTTCGAGAATCCCGGCGGCGTCAAGGAAGACGAGTACTTCCGCGATGGCATTACGGAAGACATCATCACGGAGCTTTCGAAAATCAAAGAACTTTGGGTGCTGACTCGCTCCGCGGTGATGGCCTACCGCGACAAGCCGGTCACTGCGCCGGAAGTTGGCCGCGAGCTAAACGCGGCGTATGTTCTCGAAGGCAGCTTACGCCGCGCCGGAAACCGGCTGCGGATCACGGCGCGCCTAGTGGAAACCAGCACAGCACGCTCCGTCTGGGCTGAGCGCTATGACCGTCAGATGGAGGATGTCTTCGCCATTCAGGACGAAATCGCGCAGAGCATTGCGAAGGCTCTGAAGTTGATGCTCACCGAGCAAGAGAAGCGCGCTATTGAAAAAGCTCCCACGACGGATGTGCAAGCCTACGACTACTACCTTAAGGGGCGTCAATATTTTCACAGCTTCCGGCGCAAGAGTTTCGACTTTGCGCGGCAGCTCTTCGCCCGCGCGATTGTCATCGATCCCAAGTATGCCCTTGCGTATGCGGGGGTGGCCGATTGTTGCTCGTTTCTTTACTTGTGGTGGGACGCGAGCGACGACAACATGAAGGAAGCGGAGGTGGCCAGCCGGAAAGCGGTGGAGTTGGACCCAGAGTTAGCCGAAGCGCATGTGTCCCGCGGGTTGGCGCTTCAAATGAACAAGAAGTACGAAGAAGCGCACAAAGAGTTCGAAACCGCGATCCGATTGAACTCCAAGCTTTTCGACGCTTACTACTTTTATGCGCGCTTGCACTACCAACGAGGAGAACTTGAAGAAGCCGCTCAATTGTACGAAAAAGCTTGCTGGGCAAACCCGGAGGACTTTCAGTCTCCCATGCTCCTTGGCCAAACCTTTTTCGGGCTGGGCCGCAAACTCGAAGGAGAAGCCGTACGACAACGAGCTTTACGCATCATCGAGAAGCATCTCGAGCTGCATCCAGACGACGCGCGGGCGTTGTATTTGGGGGCTGCGGGCCTGTTCCAGGCGGGTCAACGAGAACGCGCGCTCGAGTGGGCGCGCCGAGCGCTTTCCGTCGATCCCGACGATCCCATGGTTCTTTACAATGTAGCTTGCAGCTATGCGCTTTTGGGTCTGAACGAAGAGGCCATTTCCTGCCTCGAAAAGGTAATGGCGCAAAGCTCCTCCGGATCGTTGCATAAGGTCTGGGCGGAACAAGATTCGGATCTGGACCCGCTTCGTAGCGATCCTCGGTTTCAGGCGTTGCTCAAGTCGTGGTAAAACGATCTCGCATTCATCCGCTTGATTGAGTAAGCAACAGCGTTCCGCTGGATGCGCTCCAGGAGGTTCACAAGCGGCTTCGTTCTTGCCGACCACTGGTCCAGAATATTAGAAGGACTCCTCGGAATTGCATAATATGCTTTTCAAAAAACCCTTGGTACCGCTAGGGCCCGTGAGGCGCACGATTACTGGCCCCATGTTCGGTTGGGCAGTCAACTCGAATGTCAAAAAAGGGCAACATTCGCGCTCGGCCAGAATCAATTCGCACACAAGCACCATCTCCTCCTTATTCCCGAGGATGCGGAATGCATAGCCATCAGGGAGTTCTTCCGTTGAGAGCACAGCGGACTTAAATTGGGCAAGAAGCGTTGCTTCACGCTTGCGCAATTCTGGATCCGACAAGCGGCAAGCTATCGGCATGTCGCCAGAATCCTGCTTCACGGCCGGCTCGCCGGCGGTACGATACCATTCATCCGCAGGTATTCGACCATTTGACCGTAGTGGTTAAAAGCGTGAATCAACGCCTCAACCGTGAGCGCCAAGCGAGTCGTCTCGGTATCTTTCATGGGCGAAATGGGGGACGATTTGACGATCACGTTCTTCTCGCCGATCGCGTCGATCGCTTTGCCAAGATGCGCGAACGAGGCATTCAGGTAGTCGAGAATCTCCGCTTTGGTCCGTACGGTTTCAGGCCCCATCTCGTCGCCTGCGTCGGCAGGTGTGTCCTCGCCAAGCGCGGCAGCTGCCAAGATATGGTTGGTCGCTGCCAGGTGTTTTACCTGCTGACCAAAGGTACGCACGCCCTTGAATTCACCATCAGTTGGGGCAAACCCATACTTGACGGCAGGCATGGCATCGGCGGCAGACACGATTTGCGTCTGTACCGACTTTAAAAAAACCTGCAACGCGCGCTTTTCCCGCGGGGCGTCAAGAGCAGCCGGGCCCTCATAGGCATTCTGCCGAGACGCGGCCATTCCGGCTTGCACCACAAGAGCAGTTCTCCTCAGTACTTCCATTTGTGCCCGAGCAATGCTGGTAGAAGTCATTACAAGCAAAAACATAAATATCAATTTCATTCGCATCATTCGCGTTCTCCTCATAGCGGCGGCTTGTCGCTTTATCGCCCACTACCGCACGTTACAACTTAAAGTCGACTTTAAGGCAAGGATCTTTTTCTGAAATTATTGATCAATTCCAAGTGACATTCGAAATGCGACGATCTTAGAATGGAGCCATGCCACGATTAACGATTTCCGAGGTTGCGCGACAAGTCGGACTTCAGGCGTCCGCCATACGCTACTACGAGCGGATTGGAATACTTCTTCCCGCCCAGCGAATCAGTGGACAGAGACGTTACGACACCACGGTGCTTTATCGGCTCGCGGTTATCCAGCGGGCGCGTCAAATCGGTTTCACGCTGGATGAAATCCGGCAGCTGTTTTTCGGTTTCCGCAACGTCACTCGGGCTTCCGAACGCTGGCAAAAGCTGTCGCGAAGAAAGCTCGCGGAACTCGACGGTTTGATGGATGGGATAAAAACAATGCAGCGTTTACTGAAAAAAATGATGCGCAGCTGTCGCTGCGAGAGTCTAGATCAATGTGGAAAAGGGCTATTTCGGAACGGGCGCGGAGAAGTTACGGTGAAACTTCTACCCGTGAACCACCGCTACGGCCGGTAGGTCTTCCCGATAGTGCCTGGATCACGCGAAACCCCGTTCACAATCCGGTAAGATAAGGGTTGCCGACCATCTGACTGCTCGAAGTCCTGCCGCGGAGTGGCATTGCTTTGAAGATGCGAGGAAAGAATTTTGACGGCCACGGTGCAGTCCAGGCGCGTGTCGCGAAACCCCGAAGTTTTGACCACGGGAGAAGAGTACGTAGTCGGCGATTGGCACAGCCTCCCCGGAAGCACATGCACTTTTGGATCCCTGGACCCAAGAAAAGAATGTCTCCTCGAAAGTGCGGCTCTAAAATTGAGCAATGAACTCCATGATTTCGAGACAACTTGCCCTGAGTGCATGGGCGCGAGGCCTACTGAGTGCGGGTCTTGTTTGTATGGTTTCCTCGTTAGGGTTCGGGCAGACGCAGCCCTTGACGAATCGATCGAGGCCCTTTGGCCCTGACGCCTGTGGTCCCGCAGATCCTGCTTACATCCGCGCGGCCAACGAAACAGGTGGAGTACCGATGTTTTTGCAACGCTCCGAAGCAACCAAAGCCTTTCACCTCGTGCGCGAATCAACGAGGAACAACGTGTCAACGGTACTGTGGGCGACCGGAACGCTCAACGGCCAACCAAAAACCGTCAGAATTCCCGTGGACTCAGTGACCCAGAGAATTACATTCACGTTTTCGGTAGATACAAAGGGCAACGCGCTCAAGCTCACGCAACCTTCCGGGGGAGCAATTACGGAGGGTATGGCAAGCACCCAGGTCACGGAATTGAATTGCGGCCGCATTCTCACGGTGAGTTCGCCACAAGCGGGAGAGTGGCGCGCAGAGATTACGGGCACAGGCAGGTACTGGCTGGAGGCTCAGGCGCAGAGTGATATTTTCTTCATCAACGCCGAATTTGTGGAGAGAGGAGGGCGTCCCGGTCACCAAGGACTGTTCCGGATACAGGGGGAGCCCGTCACAGGAACGCCGGCCATGCTGGAGGTCTCCATCTCTCCGAGCGCAATGGGGACCAATGAATTCTACTTCGTTACTGAAGAGGGCCAGACCATTCAAAAGGTGCAAATGCACACAGTGAATACAGACCGCCGCGACTATCTTGAGTTTGTCGGAACCGTTGACCTTCCGGCCCAGCCATTTCGCGTTGCGCTGAAAGGAACCGACTCAAATGGCAAACAATACCAGAGACTTTTTTCGAATTTATTTCACGTGCAGAGCGTGGAGGTCTCCCCACGGCTGGACTTCGACGAGTTGTCTCCAGGAGGCACCAAACAGGTTGCGTTCACAGTACGAAACCTCACCGTCCCACGTACCTTCAAAATCACAGTGACGGACGCGCATCAGTTCGTGGGTTTGGTAGAACCGAAAGACTTGACATTAGCAGCGGGGGAGACCGGAACCGTCCAGGTGGACTTAGCTGTGCCGCAGGGAACAGCGCCGGGTGTCGGAGACAATGTTGTATTCGTTGCTACAAGCGTCGTGGGGCCAGCCACGTCAAACTTCAGCGTTGTGCATTTTTCGGTTTCCTCGGCCGCAAGTCAGAACCTTCATTGATTCGGAATTGCAGCATGTCGGGGACGACTGTGCCCGGCCTCGCAGATGAGCGGATGAATCGACGATCTGACTTCATTGGCGGATAACGGGCAACTTTACCTAATCTTGTAAAGGAAGGGTTGCCGACGATTCGCCGAGGACTTCGTCCTCTTTTCCCCGAATGCCACTGGAACCAATTCGGTAGGACTCTAAGCCACAGCGCTGCTCAAACCTGAGCCAAAAACAGCAGCCCCGCTTGAGGACCGCACAAATGCTGTCGTCGGTCCGCAATTATGAAAGGTCTGACGCTATTGGTATGATGCATAGGAATCGTTCGCAAGCGTGCGCAAGCGGGGGTGAATTATTCTGATTCGTTGGCTTTCGGACTATCCGGAGTAGCTATGAGCGGATTTTGGGAACGACTAAATAATGCTTTTCGCTGTTTTTTTTCAATCTTGTTCCACGGTGACATTCCGAACGACATACAACAGAAGTGGGTCAAGCCTGCCGGCCAGCTTCGACAGACGCCGGCAGCTCAAGCTTCAGTCTCTCTTAGGAAGGAGATGGAGCGTCCAGCCTCGGAAGCATTTGATCGCGCTGTGCAGATGCTTGCGCTGCTACAACGAGACGGCCGGCTCATCGATTTCCTGGCAGAGAATATCACCCCCTATCCCGACGCGCAGCTTGGAGCCGCTGTGCGTACGATCCACGAAGCATGTCGCAAGGTGCTTGAACATTATGTAAAGCTAGAGCCGATTCTGAACTCCGAAGAGGATCAACCGGTGACCGTACAAGGCGGTTTTGATCCGGCAGCCATTAAACTGCTAGGCAATGTCACAGGCGAGCCGCCGATTCGCGGTGTGTTACGACACAAGGGCTGGCATGTGAAGGAGGTGAATCTGCCGCCATTGCCGCAGGGTTCCGGCCGGATGGTGATTGCGCCGGCTGAGGTTGAACTTTCATAGCGGCTGACGCACATCTGCCACACAGATGTGGATTTGAAGAGGAGAGTTTTGTTGGTGGCCAAATACATTATCGGTATCGACCTAGGGACTACAAATTCAGCGTTGGCGCACTGCGACGTCACTACTTCCGAAGAGAAAAATCAAATCGAGGTCCGCAGCATTCCGCAGCTCGTGGATCCGAACGAAGTGGCGGAACGCACGTTACTGCCATCGTTTCTTTACATCCCGGGAGAATTCGATTTTCCAAATGGCAGCCTGGCCTTGCCTTGGGACCTCGAACCGAAGCTTGTGATAGGCGAACTGGCGCGCAAACGTGGCGCGGAGATTCCCAACCGCCTCGTCGCCTCCGCCAAATCCTGGCTTTCTTACGCTGCGGTGAACCGCTCTGCGCCGATCTTGCCGTGGCAAGCCCCCGAGGATGTGCCCAAGCTATCGCCGGTAGAAGCGTCATCGCAGTTCTTGCAGTACTTGCGCACGGTGTGGGATAGCGGCGAGGCGGGGGAAAAAGGGCAACCCGCTCTTGCGGAACAGGACGTGTTTCTCACTGTGCCCGCTTCCTTCGACGAAGAAGCACGCGAGCTGACCAGGCGCGCTGCCGAACAAGCCGGTTATGACCATGTCACGCTGCTCGAAGAACCTCAGGCCGCCTTTTACGCCTGGCTGGAAAGCCAGGGTGATGCCTGGCGCCATCGCATTAAAGTCGGCGACCTCGTTCTCGTGTGCGACATCGGTGGTGGCACGACGGATTTCAGCCTCATTATGGTTTCCGAAGAGAATGGTGAACTGACGCTGAAACGCGTTGCCGTTGGTGATCACATCCTGCTGGGCGGCGACAACATGGACTTGGCACTAGCGCGCTTTCTGCAGCAGCGCCTTGAAGCTTCGGGCAATCGGATCGATATCTGGCAGTTGCAGAGTCTGTGGCATCAGTGTCGAATGGCCAAGGAAAAGCTGTTCGAATCGTCCAAGACGCAGACTCGCCCCATTACATTGTTGGGCAAGGGGACGAAACTCGTCGGTGGCACCATTAAGACGGAACTGGCGCGCGAAGACCTCAATCAGATCCTGGTAGAAGGATTTTTTCCAAAAGTTGCAAGCGACGAACTACCCGCCCGCCAGCGGCGTGTTGGCTTTCAGGAGTTGGGCCTGCCGTATGCGGCCGATCCCGCCATCACCAAGCACCTCGCGCGCTTTCTCTCGGAGCAAGTTCGCAACAGTCCCGAAGCAGCGGGCATCCGCAGCGGCGGCAGCGGACTTGCCTGTCCCACGCACATCCTGTTCAACGGCGGAGTGATGAAAGCGGCGGTGCTGCGGGACCGCGTGGTCGAAGTGCTGAACAGTTGGTTGCGACAAGAGGGATTCGAGGCACTCGGGACCAAGCAGATCCTGGAAGCTCCCGACTTGGAGCACGCCGTTGCGCGCGGCGCCGCCTATTACGGTATGGCGCGTCGCGGTCGCGGCGTGCGTATCCGCAGTGGCGCCTCGCGCACATATTACATTGGAATTGAAAGCTCAATGCCAGCAGTGCCCGGAATGGAAGCGCCACTCAAGGCCCTCTGTGTCGTCTCCTTTGGCATGGAGGAGGGAACGGAAGCCTCAATTCCAGACAGAGAGTTTGGACTCGTGGTCGGCGAACCCGCCGAGTTTCGTTTCCTAAGTTCCAGCGTCCGTAAGCAGGACCAGGTCGGCAACCTGCTGGAAGACTGGGGTGACGATATCGAGGAACGCAGCCCCCTGCAGGTCACTCTCAAACTCGATGGCCAGCTGGGAAAGATTGTACCGGTGCGGCTCGAAACTCGCGTCACCGAACTCGGCACCCTCGAAGTCTGGTGCGTATCCCGCGACGGGCAGCGCTGGAAGCTTGAGTTGAATATTCGCGAAAAGACCAAGCGGTGAGTCGTTGGCGCCTTCTCGTTATCTGATCGGAATCGATCTGGGTACGACAAATTCTGTCGTGGCGTACCTCGATACTCAGAATACCGCTGATGCGGCTTCCGTTATTCGTGTGTTCCCCGTGCCGCAGTTGGTGGGACCGGGCGAAGTCCGAACCCTTCCCGCACTTCCTTCGTTTCTTTACTTCCCGACCGGGGATGAGTTGTCTACCGGTGGCGTGAGCGCTACCTGGAATGAGCATCCGCCAATGGTCACCGGTGTGCTCGCGCGCGAACAGGGGGCGCTTGTGCCGAGCCGCCAGGTCTCATCAGCCAAGTCGTGGCTTTCCTATCCTGGGGTGCATCGTCGCGCCAAGATCCTGCCGGCGCAAGCGGAACCGCCGCAGCCGATGATTTCCCCTGTCGAAGCATCCACGCGCTACCTCATGCATCTGCGCGACGCCTGGAACGACGCAATTGGCCGTGATCGAGAAACGCGTTTTGAGCATCAGGAAATCGTCCTCACCGTGCCAGGTTCGTTCGATGAGGAGGCGCGTGAGCTGACGGTCGAAGCCGCCCGCAGTGCCGGGCTCGAGAAGCTCACTCTTCTCGAAGAACCATTGGCCGCGTTTTATGCGTGGATTGCGGCGAATCGACACGCGCAGGCCGGGAACAATGAACACCTCCGCGATGGCCAACTGATTTTGATCTGCGACATCGGCGGTGGCACGACTGATTTCAGCCTGATACAAGTTCGCCTCGTCGATGGCGAGTTGCATTTTGAGCGAACAGCCATCGGCGAGCACCTTTTACTGGGCGGCGACAATCTCGATTTTGCGCTCGCCCGCTACGTGGAGAAGAAGCTCAAAGCCATCAAACTCACGCTGCGGCAGCGTTATGCATTACGCCGGACTTGCTGTGCGTCGAAAGAGCGGCTGCTGAATGACTCGTCCTTGGAGCGCGTGCCAGTCACGATCTTGGGTAGCGGCCGTGCTGTCATCGGAGACGCCCTCAGCACTGACCTAACCCGCGACGAAGTCCTGCAGGTTCTGACGGACGGCTTCTTGCCAATCACGGCACCGCATGAGATGCCGGCAACTGGCACGCCAACAGGATTGCGCGAACTCGGCCTACCCTACGCCAGCGATCCTGCCATCACCAAGCACCTTGCTGCATTTCTGACCCAAGCGGCTGACGCCATGGACGGTGCGTCTGCAAACCAGCGAATGGCTCGGCCCGATGCCGTGCTCTTCAATGGCGGCTTCTGTGCGCCAGCTGTGACTCGCGACAGAATTGTCGAGGCCATTTCCGCCTGGTTGGGAGGAACGCGAAGAGGCTGGTCGCTCAAGCTGCTCAATAACGATGAGGTAGATAGTGCGGTTGCTCGTGGTGCTGCTTACTACGGCCGCGTACGACGCGGCAACGGTTTGCGCATAAGAGCCGGGAACGCGCGCACCTACTACATCGGGTTGCGTGAGGGCCACGCTCTGAAGGGCATCTGTGTTTTGCCTGCCGGGGTGGAAGAGGGTACCACACTTCCTCTACTCGATCGCGAATTCTCGGTGCTGGCTAACCGGCCGGCGTCGTTCACGCTTTATAGTTCGCGTACACGGCACGATGCACACGGCGAAGTCACTGCACTGGACGAAGCGAGCGTACATCGTCATCCTCCGCTTGTGACCCTACTGCGATACGGCAAAAGGCGCGACGTGTACCTGACAATACGCCTCAGAGCCAGTTTCACCGAGGTTGGTACGCTCGAACTCTGGTGTGAATCGCGGGAGACGCCGCACCGCTGGCGCTTGCAATTCGACCTCCGCGGCGAAGAGGCACAAGCGCAGCAAGTCGATACGGTTAAACCGCAGCCCGTGCCGGCACGTTCTTCGGGTGTTACGACTTCCGATGCAAGTGTCGAATCGGCTGCGCAACTGATCAAAAATGTTTTTGGCGGCTCGGCGCAAGACGCTTCCTTGGCGCCCGAGGCCCTTGTCGGTCAGATGGAAGTGACACTCGGCGTAAAAAGAGATTCGTGGCCTCTCTCGGCCATTCGCCGGTTCGGCGATACGCTCATCGACGTTGCTGCGGGTCGCAAAAAGTCTCCCCGCCATGAGATGCGTTGGCTTAATCTAACTGGCTTCTGTTTGCGTCCAGGCTTTGGCGCGCCGGGTGATGATGTGCGTGTCAACCACCTGCGAACCATTGCATCGAACAGCCTCGCCTTTGTAGACGATCTGCAATGTCAGGTCGGAGTGCTGGCGCTGTTGCGTCGGATCGCTGGCGGCATCAATGCCGGCGAGCAGCTTGCGCTGTATCGGAGCCATAGTAGCCCTCCTGGGAGCAAGAAGAAGCGCATCAACCGCCAACTCGAATACGAGAAGTGGCGCCTTCTTGCGAACCTGGAGCACCTGCAAGCCAGCATCCGTGCCTCACTGGGGCGCGAGTTGATAGCGAAGATCAGAAAGCAACCTGGAGATGCAATTTGGCTGTGGTCGTTGGGCCGGCTGGGTGCCCGCATTCCCCTGTATGGGCCGCTGCACTCGGTGGTGGAACCTGAAATTGCCGGCGAGTGGCTGAAAGCTCTACTGGACTTATCCACGCTCACAGGCGTGACGGATTCGACTATCGTGCTGATCGCGCGGCGCACCGACGATCGCTCTCGAGACATCGATGAGGCAATTCGTGAACAGGCAATTTCCCGCTTTATGGTGCTTGGGATCGCCGAAGAAACCATCCGGCTTGTCTCAAGGTACGTCCCGCCCGAACGGGCGGACGCCGTTCGCAGCTTTGGAGATTCGCTGCCGCCCGGCTTGCAAACGGTTAGCTCTTCCAACTGCTTGTTGTCAGTACCCGCGCTGCACATCTCTGGTCCGAATCTTTCGAAACCGGGGTGAACGCCAGGTAACAGTCGAAACTGAATCGGCCAGACGCGATACTGCTGCCATTTTCGCTTGTCGTATCGGGTTTCGACACGAACGTCACGAACGCATAGGCCAGAGCTGCTCGGTCACCATGGCGGATTGCGGACCGAGCAACGCGGAAGTTGACCGCAAACGAGGCTCTCGCTGGATTACTTCCGCATTGCCGCCTAGGACCATTCACGAACTGGCTTGGTTAGGCGGATACAAGCGCTTGTCGGGGCTGATTTCGGCCCGTATGAGATCGATGCGGCTGTTGTTGTCTCAGCTGGCGGCTGCCGAAGAACGAAACGGCAAATCCTGGCCCACGATTCCTGCGATCCTGTGGGCGGCATCAAGCGGAGTGAAGGTCCCCACGAGTCTGCCACTGCCATCGGCTGCAACCACCGGCATGATGTCCATGTCGTTGTGAAGGAAGTCTAAACTTGCAGCAAGCACGGCGTCGGTCTCGCTGACGGTATGCGGAGCCTGGCACATGAAATCGCGAACGGGCGTCTGAAACGGCAGACCTCGGCCGAGGGCGGCGAAAAGCTCGCGACGGCTGCAGTAACCCTTCAAGATTTCACCTTCGACGATTGGGAACGCTACATGCCCGCCCTGAAACTTCGCCACGGCATCGACTAAGGCGAGATCGGGCGGCAAGGTCTGGACGGAACGAGTCATGACGTCGGCAACGGTGAGAGCCCCTACGGCAGGATTTCTCGCTGCCATGGTTGTGAAGTGTTCGTAGGCCTGCCGCGCGAACAACGAATGCTCCAGCTCTTTCTTCAGCGCTCCAAGCGACTCAGCGAGGCCGGTGAAATCCGCAGACTCGATAACGATCAAATCCAGCGGGGTTTCCGCCTTGACCGACGCTTTGTATGTGGGGTGCGCCGCGCCTTCAAGAAGCGCCGCCTCCCCGAAATGGTCGCCCTGCGTCCACGTCACAAGGGGAGTTTCTGAAGCTTCATCCAAGTGAAGCCCGGCGCTCCCCGCCTTGACCACAAAGAAGGCACCGCCGGGTTCACCTTTGCGAAAAACAAAGTCGCCCGCGGCGTAGTGGGCCCGCTTAAATCGCTGCTGTTGCGCGACGTGCACTTCGACGATGTTGGGCTTGAAGAAGATATCCCAGGTCCAGTCTACGACCACATTGAGCTTGCGGCTGAAGGTCGGGATCTTCAGCAGGTAGACAGCTCTCCACAGGAACCAAGCAAGCAGACCGGAGAATCTCAGCCGATAGATTTCGGCCACCCCGTTGTGGTGGCCGATGGTAGCCAGAAGTCCTTGCGGACGAAAGCGGAACGGCCGGGTTGCCTCTCCGCGTTGGACCCGAACCAGGTTAGCCGCGAGTTGGCTAGCTTGCCGCAGTGCAAACTGCGCGGTAGGGGGAGAGAGCTGTCCATTCCAGGCGTTGGGAACCGCCGCACAGTCACCAAACGCCCACACGTTGGCCGCACCTGTCACCCGCATGTCCGGCGCAGTCTTCAATCTGCCGTGTTCCATGGGCAAGCCGGTTTTCTTGATAAGGGCGGCCGGTGCCGTCCCGATCGCACACAGGGTAAGACCCGTATTGATTCGCTCTCCCGTCCCCAACCGGACATATCGCGCCGTGACCTCTTGCACCTCCGTATGCAGCATGACCTCGACGCCATTTTGCTGGAGTTTTCGCAGGGCAAACTCCGATAGGGAATCGTGCTGAAATTCGGGAACAATTCGTGCGCCCCGCTGCAGAAGCACCATCCGAGGCCGATTGCGGCTTAACTGCGGATAAAAGGGGTGGATATTCCGCATGAGGTCGAACAGATGACCCGCGGCTTCCACTCCGGTGAAACCGCCTCCAACCACCACAACCGTCAGCAGCCGTTGCCTCTCGGCGTCTTCGGGCTCCAGGGCTGCCTGCTCAAAACGCGCGATGACTTCGTTGCCGAGGGTCAGGCCGTCGCCGACTGTCCGGAGCGTGTACGCATGAGCTGCCATGCCGGGAACCACATCGAGGTTGATCTCCGACCCGCAAGCGAGAACCAGGTGAGCATAGGAAAGTGTCGCAATTTTCCCGTCCGGGCGCGTGTACTCGACATCGTTCTTCTTCAGATCGACGCCGGTTACTGTGGCCGTTAACCAGGTGGCCCGGGGAGCGACCTGCCTGCCTGCCACCACCACGTCGAGCCCGGAAAGAGAACGGCCCGCCACCTCGGCAAGCATCGGGGTAAAGACCATGTGGTTTTCACTGCTGATGACCACCACTTCAAATGCACGCCCATCGCGGCGATTGAGGTTCTCGGCCAGAGTCACGCCTGCGAAACCGCCACCCACGATGACGATTCTGAGGCTGTCGGTTTCTTTTCGGATGTTGGGCATATTCTCCTGCGACGTGACTTGAAGAGATTAATTGATAAGCAGGGCGGAGACACCGATATTTGACTCCGATCCGAACCGGCACGTCAAGAGGCGGATGACGGGCAACCCTTCCGTAATCCGGTAAGGTAAGGTTTGCCGACAAAGCCTCCGGAATCGCTACCTATCTTGCCTTGAAAAGGTCTCTTAGTCTTGCGGATAATCACAGGCACTTCGACCGGAACGTATCAGCGGCCTCGAGCCATGCAAGAACCGTGAGTGCCGCGGAGTCGCGTTTACGAATGCCCAAAAGCAAGATCGATTTCGACACGGTGCGAAATATCGGACTCGCGCTGCCTGGCGTTGAGGAGAGCACCGCGTACGGGAACCCGGCTCTCAAGGTCAACGGGCAGCTCCTGGCATGTGTACCCGCTCATCGCTCGGCTGAGGCCGGTTCACTGGTCGTTCGAGTAGACTTTAAGGAGCGCACCGAGCTGCTCGCTGCGGCCCCTGACGTCTACTAAGTGACAGATCATTATGTCGGCTACACCGCCGTTTTGGTCCGCCTGTCACGGGTCAATCCCGGTATGTTACGGGACTTACTCGGCATGGCTCACAAGTTTGTGACAGCCAGCAAGGCACCGGGTTCGTCGTCGCGCAACCGACGTAATCCCAGATCACGAGAATAAGTGAATCTGATATCCCCCTGGTTCACGGAGTCCGAAAGTATCCGAGTTACTTCCTGGTTGCCGACAAGGACTATACGGGAGTTTCGCCAGACTTCGTTCAAATGAGGCCTGGGGCGGGGTATGATCTCGTCAGATCTATGCCCTGAAGCTCTGGGGGTGGGAGATACGCGATGAAAGCAGTGGTGCTGCATGAGTATGGCGGTCCCGAGAAGCTGAAATTTGAAGACAACGTTCCCGAGCCGCGCATTAACGGAAGTACGGTACTGATCGCGGCAGCCGCTGCGAGCGTCAATCCGATCGACTGGAAACTGCGCCGAGGGATGCGGCAGAAAGACCTTCCGTTGTCGTTTCCGGCAATTCTGGGCCGCGACGTGAGTGGCGTCGTACGGGCAGTAGGCGCAAATGTGGCGCACTTCAAGCTCGGCGACCGCGTTCTTGCACTATCCAACGCGACCTATGCCGAGTTGGTTGCCGTGGATGATTCGGAGGTAACTCATCTGCCGGATGGCGTGGACCTGGCGAACGCGGCGGCGATCCCGCTGATTGCCCTCACAGGAGACCAACTTGTGCGCCTTGCGACAAACGTGAAAAAGGGACAGGTTGTTCTGATAACGGGAGCGCTCGGCAGTGTTGGGCGCGCGGCAGTGCATACCGCAAAGAAGATAGGCGCGCAGGTGATTGCAGGTGTTCGCGGGAAGGAGTTGGATGACGCCCGCTCCCTCGGTGTCTCTGACGTGCTCGCGATTGATGACGATAAAGCGATTGAGACATTCCCCCTCGTGGATGCAATTGCGGACACCGTTGGCGGTGAGGTTGCGGTGAAGCTGATCGCGAAGCTAAAGCAGAGCGGCTCCTTTGGTTACACCGCTATGTTGCCGGAAAGCGCGGCGGCGCAAAATCCGACCGTGAAGATTACGCGTGTGTCTACGCAGCCTGATCCATCCAAGGTGCGTGAGTTTGCCGATGACGTGCGCGATGGCAACTTCGTCCTGCCTATTGGTCGCCGGATGCCGTTGCGTGATGCGGCTGAAGCACATGTGCTCGGAGAGAAAGGCGGTATTGGGAAGATCCTCCTGCTGGCGCCGGATTCACAACACTGATTTCTTCACGCGACCTCAGTCGACACGTTACGGGCAACTCTTCCGTAATCGGATAAGGGAAGGGTTGCCGACCATTCACCAAGAATGCCGTATCTTGCTTCGACAATGGTTTTCCGGACGGTGTCCGCCAACGCTGCGTTATTTGATTTGACTGCGATCATGTTTCATACTAGTTTGATCTAGGCCTAGGCGGATATAGCCTTGCGGGCACGGCGAACGAGACGTTCACATGAGAAAAACCGCACACCGAGACCTCTTTCCGGGTGCCCTGGAGATGATGATCCTCCAAACCCTGAGACGGCAGCCGTCGCACGGCTACGCCCTGGTACAGCAGATCAAACGGATTTCGCGTGGCTTGCTCCAGATTGAAGAAGGATCGCTGTATCCGGCGCTCCAACGCCTTCTCAAGCAAGGGTTGGTCAAGGCCGAGTGGGGCGTCTCTGCTACAAACCGCCGCGTTCGGATTTACAGACTTACGGCGGCAGGCGCAAAACGCCTGGAACTTGAGGTGTCGAGCTTTGAGCGCATGTTCGAAGGGATTACGCACGTTCTAGCCCTGGGTGAATCATGAACTGGTTGATGCAATTATTTTCGCGGCGGCGGAACTACGGCGAGTTGTCCGAAGAAATTCGGGAGCACCTCGATGAAAAGACCGACGAGCTGGTTGCGGGCGGGATGTCGAGAGAAGAAGCGACCTACGCGGCACGGAGGATGTTTGGGAATGTGAGTTTGGCGGAAGAGAACGCACGGGACGTGTGGCGGTGGGTACCGATTGAGAACTTTTTCGCCGATGTGCGCTACGGATTGCGGATGCTTCGGCGCAATCCCGCTTTTACGGCGGTTGGGTTGTTGACCATTGCGATTGGAATTGGTGCTAACGCAGCGGTCTTCAGTGTTGTGAATAGCGTGCTGCTGAAACCGCTGAATTATCCGATGCCCCAGGAACTGGTGGCGCTGCACCAGATTGCGCCGGGCGCGGCCGGACTGGCGGATTTTCGGAATGGTCTGCTCCTCTCGCCTTCTATGTATTTTACGTACGCCGAGCAAAACCGGACGTTTCAATCGTTGGGCGTGTGGATACCCGACACGGCGAATGTCACGGGCCTGGCCGAGCCGGAACAGGCGCGCGCGGTTAACGTGAGCGATGGCGTACTTCAAGCCCTTGCTGTTCCACCGGCACTGGGGCGTTGGTTTTCGCAGGCGGACCAGATTCCGAATGGTGCGGAAAGGGTGATGCTGAGCTATGGGTATTGGCAGCGGCGGTTCGGAGGAGACCGCGCGGTCGTTGGACGCAACGTTTTGGTCGATTCGCGGTCTCGGGAAATTATCGGCGTTATGCCGCAAGGGTTTCGGTTCCTCGATGCAGATTTCGACCTGATCGTGCCGCTGGCATTCGACCGCGGGAAGCTAATCCTGGCGGGCTTCGGATATCACGGAGTCGCCCGGCTCAAGCCCGGGGTCGCGATTGCGGAAGCCAATGCCGACATGGCGCGAATGTTGCCGATCTGGATGGACTCCTGGTCAAACGGGCCTGGAACGAATCCGCATATTTACGAGACGTGGAAAATCACGCCCCGGATTCGCCCGCTCAAGCAACAAGTGCTCGGCAACGTCAGCGAAGTGCTGTGGGTGGTAATGGCGACCATCGGCTTGGTGATGATGATTGCCTGCGCCAACGTGGCAAACCTGTTGCTAGTGAGAGTGGAGTCGCGGCAGCAGGAACTGGCGGTTCGAGCTGCCCTTGGCGCCGGCTGGGCGCGCATCGTGCGGGGACTTCTCGTGGAAAGCGTGCTGCTGGGGCTGATGGGTGGAGCGCTCGGCATTGGCTTGGCTTACGCAGGCGTGCGCTTTCTGGTGGCCACAGGTCCTGCGAATCTGCCTCGCCTGAGCGAAATTTCGATCGATGCGCGGACCGTGGGATTTGCTTTGTTGCTTTCGGTGCTCTCGGGGTTGTTGTTCGGATTGATTCCTGCGGTGAAGTACGCCGGACAGCGGACTACGCTAGCTCTTCGGAGCGCAGGGCGAACCATCAGCGTGAGCCGGGAACGCCATCTCGCCCGCAATCTCCTAGTCGTAGGCCAGATGGCGATGGCGGTGGTACTGCTGGTGAGCGCCGGGCTGATGATTCGCACATTCCAGGCATTGCGAACCGTCGATCCGGGATTCACGGACGTGCAGCATCTTCAGGTGATGCGCATCTCGATTCCCGATTCGCTGATAGCGGAGCCGGAAAGAGTCACGAGAATAGAGAACGCAATTACCGATAAGCTCGAAGCCATTCCGGGCGTGAAATCCGCGGGATTCGTGAGCGAAATGCCCATGGAAGGGTTCGACTCGGACTGGGACGCCGTCTACGCGCAGGACAAGACCTATTCCGACGCCGAAATTCCGCCCCTCCGGCTATTCAAGCATGTTTCGCCGGGTTTCCTAGAAACCGCGGGGACGCGTATCGTTGCGGGCCGCGAACTAACCTGGACCGAAGTGTACGGCCTGAGACCCGTGGTAATGGTCTCCGAGAATCTGGCCCGCGAGATGTGGGGCACGCCATCCGCGGCCGTCGGCAAGCGCTTGCGCGAATTTCCGAGCACGCCGTGGTACGAGGTGATCGGCGTAGTCCAGGACGTCCGTGAGAACGGCGTGCAAGAAAAGGCGCCCGAAATCGTGTATTGGTCTACGTTGCAGGGTACTTCTCCTAAGACGGAGTACGCTTGGCGGACGATGACGTTCGCGATACGCAGCGACCGCGCCGGAACCCAAGCTTTTCTGAACGAGCTGCACCAAGCCGTGTGGTCGGTAAATTCGAATTTGCCGCTGGCGTCGGTGCGGACGATGCAGGAAGTGTATGACAAATCGGTTGCGCGTACTTCGTTCACACTGGTCATGCTCGGGATCGCTGGCGCGATGGCCATGGCGTTGGGGATGATCGGCATCTACGGCGTGATTTCTTACACCGTGTCGCAACGTCGGCGCGAAGTCGGAATCCGTTTGGCGCTCGGGGCTCAGCGTGGAGACGTGATGCAAATGCTCCTGAGGCAGGGCGCAAAGACGGCGCTAGTGGGCGTGGCCATTGGAATCGCGGCTGCTCTTGGATTGACGGAGTTGATGCGCGGCCTGCTGTTTGGCGTGTCGGCGCAGGATCCCCTGACGTTTGTCGCCGTTGCTGCCCTGCTTATGTCAGTTGCACTCTTGGCCTCCTATATTCCTGCGCGCCGCGCGATGCTGGTCGACCCGGTAGTTGCGCTGCGCTACGAATAATTGCCCTTCTTTGTATTCATTACTCCCTCGGTATAGAGGCAAATCTACTCTACCGCCTTCGAAAGCCGACCATCGGAAGCGACACTGATGCTTGCTTCCCGATTGCGGACGAATGACGCGCCGGCATCTTCGGGGAACAACATCCAGTTTCCAACAGACTGACAGTGTCCAAGGGATTCGACAGTCCACTCTGGCGAGATCGGGCTTAAGTCTTCCAGTTTTACTCCGTATCCTCCTTGCTGCCCAACATCTTGCATGAATACTCGGTTGCCCTCGTGAAACGGTACAACGCGTGCTGTCCACCACTGTGGAAGTTGAAATCGAAATCGAAGGATGACTCGTCATGAAACCAATCACGCAGGAAGCCGACAGGCTCGGATTTGTCGGAATCGGTTATATGGGTCGGCCGATCGCGCGGAGGTTGCTTGAATCTGGATTCAAGCTGACAGCGTACGACAGGAACCACAGTAAGGCGGAAGAATTAATTCAATTTGGCGGCACCGTCGCGCAGAGCGTTGCGGAACTCTCCTCCGGTTGCAGCGTCGTGTTGTCCTGCCTACCGAGCGATGAAGCGGTCCTGGATATCTATAGAGGACCTGACGGCGTTTTTGCCAATGCGCAGCGCGGCTCGCGGGTGATCGACCTGAGCACGGTATATCCCGAGACCTCGCAGAAACTCTCAAAACTGGGTTCGGAAAATGGAGTTGAGGTGCTCGATGTGACTATATCCGGGAGCACTCCTGCCGCCGAAAAGGGGTTGCTAACTCTGTTCGGGGGCGGAAACAAGGAATGCTTCGACGCCGCCGAGTCGATCTTTCGCGTTATCGCCGCAAAATATTTTCATCTAGGGCCGAGCGGCTCTGGAGCGACGATGAAGCTTGTGGTGAACACCTTACTCGGAATAGGAATGCAGGCCATTGCCGAAGCCGTCGCGCTCGGTGAGAGTGCTGGTCTTGATCGCAATCGCTTGTTGGATGTCTTGTCCCAGACTGCAGTGGTCGCTCCAGCGCATATTGGCAAACTGCAACGAGCGAAAAAGAGCGACTACAGTCCGCAATTTCCGATTCGGCTAATGAATAAGGATTTCGGGTTGATTCTCAGTCTCGCGGCGACCGTTGGCGCGCGAATGCCCGCTGCGGGAGCCGCATTTGAGATCAATGCAAGGCAATCGGACGAAGGAGCGGAGCAAGATTTTTCGGCGGTGATTCTGCAAATGGAAAAGCAAGCTCGTTTAGGTTCCCGAGGCAAAACTGGACTCGAATCGGCGTCGCTTGTAAAGGCTCTCGATCATGGGAGAGCAAAGCTATGATCAAATTAAAGCGACTGGGTTGGGTATTTGTATTGATTGGGATCGCCGGCTTGACAGGGTATTCGCAGGAGAAGGGAAGCGAATATGTGTCCCCGTCGGAAGCCGTTCCGAGGGGCGAAGCGCCCAAGATGCAGGTTCAATTGCTGAACCCTGGAGAACCGACGAAACAATACGCCGTCATCTTCTACCAGGGAGACGAGGCTTTTTCCGGACTGCTGGAGTTTGCAGAGAAGTATCACGTTACGAGTGCGCATTTCACCGCTATTGGAGCCTTGAATGGAGCAACGTTGGGGTGGTTCGATCCCCAGCGCAAAATGTACAAGAAGATTCCCATCAACGGCCAGCACGAGGTGGTTGGGATGAGCGGCGATATCGCGCTCTATCAAGGAAAGCCGGTGGTCCATACTCACATGGTAGTGGGAAATCCAGACGGAACAACACTCGGCGGTCATGTTCTCGAGGCGTATGTATCACCGACGCTGGAAGTGATGGTTACAGTCGATGCAGTAACGATGCAAAAGCGGTTTGATGCGGCAACGGATCTGACGTTGATTGATCCGGCTGTGAAGTAAGATCGCAATGTGCCGCGATTGTAAAGTAGCTATGAATGGGGGTGAGCAACCATGAATGAAGTGCGTGTGATTGCGAGATCGCTGGCGCCGAGTGGAAGGAAAAACCAACTCAGAGAGCTCCTGCAGGGCATGTTAGCTCCTACCCGCTCCGAATCGGGATGTAAATTGTATGAACTCTATGAGTCAGACTCGAAGGGGCGGTTCTACTTCTTCGAAGTATGGGATAGTCAAGCTGCGCTCTATAAACACGCAGGCAGTCCTCACTTTAGGCACTTGGAGCAAACTATCAGAGAATTAGTACCGGAGCCCTTCGAGATAAATATCTTGAAGACGATTCCGACCGGCCCTGCTGCAGCGTGAAATTTCGCAGGTTCCCAAAGTCGAATTGCGGACTTCGAAAGGGGGTTCGTCATGAATGACAATAAAATTCAGCCAAACCAAGAGGATGCGCGTCATCCAAATCTGCCGCCAGTTTCGAGAGTTCACGACGACGCGGACGGCGGCATTTCTCGGCGGGAATTCCTGGGCTTTGCAGCAGCGTCCATTTGGTTCGCGAACGCTGGGCAGCAGTCCCCAGGGTCGGGGTTCAGGAACGGCGTTCCTTACCGCACATTGGGCCGCAGCGGAGAGAAAGTTTCGCTCGTTGGGCTCGGCGGCTATCATCTTGGCAAACAGGCGGATCCCCAAGAGAGCATTCGCATAATTCGTGCGGGGCTCGATGAGGGCGTCAATTTTCTCGACAACTGCTGGGACTACAACGGCGGCGAGAGTGAAATCCGCATGGGCAACGCGCTGCGCGACGGTTATCGCCAAAAAGCATTTCTGATGTCCAAGATTGACGGACGCACCACAGCTGCCGCTGCGAGTCAAGTGAACGAGTCTCTGCGCCGTCTTCAAACGGACCGAATCGATCTGCTCCAATTCCACGAAGTGATTCGTGACACCGATCCCGATCGCATTTTTGCCGAAGGGGGAGCGATGGAAGCCGTCCTGGAGTCGCAAAAGGCGGGCAAGATCCGCTTCATTGGCTTCACGGGCCACAAGAGCCCGGATATCCATTTGAAAATGCTGGCCACCGCTTCAAAACACGGATTCGCATTCGATGCCGTTCAGATGCCCCTCAACGTAATGGACGCGCACTTCGATAGTTTTGAAAAGAAAGTCTTGCCTGTCTTGCTTAAGAACGATATCGGGGTGCTCGGTATGAAGCCCATGGGTGACCATTTTATCCTCGACAGCAAAACAGCTACCCCGGTGGAGTGCCTTCACTACGCTATGAATCTTCCTACTAGCGTTGTGATCACGGGCTGTGACTCGCTACCGATTCTTCAGCAGGCTCTTCAAGCCGCTCGCAGTTTTCAACCGATGAATTCTTCCCAACTTGCGGCGCTTCTCGCAAAAACAGCAAAGGCTGCAGAAGCGGGGCAGTTTGAGCTTTATAAAACGAGCCACCGGTTCGATGGCACTTACGCCAACCCCCAGTGGCTTGGCTAGAGGCACAACGATCTCCAAACAAGCAACGAGAAAGGACAACATGCTGGAATACATCAACATCGACGGTACAAATATGATTAGTTCCCGAATCGCGCTCGGCACTTGGGCCATCGGCGGCTGGATGTGGGGCGGCACGGACGAGAAGGAATCGATCCGCACCATTCATGCGGCGCTCGACCATGGCATCAACCTCATCGATACTGCTCCCATTTACGGCCACGGGCGCTCCGAAGAGATCGTGGGCGACGCGCTGCGTCAACACGGTCGCCGAGAGAGCATTATCCTGGCCACGAAAGTAGGCATCGACTGGACGAACGGGAGGATCGAACGCAACTCCACGCGCCAACGCATTCTGCAGGAACTTGGGGATTCGCTCCGTCGTCTCCAAACAGACTATGTCGATATCTATCAGGTGCACTGGCCTGACCCCCAGGTCCCCATCGAGGAGGTCGCCCTCACTCTTCGTGAACTCTACGAACAGGGCAAGATTCGCGCCATCGGGGTCAGTAACTACTCGCCCGAAGAGATGGCTCGTTTCGAAGCCATCACGCCACTTCACACGATTCAGCCCCCCTACAATCTCTTCGAACGCGAAATAGAACGGAATGTTCTACCATATGCGCGCAACCGGCACATCACCACGCTGACGTATGGCGCGCTCTGCCGGGGATTGTTAAGTGGCGCCATGAATCGAAGTCGCCAGTTTGCGAAAGACGACATGCGCAAGACCAACGATCCCAAGTTTCAGCAGCCGCATTTCGCCGAGTACCTTGGCGCAACAGATAGGCTGGATGCCTTCGCTCGCGAACGCTTCGGGAAGCGCGCGATTCATTTGGCGGTCCGTTGGCTCCTCGATCAACCGGGTGTTGGCGTTGCGCTATGGGGAGCGCGTCGTCCGGAACAACTGGCTCCCATTGCGGAAGTCGCCGGTTGGTCCCTGAACAGAAACGACTTCGCCGCGATCGACGCCATTCTTCGCGAGAGCATTCGCAATCCGGTCGGTCCTGAATTCATGGCCCCCCCTGTCCGGCAAATCCGCCGCGTGGCCTAATCTTTCTTCGTCAGATCGTGACCGATTCTCGGCGTCCATGGCTTAATCGAGCAGCGCAATGGAGAGAAGGAAAATAATTGGCGTATAGGAGCTGTATTGCCCGGTCTTTGTTTACGTGTTGGATTATTGTGAGCGCAAATGGAATCACCTTTATTCCTTGGTTCCACCGGGAGCGAGCAAGGTTGCCGGCAAGGTTCTCAACCGAATCGCGCAAGCACACAGTGCGCGCCCCACGCAGACAGCGCTGACCTGGCTCCTGCGGCGATCTCCGATTATGCTGCCCATCTCTGGGATTTCCTCGATCGAACATCTTGAGCTGAACGTCGCGGCGGCATCTCTGCGTTTACCTGACGAGGACTACAAACGCTTTCTAGGGGTCCCGAGCTGTCGCATCACGACGATGACCGGGCTGGTCACTTCTTCATAGGTTTGCTGAGTTTTCCCTCGATGGAGGCAATGGCCCCCGGTCAATCTTCCAGCATGATCAGCGTAGTCATCGATTTTTATGAAGGTGATCACCCGCTCGGTCTTCTGACGCATCGCCGCACGGTAGGTCCGAGTTACGTTCATTAGCTGGTCCCGACGACCCTCGATGATTGTGGCCGGCGGGGCCGTAAGTGACCGGGTGCGAACGAATCTTCAGTTGCCGAGATCCCTGATCGCAACGCACCTTGTCCAGAATGCTGACATCCATGTCAGATGGGTGGCGTCCGATCTGATCCAAGAAGGCCACAGCCCTTTACTGCGAGTGCGTTACGAGGGTCTTTGAGTTGGCAAGGCAATTGCCACAGAAACATTCGTGCTCCATCGTCTGCAAAGCAGGCTGACAGCGCGACTCACGATAAAGGATAAGAAAGGATAAGAGAGGCATACCGATGCGCGAGCCAAAAGAACCCCAGTCTGCCATTGAAGGCGATAATTGGGACAGTGAACAGCACAGGAGCAGATCTAATGTGGAAGGCCTGTCCAGACGTACGTTTTTGGGGGTGGGTTCCGCCAGTCTAGCGAGCGCTGCATTGGCGTCGTTGGCTGTGAACGCTCAGGAGAGAACAGACATTGAAAAAGGAGAGCACAATCATTCGGTAAGTAATCCGGGCCCTGAAAATAACCCGCTCTTGGAGGAAAATCCAAATTCAAATTTTCCTCCCCCGACAGATTCCGGAAACCTCGAGCCCGTATGGTACTCCTTCGATTTAACTCACAAACGTGTTCAAGAAGGTGGTTGGACAAACGAAGTCACACAAAAGGTGTTGCCACCTTCAAAAGACATCGCGGGAGTCCGAATGCGGGTTACTGCGGGCAGCTTTCGCGAGCTGCATTGGCACACCTCGGATGAGTGGGCGTTCATGCTATACGGAAATGCTCGCGTGACGTGTCTTAATCCCGATGGGACCATTTTTATCGGCGACGTCGGGAAAGGTGACCTTTGGTACTTTCCAGCGGGATTCCCTCACTCGATTCAAGGCCTGGGTCCCGATGGTGCTGAATTTATGCTGATATTTGATCAAGGGTCATTTTCTGAAGACAACACCTTCCTTCTTTCCGACTGGGTGAGGCACACGCCGCCGTCGGTGCTTACGAAGAATTTTGGCTTGCCGCCGAGCGCCCTTAAGAACTTACCCAACAAGAATCTATACATCTTTCCGGCAGACTTGCCTGCATCCTTGGCGGAGGACAAGGCTATGGTGGGAGGGCGTCGCGTTGAATCTCCATATCAGTACACCTTCAAGATGGAGACCATGGCCCCCACAAAGAAAACGAACGGCGGTGAAGTCCGGGTCGTTGACTCTCATACCTTCCTCGCGGCAAAGAACATATCTGGAGTCTTAATCAAGATTAAGCCCGGCGGCATACGTGAACTGCACTGGCATCCGAATGCTTCTGAATGGCAGTACTACATTGCCGGTAAAGCACGTATGACCGTTTTTACGAACGAAGGCGCGCACACCATGGATTTCAATGCAAATGACGTCGGATTTGTGCCCAGGGTCGCGGGCCACTATATCGAAAACACGGGCGACACCGATGTGCAGGTCCTCGAAATGTTCGCCACGGGCGAATTTCAGGAAATTTCTCTTAACAACTGGATCAGGCGCTTGCCTCCAGAGATGGTCGCGGCGCACTTAAAGCTGGACCCGGACAGCATAAGTAAAATCCCCGCGGAAATACTTGATGTTCTCCCACGCTAAACCCGTGGGTAACCTGCAACACTTAAGAAAACACGCACTTGTTGGCGCCAAAGCCAAGCGGGACCCCGGACCCCGTCGTAGGTATCCGGCGCCGCTACATCAGGTTAGAGTCTTGCACGATTTGCCCCTATCGGGCTTCGAATTGTCGGATGCTATGGCGGAGATGCGGTTGCTAGATATTGGAAGAGGAAAACTACGCTATTTCCTCGCCTCGCTCTCGTAGCTCATCTCGCGGGCGCCACTTTAGATATGCCAGCCAAACAGTTTGGGCAATAGGCAGAAGCTTGTACCGCTCGTTTGTGGTCGACGAATAGTGGATGCACCTGACCGTCGCCGGCCACAGCAGCAGTAGTGGAGCATCGCTCAGATTGGTCTAGACTGTCCCGCATTCTGACAGGGTGTCGGAGCGTGGTCCTCTTCGTCTTGCGCGGTTTGACTTCTTCCTCGCATTACACCAGTAACCCATTTCGATAGAAGCGTATCCACGATTCGGCTAGACGCTGGAAGTTGGAATCGCGCGTGCTTTCCTTCAAGTCGTGACAGCCATGGCCTTTATCAAAGACAGCGCGGAGAAGGTGCTCGGCAAAAGGAGAACGTCATGAATAGGGAAGACATGAACTGGTTACTGGAAACGATCAACGACCCCGAGAACGCGAAGCACTTCGTGTTGGCCCAATACGAGTGCGGAAGAATTTCCCTTCAGGTAATGACCGATGTAGCCGAGGAACGGGGCTGGGTCAAACACACAGCAAATCAATTTACGACCGCGTTGCCCCATCACGCGGCCGCATATGCGACGACGGGATTAACAATTGCTGTTGCCTAATAGGAACACCAGCCGCATGTCCGCACAGTGTTTAAGAAAATTACAACCGGAATGAACGGGCACCCGGGCAGGCACCGTGAATCTTGCAGCGGTTTCCAAGCAGTCTATTGGAGCGGATGAATCAAGGGAGCCACTTCTCTACGAGCCATGGCTGACGACGCCGCATGACTGAGCTGGTCGGAAACCGGACACTTTCTAGTGCTAAGATTTTGATCGCAGGCGCAACACCTTTCTTCCCGGGAGAGAAGTATGGCCAGGCTCAATCCTCTTCTGTGGCCCAAGCGCCCCATGATTTGGAGCTATGGGATTGCTGTTCTCTCAGTTGCCGCGGCGGTATTCATTTCGCGATGGCCGGCGCTCCATTTACGGGATGCTCCCGTGTCGCTCTTTCTTTGCGCGGCAATATTGAGTGCTTGGTTCGGTGGAGTCGGGCCGGGATTGCTCGCGACGGCTCTCTCAGCGCTCGCTTTCTACTATTACTTCTTGCCGCCGACTTATTCGTTGGATGCAAAACCTGAAGAAATGCCACGCCTTTTCGTCTTCATGGTGTCAGCGCTATTTGTCGGGTCCCTGAGCGTTGCGCAAAGGCGCGCCACGGAGTCGCTTAGGACGGCGCGCGATGACCTCAAAGTAACAGTCAAAGAGCTCCAGAATACCAACGAGGCCTTGCAAGCAGAGAGCCGTGAGCGGATGCAAATCGGGAATCGATTGCGGCGCAGCGAGGCCTATTTAGCTGAGGCACAAAGACTGACCCATACCGGCAGCTTTGGATGGAACGCCCAAAGCGGAGAAATCCGTTGGTCTGACGAAACATTTCGAATCTTCGAATGCGATCGAAAGACGACGCCTACACTCGAAGTCATATTGCAAAGGACGTACCCGGACGATGTCGCCTTTGTGAAACAGACTATCGAGCACGCCTCACAGGAACAGAAGGATCTTGATTTTGAACACCGATTGCTTATGCAAGACGGTTCTATCAAATACGTGAGAGTCGTAGGTCGTACAGTAAAGGACAAGTCGGGCGAGATCGAATTTGTGGGGGCGTTGATGGACATAACGTCCGCAAAGGAGGCGGAAGACCGGACCCGTCTGATTATCGACACCGTGCCGGCTCAACTCTGGACGGAAAGTCCGGAAGGCGTAGTCGATTTTGTGAATCGGCGCTGGATAGATTACACCGGAATGACGCTTGAACAAGCGGTTGGATGGGGCTGGACGAACATGGTGCATCCCGATGATATCGAGCAAGTGCTGAGCAAATGGCGAACACTAATATCTGAGGGAAAGCCCCGCGAAATTGAGTCACGCCTCAGAAGATCCGATGGAACGTACCGTTGGTTCCTCAGCCGTTGCTGTCCGTTGGTTGACCGCTCGGGCCACATCCTCGGATGGTACGGCAGCGATACGGATATCCATGACCGGAGAGAGGCGGAAGAGAAGCTACGACAAAGCGAAGCCCACCTGCAGGAGGCTCAAACTTTGGGCCGTATAGGCAGTTGGGTCTTCGATATTGCTGCAGGGACTTTATCGGGGTCCCCTGAGTTGTTTCGAATTTTTGGACGCGATCCAGGCGAAGAACAACTGATCAAGGAAATGCTTAGCGATGTGCGCTCCCATCCTATCTTTCGTCCGAGCGTGCATCCTGAGGACCTGCCTTTCGTCGAGGAATTTACTAACAAAACAAGAAGTGAAGCGAACGGTGGAGAGCTCGAGTATCGGATCATTGTTCCCGACGGCTCAGTGAAATACGTCCACAGCGTGGCTCACCCCGTCCTCGACAACTCTGGCAACGTAGTGGAGTACATCGGTACGATCATGGACGTGACCGAACGCAAGCGAGCTGAAGAAGCGCTGCGCCAGACACAAGCGGATCTTGCACGCGTCAGCCGGGTGACCTCTTTGGGAGAGCTTACTGCTTCTCTCGCGCACGAAGTGAATCAACCCATCGCCGCTGCGGTCACCAGCGCCAATAGTTGTATTCGCTGGCTGGCGGCCGACGTCCCAAATCTCGATAAGGCCCGCGCAGCCGCGGCGAGAATCGCGAAAGACGGAACCCGGGCGGCGGAAATCATCAGCCGTATTCGTCTCCTTTTCCAGAAGGGTACTCAGCAATTGGAATTGGTGGACGTGAACGAAGTCATTGAAGAGATGATCGTACTGCTACGCGGCGAGGCAGCGCGTTACTCGATCTCGGTCCGCACGGAACTCGCGATGGATCTCCCCCCGGTCATGGGGGATCGCGTGCAATTGCAACAGGTCGTCATGAACCTCATGACGAATAGCATTGATGCGATGAAGGCTGTGGACGGGACGCGCGAGCTCGCCATCACGTCGCAGCAAGCGGAAAACGAGCAACTTCTGGTGTCCGTCAGCGACACTGGCGTTGGACTGCCGCCCGGGCAGGCGGACCAAATCTTCAATGCGTTCTTCACCACCAAACCTCACGGCACCGGCATGGGTCTGCGGATCTGCCGCTCCATCGTGGAATCGCACGGCGGCCGGTTGTGGGCTGCCGACAACTCTCCGCGCGGTGCAAACTTTTGCCTCACCCTACCCGCCAAATTAGAGGCTCATGCATGACACCAGTAGGCACAGTATTTATCATTGATGACGATGCCGATGTGCGCGAGTCCGTTCAAGACTTGCTGGAGTCGGTGGGGTTGCGTTCCGAGTCCTTTGGGACGGCGGAAGAGTTTCTTGAAAGGGAGCCGACGGACGGGCCAAGCTGCCTGGTTCTAGACGTGAGACTTCCGGGAGTCAATGGTTTGGAGTTTCAGCGCCGGTTGGCTGACGTGGGGGTGCAGATTCCGATTATTTTTATCACCGGCCACGGCGACATTCCGATGACGGTGAAGGCTATGAAATCCGGCGCGGTAGAGTTCCTGACCAAGCCATTTCAGGACCGCGAACTACTAGATGCCATCCACCAGGCTTTGGGTCGCGACCGAGTGATGCGCCAACAACAGAGTGACCTCGCCGAGTTGCGAGAACGCTACCAGTCGCTGACCGCACGCGAGCACGAGGTCATGGCCCTGGTGGTTTCGGGCATGCTCAATAAGCAAATCGCTGCAGAGCTGGGCACCAGCGAAGTCACTGTAAAGATCCAACGCGGCCGCGCGATGAGGAAAATGAAAGCTGAGTCGTTGGCGGAATTGGTTAGAATGGCGGCAGACTTGGAACTTCCGCCCGGCAAGAAACTAGCCAAATGGCCGCAGTCACCGAGGTAGCTCGCTTAACGGAAGCTTTCTCACATAATACCAAGGTATGATTGCGCGGTATTAGCGGCACTGCTACGTTTCCAATATGGACGCTAACGGAACCCCCAAACTTATCGCGATTGTCGATGATGATGATTCGATGCGCAGCGCCGTCCAGGACTTGCTAGAAGCGATTGACCTGCCGGCGCAAGGCTTCTCGTCGGCGGAGGAATTCTTGAAGTCCGGCCAATACCATCAGACCGCATGTTTGATCGCAGACATCCGTATGCCGGGGATGTCCGGTCTCGAGCTGCAGGCTAAGCTGAACGCCGAACGTTGCAGGATTCCGATCATTTTCATCACTGCCCATGGCGACGAAAAAATGCGGATGCAGGCGCGGAGACTAGGCGCAGTAGAGTTTCTGTCAAAACCATTCGATAACGAAGTCCTGATCGATAGTGTTCGAGCGGCTCTGGAAAATTGACCCGCATAGCCGAAGTGCGTTTGGTCCACAAGGAGATCCTCTGTGGGAGCGTTGGCAACATTCCGGTCCAGTGAGTATGAACGTGATTCGCGCAGATTTGAGCAGATCATAGGCAAGAGTGCCGCGCTGGAATCAGTGCTCGAACAAGCGGAGCAAGTCGCCCCTACGGATTCGACCGTCCTTATTCAGGGAGAAACCGGCACCGGCAAAGAACTGATCGCGCGCGCAGTCCACGACTTGAGCTCACGGTTCGGGCGTCCTTTCATAAAACTGAATTGCGCTGCGATTCCGTTCGATCTCCTGGAAAGCGAGCTTTTTGGCCACGAGAAAGGCGCTTTCACTGGTGCTGTCGCGCAAAAAGTCGGTCGCTTCGAATTGGCTGACAAAGGGACACTCTTCCTGGACGAGGTGGGAGATATTCCGTTGGCCCTTCAGCCCAAACTTCTTCGTGTCCTACAGGAGCAGGAGTTCGAGCGCTTGGGCGGCACTCGGACTCATCAGGTTGACGTTCGTCTGGTAGCTGCGACCCACCGAAATTTGGTCGAAATGGTGAAGCGGAACGAATTTCGCAGCGACCTCTACTACCGTCTGAATGTGTTTCCGATCCCAATTCCCCCGTTGCGAGAACGCCGCGAAGATGTTCCGGCGCTGGTCGAACATTTTGTCGAGATTTATGCCCGCCGGATGCACAAACAAATCGACCAGATTTCCCCTGAAACGATGTCTGCCCTCGTCTCGTATCCGTGGCCGGGGAACATCCGCGAGCTCCAGAATTTCATCGAGCGGAGCGTTATCCTCACTTCGAGCAATGTCTTGCAGCCCCCTCTAGCCAGTTTGCAGAACGCGGCCGAAGCGGGATCGCTTGGAGCGATTACCCTGGAGGATGCGGAGCGAGACCACATCCGTAAAATTCTCGAGCAAACTCGGTGGGTTGTCTCCGGTCCCAACGGAGCTGCTGCCCGTTTGGGTATGAAGAGATCTACGCTTTATTTCCGCATGCAAAAACTTGGAATCTCGCGTTCCAACCGGAATCCCTTTCCCGCGTAACGCACCTGCAAATCATCCGCTGATCGAAACCTCCACTCGATTGACATGTAAGCGTCAATGCGCGTGCGAGGCCGAATGCAAATAGCCTGCCTAGACTGCCGGCACTTGGACGCCTTGTTTAGTGGGCTGGCATATGGACTCCGCCATCTCTTGCAGTCAGCCTGCATTTTCCGTCACTTACGACCTGAGATGTTTGGCAGACGTGTTGCCTATTTCCCTTGCGTCGCTCGACCCACCGATTATTGGTGGCGACAGAAATCAGGGACGAAGCCATGGGATCTCAAGAACAGATGGCCGGCTCGCCACCGAGAATAATAGGGAAACGTGCGGCTTGCTGGAGCGGCAGTTGGCTGACTGTCACTTAAGCAGTGTATGTCGGAATCTCAAAAAAGGATGGATTATGAAAATACAAAAAGTCGTATTTGTTTTGATTGGGATCATTTTGCTCTCGGGCACGGCGTCGGCACAGCAGGTAAAGACCGACTACGATCGCACCGCGAACTTCGCGCAGTACAAAACCTATTCGTGGGAACAGGTTAAGACGAAGGATCCCTTGGATGTCGATCGTATCGAGAGTGCCGTCAATGCCGCCTTGGCCGCTAAGGGTTGGACCCAAGTGAATTCCGGCGGCGATGTTTCCATCGTGGCCATGGAGATCACGCGCAATCAGCAGACCTTGAATACCTTCTACGACGGTTTTGGAGGAGGTTGGGGTTGGCGACGCTTCGGTGGTGGCGGTTTCGGTGAGGCAACAACCACAACTGATACCTACAAGGTGGGCACTGTGGTCGTCGATCTCTTCGACACTAAGACCAAGCAACTGATCTGGAGAGGCAGCTCAAGCGACACACTCTCGAACAACTCTGACAAAAACATTAAGAATCTGGCTAATGGCGTGAACAAAATGTTCAAGCACTTTCCTCCAGACTCTTCGAAGAAGTAACGGAGCGCGCCAATGATTTGCGACTTCTGCATCTGCAGTTGTCTAATCCTCGGTGCGGCGGCCATTCCTGTGCGTGCGGCCAATGGACCGCACGCGGGAACGGATAGCCAGTTGTTAAAGGTCTGGACGAACGACGACCTCGCAAAACTCCATCACGCCGGCGTCATTTCCATCGTTGGTCAAATTGACGATGAGCAGTCAGTCCGGGAATCTGCACCTGAAGATGATGAGGTAACCCAAAAGCCGCAGTGGTATGCGGAGCAGGCGGTGAGGCTGCGCGATGAACTTGAATACCGGGAAGCGCAGCTTCGTGAATACCGGGAGGCGCTTGAGGATGCGCGAAGCCTCAGGGAAACAGACGGCGGCATAGATCTAGTTGGCGAAGACTTCGCCATTACTCCTGAGGCCGGTATTCAAATCCTGCAGGAGCGCATAACAGCAGCACGGGTGAGGCTCGACGCTCTGGAAGACCTGGCCCGCCGTAATGATATCGAGCCGGGAACGTTGCGCGGACGGTGAATGCGTCAGCGGATTGAGAGAGGCCTACGAAGTTCTTTGACACACATCGGGAGCAGCGATGACCTCAATTTTATTATTGGAGAATTTTGCTATGAACATTATGAAACTTTCGAAGCAGGTTTTTGTTGTTGTGCTTTGTTTTCTACTTGTGGGATTCACAGCGCAGTCTGACGCTCACGGGCACATAACCCAATCGAACGACCAACCGTCAGCTACACCCGGTAAGCAGTCCCCTCAGGAGTTGCAGCAACTCGTCGCGCCAATCGCCTTATACCCTGACGCTTTGGTGGCGCAGATTTTCGCGGCTTCGACGTATCCAACTCAGATTGTCGAGGCCGACCGCTGGATGCAAAATCATTCCAACCTCAAGGGCGAAGAGCTAGCCAAAGAAGTAGACAAGCAGGACTGGGATCCCAGTGTAAAGGCCATGGCGCAGTTTGCCTCGGTTCTCGAAAATATGGACAAGAATCTCTCCTGGACTTCGGCCCTCGGCGAAGCGTATATCAACCAGCCGCAAGATGTCACAGATGCAGTGCAAACGTTGCGTCAACAGGCCCGTAACGCTGGCCATCTGAACAGCAACGACCAAGAGAAGGTAAACACGCAAGGCAGCACGATCATCATCGAGCCTACCAACCCGGAAGTGGTCTACGTGCCCGCCTATGATCCCTGGTTGGTGTACGGCGCGCCTATGCTCGCTTACCCAGACTGGTATCCGGTGCCTGGAATTTTTTGGGGCGGCGCCGGACTCTCGTTCGGTATCGGATTTGGAATCGGATTCTTTGGAGGATTTGGATGGGGTTGGGGCCACTGGGGATACGACTGGCATGGCCGTCGTGCATTCTTTGACCATCACGCCTTCGTCTCGCACAGCCGAGACTTCGGTCACGAAGAGCTTCATCGCGGTGATGTCGGCCATGGTGCCGTCGCCCATGGTGGTCAATTCCACGTGGCTGCGAGTTTTCATCGTAGCTCCGGCTCTCGTGGGGGTTCCACCTCTCACGCGCAGTCAGGAATGCACTCCGGCGCATTTGGTGGCTTTACTCACGGCGGGGATGTCCGAGGGTTTTCGTCGCGCGGGCGATCGAGCTTTGGGGGAGGCGGCTTCCATGGAGGCGGTTTCCATGGCGGTGGCGGACGTAGGTGATCTCGTGAACCGCGCGGAGCAAATTAGGAGACAAAAATGGAGAACAAAACTATGTTGCACGGAATCTCAGCCTTTATCCGAGATGAATTCAAGGGAGTTGCGCGATTAGCAGTGGCCGTTCTACTGGCACTTTCACTGACAGGTTCGTTGGTGCCGACGTTCGCGCAGCAGCCCGGACAGCGCACCTTTGCCTCGACGCAAGCCGCCGCGCAGGCTCTCTTTGTGGCCATGAAATCACAAGATGAGCAATCCCCCTTGCGCGTGCTCGGACCAACCGCGAAGGAAGTGCTCTCGTCGGGCGATCCGACCGAAGATTCAGATGCTCGTTCCACGTTCGTGGTCAAGTACCAGGAGATGCATCGGTTCGTCACGGAGCGGAACGGAACTGTAACACTGGTTATCGGGGCTGAAAACTGGCCGTTTCCGATTCCGCTGGTGAACGAGCAAGGTAAATGGTATTTCGACACAGACGCAGGCAAAGACGAGATCCTATTCCGCCGCATAGGAAGAAATGAGCTTGCCGCCATGGATGCGTGCCGCCGGTTGGTCGAAGCCCAAAAGCAATATTTTGCGCGCCCGTCGGGCAATCTCTCTGGACAATTTGCGGAGAAACTGGTCAGCGATGAAGGTCGACACAATGGCCTCTACTGGCACGGTGCTTACAACGAGTTTGATAGCCCGATCGACCCGCTCATCGCCTATGCGGACGAAGAGCACGCAAAGGGTCAAGCTGGCGATCCAGTTCCATTTAACGGGTATTTCTTCCGGATCCTCACGAGCCAAGGACCTCATGCACTTGGCGGAGCGAAGAACTACATCGTCAACGGAAAGATGACGGCAGGATTTGCGTTTGTCGCTTATCCGGCCGAATACCGCTCGTCGGGTGTGATGACGTTCATGGTCGATGCATCGGGAACGATTTACGAAAAGGATATGGGTCCCAACACCCTAAAACTGGCAAAAGCAATGACCGCCTATGATCCGGATCCCACTTGGCACCAAGCGGATTGAACGAGGCCTCTGGAGTTGCCTATGTTACGCATTCGGACCTATTTGCGGATCGCGACCATGGCTGTGGCGATCCTGGTTTTTTGTTCAATCGAGTTCGCGGGACATCGGTCCCACTATTTTCCGAACCCTCCTCAACTTCGCGCGAAAAACCGTGTACTTTCCCTGACTCTGCATGCGGGAATCACAAGTGAAGGGAAAGATTCCTTCTACTTTAATGGGGAACCAAACGCTCCGACCTTGCGCGTATCACCTGGCGACCAACTAAAGATTACTTACGTCAACGATCTTCCCGTCCAGCCACCGGAAAAGTGCTTGGCTGGCCCCTGCATGGACATGACGAATCTGCATTTCCATGGACTGACGGTTTCTCCCGATGCGCCGCAGGATGATGTTCTAACCATGTTGGCGATGCCGGGAAAATCACTTCACTATACGGTGCAGATTCCGGAAGATCATCCCCCGGGCTTGTATTGGTATCACACGCATCCGCATGGCGAGAGCTACCGCCAAGCGTTGGATGGTATGTCCGGAGCGCTCGTGATCGAGGGAATAGAGTCTTATTTCCCTGCGCTAGCCGGTTTGCCCGAGCGCGTGCTGGTCATTCGCGGCCGTTCCATCGGGAACGATGCACAGTCTGCGGATTTGAAGCAGCGCGTGAATCTCAGTTCGGATATTTGCGGTGCTGAGCTAGAGCCTCCGGAAGAGATCATGACCGTGAACGGCTCCATACGTCCCCAAATAGAAATCTCACCGGGCGAACACCAGTTCTGGCGTGTCGTGAACGCTTCGGCCGATCGCTATGTGGATCTGCAACTTGAGGGGCAAACGTTTGAAATCGTCGCCATGGACGGAATGCCTATCGCGCGGTATGACCCTGGAGACAGGACGCGTACCGCGAATCATGTCTTGTTGCCGCCCGCAGGCAGGCTGGAAGCCATTGTTACAGGTCCACCGAACGGCGTGCCTCGTCGTCTTATCTCTCATTGTGTGGACACCGGTCCGGATGGCGATCCGAATCCCGCTATGGTGTTGGCCGATGTCGTTCCGCGGTCTGCAGCAAACTCACCAGCCAAGGTCGCAAAGAGTTCGCTCAAACCTGAATTCAAAACGCTCGATCTTTCGGTGGAAGAAGAAGCGCCTCCTCGATTCACCGTCGTATTCACCGAAGACAAGAACGGCTTTTACATCAACGGTGAGAAATTCGCGCCGGATGCGGCTCCAATGGTGCGAGCGAAGGTTGGGTCATACCAGCATTGGAAGATAGTCAATGCCACTCGAGAGCTGCATCCAATGCATATTCACCAGGTGCATTTCTTGCCGTACGCCGAAAACGATAAGCCGATTGCCAATCCAGTGTGGCTGGACACTGTCAATGTCCCGTATGGCGGCACCGTCGACGTCATTATGGATTTCACCGATCCCGTGATTAGGGGCACATCCGTTTTTCACTGCCATCTCCTCAACCATGAAGACAAGGGAATGATGGCAAAGGTTCTCTTCGAATGAGCGGCCTGGTACATCCCGTCGTCAGAGGATCAAGGCCAGGGGAGTTGCGCGAGCTTCGCGAAAGGGCCCCGTTGTTGTCCCTTCTGCGCAAGTATGTGGCTTCCAATCGACCTACGTGGTTCCCGCTCGTGTTGGTCCTCGCGGCGATTGCCGCCGTCGCGTACGCAGACCATGTCGTTGTTGTGCCCTCGCTGATTTACCTCTACATCCTGCCGCTTACCATAGGCGCGGTTTTCTTGCGCAAGGAAATCAGCTATGGACTTATCGTGGCGTGCATCTTATTCCACTATTTTGATTCTCCGCGGCAGATCCCCTTAGGGCTCCGCGTCTTCCACGATCTTTCGGCGTTGCTGTGTTTTACTTTTGTTGTTTATGTGATCCAGCGTTATGTCAAGCAGCAAGAATCGCTTCTCAAAACTGTTGAGCAGCAACGTGATGACCTCCTCAAGGACGTGGAGCTGGCCGCGGAAGTTCAGCGCTTGTTTCTTCCCTCTGGCAAGTCCGCCATCGCCGGACTCGAAATAGCCGGGATGATGCATCCTGCACGGGGCGTAAGCGGCGACTACTTCGACTATTTCCCCATCGACACGCACACCACTCAGGTCGTCATTGCGGACGTAGTTGGAAAAGGTGTCCCCGCTGCCCTTCTGATGTCTGCGACGGCGGCGGCCATGCGGATTGAAGCGAACCATGATCGAAACATGATCGAGCAAGTGGAACGGTTGAACGCGGGAATCCACTCCGTATCGGACTCCGACCGCTTCGTGACACTGCTTCTCGCCGAGATTGACACCCAGAAACGGACTCTTCGCTATGTCAACTGTGGCCACAATCCGGCCCTCCTATTTCGAGCCAAGACGGGCGTCTTCACGCGCATGAATTCGTCCTGTCCACCCATCGGACTATCTCCAGAAGAGAGTTGCGCGCTGGCCTCGGAAAACCTTATGGCCGGAGATATGTTGGTTTTCTATACCGATGGCGTCACTGAGGCAGAGAACCGGCTTGGCGAAGAATTCGGCATGCAGCGCCTTTCCGAGACCGTGCTCCGCGGTGCTTCGCTCTCCGCCGAGGACCTCATGAGCAATATCTATAACGCTGCAGCCGATTTTTGCGGCGATGAGTTCAACGATGATGTAACTATTCTCGTCGTCAAATGCGCCTTCGACGGCTCCTAACTTTGAGTTCGCAAAACATCTCGCGATTCGGCGTTCTGAGATTGTCTGTGCCCTCACTGATGCCCCTCTTTCAGAAGTGCTCCGCATCCGGAACAACCACCTGTCAGCATGTTGACAATCATCTAATTCACTGAACTCTCTGTCCTATTCCCCCCGCGCCTAATTTCGGACGCGTCTTCCCAAGGGTCTGTTTTTTCAATCACTTCGGAGATCTCCGACTCAACCTTCAGTGTGGCATCGAGGCTGCATCCGTAGTAGCTTAGGCAAGAAAAACCACTGGAAGAGATCACATGCGAAAGAGAAGATTCCCTCTGAGCGAAATTGTTCTGTCCCGAAGGGTCGTGGTGCCTCGAGCAGCCGAGCAACGGACTTCGACGCTCGATACCAAGAGCCCGAAGTACGGGCAATAGGGCCATTGGATTAACACTGTCCGGCAACGCCGGAAGGAATTGGGGATGGCAAAATGTGGATCGTAAAACTGGCGCTAAAGGAACCGTACACCATTGTAGTACTGGCTATCCTGATCTTCCTTTTTGGGGGGCTCGCGATCGTTCGCACGCCCACGGACATTTTTCCCAATATCGATATTCCGGTCGTCAGCATCATTTGGAACTTTAACGGACTCCCACCACAGGAGATGGCCGACAGGATCGTCTCCATAACCGAGCGCAACCTGACCACCACCGTCGATAACATTTCACACATCGAGTCGGAGTCACTTTATGGGATTGCGGTTGTAAAAGTGTTTTTCCAGCCCTCCGTGAGCATCGACAAAGCCATTGCCCAGATCACCGCGAATTCACAAACGCAGCTTCGGCAGTTGCCGCTCGGAACCACGCCGCCGTTGATCATTACCTACAGCGCCTCGACGGTCCCGATCCTCCAACTCGGGCTCTCCGGCAAGGGCATTTCGGAGCAGCAACTGAACGATTATGGACTCAATTTCATACGCCCCCGGCTGGTCACCGTGGAGGGTGCGGCCGTACCGTATCCATACGGGGGAAAGCAGCGCCAGGTACAGGTCGACTTAAACACCGCAGCGTTACAGTCGAAGGGTCTCTCTCCCTTGGACGTCGTCAATGCCATTACGGCTCAGAATCTGATCCTTCCGACCGGCACATCCAAAATCGGCTTGAAGGAATACAACGTCGACATCACCAATGCGGCTCCCGAATCCATTGCCCAGCTCAACCGCATCCCAGTCAAGACAGTCGGTGCCACGACCACTTACATCGGTGATGTTGCGTGGGTGCGCGACGGCTTTCCACCGCAAACCAATATTGTCCGCGTGAACGGACAACGCTCTTCGCTGATAACCGTCCAAAAGAATGGCAACACCTCGACACTAAACATCATCGCTGGGATTAAAGCTCTGTTGCCTCAGATCAAGCAGACCGTTCCAGCAGCCCTCGATATCAAACCTCTCGCGGATCAATCCGTCTTCGTGAAGGGCGCTATTAAGGGGGTGGTCACGGAGGCGGGTATCGCCGCATGCCTCACTGGTCTAATGATTCTGATTTTTATCGGCAGCTGGCGGAGTACGATCATCATTCTTGTTTCGATTCCGCTCGCGATTCTAACTTCCATCATTGCTTTTAGTTTGCTCGGCCAAACCATCAACATCATGACCCTGGGCGGACTCGCTCTGGCAGTCGGAATTCTGGTGGACGACGCCACGGTGGAAATTGAGAACATCAATCGTAACCGCGGTGCTGAACCAGACAGGGACATGGATGACATTGTCCTCGAAAGCGCCGCCCAGATCGCTACGCCTGCTTTTGTGTCCACTCTTTCCATCTGCATTGTGTTTGCTCCGATGTTCCTGCTCTCCGGCGTTGCGCGATATTTGTTCGTGCCGCTGGGTGAGGCCGTGGTTTTTGCAATGCTGGCCTCTTATTTCCTCTCACGCACCGTAGTTCCGATGATGGCCAAGTATCTCTTGCGGCATGAGCACAACGCTGCGCATGCCACGAAATCTCGCAATCCGCTGGTTCGCATGCAGGTTCGCTTCGAGGAAGCGTTCGAGCGTCTTCGCGACCGCTATCACCGTTTGCTCGAACGATGCCTTCATCATCGTCGCGCCTTCCTCGTGACTTTCTTCGCCGCGTGTCTCGGTTCCTTGGCTCTGCTCATTCCTTGGTTGGGGCGCGATTTCTTCCCCAGTATCGACAGCGGCTCGTTCAATCTTCACATGCGCGCGCCAACGGGCATGCGCATCGAAGAGACTGCACGCCTTTGTGATCTCGTTGAGGGATCGATCCGGCAACAGCTACCTGCAGGGGAGATCGCCAGCATCATCGATAACATCGGACTTCCTTACAGCGGCATCAATACGTCTTACAGCAACACGGGAACTGTGGGCACCTCAGATGCAGATATCTTGGTTACGTTCGCCGCGAACAACCACAAGACCTCCAAATATGTACACGACCTTCGAATCAGCTTGGCGAAAGAATTTCCCGGCGTGACCTTTTCGTTCCTGCCTTCCGACATGATCAGCCAAATTCTTAATTTCGGTTTACCCGCCCCGATTGACATTCAAGTCGTTGGAAACGACATGGCGGCCAATCAAAAGTATGCGGACGCGTTGATTGACCAAGTCAGGTATGTGCCGGGCATCGCTGACCCGCGCGTCCAGCAGCCTTTCGACCAACCCTACATGCATCTTTGGGTGAACCGCACCAAGGCACAAGAGATCGGCTATAACGCCCAGGCCATCGCGCAAAATGTACTCATCTCGCTTGGCGGCAGCTTCCAGACGTCTCCGACCTACTGGCTCGACCCTAAGAATCGAGTCAGCTACCAGATCTCAACCCAAACCCCGCAGTACCGCGTCGACACGCTCCAGGATCTCGCGAACATGCCGATCACAGGACCCACTCCCGACGCCCCGCCGTCGCTTCTCGCTAGCTTCGCTTCCATCCAGCGCGGAACAGGAACAGCGGTGGTCTCTCACTACAACATCCAGCCCGTCATTGATATCTACGCTGCGGTGCAGGGCCGCGATCTGGGTGGGGTATCTGGCGACATCACGCGCATTATCGATCAAACTCGCTCGCAACTCCCCCGCGGTTCGCAAGTTGTCCTGCGTGGCCAGGTGCAGACAATGCGCTCCTCCTACATCGGCCTCTTAAGTGGTCTGGGTTTTGCCATTGTGCTCGTCTACCTGCTTATCGTCGTGAACTTCCAGTCTTGGCTCGATCCTTTCATTATCATTTGCGCCCTTCCCGCCGCCCTCGCTGGAATCGCCTGGTTCCTGTTCGTCACGCACACCACTCTAAGCGTCCCGGCACTCACAGGCACGATTATGTGCATGGGCGTAGCCACCGCTAACAGCATCCTCGTGGTGCAGTTTGCCTCCGAGCAGATGGGTGCGGGCAAGGACCCGGTGGCAGCGGCTCTGCAGTCTGGATTCACGCGCTTCCGCCCGGTGTTGATGACTGCGCTTGCCATGATCATCGGCATGATGCCAATGGCGTTAGGCCTTGGAGATGGTGGCGAGCAGAACGCCCCTCTTGGCCGCGCCGTCATTGGTGGATTGCTCTTCGCCACCGTATCGACGTTGTTCTTCGTTCCGACGGTGTTCAGCATTCTCCATGGGCTGCGCCAAAAGCCGGCCGAGACGAGTCTCAAATCCTAAGGATCTTCGAGTAAAGGAATTTCAAGGTGATGTCAATGCAAACGCCAACAGAAATACAATCTCTCGCACCGGGGCCGCGGGCCTCGGACCCTGTCCCGCGGCAACATCGATCACGACGAGGCTGGCTAGTCGGTATTGTGGCTCTCCTTTTGTTCGCTGGGCTTTTCGTTTCCGGTGTTGTCCAACGGATCCGCAGCAGCGCCAGTCTACGGGCCGCAACGGCAGACATGGCCGTCCCTTCAGTTTCCGTAGTTACGCCTCAGCACTCCGCACCTTCGCAGGACATTGTGCTGCCGGGCAACGTACAACCCTATGTAACCGCTCCGATTTACTCCCGCACGAATGGTTATCTTCAGTCTTGGTATTTCGACATCGGGGCGCATGTGAAAAAAGGACAACTGCTGGCAGTCATCGCATCACCCGAAATCGATCAACAACTAGGCCAGTCGCGCAGCAATCTCGAAACTGCACAGGCCAACCTGAAGCTGGCGGAGATCACGAGGGATCGCTATCTCGACCTCTTGAAGACTCACGCAGTATCTCAGCAAGACGCCGACAATGCCGTGGGCACTTATAACGCAAACAAAGCGATCGTCGACGCCAATCAGGCCAATGTGAAGCAACTCGAGGCCCTGCATTCCTTCGAGAAAATCTATGCTCCCTTCGACGGAATCATTACTGCCCGTAACACCGATGTCGGCGCTCTCATCGACTCGGGAAGCGCTGGAGGCGCGAAGACCGACATGTTCCACTTATCGCAGACCGACAGACTTCGGGTCTATGTCAATGTACCTGAAGAATATTCGCAGGCGACTACCGCGGGTTTGACAGCAGATCTTACACTGGCGGAGTTTCCTGACCGCCAGTTCACCGGGAAACTTGTGCGTACCTCTGAGGCCATCAATTACGCCACTCGTACGCTGACGGCTGAAGTTGACGTGCACAATCCGACAGGACAATTGCTTTCGGGCTCGTATGCGGAAGTTCATTTCAAACTGCCGGGGCAAGTCTCCACCTACATTTTGCCGGTCGATACGCTTCTTTTCCGGAAGGAAGGCCTGCGCATAGCCGTTGTAAAGGACGGTAAAGCGGAGCTCATACCGGTGACGCCTGGTCGTGACTTCGGAGATTCCATTGAAATCGTTTCCGGTCTGCGGGGCAATGAATCAGTCATTACGAGCCCGCCCGATTCCATCACGGACGGCGAAAAAGTTCAGATCACACAAACCGCTTCCACAGGAGGGACCTCGTGAGTTTACTCTGCGGTCACAAAACAGGGATTCTAGTCTCGAAACCCATCGCGGGCACCATCTTCTTCGCGAGCATGCTCCTGCTTGCGGGTTGCACGGTCGGACCAAACTATCGCCGCCCCGCAGCGGAAGTTCCGGCGACCTACAAAGAAGTAGAAAATTGGAAACAGGCTCAACCAAACGACCAGAATCTCGGCGGCAACTGGTGGGAAGTGTTTCAGGACCCCCAACTCAATGCCCTCGAAGCGCAGGTCACCGTCTCCAACCAGAACTTGAAGGCGGCTGAGGCACAATACACTCAGGCTCGTGCCCTGGTCCGCTACTACCGGGCCGATTACTTTCCCACAATCAGCGGAGGCGCGTCGGCAACACGGAATAGAATCTCAAACAATCGGCCTGCGAGTGTCGTCGCCAATGGAACGACGTACAACGACTTTCAAATTCCTTTCGAATTGTCTTACGAAGTCGACGTCTGGGGGCGCGTGCGCCGCAACGTTGAGTCTTATCGTGAACAAGCACAAGCCAGCGCCGCCGACCTGGCAACCGTGAATCTTTCTATGCATGCCCAGCTGGCGTTGGACTATTTCCAGGCCCGCACACTTGATGCTGAAGATCAGCTTCTCAACTTAACCGTAACCCAGTATGAGCAAGCCTTGGCGTTAATCCAGAGTCGGTATGCGGGAGGCCTTGCTTCCGATGTGGAAGTACAGCAAGCCGAGACTCAACTCGAGACCACACGCGCGCAGGCAATCGATGTTGGAGTTGCTCGCGCGCAGTACGAACACGCAGTGGCGATTCTGATTGGGAAACCTCCAGCCGATTTCAGTCTCGCTGCTCTTCCCCTCACCGCACCTCCTCCTCCGATTCCTGCTGGTCTACCCTCGGAATTGCTTGAGCGCCGTCCCGATATTGCAGCGGCGGAAAGGCGCATGGCCTCAGCCAACGCACAGATTGGCGTAGCCAAGGCAGCCTATTATCCGACCATCAGTTTAGGCGCTACAGGTGGTTTCGAGAGTGGTGTAATTAGCACGCTCATCTCCGGCCCAAGCATCCTCTGGTCGGCAGGTGGTTCGGCCGTCGAGCCACTCTTTGATGCGGGTCGTCGGAGGGCCAACCTGGATCAAGCCAAAGCTGCCTACGATCAAACTGTTGCCAACTACCGCCAGACGGTCTTGACAGGCTTTCAACAAGTTGAAGACAACGTAGCCGCCTTAAGAATCCTCGAGAACGAAGCGCAAGTTCAGGAAAAAGCAGTCGTTGCAGCCCAGAAATACCTGGAACTCGCCAACACACGTTACAAGGGTGGTGTTACGAGTTACCTCGAAGTGACCATCGCTCAGAGCGCAGCTCTCACGGATGAACTCACCGCGGTAAACATTCTCGGCCGCCGCATGGTAGACGCGGTGACACTGGTCCAAGCACTGGGTGGTAGCTGGAACAGCTCCGAACTACCCGAGCGCCCGGAATGCTGCGGGAGACTCACGACGGGCTCAAAGTGATTCTTCCTCTGCGCGTATTTGGTCTAGGTGTTCCTTTAGCTTCTTTATGGCCTGCTGTCATAGGGCCATATAATCTGCCCGGAATTTCAGCTGTTCGTTTTCAAAATGCCATTTTTCGGCTCCGGTTGGTTGTGCCGCATATACTTGATTGCGACAGCCAAGTCGCTTGGTGCGGCTCCTGCAAGGTCTTGCGTCAGGTGAGCTGACCACAAACCGTCTCCTGAATCCTTTGACCCCTGCATGGGGATCCCGCAGATTGAACGGATTGCGCCGTTTCGAGCATTGTGAAGTAAGATCGTGAAACCAATCATCCGGACGGCGGGCCATGAACCCCGAACGCTGGCAGCAAATCGAGCGGCTTTACCATTCGGCCCTAGCGCAGGATCCGGCAAGACTAGTGAGTTTCCTAGATGAAGCTTGTCGAGATGATGCCGACCTGCGCCGGGAGGTGCAATCCCTACTAGTGCAGAGTAGCTCTACCGAAGCGCTGGTCGACCAAAGCGCCTGGGCTGCCGTCGACGCACTTGCAGGGACGCAAACAGCCTTGAAACCCGGTGGAACACTCGGGCCGTACGCCATTATAGGAATGCTAGGGAGAGGAGGGATGGGGGAAGTCTATGTAGCGGAGGATACCCGGCTCGGCCGCAAGGTCGCCATTAAGATTTCCCTAGAACGGTTCAGCGGTCACTTCGAGCGCGAGGCGCGGGCGATATCGGCTCTGAACCATCCGAATATCTGCACGCTATATGACGTGGGGCCCTACTACCTGGTAACGGAGTTGGTAGAGGGCGAGACTCTGCGCGATCTAGTGAAACGCGGGCCTGCGGTGGAGCGCAGCCTTGAGATCACAAGACAGGTACTTGAGGCGCTTCGCGCAGCGCATCAGGCGGGCATTGTACATCGCGATCTGAAACCCCAAAACATTATGGTTCGTCTTGACGGCTATGTGAAAGTGTTGGATTTTGGTCTTGCGAAGCGGATGACGGCTAGCCATTCGGTCCGTTCGGAAAGCATTGCACTGACGGATTTGAGCCTTCCGGGCCAGATTCTGGGGACAATTGCCTACATGTCTCCGGAGCAAATCCTGGGAAAAGACATCGATCAGCGCAGCGACTTATTCTCGCTGGGGATCATCTTGCATGAAATGCTGGTGGGGCAACACCCTTGGCCTCGTACTTCACCAGTGGATACCTTGGACGCGATTCTTCACGATGACCCGCCGCTTACGGCCACTTCGCCCTCCGGTGCTCAATTGGCCCTGATTGTGCGGAAGTTGCTCAGCAAGAATCCCGCGGAGCGGTATCCCTCGGCCGATGCCGTTCTGGAAGCGCTCTCTAGCCATGCAGCTCCACTACGATCATCGGCTCCAGCCGTGGCGAGTTCGAAACTTTTGACTTCAATTGCCGTATTGCCTTTTGTCTTCTTGAGCGAAGTTGAAGAACGTAAAGCATTCTCACTGGGTTTTGCCGATGCTTTGATTACCATGCTTGGGAGTCTTGAAGATGTTGCAGTTGTGCCGACCTCTGCAATTCTGAATTACGCTGCCGGGAGCGACCCTGCACAGGCGGGTCGCGACCTGGGGGTCCGCCACATATTGCAGGGGAATGTGCAGAAGCTCGGGGCACACTGGCGCGTCTCACTCCAACTCTTCGATTGCATGACGCACAAGACTTCTTTGTCAGAGAAGCATGACTTCGTGATGGAAGATGTCTTCGAAGTGCAAGACCAAATCGGCCACCGCGTGGTGGAATCGCTGCGAAGCCGTTTCGCTAGGGCTGTGCCGAAGTCCCGCGACCGGTACAGTAGCGACCCTGCAGCATATAACGAGTTCATGCAGGGTCTCACCGAGAGTTACTCCGACCGGGAAGAAACGCTGCGAAGCGCCGCACAGCACCTGTCCAGAGCGGTCGAGCTTGACCCCGAATTTGCTCTGGCACATGCCACACTGTCCTACGTGGCCATGCATTTGCATTTCGAATTCGATCCGCAGCGTATTTGGCTGGAGAGGGCGGAACACAACTGCCGCTGTGCCTTGACACTGGATCCCATGTTGGCGGAGGGACATTTGGCTCGGGCATTCATCCTGTGGAGCCCGGGGAAGAATTTTCAGCACGCGGAGGCCATCTCGGAACTAGAACAAGTTTTGGCATCACAACCTAATCTAGAGCGGGCCCACAATAGGATGTCGGCAATCTGTGTGCATATCGGAAGACTTGCGGAAGGGCGCACGGCCTATGAGCAGGCACAGCGGTCGAATCCAAAGACTCGCAGCAACAACCTTGAATTTCTCTATCTGTACAGCGGAGAGTTCGCGCTAGCTGAGCAGGCCGCAGAGGCGTGGATTAGGGAAAAGCCCGGAAGCATGTACGCTCGCTGGTTTCACCCGCAACCTCCGCTGATGAGCGGAGATCTCCGTCTGGCCGAGGGGCGGTTGGCAGCGGCCCTGAACCAACTGCCTCACGAGCCGTTGATTATCAGCCTGCAGGGCATGCTGCACGCCAGGCGGAGCCAAGCCGAGCTGGCCTTGCAATGCACTCGACGAGCGTTGGATTCACCCCGTTCCTTCGGTCACACCCATCACACCTACTATCAAATCGCCTGTACTTACGCGGTACTGCGCGAAACAGATAAAGCCTTGGCCTGGCTCGAGCGCAGTGCAGAAACCGGTTTTCCGTGCTGGGCTTTCTTCCGAGTGGATCCTCATCTAGAGAGCTTGCGTGACGAGCCTCGGTTCCAGCACCTCGTCACCGATCTTCAAAGCGAATACACGGCCTTGAAGATCGAGCGCCTATAACAGGTGTCGCCTGCTTTACAGGCCTGGATCGTCGCCTGAGGGGCCATAGATCGAGGGCACCTGGCCACCCATCGGCCGAATGTAGGTGCTTAACTGGCTGCGGTGATGAATCGCATCGAAAAACAAGTACCAAAGGAACTCTCCGACCGGTGCTTCGCGGAAGAGTTGCCCCTCGATCGAAAGTTTTGCTTTGTTCTGCCAACTGCTCTCGCTGAGCCTGCCGATTCGCTCGTCCAGTGCCGCGTACTGCGTTTGGAAAGCGGAGAGGATGGCTTCCGGATCGGTCGGTGGAGGTTGTGCTGTCCAGTTAACCTGCCCGGTCGATAAGGCCGCAGCACACTTTGGCTTCACGCGCTAGCGTCCAGACGATTTCCGCCGCAGAGGCCGACCGCTCGTGGGGACGATAATCGAATCGCTCTTTGGGAAGCGCTTTTAGAACTCCTACGAATACTGGATGCTCCGCTTTGTGGCGGCTTTCGAGAAACTCTCGCACAGTCATCGCGGTTCCCCTTTCTGCAGGGAGCCGGGGAAATGTTGCTGGCTCCCTTCGCCATCGATCGAAACCTGCCTACGGTAACCGCGATTAGCGCGACCTCGTTACTATTCTCTTGCCGTGCCGCAGATTGCCTTGGCCGACTCAGTAGCGACAAAGCAAAGCGATGAGCCGCATCGGACGGTCGTACCCGATCACCTAACGCGGACGCTTTTTTTGGGTACCACTATTTAGCAGACTCCTGCCTGAAGCTGTACGTCCCCTCCCAGCTGTAAAGGGTTCCGCCAATCGGGGATACATTGACACGGGCGTGGAATCCGGCGAGCTGCCCAGTCCCGTCCGAAAACGTACAAATTCCGTTAAAGGTTGGACCGAGCGTGCAACGGCCGACCGCCCAGTCGTAGGTACTTACCCAGAGGACGGCGTTACTGTCTAGAGCCATGTAGCCGCCTTCGAGAGTCGCCGGAGTTACGGTGGCCCAGAGCGACTGGTCGTAGAAGACCATTGCGCCCTTGGTGATCTCGGGGATGTTCGAGGATTCTATCGTGCACGAGGAACCGGCGAGGCCCGTGTAGTCTTTACAGTCCTTCGTCACACTCAGATATCCGTCTCGGTCGTTGGCTAGGGCCGTTTTGGGCTTTAAAGTAAAGGTTATTGCCGCCAGCGCCACCAGCACACCGATGGAAATCAAACTGAGGTTTTTCTTCGAGAATGCGATCCGCAACATTGTTTTGCTCTCCTTTCGGATAAGGGGCCGAATGATGAATCGTGAGGCCGCTTTTGCGTCCTCGACCTAATAACGCGAGGTCGCGCCGAAAAGGGTCACGTAGCGGCGGGAATTTCTTGCTAGAATCTCCGCCGTGCCTAACGAAAATACGCAAGACATCACCGGGCTGCTCACAGATTGGGGTAATGGCGATGACGGCGCATTGAGCGGCCTCATGCCAATCGTTTACCCGCATCTTCGGCGGATTGCGCGTAAGCACTTGGTCCAGCAATTTCGGGATCACACTCTTGAATCCGCAGCCCTGGTGAATGAGGCGTACCTGAAATTGGTACGTTCGCGGGGCATCCGCTGCGAGAGTCGTGTGCAGTTCTTTGCTCTGTGCGCGCAAATCATCCGGCGCATTCTCGTGGACTATGCGCGCAACCGCCGAACTGCCAAGCGCGGCGGCGGAGCGGTGCAGATTCCGATCGATGAGACACTGCTTGGCACACCCATGCCGGGAGTCGAAGTGTTGGCTTTGGACGAAGCTTTAACCTCGTTGTCGAAGGTTGATCCCCGCAAAGGTCGGGTCGTGGAGTTGCGCTACTTCGGTGGTTTGAGCGTGGAGGAAACCGCCGAGGCCCTGCGAATTTCCGCGGAGACCGCCAAGCGCGACTGGAAAATGGCCAAGGCGTGGTTGTTGCGTGAACTGACCGGGGAAAAGAACCCCGCCAGCTCGTAGCCGCGAACGCCAACTGGCGAGGCTCTTAAAGCCTGATTTCCCAAACAGGTATGGGTTCGCCAACCCGTCGAATCGGTTCCCGCCGTACCCTGAAGTTAGGGTCGAGAAGGTGACTTCACAGTTCCTCATCGGATGCGCTCATCGCTTCGCCGATGCCATCGGTGAAGGCAACCAGCAGGTCTCCTGACTCCAGTCGTATTTGTCCCTGCACCCAAGAACCGTCTGGCATCAAGCAGACGACGGTGCCGCCTTCGTCTAAGCGTAGCACGCGAGCGTCTATGCCCGGGGCTCGCAAGAGGGAGATGCCCTTCGCAAGCCGGGCATCAAATGTGAATTCCAGTTCCCTGGATAACAGGAGCTAAGGTCGCATCTGCGCTCGCTGACGGAGAACGATCAAATGAGACGGTTCCTGAATTTCGAAGACTGCTTCCGCGATCATCAATATAAGGCTTGGCGGTTGGCCATCGTCATAATTACCAATGGCGGAAAGTCGGGCACAAGGGTAAGGTTGCAGTTCAGTTTGCCCGGCTTGAGGGGGAATCCGTGCACGGAACTGCGAAAAGCCTTCGATCAAACGAACTGCTCTTCCGCTCGATTTTCGAGAATGCACAGATCGGGATCAGCGTTTTTAGTATTGATCGGCGTGAACATTACTCCAATCGGGCGATGAGTGAGATCCTCGGCTACAGCGAAGAAGAACTCAGCCACCTGGAGAAATGGGACGAAATAACTCATCCAGATGACCGCGTCTCATGTGCGGAACGCTACGCCGCCCTCTTGCAGGGGAACTGCGAAAAGGACGCTTATGAGCAACGGTTCGTCGCCCGTGGTGGCAGCATTGTCTTCGTAAACGGCAGGTTCACGGTGCTGCGGGATGCCGCTGGGAAGCCGGAATACGTCGTCGCGCTGACCGAGGACATCACTGAACGCAAGGCGGCGGAGGATCTTATCCGAAAGCGGGATGAAGAACTCCGCCGCGCAAACTTCCTCGCAGAAACTGCTCTAGAACTGACTAAGGCCGGCTACTGGCACGTTCCGCTCGATGGCTCCGGATGGTACAACTCCTCACCGCGCAGAGTTGCAATTTTTGGGGATATGCCACAACGAGAGCACCGTTACCGCCTCGACGACATGTTTGCCCACGCGGAAGAGGCGGACGAGGCGGCCGGCAAAGCTGCGCGGAAGGCCTTTAACGCCGCGTTGTTGGGCACTGCGACCTACGACACGGTGTTCGCCTATAAGCGTCCCACCGATGGACGTGTCGCCTGGGTACACGCGCTAGGGCACCTCTTGAAAGATGCCGACGGGAAGCCAACCGATATGTACGGCGTCTCTCAAGATATTACGGAATTCAAGCGCCTAGAAATGGAACTCTCGACGGCGAAAAAGATAGCCGAAGCGGCAACCAAAGCCAAGTCCGATTTCCTTGCCAATATGAGCCATGAGATTCGCACTCCGATGAACGCCATTCTCGGCATGACGCATTTGGCGCTAAAGACGGACGTTACACCCAAGCAGCGTGACTACCTTACGAAAGCTAAGGCCGCCGCCCAGTCCCTGCTCGCCATCATCAACGACATCCTCGATTTCTCCAAAATCGAGGCCGGCAGGCTCGATATGGAGAAGACCGATTTCCGTCTAGAAGAAGTAATCGGAAACGTCTCTAGCATAGTTTGCCAGAAAGCTCACGACAAGAATCTGGAGTTCCTCATCGCTTCCACTCAGGATATCCCGCCGAATCTCGTCGGCGACCCCTTGCGACTCGGTCAAATCATGATCAACCTTGTCAACAACGCTGTAAAGTTCACGGAAAAGGGCGAGATTGTCTTGACGATCGCGTTGGTGGAAGAAGTTCTGGACAGAGTGAATCTAAAGTTTTCGGTGCGCGACACTGGAATCGGCATGACGCCCCAGCAGTCGGCTCGGCTATTCCAGCCGTTCAGCCAGGCCGACAGTTCCACCACCAGGGAGTATGGCGGTACCGGCCTCGGACTTTCGATTTCCAAAAGATTGATCGAAATGATGGGTGGCAACATCTGGGTTGAGAGCAGCTATGGCAGCGGCAGCACGTTTCATTTTACGGCGTGGTTCGGCATCGGATCGGCCGAGGCCAAACGCAGACGCTTGATTCCGGACATCGCGGGGATGCGAGTCCTGGTTGTTGATGACAATCAGCAGGCGCGGGATATCCTCACGGATTTTTTAAAAGGCCTCGCTCTCAGGGTCCATTCAGCTTCTTCCGGCGAAGAGGCGATTCGGGAGCTCGCCGCCGCCGACGAGCGGGATCCCTATCGACTTGTCATGGTGGACTGGCAGATGCCAGGCATGAATGGTTTGGAGCTGGCCCATATCATTAGGCGCGACAACCGTCTAAAACACATTCCCAAGCTCGTCATGGTCACCGCATTCGGCCGAGACGATATCTACGCGCAAGCCGAAGAGGCGGGAAGTGATGGTTATCTGCTGAAGCCTGTTACGCCCTCGACGCTTTTCGACACGCTTGTGGAGTTGTTTGGCGTTGTTGACCGCTCGCCTGACATGTCGCACATCACAACAGCCGCTGCAACTCCTCACAGCGCCGATGGAATCCGGATTCTGCTTGTCGAAGACAACGAGATCAACCAGCAAGTGGCGACCGAGCTTCTCGAGAGCGCTGGAGCCAGCGTAAAAATCGCTAATCACGGCGCGGAAGCCGTAAGAATCCTAACGGAAGGCGAACAGCCTCCACCGTTTGACATCGTGTTCATGGATCTGCAAATGCCTGAAATGGACGGTTACACCGCCGCTACGCTTATTCGAGCCCACCCTCGAACACACGAACTGCCGATCATTGCGATGACCGCGCACGCGCTTGTGGACGAGCGGCAGCGCTGCCTCGAAGCCGGAATGAACGAACACCTAGGCAAGCCCATTGATCCCGATGCGCTGTTTGCGACGCTGATGCGCTGGGCGAAACCACGGCTGCGGGCAAATCCGATCGGCGCCAAGCCCGTAACCCCGGTCAACGATGTCATTCTTCCCGATATCGACGGCGTTGACGTCGCCAGCGGCCTCAAGCGCGTCAACGGAAATAAGCGGCTTTACGTTGACCTACTCGTCCAGTTCGCTGCCGACCAATCCGATGTGAATTCTCAGATCCTGGCCGCAATCGACAGTGGCGACAAGGTGCTGGTGGAGCGGATCGCCCATACGGTAAAGGGCGTCGCCGGAAACCTGGGCCTCGCAAACGTCTTCCATGCCGCTGAGAAGCTGGAGCGGACCGCTCGCGAAGGGGACGCGACCGTCCTTGCTAAGGTTGAAACATTCACTCTTGAGTTGAGCCGCCAGATTCACGCCATTCATCTGGCCTTTCCTGACCTGGAGCCTCAGGTAGGAGGCATCTCGGGCTGCGATCCTCGAACGGTATCAGCAGCAATGGCACACCTCCGGGTCCTCCTGGAATCAAGCGACGGCGATGCTCCGGAGGCCTTTATCGCGCTGGAGGGTGTTCTCAAAGGCAGCTGTGACAGGGTTCGACTGAATGTCCTCCGTGCATCGATCAACGAGTTTGATTTTGAAGGCGCTCTGTTCAAGTTAGCGGACATTGCGAAGGATTACGCCACGAATCAGGAGCACACAAAATGACCGCCGCTGCAGAGAAAAAGTTGGTACTCGTGGTGGATGACGCCCCTGCCAATCTACAAGTGGTGCGTTCGATTCTGAAGGACGACTTCAAGATCCGAATCGCCACGAGCGGCGCGAAGGCTTTGGACCTCGTTAAGGCCGAACCGCATCCGGACCTGATCCTGCTGGATGTCACCATGCCTGAAATGGACGGTTACGAAGTCTGTGGGCGATTGAAAGCCAGCCCAGAAATCAGAGACATCCCGGTGATCTTCTTGACAGGCAAGACAGAAACGGAGGACGAAACCAAAGGATTCGAGGTTGGAGCTGTGGATTATATCCACAAACCCTTCTCACCCGCTGTGGTGAAAGCGCGTGTCCACACGCATCTGGTGCTTCGCGAGGCACGCGAACAACTGGCCCGCCAACTTCTCGACATAAACAATGAACTGGAGATGGCACGAGAGATCCAGTTGTCGATCCTGCCACACGAGATTCCGAAGATCAGAGGCTTGGAAATCGCGGCGCGCTACATTCCGATGAGTTTGGTCGCAGGTGATTTTTACGACTTCATCATCGTGGACGATAAACGTTTGGGGATCCTCGTGGCCGACGTCTCTGGGCACGGCCTGCCTGCGGCTCTCATCGCGTCCATGCTCAAGGTTGCACTCGCCGCACAATCCCCGCACGCATTTGATCCTGCGCGAGTGTTGTCCGGATTGAATCAGACGTTGTGCGGAAAATTCAGAAACCATTTTGTGACTGCGGCCTATGTGTTCGTAGACACTGAAAAGAGCTGCGTAAAGTACGCTGGAGCAGGTCACCCACCCCTGTTATTGTGGCGAGAGTCATCGATGAGTGCCTCAGAGGTGCTGGAGAACGGTCTTCTACTCGGCCTATTCCCTGATGCACCCTATTCTGTTGCTGAGTTCTACGTGGAACACGGCGACAAGGTGGTCCTTTACACAGACGGAATACTGGAAGCCAGGAGCCCGTCCAAGGAAGAATTCGGGCCTGACCTGTTCAAAGTATTTTTGGAGTCTAAGCACAAACTCAAAGCGGACAAGTTTGCCGATTCGATGCTCGATGAGTTGACGGGCTGGTCAGAAAACCACAAGGGCGACGGACAGGAGGACGACATAACCCTCTTGGTGATCGACTTCCAGAGTTCCTGATCTGAAGGCGAATTAGACGAGAACGAATTTGCCGCGTAGGTCCCTGGGAATTAGGAAAAACTCTGGATGGCCGTTTGCTCGTCCCTGTGCACCTCGAAAACTTTATCAAGCTGCGTGATTTGCAAAACTCCATGAATCTTTTTCGTCGGATTCAATAACTTCAATTCGCCGCCCTTAGACTTCACGGGCATGTAGGCGCCAGCCAGTTCCCCAACTCCCGCACTGTCGATGAAGTTCACTTCTCGGAAATTGAGGATGATCTTAGTGCGCCCACTTTCGACTAAATCACGGATGGTGCGGCGAAGAGTCACACTGCCTTCTCCCAGACCAAGACTTCCGCGCAGGTCTACGATAGAAACCAAGCCAAATTGCCGGTGATGGGTGATCAAGGCTGGCATGCATTTCCTTCGAGATGTTTGGACCGTCGCAGTCCTCGCAAACGCATTCCTCAGGAGCATATCGTATGTCATCAGGGCAAAAAACTAGCAAAAAGATTTGTCTTTGGGAAATGCAACAATCCGTACGGCTAGATCCCAACAAATACGCCGGAGCCTTTACGGCTTACCAGAATTATCATACGACTCTTGCCGCGGACCGCAGGAAGAGTGCACCCATTGCTTTAGGAAAAGATGGAGCGAACGGATTCGAACAACAGATTGCGATCAAGCTCGAGGAAAGCCAACTCATTTCTTGGGTGGGCGATTGAACATCACAAAGCAGGGCGCGTCAGATCGCGCCACGGCGACATCGGGCCACCCGTCGCCATCCAAATCGGCTGCCGCCATGCCGTAGATCGCTCCTTTGCCGTCGCCGAACGGGACAGGATGATATTGCTTTCCCGTGCCATCATTGAAATAGACCACTCCAGGAGCCTCAACATAACCGACAATGATTTCCGGCCGGCCGTCGCGATTCAAATCTGAGGCGATCATGGAATAAGGAACCGCCTTGGGCGCGTCGAATCGAATGCCGCCGCCAAAGTTGCCTTTGCCGTCGTTGAGATACACAAAGCAGCCCAAATCTTCGTGGCAAGCGGCGATGTCCAAATGGCCGTCACCATTAAAGTCGCTAACCGCCATGGCGCGAGTGGATGATTTCGGCGGTCCCCAGGAGATTATGCGATCAAAGTTACCCCTGCCATCGTTGAAATACACAACACTTTGGCACGAATCCCTACAGGCATAAATCACATCGTTGGTGCCGTCGCCGTTCATATCCGCAATGGCCACGGTCGCCGCACTCGGCGAGTCCTTCAGTGCATGGCAGTCGAAATGTAGATGGCCGTCATTGAAGCAGACGTAGCTCGTCATTTCCCGATTCGCAACCGCGATATCCGGGTAGCCGTCGCCGTTCAAGTCACCAACCGCTGCGTTTCTCGTTGACCATTTTGGATCGCCATAGGTCCCGCCGATGGTGAAATATCCTTTTCCATCGTTGAGCAGGACCAACTTTGGGTCTGGCTCATCATTGCTCAGAACCATATCCAGATGGCCGCTCTTGGTCATATCCGCCAATGAACCTGAGTAGCTCTTGGTGGCGTTACTCGGAAGCGGAGGCCCCGGCGTGAAGTGTCCCTTGCCATCACCAAAAAAGATTCGGCTGGGGACCTGCCAATGGCGGCCTTTAACCAACACGATATCCGGATGTCCATCACCGTTGAGGTCGCCAATGCTTGCATTGGCGGAGGTTTCCGAAACTGTTTCCAGGAGAACAATTTCAAAAGAACGGAGGCCGCCGGCCTGGAACGATTCCTCCCTTGGTTGATTTTTCAGCGACGCCAGAGGACGCACAGGAAAAACCGCAAACCCGGCTGCGCCGAACCCCGCGAGGATAAGTCCGCGATAAAAAATAGTCGGCCTCATAACTCTCTTGCGATAATGAATGGCCTCCCGAGAAGTTGCAAATCATACTTTCTCTCGGTTTGACCTGCACCACCTTAGTCGTTTGTCACTTCCACGAGCAATCGTGCAAGGAGCATCCTGGGATACTGAACGAGTGGTCGGCAGCGGAAGCTATCCAGAAACGGGGATCTGGAGAATACCTGCCGCCTCTGCTCTAGGTTAAACGGCACCACCAGGGGCATTCCTCATATCGTTTCGGAATATTGTTTAGAGTTTAAGAAAATTCACAAGACGATTGAACGCTTAGGTTTCGAGTTGGCTTAAAACGATGGATCGTGTCGAGACAGGGCGCAGCTTTCGAAGCTCCCTTCACGCTTGCTCAGGACTAGCAGAGCACAAGGGTCCTGCGCGCTTGCAAAGGGGAAAACCGAATCGCGGAGGAAAAAACGTAAGGACGAAAGAAAAACCGAATGCGCGTGGCTGCCGGTAAGCTTAACGCTATTCCCGTTAGAGCGACCGTAAGAAATCAATGAGTTCCTCCTGCTCCTGAGTAGTCAGCCTATTGAAATGTTCGATGACCTTGTTTGCCTCGCTGCCAAGGCTCTGGTGATCTCGGATAGCTTTCACCAGGTCGGTCGTCCGCCCATCGTGGAGGAAGAAGACGCGTTGTCCGACGCCCCACAGAGGAGCGGTTCGGAACTCGTCAGGGCCGGCGCCACCTTGCGTGATGCCGTCGGCGAGTCCTTTGCCCATGTGATGGACGATAAGGTCAGAGTAAAGATTCGCTGTCTGATTGGAGAGCGCAACACTCGGGCTGGTCGAGGAGCCACTCGCAATCTTTACGCCCGTGGTCAACGAGGGTGTATGGCAATGGACACAGCCTATCTTTGCAAAAGTGGCGCGTCCATTCTCGCTGGACGGTGTGGCGGGCGCGGGAGTCGGTGGGGCCAGCATGCGCATGAAGTCGGCAAAGGCTTCGATGTCTGAGAGGACCGCCGTGTTCGAATTGCCGGTGGTCGAGGGAGTAGGCGTGAAGTTCACCGTGTCCTCAGGAGTGGCGTTAAAGAGGCAGCCCGGGGTTTCGTCACGCTCCTGTGGGAAAAGCTGGTTCGTGACTCCCATCTCGACGTTGTAGGCTTCGCTCGCGAACATGAGCAAGGATTTGTTCTGCGCCTTCCACCCAAACCGCGTGATGGTCCCATCGTTTGCGCTGAGGTTCACATTTCCACTTAGGTGAGCGTTCGCGTGGCCGGAAATACCCAATGCCGACTTCTGCGATATGTTGGATTGCATGTTGGCAAGGATGGCCGAGTCTGGAATCGCTTCGATGAGCCCCGCGCCAAACAGGGGAGTCGGTATTCGGAAAATAATGTTCGCATTCCCGCCTTGGCCCGTAAGCGGATTTCCTGCAGGCAGGAAGTCGAATTGGGCAATGTTGCAACCGGGGGCGTCGGTTCGCCCGGTGATCACGAATATGTCGTGCACTTCGCCATCGGCGTTGCCGTTGCTCTTCTTAAACCGCGCTTCGCGGACCGGACCATTTTGCGTGATGAACCATGGCACAGTGTTCTTCGCCCCATTCAAAGTAGCGACTGCAATTAAGGGATTTTGCGCCGGGCTGGTTCCGCCTTCGCTCGGCTGCGAGTGGCAAGAGAAACATTGATTGGAGTTGAAGCGGGGACCGAGGCCATTGTTCGCGCCCCCGGTCACGACCTCTATATCAGCGAAGCGCGCCAGCCCATCCTGGAAGAACGCAGTTTCGTCCGCTGTAAGACCCTTGAGCGGAGTGCCTGCCCCCGCCGGACCACCGCGCACGCCCGGGTCTATTGGAGCTGGTCTGGTTTGGCCAAAAGTGTAGATACTTGCGATCAACGCCAGAACCAGGATGCCGCCAAGACTCCTGAATACAGTTCCCCAAAGTGTCATCACGGTTACCCTCCGTGAGCTGGGAATGCTGCATTCTACACCCAGTCTATCTGCCTGCGGGTACGCGGAACAAAGCTCTGGGATACAGCATCTCAATCAGCGGTGACAGATGCATTTCGGCATCCCGACCGGAGCGTATCAATAGCGGTTCTAGTGGATTGGTAGCGAAAGCCCTATTGCCGGCCTACTCGGTCAATCCAGAGTGGCTAACCGGAAGCTATCCGGCTTCGACGGTGGGATTAGTCCTGTGAAGTCGGCCAGCGGTACTGATTTGCACAACAATGACATACAAGGTTGCGGGGAGTGGGCCTTTTTCGTTCCTTACGGAAAAACGCTGCGATTCCACCTACCAGGGCCAGGTACTGCCATCATAGCTTAGGAATTGTCCCGTCAATTCCATCGGATTGCCATCGAGAACTTTGCGCATTCCTGCAATGCTCTGTTCGGGTGTCAACGCCGCGTTGGGGCCCCCCATATCCGTCTGCACCCACCCCGGACTAAATATCAGTACGCTGATTCCTTGCCGCTCAACCTCCTTTGCCAGAATCGACATCGCCATGTTCAACGCCGCCTTGCTTGACCTGTACTGGTATGCTGGTCCAAATCCGATCGTCGTACCCAACGTTTGCAGTGAGCCCATCCCCGTGCTGATTGCCACGATCTGTTTTCGCTTGCTTGCCGCCACATTTTCAATCAGCGCCTGCGCAACGCGCATTGCCCCCAGAACGTTTGTTTCAAACGATTCGCGCCAACCGGCAAAATTCAATTCACCCAGTTTGTTTCCGTCGCGTGTAAAGATGGCTGAATTTAAAATGAGCAAATCCACGGGCCTGCCGTTCAGCACTTCCGCCAAACGCTTTACGGAATCATCGCTAGCAACGTCCAGCGCTTCGAGGGACACGCTTTTACTTTTTGCTAACTGCTCCAATTCTTCGCTCTGTTTCGGATTTCGCGCCGTCGCGATTACATCCCATCCGTCTGCGGAATATTGCCGGGCAAATTCCAACCCCAGCCCGCGATTGGCTCCGGTAATCAAAACTCTCGACATGGCTCGTTTCTCCTCTGTTCGCGAAAGATCTCGCAGGTGTTTGCTTCGGTTATCTCTTTGAACGCTCCCTTCCTAGGATGCCTCCCCCGCCGTTTTGTTATTCGCAAACTCTCTCCGCAACAATTCAGCCCTGTACCCGAACCGCTAGTTTGGCCTCACCATCATGCGAGCTAGTCGTAGTCGATAAAAATGCATCATCACCACATGATCCAAGGAATTGCAGAGGGCAGGTCAGCCGCACATGCGCATATATGAAGGACCAGAACCAAAAGACCGTTTTGAGGTGCCTTCTGCGCAGCCGGCCACTTGGAAGAGGCCGCACCTATCAATGCAAGTGAGGTTGTCGATAGTAATAGGACGGACGAACCGATAACTTCCGTATGCCCGTGACCCGCCCACAATCGAAGGCAAGCGCGAACGGAGCTTTCCAGAAGGGGCTTCTGGCAAGGTTCGCGGGATTCCTATCTACGTGTAGCACGTTCCCGGAGTGATCGCGTTACAGAGTCCGCGGTCGGAAGCAGGCAGTGGTATACTCGCGCGACGACCTATGAGTTGCCCTGCCTGCGGAAGTGAAATATCTGGCGCAGCGCGGTTTTGCCCATCCTGCGGCAGCGCCGTGGAGATCGACTCCGGGCCTACGGTCGAGGCTGAGGCGATCCCGCGCAAACGAATCGCATCCCCCAGTGGCAAGATTTCATCCTCCCCCTCCTCCTCCGGTTACGAAGCACGCTACGTTCCCGGAACCACTCTCGCGGATCGATACCGAATTGTTTCTCCACTTGGCAAGGGTGGAATGGGCGAAGTCTATCGCGCGGAAGACTTAAAACTCGGGCAATCGGTGGCACTGAAATTTCTGACACGGTCGCTGGCGCAGACAGAACAGGCGTTGGATCGGTTCACGCGTGAAGTTCGCCTGGCGCGTCAAGTTTCGCATCCGAACGTGTGCCGGGTGTTCGACATCGGCGAGGCCGACGGGCGCACCTTCCTCACCATGGAATATGTCGATGGCGAGGATCTCGCATCGTTGCTGCGGCGCATCGGCCGCTTGCCCGCCGATAAAGGGCTGGAGATTGCCCGGCAATTGTGCGCGGGTCTCGCGGCCGCGCACGAACACGGCGTGGTGCACCGCGACCTGAAGCCCGCCAACGCAATGCTCGACGGCCGAGGACGCGTGCGCATCACCGATTTCGGCTTGGCCGGTTTTTCTGGCGAAGACGGAGACCGCGCGGGCACTCCGGCTTTTATGGCACCGGAGCAGCTTTCCGGAGGGGAAGTTACTCCGAAGAGCGACATCTACTCGCTCGGGCTGATGCTCTATGAAATTTTCACCGGCAAGCGAGCCTTCGAGGCCACGACTTACGCCGATATGATGCGCCGCCGTGAACAAAGCGCGCCGACCCATCCTTCGCACATCGTCAAAGACATTGATCCACTTGTTGAGCGCGTCATTCTGCGCTGCCTGGAAAAAGATCCCGCAAAGCGTCCTGCCTCTGCGCTGCAAGTGGCCGCGGCGCTTCCCGGCGGCGATCCGCTGGCGGCGGCTTTGGCGGCCGGCGAAACGCCCTCGCCGGAGATGGTCGCGGCCGCGGGAGACGAAGGCGCTCTCTCCGCGCGCACAGCGTGGATCTTTCTGGCGGGGACGTTCGTCGCGCTAGCCCTCGTCGTGGCTATCGCCCCCAAGGCCTCAGACTTGGGCTTAAAGTCTATTTCGAAGACTCCAGATGCTCTGACCGAGCGGGCGCGCGAGCTCGTCAGGCAATTCGGCTACACCGACGAGCCGGCCGACATCGACTCCTCGTTCTTCCGGACTTACGATTTCCTCCGTTACCGAGCTTTGCACGAAACTTCTCCGCCGCGCGTCCGGGGCCTTGCTACAGCCGAACTTGGACCCATCAATTTCTGGTATCGGCAGAGCCCGCGTCCGATGATTCCTGTTGGGCCACCCGACGTCTCGCAGAATGATCCGCCCGTAGATGTTCCGGGTATGGCCTTGGTGGAACTCAGCTCGTCGGGGAGACTGATCAAGTTCCACGCTCTCCCACCGCAGGTGGAGGATTCGAAAGGCACATCGCCCGATCCGGACTGGGGAGCGTTGTTTACCGCAGCGGGCCTAGATATGAATCGCTTCAAGATTTCGGGACCGAAACTGCTTCCGCTGGTGCCCTTCGACGCGCGCGCCGAATGGGACGGCAGCTCGGCGCAGGATCCAGCAACACCGCTCCACGTAACGGCGGCAGCCTACCGCGGCAAGCCCGTCTATTTCGATGTGTTAGGGCCCTGGAATCTGCCTGGAGCAGCTAAACAGCCGACGTTTGCCCTTGCCACCGTCATCGGCGGCGTCACCTTCGCCATCATGATTGTTTCCCTACTTGTGGCCGGTGCCATCTTTGCGCGCAGAAACATCCGCATGGGACGCGGTGACCGCAAGGGATCCTTTCAGGTATCTGCATTCGTGTTCTCGGCCATCATGCTCAATTGGATCCTGGGAGGGCATCACGTCTGGGATGTGGGCGGCGAATTTGGAAAGTTCATCATATCCTTCTGCGTAGCTGTAGGTGCGGCAGTGTTTGTCTGGGTGAACTACATGGCGCTCGAGCCTTATGTCCGGCGACGCTGGCCGGACGAGCTGATCTCCTGGACGCGACTCCTATCCGGCAAAGTCCGGGATCCCCTGGTCGGCCGGGACGTCCTGGCAGGAGCACTGCTGGGAACAATCGCCGCCCTTTCCGGCTACGCGTTGGATGTCTTGCCGTACTGGTTAAATGTCCCGGGTTTGACTCCCATTCCCACGGCGCCCTATGCGCTGGGCGGGCCAAACCGCTTCCTGTCGATTGGCCTTAACGACATCTTGGGTGCCGTGCTCTTAGCACTTATCACCCTATCGCTGCTTTTTCTGGCGCGCGTTTTTCTGCACAAACAGTGGTTGGCGGTCGCGGTCACCGGCCTGGTCCTGACAGTCTTGCTACTCGCAATAACGGGTGAAAACTTTTGGGTGGCGTTTCCCTTCACGGCCGTTATTGTGGCGCTAATGCTGATCGGCTTGATTCGCTTCGGACTCCTAGCGCTGTTCGTCTTTGATGCGTATCATCTCCTGCTCTCCACTCTGCCCGTAACGCTCAACTTCTCCCACTGGTACATCGGCCGCTCTTTGTTTTTCCTGCTACTGCTGATTGGCGTCGCTGTGTATGGTTTTCACGCTGCCCTGGCCGGCCGACCCGTTTTCGCCAATCTCGCCCTCGAGGATTGACCACACACAGCTCCCCAGCGGCGACTCCGCATCGAGACGTTCAGCTATTTCTGCGTGCCGAACTCGCACGACTGAAAGTTAGCGACGTCGACAGTCAGCGCATGATCATCCACGTCCAGGGCGGAAAAGGCCGCAAAGAGCGCGATGTGTTGCTCAGCCGAAAGTTGCTCGACGAACTCAGGCAACACTGACGCCGCTTGCGACGGAAGTCCAGCATGTGGCCGTCCCTAGCAATCATGATCGAACCAGTGATCGCCCTATCACTCCGAAGGTGATCTACCATGTTTGCAAAAGAGCCGCCCGGCGGGCCGGGCTCCCGAAAGACGTGCATCCCTACACGCTGCGCCATTGTTTTGCTACTCATCTGCTCGAAGCGGGAGCGGATCTGCGCACCATCCAGACACTGTTAGGCCATAGTGATCTCGAAGAGACCACCCTCTATCTGCATCTCTCGCAACGTCGCCTGAACGCAACAGCCAGTCCTCTGGACTCACTGAAGCTGAAAGACGAATCACCACAGGATTGGTTCGAGGACCGTAGTTGACTTGCGATAGCGGAAGGGAGCAACATTCGCAACTTGGAGGCGCTTACGATGAGTTGGAAAATGCTTGTCGCCCTTGGCGCCATGCTCCTGAGTTTGGTCTGCAGCGGCAACGCCACGATCCCGGCTTCCGCCAACAATTCCTTAGTCAACTCCGACCGCTCCGGTGAGGTTCCGAATCCTGGAAACGAACTCAATTGGGTGCGCTATACCGATTCTGCCGAAGGCGCGTTTTCGATGGAGGTTCCAGTCGGCTGGCAAGTCCAGGGCGGAATGTATCGATTTGGCTATTTCGACGTCCGGTGGATGATGGACGTGCGCTCCCTCGACGGGAAGGTAATCTTACGCATCCAGGACGCGAACGTGCCGGGTTATAGTCTACCCGGCCCGGGCACTGGCCCCGAAGGCACGCCATACTCTAGACCCCAGCAACTTCAAATGATGATCGCCCGTTACCGGACGGGTCAATCCTATGCGGAGCTCTACGCGAAACACCGTTTTTCTCGCATTTGCATGACCGTAAGACCGCGTAAGCCGGATTGGGTTCCTACGACGCCTCCTGCCTGGAGGGACGATCCCGGCACGGAAGGCTCCGATGGTAGCGTCTCCTACGAATGCGACACTTCTGACGGGCCGCGCATCGCCAGCGTGTATGTGCATACCACGCTTAACCCCAGAACCGGCATTTGGTTTGCCTCTCCTATCAGCATCCTCGTCACGGCGGATCGGGCGGGCCTGGCTTACACTATGGTCCAGCATATGATTGACACTTGGCAGAAGAATCCGCAGTGGGTGCAGTACCAGAATCAGATGACGCAAGTCGGCTTGGATCACGTCAGGGCCAACTTCCAGCAATTCATGCATCAGATGCAGGCCTACCATCAGGAACGCACAGTCGCAATGAATCAGCAAGTGGCCGGCTTTGAAGCGCGTCAAAGCGCGCAAGCACAGCAGGTTTCAAACTTCGGCGAAATACTCACGGGTGTGCAAAGTGTCTCGGACCCGATGACGGGCAGCCAGTTCCAGGTTTATAGTGGGCCAAAAGCCAACTACTACATCAACGGAAACGGTGTGAAGATAAATTCAACCGTCTCTCCAGGGCCCGGCTTTCATCAACTCACGCCCGTTCAACCCTAAAGCATTACTGCGCTACGCGTGGAGATGCAACCGTTTCGACTCAGAAGAGCCGCTGCTCAACCTGCCAAAAAACAGCTCCGGCAGGCGATGGCTCTGCCCCTTGCGATTCTCTCTTCAGCGCCCTTTTTCAACATCCACGCCCGATGCGTCGGTTGACCGAACGCGCCAAGCAACTTAGATATAACTTCTATCGTTTTTCCAGCTACTGCAGTTTCGCGTACTCTGCCTTGGCTTCCTTCAGGATGTTGAGGGCGGGGTCGGCGTCCTTCCAGAGGGCGAGGAAGTTTTCGTACGCGGCACGGGCTTTGGCAGTATCAACTAACATCGCGTAGGCGCGAGCGAGGCCAAGGTGCGCAAGTGCGCCGATGGGTTCGTTCTGCACAACGCCGCGATGATCGAGGATTTTTTGGAACTCGGAAACTGCTTCACTGCCCTGACGGGCGACTAAATATGCTTCTCCTCGCACGTAGACGGGATACAGACCGCCCGCGGTCCCTAACTCATAAGGCGACGCGGCCTGAAGCAACTCAATGGCCTTGGAAGAATCCTTGCGGCTGAGTGCAAGCAAGGCGCGGATCGTCGGCAAGTAGCAGTACTGCACGGCCGTGTCTTCCGAGAATTGTTCGGCAAGGTGACGTGCCAGTGCCTCGGCGCGTGGGCTATCGCCAGCGAATCCCAAGGCCATCGCTGCTCCATAGTAAGTGTCGCGATCGGTCGAAAGCGCTAATGCCGCCTGAGATCGTTTTCTTGCCTCCCCAGTATTGCCGATGAGAGCCTCCCGCAAGGCGGCATTCACTTCATAGCTCGCCGCCGTCTCCTTCTCTCCCGCGCGCTCGGCTGAGGCTGATGCGCGGCGAGAAAACTCCCGAGCGGTTCGAAGATGACCAAAGTAAGCTGCGGTGTCTGCCTCATTCGACAGCAGTGAATCTTCCACACCGGGTTCACCTGCAGACAAGGCTATTTGCTGCCGCATGCCAGCAGTGTCGTCTTGCAAGAAAGCAACCACGTAAAGATATAGGCGCAGGTCTGGGGAGTCGAGGTTCTTTGCCTGCGCCTCTAGCGCTGTGGCGCGGGCTTGGTCCAGGCGATTCAAATAAATATAAGCGGTAACGAGGTCAGCATAAACCTGACTGTCTTGCGGAGAAATGCGGACGGCCTCGATGGCCATCGCCAGGCTCTTGTCGTAATTCCCCAGAAGAGCGTAGATAGCAGCTAGATTGGTGCGCGGCCCAACGTCTCTCGGGTACGTCTGCGCCCAGACTTCATAAACTCGCCGCGCCGCGCCCAAATCGCCCGTGCCAAACTGAAAATAGTGTGATTCGATGTAGAACTTCTCCGGGTCGCCGACGCGCCCACGTAGTTCATAGGCCTGCTTTGTGTTGTCTGCTGCCAAACCCATTTCGGCGAGATTCGAGTAGGCGGTTCCGAGTGAGGCGTATGCCATAGCGAACTTCGGGTCAAACTGAATGGCACGATTGAAAAATGAGACGGCAGCGGCGGAATCGCCCTTTCCTACCATCGTCTTCCGGCCCACGCTGTAAGCCTGAAGCGCTTCGAGCGAGGGCGTGGTGGCCTGCTCAAGCGGAGTATCAAACTTCTGAACTGAGCTTAATGATTCGCCTAGCTTGGAACGCAACTTCGTAGCTGCCCCATCGAGAGCTATTAGCGCCTGTTCTTTGCTGTTCGCCGTGGCTTGTTCCTCGGCCAGAACGTCACCGGTGTGACAGTTCGTCGCGCGAATTCCAAGAACGTATTGGCTTCCCAGACTTGCTATGGAGCCATCGAGAACCGCCGCGCTCCCCGTCCGCTGGCAGAGTTCCCGCGCAATCTCTGGGGTGAGTTTTGTTTCGGCTGGCTGACCCATCAGGCGCAGTCCTTGTTGAATGCGTTTTTCCGAAATGAGGCTGAGGAAAGGCGATTGTTCCAGTTGCACAGCCAGCCCTTGCCGCAGCGCGCCATCAAAGACCGGGTCACCCGTCGCGTTTATGAAATCAGCAGGGACAATAGTGTCCTTATCGGTGAGTTTCGGGGTACGGTGGAAATAGAAGTAACCGCCTGCAACAAGAGCAAAGAGCGTTATGGCAGCGGGCACGACCACCTTCCACCCGATTCCACGTTGCTCGTCGACACCAACGAGATTTTTCGGCACTGCGGGAAGCCGCGCCGATTCTGTGTCGCGCTTCAGCCGTTGCAAGTCGGTCCGAATATCCGCTGCGTTCTGGTAGCGCAGTTTTCGGTCTTTTTCCAGCGCCTTCCCGATGATTTCGTCCAACTTTGGTGGAAGTGATTGATTAACTTGCGACGCAAAAGTGGGAGCACGGTTCAGGATTCCGTCAAGGATGACCGCAGCGTTGTTGCCGGAGAACGTCATCCTGCCCGTCGCCATCTCATACAGAACTGTGCCAAATGAGAACAAGTCCGTCCGTGCATCCAGTTCTTCCCCGCGTGCCTGTTCCGGCGACATATACGCTATCGTGCCCATCGTCGTGCCAGGGCTGGTCAAGAGTTCACCCGCTGTGGCGGTTGGCATTTGCGAAACAGCGACGCCCATACCAGCCGGGACTACTTTCGCTAAACCGAAATCTAGAATCTTGGCGTGGCCGCGCTTGGTCACGAAGATGTTCGCAGGCTTGATGTCCCTGTGAATGATCCCTTCGGCGTGCGCAGCTTCCAGCGCATCCGCTATCTCAATCCCTAATTCCAAAACCTGTTCCGCTGGCAGAGACCGACCGTCTACACGGTGCTTCAACGTCTGTCCATCGAGAAATTCCATCGCTATGAAAGGCTGGCCCTTGTGTTCGCCGATTTCATAGATGGTGCAAATGTTGGGATGGTTCAGGGCGGAAGCCGCCTGTGCCTCACGGTCGAAGCGACTCAGAGCTTGTAAGTCTGGCGCGAACCCGTCAGGAAGGAACTTCAAGGCAACGAAGCGGTGGAGCTTAGTGTCCTCAGCCTTGAACACAACACCCATGCCGCCGCCACCGAGCTTTTCAAGGATGCGGTAGTGGGAGACGGTCTGGCCGATGAACGCGTCGGAATCCGCCATGGTGCGGCCATGTTAATTTTCGGCCTGAGGTAAGTCAACGGAGCTAGGCAGTTGCTAGGCAGTGGTCACTCCTGTCCCCGATCTGAAGAGGAAGCTCTTGCACGACATCCGCAGTACGACAAATCGCCTCGTACCGTGAAGTGGAAATATGCCGACCCATCGCGCCATCTCAGTTCACAATCAGTTGGTACAGGCCACTAGGACGTCTGGGGCGCCAGGAAGATTTCTTCGGGTTATGAAGTCTCGCACCCGGCTCAGAAGTTCCCTTTCCAAGACTTCGTGCATATTTGAACGGGGCGCAACGTGAAGGCTGTGCAAAAGTGAACAGTCTTTTATTTTCCTGATTTGTATGATCTGCCACGAATGCTTTTTTGAGTTTAAGCTGAATCCGTTCGAGAGGAGTCTTTAGAGAAGCACGAGAAACGAACCTTTGAACTTTGCCCTCATGCTTTGGGCCCGTTGCCGCGTCAATGTGTGGTGCAGGACCGGGCGCAGCACGAGCACCACTCATATCTGCCGCAGTCACTCGGTGATCAGCATTGAAATGCGTTTCTTTCTGGATAGACCCGCTTTTTCCCAGTCTCCTAGACCACCCCCTGTCGACCCGAAGCCAGGAGAAAAGAAATGGAGACTGCGAATAGAAAAAAAGAAATGGCAACCTTAAAAAGTCAGAAACGTTGTCACCCCATTTGTTCCTGCGCGATCACGTTCGGCCGGTATTGCAGCTCCGATAGTAGAAGACTATTCCGGCTCGCACTCATTCTGACGATCCTGATAAGTGCGGTACCGGCGGCACACGCTCTTCCGTCGTTTGCGCGTCAGACCGGCCAGCGGTGTTCGAGTTGTCATGTCGGTGGAAACTGGCCGCAGCTCACGCCGTGGGGACGGTTCTTCAAGCTCTCCGGGTACACGGTAGGGAAGTCGCTCTTTGGCGGCGAGACTGATGGTCTTAACTATGTGCCCGTCGGTATCTTCGGTCAGGTGGGCGCAACCTGGGCGAGCCAGCCCAACAATTCGCAAGGACAACCTGTGGTTTCGCCTAACGGATCACTTTCGGCGTATGAATTCACGGCTGAAGCCGGCACAAAGCTGACCGACTTTCTCGGCGTCTTCTACGAATACCAACTCGGCAACACTTTCCCCGGCTGGAAGGGCGCAACGGGACCCGCTGATGTCCGAGCCGTTCACTTCTTTCATCCCGGTGGCCAGGAACTTCTGGTGGGAATCGACAGCAACAACAACCCCACAGTGCAAGACGTGTGGAATACGGTGCCCAGTTGGGGTTATCCCTATTATGTGTCGCCTCAGGCGCTGGGAGGACCAGCGAGCCCCATGATCGCCAGCTTGGGCGGGCAGGCGGCGAGCGTCGGTGTCTATGCGCTCCTAGATCGCCAGGTGTATGCCGAAGTCTCAGTGTATCGCGTCGCCACCAACTTCTTCCGGTGGATGAGCGCCGGGACTTCCTTTACGGGCGGGGGAGCCAACTATCTCGATGGCTTCAACCCCTACTGGCGCGTGTACTGGACCAAGGAGCATGGTCCTCACGTTCTGATGGTGGGTACTTTCGGCATGCACTCCAACGTCTATCCCAACAGTGCTGCGCCCACCGGTCCCGTCAACACCTTTACAGACTACGGATTTGATTCGCAATATGAGTATCTGGGTGGCAGTAATAAGGTTGCCGTGCGCTTCAGCTACATCTATGAGAACCAGGCGTGGAACGCCAGCTTCCCGCTTGGCGAATCATCCACCCCGAACGGAAACATTCAATCACTCAACTTGAACGGCACTTATACCCTTCAAGACCGTTGGATCTTCAGTGCCGGCTACTTCGCCAACAACGGCAGTAACAACTCGGCTCTCTATGCCATCACGTCTCCGTCGGGCACTCAGCTTACCGCCTCACCAAACACCACCGGCTACACGCTAGAACTCGATCGCACTATTACGCAGAACTTGAAGCTCACTATGCAGTACAACGGCTTCTTCAAATTCAACGGCCTAACGCACAACATCGATGGGATGGGCCGGACTCCGGGCGACAACAACACGCTGTGGTTGAGCCTGTTCATGGCGTTCTGACGGGAAAGGAGCTTAGAGTGAACACCCGCAATGGGTTCGCGGTTTCGGTCATCGGCGGCGCCATGGCACTGCTTGCGATTTCTCCGATAGCTTCCGCGCAAAAAGGCCGGGACATCGCACCTCGAATTGTCACCTGGAACTGTTCCGGCTGCCATGGACTCGACGGCAACGCTCAATTGCCGGCGTTTCCGCGCCTTGCCGGGCTCGACGCGTCATACATCGAACAAAGGATTGCGACCTTTCGGGCAGCGCCCGCGCCGCCATCCGAAGAACTGCTTTATCGCCTCTTCAAGCCCACTGCAGCCAAGAAAGTAGCTACCAGTAGCAGCCCTGAGGCACTTGCCAACATGGTTGGGATAGCCCACGCCGCAACTCCGCAAGAAGCCAAGGCGGCAGCCGCGTGGTACTCGGCCCGAAAGCCAAAGCCCGCAAAGGGGCACTCCGCCCAAAAGCCCGCGCCTGGGCACTCCGCCAACCCCGCGCCGGGGAGTGCGAGATGAAACTCCCAAACAAACAAGGCCAGGCACAAACAGCGGGGCTAGACATTGCGAATGCGTCCGTTCCTAGAACCGGCAACCGTTTTGGCAGCCTAAATAGCGGCGACTTTATCGGTCAAGTTGAGTTCTGGCCAGTACAAAACGTCGAACTGCCAGCCACGTATGGGCGATTTAACGGCGCGAGCCACAGTTATGACGGATCTGGGCGAGATGAAGTCGCTTTGCGGCTGAACTCTTGAAAGGGTAGGCACTTAATGGAATCACACGATCACGAGCAGCAATTAGCTCCGTTGCATGGCTCCCGTCGATCTTTTCTTGGTGTAATCCTTGGGTTGGCCACGGCATTTGTCGGCGCGTTATTAGCGATTCCGGTTCTGCGCTACATCTTCTATCCATTGACAGCAAACGCTGAAGATTCAGACTTGACGGAAGTTGGCTCAATCGCAAGTTTGTCCAACCTAGAAACGCCCCTGCGGCGTACGCTGGACCTCAAAGAGCGCGATGGTTGGCGGGAGACGGCCAGTCAACCCGTGGTCTATGTCATCAAGACAGATGGCAAGATCAAAGTGTTGTCCGCTATTTGTACTCATCTCGGCTGTACTGTGCCCTGGGATCCAGGCCGAAATGAATTTGTATGTCCCTGCCATGGCGGCACTTATTCTGCAGACGGCGCCCATGTCTCAGGACCACCGCGGCGGGGGCTCGATTCGCTGGAGACCAAAGTGTCCGACGGCAAGCTGATGGTGAAGTACCAATATTTCCGTCCTGACATACCCTACAAGGAGTTGAGCAGTTGAATAGCAAGGATACATCGTTTACGCCGGATGCGAACTTTGAAAAGAGTCAGGCCAAGTCCGGTCTGTCTGATCGCCTGTGGAAATGGATAGACCAACGGACTGGAGTGGACCGGATACTTCGCAGCTCCCTGGATGAGCCTGTCCCGGGCGGCGCGCGCTTCGCATATGTTTTCGGATCAGCACTTCTCTTCATCGTCGTCTCGCAGATTGTCACTGGCCTTTGCCTGGCACTGTACTACGTCCCTTCTCCTTTCGCTGCTCACGCGAGCGTGTCCTACATCGTTAAGGAGGTGGCGGCAGGATCTTTTCTGCGAAGTCTGCATTCCTATGGTTCAACCGCCATGCTCGTAGTTCTGCTTTTGCATTTCTTGCAGACGTTTCTCTACGGGTCCTACAAAGGTAAACGCGAACTCCTGTGGATTGCAGGCTGTATTCTTGCGCTCCTTGTCTTGGGGATGACTTTCACCGGATACCTTTTAACGTGGGATCAGAGCGGGTATTCTGCGGGTGCGGTCGGCACGGACATCGTTGGGGAGGTGCCTTTCATTGGTAACCGCCTTGCAATGCTATTGCGCGGCGGCGCGATGATGGGAGCTCTGACGCTCTCCCGTTTTTACCTTCTTCACGTCCTGATCATTCCAGGTCTCATCTTTTCATTCATAGCCATCCACATTTTCTTGTTTCGCAAAGCAGGAGCCGCGGGCCCGGCGAACGAAGATCCAGTCAAGCCTAAGTTGCCCGCAGAGACGTTTTATCCCAAGCAAGTTCTAATCGATATGACCTTCGTGTTGGTAGTCATGGGTGTTTTGGGAATGCTGGCACACTTTGTTCCTGTAATGCTGGGACCCGAGGCGAACCCGGCGAATACCAACTTCATACCTCGTCCGGAGTTTTATTTCCTGCCGATGTTCCAGTGGCTGAAGTATTGGCACGGTCGGAGCACGGTCATCGGAGCTTTCATTATTCCAGTAATTCTGATCGGGCTGTTTTTCTTGCTTCCTTTTGTGGACCGCGGCCTCGAACGCCGACCGTGGCGGAGACCCATTCCCATCGGCGGCGTCCTCATTGTATTGGTAGGTTTAGTGTGGCTTGGCATGACGAGTCGTCTTCAGGATTCCCGCGACCCTATCGTTGCAGCGCAACTCGCTGAGCAGAACCAAGAAGAACATGCGTACTTTTATTCCGCCTTTAAGCCGTATTCGGCACCGTCGCCTTCTGGGGTTGTTGTGTCAACTTCGCTCGATTCAACCGCCGCCGGAGGGAAAGCTATTTTCGATTCTCACGGCTGCAGTGGATGCCACGGCCAGAGCGGAGGTGGCGGCGTGGGACCAGCACTGACTCATATTGCCAATCAATACCCTCCAGCTCAATTGACAGCACTTCTGAAAGCGCCCAGGGCCAACATGAAAGCCGCAGGCATGGTCGCTCTAACTTTGAATGCTGCTGATATGAAAGCTCTGGTTTCCTACTTGGCCAGCCTCGGGGGAACATCAGCCGAGTCTGCAGCGACGCCAGCCGCTTCCGGGGCCGCCTCTCCTGCGCCGCCGGCTAGAGCGGAACCAGATGCAACATCTGGAACGTCGAAGGCTGCCCCTGCAGTGGCACCCACGGCATCCGGATCGTCCTCACCTGCGTCAGCTGAAGCGGTACTGGATGCAACTACTGGAGCGTCGAAGACGCCAACTGGAAGTTCGACTGACGATCCAACCGTGGCCGAGGGGAAGGCCATTTTCGATTCTCACGGCTGCAGTGGATGCCACGGCCAGAGCGGAGGTGGTGGCACTGGGCCCGTGCTGACTCATATCACCACTCAGTATCCGCCAGTTCAATTGACAGCACTTCTGAAGGCGCCGAGGGCCAACATGAAGGCTGCCGGCATGGTCCCTCTGACCTTGAATGCTGCCGATATGAAAGCTCTGGTTTCCTACCTGAGCAGCCTCGAAGGAACACCGGCCGTCTCCGCAGCGCAGCCAGATGCGTCCGACTCGCCCTCACCAGTGTCAGCTAAGCTCGAACCAGCTGCTACAGCCGCACCGACGGAGTTAACAGGGGAAGCGATCTTCAAGGCGCGGTGCGCTAGCTGCCACGGGGCAAACGGTGTCGGAGATAAGGCTCCTCGTATCGGAGGCCAGAACAGCGCATACCTAGTCAACCAGTTACTGCGCTTTAGTACCACGGATGATGCACACGCCCCCGAAATGGCCTCCGTCGCGAAGCAACTCGACAGAAAGCAAATTCGCGCCGTCGCGGCATTTTTGGCTTCACGATAAACCACTCATAACGCGTGGACCAGCTCCCGCTTTCCGGACAGTTTCCCCGCGGCAGATGCGTTCATCCTGGAGAGGATCGACAAGCGGTGGCCTGTGGAAGCGGGCAGGGGGCGGGTGGGCGCTGGTGGCCGAGTAGTCGTGCACTAGTGGCGAGGACTTGCCGACGTCATTTAACGCACGGCCTCCGGCACATTACCGGGACTTGTCATCCGATTCGAGAGGGAATACGTTGTGAGTGCGGGATCTCTCACTCATGGATCAACCGACAGTCACATCCGGGCCGTCATGGGTTGTGGCGAGAGGGTGTAATGGCCCTTAGCATCACCAACAGCAAAAAAGATGGGGTTATCATCATCCATCTCAGCGGCGCCATTCTCTTTGGCGAGGAGTCAACATCTCTGCGCATTCGTGTGAAGGACTTGTTGGACGAATCCCGCCAAATCGTATTGGACCTAGGAAATGTCACTCGCATCGATAGCAGCGGCCTGGGTATCTTGGTGGCTCTGTACGTGGCGGCACGAAAGATCGGCGGTGACATCAAGTTTGCCAATCTGGGCAATCATGCAAAAGAGGTGCTGCAGATTACAAAGCTCGAGACTGTGTTCGAGATATTCGCCAAGACAGAAGACGCGATTGCATCTTTCAACAGGGCCACGGCAAACGGGTAATCATCCCGGCCAGGAAATCTCTCTCACTCTTGCTGGAATCATTCGCCCAGTCAGGTCAGTTTATCGCCGAGCGCTAATACCTAAAGTTAGCGAAGCCTCTGAACCTACTGATCGTTTTGATCGTCACCTAGCGCGCGCAGGGCGTGCCTCGCGACGAAATTCGCCACGTTCCTGCCCAGCGTGTTGCCGAGGTCGCATGAGGTGCGGAAATGGATGCCGCCGAAGACGCGAGCGTTAGCGATTTCTGAAACGGCGCTGGAGAAACTGGAGAACCAACGAGTGCCGGGACGCGATTCGGAGGTGACGGTGAAGGAGGTGTTGTCCCCGAAAATGGAGGCGAGGATGAACGCCGCGGAGCCGCTAATTGAGGCGTGGGCTGAGGGATACTCCGGAAAAGCAGGAGTGCCAGGTGGAAAGAAGTCGAGCCAAGGCTCCCACGTGGGGTCGGCGTCGGCCGGAGTAAGGCCTTCGCGGATCGCAGTAATCGGCCGCCAGAAGCTGTAGCGGTACTTGGAATCCCAGCAGGCGATGACGGCGTCGGCCATGGTGACATTCAACAAGGCAAAGAGGTGGACATTCTCGTGGAATGACAGACCACGCTCCGCGGAAATCTGAGCGGCGACTCGGTCCCAGGTCAGCGGCGTATTGCTTTGCCAAAAAAGCGCTAGTTCGGACTGATCCGCTGTGCGCGGAGAGCCGGAAAAGGCACCCATGATTTTCGTTTCATTCAGATCCGCTGCGTACTGGGCGCTGTCAAGGGCGTAAGGAGGCGGCAGGCGGAACTGGGAGGCCCGCACGAGAACCCAAGGAGTCATTGTCGCTAACTGAGTACCGGCTCCCGGGGCGTTGGGTGGGGGAGTTGGGCGCCAGTAGCCGACGGCGGCAGGAGTTCCGACAATGCCGAGGACGCCTTCAAAGGGAGGAGGCGGTGGCGCGTTACCGTCAGTGAGGCGCCAAGCCCAGATGGCGTCGGCGACGGTTTGTCCCCAAGCGACACCGGCGGCGATGGATTTCGCATTTTCGGTCAGAGCAAGTGTCCCCAGCGATGCGTTACGCTGCGAGATGAGCGCCGCGCTCTGCGCCGGGTAAGCATCCACGAGGATTACGTACGCCGCTTGGATCGCGGCAGCGCGTTGCGAAGCACCGTCCGGAGCATTCGGCGTCACGTGCAGAGCGTGAAAGTGCGGGTCAATGCCGTTAACGGCGTCGAAAACCGATGCGGATACCATCGCGGCAATGCGAGAGGTTATGAATGGACTCGTGCCAGCTTCAAGCACCGTGTTGTTCATTATGTTGATCCATTCCAACACTGGGTCAGGCGGGGCAGCTACGGCTAATCTTGGCACCACCACCCTGCTGCTGAGCAGTAACGCGCAGACCGTTGCAATTAGAAAGAACTTTTTCATGTGATCCCTCCTCTTGGGTAAGGGCGATTTTGGATACGTCGAGCGTAGTGTCAATGGACTGCGGCTGGACTATTGCCGGACAATTGCCGGACAGATAAGTCGATTCGGGAGAATAACGTAGGACAACCGTTTAGTGCTCTGGCAAGCCGCGAAACCGAATTGCGATGACCCGCACTAAGCCTTATAGTGCTGCCTAACTAAAGGGGTCACAGTTGGCTGCCAACGCTCAACCCTCCCGTCGGCTGCGTTTCGATGAGTTTGAGATTGACGTGCGCTCGGGCGAATTATGGGTGCGCGGCAAGCGGGTTCGCCTACAAGACCAGCCCTTCCAAGTGCTCCGGGTGCTGCTGGAGCGGCATGGGGACATTGTTACCCGGAATGAACTGAAGCAGATTCTGTGGCCGGCGGATACGTTCGTGGATTTTGACGACGGGCTGAATACGGCTGTCAGGAAAATCCGCGACGCGCTCGGAGATTCGGCGGAAAAACCTCGTTTCATCGAAACGATTCCTAGACACGGTTACCGCTTCGTGGGTCTGTTGGCCGACGTCCGGTCGGCGGTTCTCCCCCCGCTGCCGGAACAGTCGAAGGAAAGCCCTGAGCAGAAGGACGAGTGTCTAAGTACTTCGGACACCGCCGTTTTGGCGACTCAGAAAGCTTTCCTCCCTACACACTGGAGGCTGCTACTCGCGGGAGTAGCCGCGCTGGCCGTCTTCTCTGTCGCTTTGGTGCTCTACCGAAGCAGCAGTGCCAAGGGCGCAAAGCAGCCACCCATCAAATCGCTGGCGGTATTGCCTCTGACGAACCTCTCTGGCGACCCAACGCAAGAATACCTTGCAGACGGAATGACTGAAGCTCTCATCGGACGCCTCTCCGAGATTCATAATCTCCGCGTCATTTCCCGCACCTCGGTGACGCGCTTCAAGGGCACACACTTATCGGTGCCAGAGATTGCCAGAACCCTTCAGGTTGATGCCATCGTCGAAGGCTCCGTAATCCGTGACGGCAGCAGCATCCGCGTTCACGCTCAGTTGATTCGGGCCGCAACCGACGAACACTTCTGGTCGGAGGCTTACGATCGCGAGCTGCGCGACGTGCTCAGCCTGCAGAGCGACGTGGCGCAATCCATCGCGCGAAAAGTCGAGGTCACGATCACCGAAGAGGAACACGCGAGGCTTAGATCCGTGCGCACAGTAGACCCGCAAGCGTACGAAGCCTACTTGAAAGGCCGCTATTACTGGAACAAGCGGACCGCCGACAGCATGCCCAAAGCGGCGCTTTATTTCGAACAAGCAATAAGTAAAGACCCGGGCTACGGCGCCGCCTACTCGGGATTAGCCGATTGCAACAGTGGACTGGCCTGGCACGGGTTTATGTCCCCGGCGGAGGTGCTGCCGAAGGCATACGCAGCAGCTCAAAAGGCGGTTGAAATCGATCCGCAATCTGCTGAGGCTCACGCTTCACTAGCCCTGGTTCTTGATCACAAGTGGGATTGGGCTGGAGCGGAGGTTGCGTTCAAGCGCGCATTGGAGTTGAACCCTCAATACGCCAATGCGCACCACTGGTACGGCGATTATCTGTCGATCCAGGGGCGGCATGATGAAGCTCTGGTTGAGGCCAAACGCGCACTCGAACTCGATCCGCTAAATCTCATGATCGGGACTTGGGTCGGTTTACGCTACTACCTCGCGCGCAGATATGACGGCGCAATCGAACAAAGCCAGAACACAGTCGACTTAGATCCGAACTTTGCAGCCGCTCACCTCATCCTCGGCGAAAGCTACGTACAACAGGGGAAGCACAAGGAAGGTCTCGATGAGCTGCAGAAAGCCGCCGGTCTGTCCGGAGATAGCCCACTTTACATGGCCCAGGTCGGAGTGAGTCTAGCTGTGGCCGGAGAAAAAAAGGAAGCCCTTCGCGCCATTCGTGAGCTGCAAGACATTTCTGGCAAACGCTATGTTTCGCCCTACGGTGTGGCGCAGATCTACGCCACTCTGAATGATAAAGAGCAGACGTACAAGTGGCTTGAGACTGCCTATCGTGATCGTGCTGTCTGGATGTCGTATCTCGCCGTGGATCCGGTCTTTGATTCGATTCGCTCAGAAGAGCACTTCCGGGATTTGCTTCGCCGCGTCGATCTGCGCCGGGAAGATTCTCCCGCGGAGAACGGCAGTTCGAAGAAATGACGCGCCGCAAGCAAGGCGGTTTGGATGGCATTCTCTCGCCAGTGGTGACGCACAACATGGGCGCGGCGTTCATGCAGTATGCCTAAACTTAGCAGGCGTTTTCCGGGTCGCAATCGTCCTTTTACCGTTTACGAGCCGATCGGGTGAGATGCAACTTCTCCTCACGGTGGAAAAGAGGCATTCGGTGGGTATTCAACAGGCTGAGTGGCTTCAGCAAGTGGAGCGCGTTCTCGAGACCCTGAATGAAGGGGTGATTGTGAGCGACGATCTCTCCCGCATCCTTTCGGTTAATTCGCGATTTGAAGAGATGACAGGGATCCCGCGAAAAGAGATTATCGGAGAGGAAGCCTCCCATTTCTATTCTCCCCGCGAGGCAGATTTAATCGCCAAGCAGAAGGAAAAAGGAATGAGGCAGGGCCACAATCGCTTCGAATTCGTCTTGCCGAAGAAAGGCGGGAGCCGCTTGCCGGTGATTATAAGTTCGCGAGTGATGCATTCCCCGGATGGCGGCCAATTCGGTGTAATCACATTTACCGATATTTCCGAACAGAAGCGAGCCGAGGAGCAACTGCGCAAAGCGAACAAGCAGTTGGAAGAGCGGCAGAAAGAGGTTGAAGACGATCTGGCCCTCGCGGCCCGCGTCCAGGAAACCATCGCTCCAAAATGCCTCACCTGGGGTGGCGTGAGTGTCGAAGCGTATTTTCAAGCCGTACGCACGATCGGCGGTGATTTTGGGCTTGCTATGCCTTACGGGGAAGATCATCTGAATTTGCTTGTTGGCGATGTATCCGGCCATGGCATAGGGTCGGCGTTAGTTGCCAATCGAATCTACACCGAGATAGTGACCCAATTTCGAGCGGCTAAGCCGCTCGGCGACATGCTGCAACACATGAATCGTTTCGTTATGGAGAACATGGGAGGTTCGGGCCTCTTTTTCACCGCTGCATTGGCTCGTATCGACCTGGCTGGCCGGAGAATTCTCTTTGCCGGTGGCGGTCATCCTCCGGTGATGCTCGTGACGCCCGGCCAGGAGCCTCGCCTGCTGGAGTCGCGCAGCATGGTGCTGGGGGCTCTCGCGGAAGCCGTCAGTCCCGAACCAACCCTGGACGTTAGCCTACAGCAGGGCGACCGTATTGTTCTTTACACCGATGGAATCACGGATGTGTTCAATTCGCGGGATGTAATGCTGGGTGTTGCGGGCATAAGGGAATTTGTACGAGAAGCCGCGCTCCTTCCTTTTAGTGAAATGAAGCAGGGAATCCTTGAGAGGGTAGAGGCTTGGCGAGAGGGCCCGCCCTCCGACGACGTTTCGCTTATGTTGGTTGAAGTCGACTGAACTTCAGGACGGGCCTTCAACGCGCTGAGCGACTGCCAAGTTTGGTACTCTAGCTCTTCGCTCGCGTTTGAGGAGATCGAAATGCGAAGAGCACTCCATATCGTGGGCATTTCCTCGAACGGGACTTCTGGACCGATTCGCAGAGCTGCAGCCAAGTCCCAAACGTTGAAAACGAAGTGACAATCGAATCCCTCTTGTAACCGTTGGCCTAGTTTTCATAGATCACCACGTCGTCCGCTGTTCGGAGGCCACTGTTCCTGTGAATCGTGAATTGGCTACAATACAATTGCACATGCCGGACATAACCGCGCTTCTTTCGGCTCCATTCGTGGTTTCTTTCTCGCGCTCCGAGCTGCGCTGGGAGCTCGCTAAAATTGCGGCCGCCGTCACTATCCTGTCTATCGCCCTTGCCGCAATCGTTTTTTTCTTCTTCCGCCGCAGGACACGCGACCTGACGCTGATTTACTTCGCCCTGTTCTGCAGTCTCTATGCTGTTAGGCTGTTGAATCTCGCAGCCTTCCGATCTCTTTTCGACAAGTCGCGAATGTTTTGGGACTACGTCGATTGGGTCATCACGTGCACTATCCTTCTTCCCTGCACCCTTTTCTTTTACCAAGTCGGCGGCGAGCACCTCAGAAAGTTTCTCCGATGGCTTTTGGCCGTACAAACGGTCTTCGCGATTTTCGGAATCCTCGCCGCTGCGCTCGGAGTAAGTCTGGCTAAGCTCGGTGTCGCCAATAACATCGTGGTGCTGGGCACGTCCGTGGCCACCGCGCTGTTCTTGATCGCCAGTAAACGGCGCTCCGACACGCCCAGGGGCTTAACCCTGAAATTCGTGTCTTTATCGGGGGTTTTCTCGTTTGGCTTCTGTTCATCGTGCATGCAAATCTCTTGGGTCTTAAAATTCTGCTTGGACACAACGTGGAGTTTCTTGGTTTCCTTGTTTTCGTCGGGTGTCTCGGATACGTCTCCGCGCACCGCACATTCTCGAACGAAGAACGACTCCTCGCCATCGACAAAGAGTTGGAAATCGCCCGCCGGATTCAGTCCTCCACGCTTCCGCAAGGCGTCCCCACCCTCACGGGACTCGAAATTGCAGCGTGCTACGTGCCTATGAGTGCCGTCGCCGGCGATTTCTACGATTTCCTCGGCCTCGATGAAAAGCGGGTCGGCATTTTAGTTGCTGACGTCACCCGACACGGCGTACCCGCGGCGCTGATCGCTTCTATGCTAAAAGCTGTTTTCGCTGGCCAAGTGACTCACGCCCACGATCCCGCGTGCATTCTCAGCAGTTTGAATCGCTCTCTCTGCGGCAGGTTCGAAGAGCACTTCGTAACCGCCGCTTATCTCTTTGTGGATTTGGAGAAGAGCCTCCTGCGCTACTCCGCTGCAGGCCACCCGCCGCTCATGCTGGCCTCGGGCGCTGGAGGTGAGGTGCGGGAAATCGAAGAGAACGGGCTGATGCTGGGCATTTCTCCCGAAGCGGCTTACTCTTCCGTGGAAATCCGGGTCGGCCCCGGAGATCGCTGTCTGCTTTACACGGACGGCGTCTTCGAAGCCAAGAACGCCGCGCAGGAAGAATTCGGTATGTCTCGCTGCAAGGAATTTCTGGAAACGCAGCGCGATATTCCTGCTGCTCGTTTCGCTAACGCCCTCCTCGACCGCATCGCCGGTTTTTGCGGCCACAACTCCGCTCGAGCGCAGGAAGACGATATTACCCTCCTCGTCGTCGACTTCGTCTAAATGGATTAAAAACCTATTGCGCTGCGATACCGAACCGCCATATCCACCACGAGCAAGAGCTCAAGTGTGGCCCTCAAAGTTGGAGAACCAAACTGCACGCGCCATGGGAGAGGAATCGATGAACCCGTCCAATGATTTGCAATGTCGTCGCGCGCGAGCCAAGGAAACCCACCTGAGCTTTTCACAAGTTGTCCGCCAAGAACAGGCGCCCATTGTGGCGAGGAGAGTCCGAAATCAAAGCCGTTGCGAACAATGATCACCCTCTTTTGGGGCGAGATGTAAATGTATTGTCCCTTGTTACCCACGGCGTGGAAGTCGTTCTTTCCCCGGGACGTTTGATTATGGCGCTCCCTCCCAATCAGCTCAGACAGGCGTCAGTGACCGACTGATCTGCCCTGAAACGTTGCTTCGACTAGTCCGCTCTTTTCGCTCAGCTCGATGCTGACGTCGTCGCGGACAAACGTGAGCCGAAAGCGGTAAGAGTTGATGTTGGCAACCTCATCGTAGTCAAAAACAAACGTGCTGTTGTTCTCCCACCAGCCTTGCAATGCTACGGGAAGCCCGAACCTACCGCTGGGGGAGAGACGGGGAATTCCATCAAGACCGAGCGGCCGTTGTTCAACCCGTCCGTCGGCGAATTCCAGCTTGACCATTGCTCCTTTGCGGTCTGAAAAGTTCAGCGACAACGATTTCAGTCCTACAGGATTGCTTTCAACGGCGTAATTCCTGCCGGAGATCGCGTTGGACATTGAAGTCGCGGGCGCTTCCGGGGGCCGAGCAGCAGCGCCGACGGTGCGGCGGGAGATGCCGCCGCCAGTAGTGGCCTGCCGCTGGCTCCTGTGGCGAGCTACGAAGGGCAGATTGTGGCCGCAAACCTCTTGAAGGGAAACCATCAGACACCAAATTACCTAGGCATTCCGTCGGTCGTCTTCACAATTCCCCCGCTGGCTGCTGTCGGTCTCAGGGAACGCGAGGCTTCTCGCTTGCCCACCTCACTCGTACCTCAACGCCTCCACTGGATCGACCTTCTCGGCGCGCCGCACGGGCACCCAGCACGCCAGGAGCGCGACCCCCACAAACAATAGCCCAACAACGACCAATGTCGCAGGGTCGCCGGGCTGTACCTCAAACAGGAATCATGTCAGCACCCGCGACAAAATCATGGCCAGTGTCACCCCTACGATCACTCCGGCCGCGATCAATCGAAATCCGTCGCCGAAGACCAACTTGCAAATGTCTTTTTGTTGCGCGCCCACCGCGCTGCGAATGGCCAATTCTCGCCGCCGTGAAGTCACCGACAGCGAAAGCACGCCGTAAATTCCCACCACCGTCAATACACTTCCCACCACCGCGAACCCCACCAGTAGTTGCATCGCGAAGGTCCGCGACGCCAGCGATTCGTCCCGAATTTGTTCCAGAGTCTTCACGTTCTCGATCGCCGCCGTGGGATCCACGGATCGCTCTATCGACAAAATACTGCTTCGCCAACCGCCCCGTATTGACTAGTACAAGATGAAGAAGTAGCATCGATTCATTGTTCCCCCGCATTACCTCGCTGGCATTCAGGCTAAATAAGGCAACGGCTTAGTCATCTAGTTTGGACGTACATCACAGTTAATGCTCCAAGCAAGACCCGGTATGAAAGACCCTTTCTCCCACGCTTTTGGAAAGGAGTTAACCAGCGCGCTAGAGACTCGTAAAGTATTGACAGCGAAGAGGGATCTGTTATTCGCGCAGTTTTTGAGGAATCCTATGGATATTCACCTGGCTTTAGAAATCAAATTCATTGACGATCAGGTTGCAAAATGTGCTGAGCAAATGCGACAGGAGAGAAAAGGGCGGAAATAGAGTTCAACGCGCTTTCTTTCAAATCTACTCATCAAATTTCTCCTCTAATTGCACACTGTCATCCGCGTCAATCCTCACTGCCCGTCTCGTAAATAACTGCCTAAGGCCACTTCTCATCGATCCTCTCAGCACAAACGCAGCCTCCTCGATTGCCTTATCAAGTCAATATGGTTTGGCCATGTTTGGTTTGTCCGACTCCATCGTCTCGATCAGCTTTCGCGCACACGAAAGCGTTGCGACAAAAAGAATCGCGTGCTTCCGCCGCTCTTCCGTGAGACCATCCAATTTAATTTGGTTTCCAGCAGAGGCTCCGTTACAAGCAGCGATTCTCCTGAGTTACATTCGCTGATTTGCCTTCTGGCGCAACCTAACATCTCTAACAAGGTCGGCCCCGTCAAATCCTTTTTAAGCTCACTTCTCCATTCACTCCGAAGAGTGGTCTTCCCTGTTCTTCTTTAACCTCTTCTTCGACGACCACGGCTCGTTTGTAATCTTTCGATCGGCTTCAGTCCGACCTAGACATCTCTTCGATCTAAACTTCGACCATGATTACTTCTTCAAACTCCCTTTGCAGGGAGCGGGATGCCCCATCATGTGCACGGCGTTCTACTTCACGCCATGTTAGGTTCCGAGCTGTCCCGCGTGCGAACCGAACTCTAACGACTGCGAATACTCACAACCATTCCGCCACATCCAATACAACCGAACTGCGAGACGGCGCCCCATCGCTACCTTGGCGATGCTACTTCCGCCGCGAAGCACAGGCTGCATCGGCACTGAATCACCCGAACATCTGCACCATCTACGACATCGGCGAACAGGACGGCCAGCAATTCATAGCGATGGAGTTTCTCGACGGCGTTACGCTGAAGCACCGTGTTTCCGGCAAGGCGCTTCCGTTCGACGAGATGCTGGAACTGACAATTCAAATTGCCGACGCGCTCCCGGCAGCACACGCTCAGGGCATCATCCATCGAGACATCAAGCCAGCGAATCTGTTTGTGACTAAACTGGGCAATGCCAAAGTCCTCGATTTCGGTCTGGCGAAAGTTGTCCCTGCTGGCATAAACGTCGGCGTTTCCGAAATGCCGACCGCCACAGGGGCAGAATACTTAACCAGCCCCGGCTCCACGATTGGTACGGTGGCGATAAAAACCGACTGTCTGTTCGGCCAAAGCCTTCGATAAGTTGTCGTTCGATATCCTTGAGGCTTATATTATGGAGCGATCTTCAAGTGTCGGATATATAAAAACGAACCCCATGTTTGATCCGCTGCGCTCGGACCCGCGCTTCGCCGATCTTCTCCGTCGGACCAATCTGCAACCATGATCAGCAAAACCATCTCCCACTGTCGCATTCTGGACAAGTTCGGCGCAGGTTCACCGGGGATTCTCGCTATGCTCGCGATGAGCCCCCGAATATTGCGTATTCCGTCTTGGTAGCGATAAACATGGGAGTTTGCCAGCAAGCGAAAATTCCTTGCACACTCTTGGGAAAGTGTTTCCCAGAAGACGGCTCACGATCCCCGGACGAGGCTCTCCGCTTCAGCTGGTACGGCGGGAGGTGCCCTCGTGCGTTAGAGTTAGCTCCGTTCACGGATGTCATAGTTCTGCTGCCCGCTTGGCATCAAAAATGCCTGAGCCTTCCTTGCGGGCTACGTGGTCGGACGCCTCAATCCCCACGACTCCTAACGCCGACGGGGAAATCTAAAATTAAATGAGTCCGGCGGTAGCCCGCGCCACCGTAGAAGCTTGGGGAGAGGACAACTGTGGGGCGGTAACAAACGGCGGAATCTCCTTCGGTAAGTATCCATGTCCTTTCCTCGCGTGGTGAGACTCGGCGAGGCCTGTAGACGAGAATGAAGCTCTTACAATCTGCACTTGCATTGATTGTATTTTTTTGTGGTGGTCTCGACCTTTATGTCTGGGTAGCCCAAAAGGCCGATGAGCCTGACACCAGCAGACATGCCACTGAATAGGGACATGGCGATGAAGTTTGGCTATTTCTTTGGCGAAACGGGGACGTCGCGCATCGGACATGAGGAAGCGGCTGTCATAAGGTTCCTCTTCACGCGCTACTTCAACTGTCATAAATCAAAGGATGAAGGTTTCTTGATAGCTTCGCGTAGGGTCTTCATGAATCGGCCAAGAATCATCTCGTTGTTCGTGACCCTGCTGTTTGCTGCCGGTGTGGCGAGTGGCCAGAGTGTAGGGAAGAACGATCCCGAACCCACGGTATCTCGGGAGCGGGCGAACAGTTGTGCCATCGCGAGATCAACGCTGCTGAACTTTGTGGTATGGAGCCGAGATCGGCAGCGTTTTCATGAGGTGCCCATTTGGCAATTGCCAGGCAGCCAAGCCTTCTTTTTCGTTTCGGGCATGACGATCGATGCGGATGGCGCTCCCAATGCTTATGATCCCGACGATACCGGGCTCGATGACATGGCGAATGCCGGTGTGCCAACCCATTGGGATGGGATTATTACCGACCGAGACGGTAATCCCTTGATTCAGGGAGAGAGAGATCCTTTTCCCGGGTACTATATCTCTTGCACGTCGCTTTCAGACCAAAGCAAAAAGTTCACTGACCCAACGCGATATGTGGATGCGTCGAAGATCCCTTACGTAGTGCTGCCGAACGACTTAGCGGACCGCGGAGGGGCGCGGTTGGGGGATTTCGCCGTGGTCATGAACCTCCGAAACGGCAAGTCTTCCTATGCGATCTATGCGGATATCGGGACAATGGGTGAAGGCTCGATTGCGCTGGCAGATAACATAGGGATTTGGTCTGACGCGCGCCGAGGAGGGGAGTCTGACGGGATTCTGTATCTGGTGTTTCCCGGTTCGGGCAATCTGCAGCCACGGACCATCGATGAAATCCAGAGCGAGGCCGAAAAGCTACTGCACGATTGGGGTGGAATCGAGAAGTTAGCTTCCTGCGCGGAGAATCACAATCCTGCTGTCACCATGCCAACCCTTAAGTCCGCTCCGGAGAATTCAGCGACACCAACGTCGGATTGCGCGTCGAATCGATTCGTTCCGATACCGTTGGATGAAAGGAATAAGCTAGCCTCAAGTTCTCGTACGACTTCTCCCACGGACGGGGCAATTGTGGGTACAAGTTTACCGGCGGGGTACGATCGCAGCTGCAGGTAATCACCACCACTACCACCACTCCCGAACCGGGCCCAAGTAGCTCCATACTGATCGGCGAAGGGTTGTTAGGGTTGATGTTGGTGATGCGAAAGCGAATTTCTCGGGGCCTTCCACGGGCCACTTGGGCGTATGAATATTTCATCAGTAATTCCTGACGCATGGCGTAGGGTTTATGCCACGAATTGTATGCTGGGAGAGCAAACTGTACGCTATTGGACAGCAAGTCTTCTCCTAAATCTCTAAACTCGTGTCGCTGATCTATGAATTTCGTGTAGTCACGCCGACTGCAAGGCCACATCCGACCAAACCCTGTGTATCGGCAGAGGAAGAGCGAACTATTGAAGTGACAAAATGAAGAAGAGTAAGCTACTCGTCGTTGTTGACGAATCGCCTGCGACGACAAAAGCGCTACGGTATGTGGCCCAAATGGCCGCTGGCCGACCGAATTTCCGAATTTGCCTGGCCCACAGTCTGCCGCTACAGCCTCGCCAACTGATGGAGATCAGAGGAGCAGAAAAAGGACGACTCCGCGTCTACAGGTCTCGATGGATTTCCGCAGATGACAAAACGGAACAACGGGCATTAGACCGTGCCAATGAGGTCCTGATGAAAGGTGGAATAGACGTTGGAGCAATCAAGGCGCACTATTGCTATCTGGTGGACGGAACACGGGCCACAAGAGATATTCTTGCGCTGGCGCTGGCCCAGAATTGCGACACCGTGGTCATTGGCAGAAGGTCGCTCTCGTGGCTTGGAAATCTGATAAACACAGACCCGGCGGAAGAGCTTGTCCGCCGTGGCAAAGGATTCACGATCTGGGTTGTGGAATAAAGAGGATGGCGAGGGACTGAGCCGGCTCAGCCATTGGTTTTGCAAGCAGGAGAGTTTCGGGTGCGCGTTTTTTTCAGCAACCTGACGCAATCGCGGTTCAGCCCTATTTCATCCCCAGTTCCTTCAGAATTTTTGAATTGTCTTCATCCGCAGACAGAAGTTGATGGCACGCCGAACAGTCATTCGTAATGGTCTGGCCATCGGCACTGGTATGACTACCGTCATGGCAACGAAAGCAGCCGGGTGAATCGGTGTGGCCGATATTGTTAGGTGAGTGCCCTAAGTTACACGCATGTCCGGGAAGATGTTGCGAAGGTAGATCGCCGTTATCTCTTCTCCCGATTGCTCCACCACGGGCCGATCCTCTAAAGCGGTAGCTTGGAAAACATCTATGTACGGTGCTTGGGCTCTTACCACCCTAAGCTTCCCCCATTCAACCAACCGCCGGTAAAGCCTGCTCGCTTCAAACCACGCACCAGATTGGGCACTTTGCGGGTGGCGTTCCAGATGATCCCCGTTTTGTAATTCGCGATCAT
>Ga0210394_10000180_pt1 | contig 152937 bp, 145 predicted proteins | sample IncBWC12MmetaG_FD_160121 | JGI IMG/M metagenome (GOLD analysis project Ga0210394, IMG submission 160121) | Forest soil microbial communities from Barre Woods Harvard Forest LTER site, Petersham, Massachusetts, United States - Inc-BW-C-12-M | ecosystem: Environmental > Terrestrial > Soil >... | reverse complement strand
TTAAGTCGTTTATAGCGGGTGATGAGAACCCGTTTACGGCATCTACGCGCACACGTTGGCAAGATAGGCCTCTTGAAGTCATCGAAATCGACGCCTTTCTAGATAGCCGCGAATACAAGTATCGAGTGGAGATCCGCTTTGAACCGGAAACGCGGCAGGTATCAGTAAATTCGGAGAGCCTGAAAGTTTCCGGTGTGCCGTCCTTTGAGCTGGCAAACGGACGGCTCCGCTTTTACCTCGATGCTACTAATCAACAAACCGCCGAACCGCCAGACAGAACGAGGTCGGCTCTATACCTATCCCGGTTAAGTAATCCGTATGTCGAACGCTTTATGCAGTGGCTGGATTCGCTACATTGCCTTCGAATTGACGCTTATCCTGGCGAGATGGATGAGAACGCTGATAGTGGAGAGAGCCAGCCCGACTATGAATTGGGCAATTTTGCCTGCTGGTATCGATATCTGCTACAGGCCTATCCCGCTGAGAATGTCAACTTTCTAACCGCAATGAAGAATTCCATGGACGGATTTCGAGAGCTACGATTTTATTCAAGCGGGGGCGGAGCCGAGCAGCTTCGAGCTGTCTTCAGGGTCGCCGAAAACAAGTTGGTAAACTATGCTCTCTCCGAACTCTCAGACGGGCAGCGTTACCTGCTTGGCCTATACCTAGTTCTACATTTCCTGATCTCGCAGGGTCGGACAGTATTTATCGACGAACCGGACAACTTCATCTCTTTACGCGAGATACAGCCATGGCTCCAAGCGGCGGAGGAGGCGGTTGAAAACCATCGTGGACAACTCATCCTGATCTCCCATCATCCGGAGATTCTGAATCAGTGGGCTCAAAGGCATGGTTTGCGATTTTTTCGCGAAGACAACGGGCATGTTCGAACAGAAAAATTTAAGGTTGACCCGAACGGAAATTTGCAGCCCGCAGAATTAATCGCTCGGGGATGGGAGAATGCCTAGACCTTCGATGGTAGTTGTCGTTGTCGAAGACGACCGCCATAGGATGCTCATCTATCGATATCTCCGGAGACGTGGGTTGTCTTCGCATGAGATTAGGACCAAGCCCTCGCCTTCGGGCCGAGGCAGTGCTGAACAGTGGATACGCGAGATGTATGCGATGGAGGTAAAGGCGTATCGCACTCGGCAAGCCAGAGCAGCCAGTGCTCTGATCGTAATGATCGACGCCGATACTCATACCGTTCAAGGAAGATTGACGCAACTTGGTCAATCGCTGAAAGAGAGTGGATTACGGGAGATACGTAGTGCGGAGCAAATTGCGAGACTAGTTCCGAAGCGTAATGTTGAGACGTGGATTCTTTGCTTGACGGAACACGCAGTAGACGAGGAAACAGATTACAAGCGAATGAACCATGACTGGCATGAATTGATTACACATGCATCGGAGAGATTATTTCACTTGACCGGAGCAAATGCGGTTTTGCCGAAAAACTGCCTCAACTCTCTGCGCAATGGTGTAAACGAATTAAATAGGCTTGAATCCTAAAAGTAGCGCCTCATCTGCGAATGTATCCGCAGCTTCCGTTTGCCTCGTCGCGTGCCTCAATTCACCTTGGCGCTGACGCGCTGAACCTCTCCGAGCTGACCAACCTGCTCAACGCTTGTCGGGTTGGTCCCCCCGCACAGCGGCACAGCTGAGCGTAGGGTCGTGCCTGCGGATGTCGAGGAAATCTGGAAATCGCCGCCCAATTCTTTCATGCGCTCGTGGATGCCAGCCAATCCCACGCCAGAACCCGTGCCGGTGCGCTGGAAGCGCTCCATTACGGTTTGCGGAAGTCCGTGGCCGAAATCTTGAATCTCGAGCGTCGCGAGATGGGGCAGCCGCTCGAATTTCACTTCCACGCTTGAACTCGCAGAGTGGCGATGCGCGTTGGTCAAGCCCTCTTGCAGCGTGCGGAACAGGGCCAGCTCAACCACTTCAGGCATCCGATCAGGCTTCGACTTCTCGTCCGATGGGCAAGCGGGATGAGAGAAATTCGTTTTAATTTCCATCGCGGTGCGCTTGGAGAAACCTTCGATGAACCAATGCGCGGCAGCCTCGAACCCAGCCTCGTCGAGCAGCGGCGGATGCAACAGATAGGACATGGTGCGAATGCTGGTGACGGCATGTTCCACCAGCTTCCGGGTTTCCTGCAGCATGGGTGAAGGCTTCCCGCCGATGTGGATTAACGCAATATCGAGGTTGATCTGCGCCGCCGCCAGCCACTGGCCGAGGCCGTCGTGAAGTTCGCGGGCAATGCGGCGCCGCTCATCATCTTGCACCCGCATGATTTTCGCCGAGAGCCTGCGCAGCGCCAGAGTCCGCTTTTCCACCAGCGACTCGAGTTCGTCATGCGCCTGCTGCAGCTCATCCTCCGCCCGCTCGCGCTCTTCAAGGTGGTCGCGGATTTCATACTGCCGCAAGCGCGAACGTATGGCGGTGCGGACGCTGCTCACCAAGGTAGCCGGCCGCAGAGGACGCTCAATCAAACTAATGTTGCCCATCGGCGTGCGCGAGCGAACCATCATCTCGGTATAGGGAGTGGTCGCGCCGCCTCCGGTAAGCACGATGATGGGAAAATCCGACCATGCCGGCTGAGCTGCCACGCTTCGGCCAAGGCATTCGATGGCATCTTCGTCGAGCGCTTCTTCCGCCACAATGGCAGCGCCCGCGCCGCCGCCCACGCAGCGGGCAATCGCGGCGGCATCTGTCACTACGTTGACCGGAATCCCAGAACGCAGCAGCACTTCGCGCACCAAAACTCCATCCTTGCCGAAAGGAGCCAGCACCAGCACGTGGTAATCGCTATGGAGTAACGTGGTCATCGCCGACGGGTTTAGTTCTCCTTCGTTCCTCCAAGAATTGTGGGCGTGCCGGTAAGGATGCCCTGAAAATCGCGGAGCGGCCGTCCGATGTGAATGCGGTCCGGACCCAATTTAAGCTCGCGGATGGTGTGCTCGTGATTTCCGCTGCGCCGCTTGATCGTAGAAATGGCCTGCCGCACTTCTCCCTGCATCTCGAAGTAGCGCAGCAGCAGAATATTATCCGCGAGATAGCTCACGTCGACCGCGCTTTGCAGCGGCGACCCGATGGTGCCGGCCTGGGCCAGGACCATCAGCGTGAGAACACCGCGGTTGCTGAGATAAGCCAAAAGCTCGTGAAGATGCACCGCCAGAAACTGCTCTCCGGGCATCGATTGCAAATATCCGTTCAGGCTGTCGAGCACAACCATGCGGACGTTCTCATTCTCCACGTGCTGCTGAACGCTCGCGACCAGCTCTCCCGGTGACATCTCGGCCGGGTCGACGCGCTGAATGGTGATCTTGCCGGTCGCCAGGTGCGGGCGAATATCGATTCCAAGACCGGTGGCGCGCGTAAGCAGAGTGTGCGGTGCCTCTTCAAACGAGAAAATCGCGCAACTCTCGCCGCGCCAGGCAGCCGTGGCCGCCCACTGCACGGCGATGCTGGTTTTGCCGCATCCCGCCGGACCGATTAGAAGAGTGCTGGTGCCGCGATCAAGGCCTCCACCGGTAAGGTCATCGAGCTCTTGAATGCCGCTCGACACGGCCTCAGCTGGTTGTTCCGTGCGAGAGTCAGCGGCGACCAGGCGCGGAAACACCACGACGCCTCCGGTTACGATTGCGTAATCGTGAAAGCCTTCGCTATACGCCGTTCCTCGCAGCTTCACGATCTCAATTTGCCGCCGTGTCTTGCCATACTCGCGGGGCACTTTGTCCATGCTGATCACGCCATGCACCACGCTGTGCAGTTGCAAGTCGGGATCGCGCGAGCTGCGGTCGTCGAGCAGCAAGACCGTACACTTTTGCCCGGCCATAAAGTCTTTCATCGATAAAATCTGGCGGCGGTAGCGCAATGGATCTTTCGCCAGCATACGCAGTTCGCTCAACGCATCGATCACCAGCCGGTCGGGCCGCACCCGCTGGATTTCTTTGACGATGCGCTGCATGCGGTCGTTGAGTTCGACTTCAGCGGGATGGAAAACGGTGTACTGCTGTTCCGGCAGCAGGTCATCCTCATCCGGCAGCAACTCGACGATCTCAACGCCGTCCAGCGGCATTCCGTGCGACGTCGCGGCATGAACAAGATCTTCCCGCGACTCCGAAAGCGTAAGGTAAAGCGTGCGCTCACCTTTGCTGATACCCTCCCGCATGAATTGCACCGCCAGGGTTGTCTTCCCTGCCCCGGGATCGCCCTCGACCAGATAAATGCGGCCCTGGGGAAGACCGCCATGCAGAATAGCGTCTAACCCCGCGCATCCGCTGCTCGCGCGAAGGTCGAATTGCTGGTTTAGGTTTGCGTTGATTGCGCCACTTGCCGCCGACAAGTTTTCCTCCGGAGAAATTGAGTATGCACCGCGGACCTATGCCAAGCAGGCCCCGGCACCCCGCGCAATCGACTGTGACTTACATCAGACTTGATTGCAGCGAAAAGAGTTGCCAGCAATTAGAATGGCGAATCAAAGGTTGGATTTTGCCTCAGGTGATCACCGAAAGCAGTAGGGATTTCCCTGTAGAAACTGAAGTAATTTTGAGACGAGATTTTGAAGACGAGTCTCTTAATTTCTGAAGATGAGTTTCTGACTATGAAGACGACTTTCTGAATATGATTCGCGTGATTCTCCCTCAACACCTTCGAACTCTAGCGCACACCGGTCCAGAGGTTACGCTCGAGGTCGAGTCGCCAGTGACGCAGCGCTCCGTGCTCGACGCGCTTGAAGTTCGCTATCCCATGTTGCGCGGGACAATCTGCGACCACGCCACGCAGCAGCGCCGTCCGTTCCTGCGTTTCTTCGCTTGCGAGGAGGATCTATCGCACGAATCTCCTGACGCTCCACTCCCCGAGAGCGTTGCGTCGGGAGCAGAGGCGCTGCTGATCATCGGGGCGATTGCGGGAGGATAGCATTCTGGTCACTGCGGTTGTTTGTGTGCGCGATATCCCTCGATGATGTGCTTGGGCAAATGAACGTATCGTAGGATTTCGTCGAGAATCTGAGGGTTGAGGTACAACGGGGCGTTTGTAGCCTTCATCCAAGCATCTCTCTTAGTGTATCGCCTTGGCCTAGAGCCGAAAAACGCGTTCTGCCACAATAATGGCTCACGGGCGGGACTTTTCGCATTGTCGATAACAGCCTCCAAATATCCGCCTTCGATTCGGAACTTCGGAGGAATCACACCCTGATGAAGCTTGAGCTGCTTGGTCACTTCCGAGCGGGTGCAATACCGACGAAGTTCCCAGGCACACCTGTCCAAGTTCGTCAGGTGGAGACCATAGGCGACATTCGAAATTTCCAAGTAGCGAAATGGTCCAAATCTATCGAGATGTTCGATGAATTGCCGGGTTGGCAGAGTTAGATCGAAGGTAAGATTACTGCCTCTAATCGCGTCAAGAGCGGCACCTAGCTTGTGTCTAATGTGACGCCCGGGGATTCGGTTGAGCAGGAGAATGCACTTCAAGTATTTCTCGGCAGTTTGTTGACTTGCCCAGAGAGAAGGCTCCGCTAAAGCGCCGCGAAAGGCCATGCGCGCAGAAATATAGTCCTCATCTGCAATGTCGCGGAAAGATCGGATTGCGAAATCATCCACCAGCTGATCGATATCCATCGCGTCACGACCCATTTCAAGAGAAATTGAAGTCAGGGTACCATCTTCGCTAGTCGTCCCGAGAAGGACAATCAGATCCAACTTAGCCAGCAGTGGCATCCGCCGATAGCAACTGGTGGTGATGAAGTGCAGGTACCCTGCGCCGTAGTAACGACGAAGTTTGTTGGGCACAAGCGAGGTCTAGCACGTGGCCGTGAAGTTCGTATGTGACGAATGAACAAGGGGGCGAGGTCCGTGGTGCCCCAGCTTTGCAAAAGAAGCAAAGCTGGGCAGCCTCATTTGTGATGGTGCCAGCAAAGCTGGGCCAGCCCCCCGCAAGACTCTTGCCAAGATCGTGAAGCAACTTCAGCTCTATCAAGAAGCAAGGCAAAACGGAACTCGGTCAATGTGAGATGGTAGTTTTCGCTGATGGAACCGAAGGGCATGTACCATAGTTCCGATGGGGGTCGAAATTTCGCCCAAGATCGTAAAAGTTGCACTAAGACTTGTAGTTTCTTTAAGATACGAGCCCGCTAGGCAGCGGGCTGGCAGGAAGCTCTTGCCACTATGGGGGCATCTAACACTTGACTGGGCTTCAGATAGGTTCGGTTGCTATTGGGTTGGGTAGTATGCGAGAATCTTAACTTGAAGAGGTGCTCTATGGCTACGAAGATTCCGACTACGGCTACGAAGATTCCGACTGTTCTCGCGTAGTGGACTACACTTGAATTCTCCCCTTAAAATAGGCCTTAATTTCTTCCTCAGAGAATTTCTTCGCAACCGCGATGCCTTTTAACAGGGTTTCAACTTCCTCGCTTACCTTCAACCGTGCTGGGGGATCGTACCAGTATTCGTACGGTCGATTGGCTTCATAATCGAGCACGGCACAGAAGGCCTTCAAGACCAAAATGAGGTCGCTGACGTTACCGTCATTTTTTGTCCACTCGCGAAAAAGTTCCAACCCTTTCTGAACGTCACTATTTTGGAACGTCGGGTCCGAATTCAGACTCTCAAGTTTCACCGTGAATGCCTGAAAAGTCTCTGTAGGGCCCAACAGGGCCATCGAACCTTTGACCTTAAGGTTCAGAGGGGCGTCGTCAGGACCCAATAGAGACTCCTTCTGCCTGTGCCAGCACTCCACGGCCAAGGTTTCACCCAACAAGCTTTTAAAATAGAATCCGCCGACTCCGTTGATTGTCTCTATCATCCTCTTCCAGAGAAACAGCAGATAGAAGAAGGCTACTTCGTCGTTCTTTTTTTCTAAAAACGCAGCCAGGCGTTCTGCCGCGTTGGAGACCGGTAGGTAGTATTTAGAAGCATATTCGTGGCTGACGGGGAGCATCTTATTCCAAGTCTCCGCCTTCAGTGCTTGGTCTCGCTGGCGCTCTTGGCGGATTTCGTCTCTCTCTTTCTCCGCCTTTTGTCGGATCTGGTCCCTTTCCTTTTCCGCGTCTTGCCGCCCTACCTCTCGTTCTTTGTCTAGTCTTGCATTCTGTTCATCTCTCCGCTTCAGAATCACAGTCAAAACAGTTCCAAAAATAGCCAAAGCGAGTGGTATTGCGAGGCCCTTGAGAATCTCCGAGAGCAGCGGCTTGTACGGTCCGAAACGCGATTGCACTTCATTCTGCCCAAGACTCACTGCTAGGGACGACGGAGATGATAAATCTGAAGTAGCCGCCGATGAGGCCCATCCCACGATAAGTGTCAACGACTCCACTCGGTGAGTGGCTTTCGGCTTCAAATATCCCCAAGTAGTGAAGGAACGACCCGGTAGTATCGATGGGGCGAAAACGTTGTGAGAAGACAAAAGTGATGGGCTGCCGTAGCACTCCGTGCCCGCTTGCTCTGTGAGTACACACATCTGCTCTAGCTGGTAGTCGTCCGGTACAGAAACTACACGAACAGAACTCAGCGTGGCGTTAGTCTTGTTCTTAATTGTTACCGTGAAGCGTAGAGTCTCCTTCGACGTGATGGAAGGTGAGGACAGGCTACCCGTTGCCGAGACTTCGGTGGATTGTGAGTGTCCCGCGCCGTTGAGAACAGCAAGACTGCCGCTGAGCACTGTCAATACTCGTAGATATCCCAGACCCGCAGCCACCAGAATTGACCCTCCTTAAATGGTTTCGGACTTTGAAATCTCCGTCTCTGGGCCATAGCTCGAAATCCTCTCCATGGCTCGCCAGAGGAGCGCCTCAGCCGGAAGCATACAACTTTTCGGCCGTGGCGTGTTTCCTGCTGGATTTGCGGCTTCAGGGATTTTCCAGGCCGGTTAATTTTGGAAGCTGGGATCGCCAACGCACGAAGGATACTCGCTTTTAGGCCGCCAGCGGAGTGGGCGGTCAAGTCGGCTTCACAATTGACGTAAACACGTCTCCACTAAATGGGAATCCCATCTGCTCGACCCGCACTCGCCCGCCCCGCTCGTGCGCGCCCCCGGCCCCTAGGTCCAAGGCCGGTGTGTTGGGGGTGTGGCAGTTTTGCCGCTCCTTCTTTCACCCCGCCCCCACGTTTGACCCCCCTTTTCCCCCACCTGTAAGATCAAACTTCACTGCCTTTGCAGTCTGTCGTCGCAACGAAACCGCTCGGCACAAGGAACGAGCTAATTTTCCTGTGATCCCCTGTGCCCTGTGGTCAAGTTTTCCGCGTCCTGCAAACGCCAGCATCCAAATTTCAGCGAATCATGCCTCACGAACTGCCGAAATCCTACGAGCCGGGCGCGATTGAAACGCGCTGGGCCGAGTACTGGGTCAAAGAGCGGCTTTTCTCCGCGCCCACGCCGCCGCCGGGCGAAACCAGGCCGGTGTTCACCATCCTGTTGCCGCCGCCCAATGTCACCGGTCGCCTGCACATGGGCCACATGCTCAACCAGACGCAGATGGATATCATCGCGCGCTGGCATCGCATGCGCGGCTTCATCACGCTCTGGCTGCCCGGCACCGACCACGCCTCCATCGCCACGCAAATGATGGTCGAGCGGCAGCTTGCCAGCGAAGGCATCAAGCGGCGCGACCTCGGGCGCGAAAAATTTATCGAGCGCGTGTGGTGCTGGAAGAAGCATTATGGCGGCGCGATTCTCGATCAGATGAAGCGCCTCGGCGCCTCCGTCGACTGGGACCGCGAATATTTCACCATGGACGAGAATCTTTCGCGCGCGGTGCGCGAAGTATTCGTGCGGCTGTATGAAGATGGCCTGATCTATCGCGGCAAGTACATCGTGAACTGGTGCCCGCGCTGCGGCACCGCGATCTCCGATCTCGAGGTGAAGCACGAAGACGTTGCCGGAAAATTGTGGGAGATTCGCTATCCCGTGATCGGACAGCCGGGGGCGGCTGTCCCCACAGAATTCATCACGGTAGCAACCACGCGTCCCGAGACAATGCTAGGCGACACTGCCATCGCCGTGAATGCGAAAGACGAACGCTATACCCATCTCCACGGCAGGAGAGTGTTGCTGCCGTTGATGAACCGCGAGATTCCCATCATCACCGACGAGCTGGCGCAGCTCGAGTTCGGCACCGGCGCGGTGAAGGTGACTCCGGCGCACGATCCCAACGATTTTCAGGCCGGACTGCGCCACAACCTTCCGCAGATTGACGTGATGGACGAACACGCGCACATGAACGAAAATGCCGGCGCGTACGCCGGGCTCGACCGTTACAAGGCGCGCGCGCGCGTGTTGGAAGATTTGCAAGCCCAGGGATTCCTGGTTGGCGAAAAAGACTACACGCTCGGCATCGGCAAATGCGAACGCTGCGGAACCGTCGTCGAGCCGCGGCTTTCTGCACAGTGGTTCGTGAAGATAAAACCGCTGGCCGATCACGCCATCAAAGTTGTCGAAGAGGGCGAGATCACCATCGTTCCGGAAAACTTCAAACAGATGTACCTCAACTGGATGTACAACATCCACGATTGGTGCATCTCGCGGCAATTGTGGTGGGGGCATCGCATCCCCGCATGGCATTGCCAGGACTGCAATAAATTCATCGTAGCCCGCGAAGAGCCCGCGCAGTGCGCTTGCGGCGGCAAACTCGAACAAGACCCCGACGTGCTTGATACCTGGTTCTCGTCGGGCTTTCTGCAGTTCACCGCGCTGGGCTGGCCTGAGAAAACGCGCGATCAGGAAGTTTTCTATCCTTCAACGCTGCTGGTTACCGCGTACGAAATCCTTTTCTTATGGGTTTCGCGGATGATCATGACCGGCTGCTACTTTATGAAGGATCACAAGCAAGATCCTGCGATCAGGAAGGCGAGCGGCTGGGCCGACAAGAAAGATGACAGCGTCCCCTTTCGCCAGGTCTACATTCACGCGCTCGTACGCGACGCCGACCGGCAAAAAATGTCGAAGACCAAAGGCAACGTGATCGATCCGCTCGAAATCATCGAGCGCTTCGGCACAGATGCGACCCGCTTCACCCTGGCCGCCATGGCCGCCCCCGGCACAGACATTGCCTTCAGCGAGAGCCGCACCGAGGGCTACCGCGCCTTCGCCAACAAAATCTGGAACGCCGCCAGATTCATGTTCATGAATGTGGATCGCGTCGAGCCCGGCTTAAGACCGACTCTGACATCGGAATCGGCTCATGTGGGGACGGGCGCCTTCGCCCGTCCCGGCCAGGGCGAAGCCCGGCCGCAAGCCGGCATCGCAGCCTTCACCCTGCACACTCTCGAAGACCGCTGGATTCTCTCCCGCTTCAATCGCGTAACCGCGGAAGTGAACGAGGCTCTCGCAACCTACCGCTTCCACGAAGCTGCCAACCGCATCTATGATTTTTTCTGGGGCGAGTTCTGCGACTGGTATCTCGAGCTGATCAAACCGCGCCTGAACTTTGAAGAAGGCGCGGACAAATCTCAGGCCCGGGTTGCGTGTGCGAACCTCGTCAACCTGTTCGACGCGTCCTTGCGCCTGCTTCATCCCGTGATGCCATTTATCACCGAAGAGATTTGGCACACGATGTACGAAGACAAGCCTCCGCTACAATCGATTGCTCTGGCCGCATACCCTCAAGCAGACGAGAAGCAATTCGATCTGAATGCCGAGACGGAGATGGCGATCCTGCAAGACTTGATCGTGAACGTGAGGAATGTGCGTGCAGAGTTAAAAGTCGAGACCAAGGTGAAAGTTCCGGTAGAAATTTTCGCGCACGAACCAGCAATTCGCGCGATGATCGAGCACAATCGCGGCGCAATCGAGCGCCTCGCCAACGTTGAAAAAATTACATTCACGGACAGCTCGCTCGCCAGGCCGGCCGGCGCACGCAGCACCGCACGCTTCGATGTTCACGTAATCTATGAAAGAAAGATCGACGTCGCCGCCGAGCGCGAGCGCTTGACCAAAGAACTGGAGAAACTCGAAAAGGAATTTGCCAACAACCAGAAGCAACTGGGCAATGAACACTTTTTGGCGAAAGCTCCGGCGAAGGTAGTCGAGGGCCTTCGCACGCGCGCCGAAGAACTAATCAGCCTGCGAGGAAAAATAAGGAGTCAGCTGGATGAACTGAAATAACCAAAATGTAGGGACAGCCGCCCTCGGCTGTCCGTCGAGCGCAGCTCGACATGGTTTTAGCACGAGAGCATGCGGGTCTTCGACCCGGGACAGCCGAGGGCGGCTGTCCCCACGTAAGCAGAACTAACGATCGCCAATTTTTTATGGACTTTAACAGCCGCCGCATCACCGCAATCCTGGAGAACGCGCTGCTCGAAGACCGAGCCACGCGCGATGCCACCAGCTACGCCTGCATCGATCCCAATCAGCAGGCGTCAGCCACTATTCTCGCCAAACAGGATTGCATCCTCGCCGGCATCGGCTGTGTCGCCCGCATTCTCGATGTTTACGCCGCGCTCGACGGCGCCGTAACTTCCTACTACGAAGTCACTACGCACCCCGAAATCTTCGACGGCGTGCGCTTGCACAAAGGCCAGTCCATCGCCGTGATCCGGCATAACGCCCGCGTGATCCTCTCCTGCGAGCGCGTGATTCTGAATTTCCTGCAGCGCATGAGCGGCATCGCGACCCTCACTCGCAAATTCGTCGAAGCCGTTTCCGGCACCAAAGCTCGCATTCTCGACACGCGCAAGACCGCGCCCGGCCTGCGCGTCATCGACAAATATGCGGTGCGCTGCGGCGGCGGCCAGAATCACCGCCTCGATCTTTCCGACGGCGTGCTCATCAAGAATAACCACATCGCGCTCGCCGGAGGCATCGTCCCCGTCCTCGATCGCGCCGTGCGCAACCGTCGCGGCGCGCAGCCCATCGAAGTCGAAGTGCGCACTATGGAAGAACTGGAAGACGCGCTCTCCCACGGTGCCGAAGCGATTCTGCTCGATAACATGTCTCCCGAAGAAGTTCGCCGCGCCGTCGATCGCTGCGCCGCACTGTCCGCTCAAGAAAACGCCCACCGCATTCCGCTCGAGTGCTCCGGCGGAATTCGTCTGGAAAATGTTCGCGCCTACGCCGAAACCGGCGTGGATTTCATCTCCGTGGGCCTGCTCACGCACTCGCCCCAAGCCGTCGACATGAGCCTGCGCATCACCCCCGCCTAGTGTGCTGTCGGGCAATTCGTGCCAAAGAGTTCGAGGCTTTGAAAGGGCGCGCCTTCAGGCGCGCCGCAACTGGAACCATCGAAAACGCGGCTTTAGAGTCTGCCTGAAAACCAGAATCCTCGCAGGCGTGCGGAGTAACCTCCGGATTACTTCGAGGATTTCAACTACTCCGAAATTGGCGATGCCGATTCAACCAAATACATCGCCGACGTGAAAGGCACATCGCAGCTACCCGGCGCAGAGTGGGATCTCAATCCCGATACCACCCAACTGGCGGCGGGCGCGAAAGTTACTCTCCATCCCAAACTTGATTCCGGCTCGGCAACCGTAACTCTCGGAACTCCGCAGTCCGATAGCGGCATCACCGTTCAGGTCACGCAGCCCACTCTCAGCCCCAGCAAGCCAGCCAGCATCACCGTGACTGCCGGTACCACTCCGGGCTTCTATCACTACACCGTTCCCAGCGACGACAGCACCGGGGCAACCCAAACGCAGGGCGGATGGATTCTCGTCGGCAACCCTCCCGCATCGCTCACCAAAACCGGCGATAAGCAGAAGGGCGCAGTCGGAACTCAGTTGAATCTCTCGATCACCCTCAACCCCGGGCAGTCAGGCGGAAGTGCATCAGGAGGCACAATCTTCTTCACCACCAGCGCGGGCTCGTTATCCAGCCGCACGGTAGTCACGAACTCTTCGGGCACGGCAGCCGTCGTGCTGACTTTGCCGCCCACCCCGGGAGTCGTGCATGTGACGGCAGAAGGTCAGTACGCGCTGGGGCATACGGAGGTCACGTTCACCGAGACCGCTCAGTAGCGCCACACGCTTTCGCAATCGTGCGAGCTCGCGCCTACTTTCGCTTCAGATCAATCGCCGTTGGATGCTTCGGTTGATACAGTCCCAACTCCCCGCCGCTGGGCAGGCGGATCGTCGTAGTGATCCCCCACCGCTCAGTCTTCACCGCCGAACACTTCACTTTCTTCGCGCTCAGCCGTTTGATTTCGGCGTTGAGGTCGTCGCACATCAGATAAACCACGGCGCCAAGCAGCGACTGCCCGTCAGCCGTCTCGTGCCCGCCCGCCTTTTCGGCGGGATGAATCGCGGCCTCGGTGGGAGGCACTGCAAAAATCAACCAGCCGTGGCCCGCGTCGACCGACTGGAATCCCAAAACGTCGCGAAAGAATGCGCGGTCCGCGTCCGCGTTTTCGCTGTTGAGCAGGATGTGAGTACCGGTAATCATGCCGCCGAGTTTAGCAGCGTCGCGTGGCCAAGGGAAGCCTTTCGATTGTCGTTTCCCGCCGTTTGCAGCATAATCCCTTCATCAAGAACTCAGCCAAAACCCGTGCATCGCGAGCGCCCCGTTCTCCAGACTCGAAGCGAGCGTCGCCCACGAGAACCGCTGCCGCCGATCACAAGCAGCAGCCAACCGACGTTCGCCTCGGCCGCATCGTCCGTCTGCTCATGGAGCATGCCACTGTTGTCGTCAGCGGCACCAAGATCGCGCAGGAAATTTCTTCGAACCGTTCCGAAGTCTGGCGGCTCATTCAGCAGTTGCGCGGCCTCGGGGTCGATGTGGCAGGGCATCCTGCTACCGGCTACCGGCTGCGCTCGGTTCCAGACTTGCTCCTGCCGGAAATTCTTCGCCCTCTGCTTCGAGGCACCATCTTCGAAGATCACATTCATCACTTCTACAAAATTGGCTCGACCAATACAGCGGCCATGGCCGCGGCCGCCGACGGAGCCGTGGAAGGCAGCGTATTCCTCGCTGAGGAACAAACTACCGGCCGCGGCCGCGGAGCCCATACCTGGGACTCCGCGCGTTCGGCGGGCATTTATTGCTCGACCGTGCTTCGCCCTGCCTTGCCGCCCTCAGACGTATTGGTGCTGGCGCTCGCAGCAGGATTAGCCGTGCGCACCGCGATCGTCGAAGTAAATGCGCGTGTCTCAATCGACCTGAAATGGCCCAACGATGTCTTGATCGACGGCAGAAAAGTATGCGGCATCCTCACCGAGATGAATGCCGAGGCTACGCGCGTCCGCCACATTGTCGTCGGAATTGGCATAAACGTGAACCAGGCGGACTTTCCCAAAGAATTGCAAAACGATGCGACTTCACTGCGAATTGCCACAGGCAGCGAATGGTCGCGCGTGGAGTTGACCGCTGCTTTGTTAAAATCGCTCGACCGGGAATATCGCCAGTTCATCGAGCAACCCGGCGCACGCCAATCGATTCTGCGCCGCTTTGCGGAACACTCCTCGTGGGTGCGGGCAAAACAAGTTCGCATCGAGGAGAACGGCACGAAAGTCGAAGGAACGACGGAAGGCCTGGACGAACGCGGCTTCCTGCAAGTCCGCACCCCGCAAGGGTTGCAAACGGTTCTAAGCGGAACCGTGAGAGAAGTGAAAGAGGCAATTAGCCATTAGCAATTGGCAGTTAGCAATTCGCAGCTAGCGTCGGTTTTTCGCACACACGAAGGCTAATTGCTGGCTGCTGAGCACAGCTCTCCAAAACCATGCTCTTCGTCATCGATGTCGGCAATTCGAACACGGTCCTGGGAGTCTTCGCCCGGGGTGCGAAGCCGCATTCCGATGGAGACGCCGACGCCCGCACGCGCGATGCCGCCTCGCAGGAAGACGCCGCACCGCGCTACGAGCGTCTCGTCGCTAACTGGCGCGTTGCCACCCGGCAGGGGAGCACCGTCGACGAATACGGGGTATTGTTCCGCAATCTGTTTTCCATGGCCCGTCTCGAGGCTTCGGGCATTCACGGCATCGTGATCTCGTCGGTAGTGCCGCCGCTCGATCCCGTGCTGCGGCAGGTGTGCGAGCGCTATTTCAATTCGAAGCCGCTTTTCATCGAGCCCGGCGTTAAAACCGGAATGCCGGTCCACTACGACAATCCGGCGGAGGTCGGCGCCGACCGCATCGTAAATGCCGTGGCTGCCTTCGAAAAGTATGGCGGCCCGTGCGTGATCGTCGACTTCGGCACTGCGACCACCTTCGACTGCGTCTCCGCCAAAGGCGAGTACCTCGGCGGGATAATTTGTCCCGGCATCGGCATCTCCGCCGACGCGCTCTTTCAGCGCACCGCGCGCCTGCCCCGCGTCGAGATTCGCAAGCCCGCGCGCGTAATCGGCACAAACACAGTCGGCAGCCTGCAATCTGGGCTTTACTACGGCTATCTCGGCTTGGTCGATGGCATTCTCGAACTTCTCCTCGACGAACTCGGCAAAGAGACCACGGTCCTCGCGACCGGCGGCCTCGGCCCCATGATCGGCACCGGTTCGAAATACATCAAGACTGTGGACGATTTTCTCACCCTCGAAGGCCTGCGCATTATCTGGGAGCGAAATGCCGCAACTCGCACAGCCGCCGCGCCCAAAGCCGGACATACTGCGCGCAAAATAAACAACGGCAGCCCGCGCAGCTCTTCCAGTCCGCGCTCCACCCGCTGACCGCCGTGCCCGATCAACCGACTCACGATCAACCTAAGGACGATCAACCGAATAACGATCAATCGAATCACGATCAACCAAATTATGATCGCCTCAATTACTTCAACTACTTCACTGAAATCGAAGAACGATTTCTCCTCCGCCGCGGCGGAGGCCTGTTGCTCACCACGCTCGACTGGGCCCTGATCGAAACCTGGAAAGATGCAGGCATTCCTCTCGAGGCCGCGCTGCGCGGCATCGACGCCGCCTTCGACAACTACGACCAGCGTCCATCGAAATCCAGAAAGGTGAACAGCCTCGCCTACTGCGCGCAGGAAGTGCTGGCGGCAGCCGAGGATATGAAAGAAGCCGCGGTCGGCGTGGCGAACTCCAGCAGCGAATCCCCCGCCTCAAGCAAATCGCGCGCCGCGCAGGGATTTGAGCCGCGAACCATCGCCGCCTTCCTGCGCCGCAACGCCGATCTTCTATCCGCGGCGAAGCTTCCTCATGCCTCAGGAATTTCCCTGCAGCCCATCGCGCAGGATTCCGTCGCAACCCTGCGAAAATTAGCTCAAGAAATCGAAACCGCGCAAACAATTTCAAAGCTGGAGGACTTGGAACGGCACCTCACCGTACTGGAGGAAAAACTCTTTGCCGCCCTGCTGGCTGCGACACCGGATCAGGAAATCGTCGACGTGCGCGCCCAAGCCGATCGTGAACTCGCTCCCTACCGCCGCAAAATGGCCTCCGCACAGATCGACCAACTACAAAAACAGTACATCCACAAACGGCTCCTGGAAAAATACAATCTACCGCGCCTGAGCCTGTTTTACATGTGAGCCATGCCCCGCACCAACCCATGACCCATACCTTCGACGCACTCATTCTCGGAGGAGGCGCCGCCGGACTCATGTGCGCCATCGAGGCCGGCAAGCGCGGCCGCCGCGTCGCCGTGCTCGAACACGCTGATCGTCTCGGAAAAAAAATCTTGATCTCCGGCGGCGGACGCTGCAACTTCACTAACCTCCATTGCCAGCCGGAAAATTTCCTCTCCGCAAATCCGCATTTCGCCAAGTCCGCGTTGGCTCGCTACACTCCTGCCGATTTCGTTGCGCTGGTAGAAAAACATCGCATTCCCTATCACGAGAAAACCTTGGGCCAGCTTTTCTGCGATCGCTCCGCGCGTGACATCCTCGCCATGCTCGAAGCCGAATGCCGCGACGCCGTCGTGACCATTTTTCTCGGCACAAAAATTCGCCAGGTCGAGCGCACTGAAGCGGGAGAGTTTATCGTCTGCGCCACTCCCGACGAGTTTCGCGCCCCAACGCTCGTTGTCGCCACTGGAGGCCTTTCCATCCCAAAGATCGGAGCCACGGCACTGGGCTACGACATCGCCCGGCAATTTGGTATCGCCATTCGCGCACCGGGGCCTGGATTGGTTCCCTTAGTTCTGAATCCCGAAGATCGTTCTCGATACTGCGATCTCACCGGAGTCTCCACCGAGATCGTCGCCTCCTGCGCCGGTCAGCAGTTTCGCGAGAAGATGCTGATCACGCACCGCGGCTTGAGCGGTCCGGCAATCCTGCAGGCGTCGTCGTATTGGGAGAAATCCCAGCCCATCGTGATCGATCTCGCGCCCGGCCGCGAAGTGACCGCAGCATTTCGCGAAAGCTCAAGAACGACGCCAACGCCGCCGACCCTGCGGACCCTCGCAACGCTCCGTGCAGAGTTGCGAAAGTTTCTCCCTCATCGCCTCGCCGACCGCTGGCTCGATCTCCACGCCCCCACGTCCTGGACAAATCAAGCCCTCGCTGAACTCGAAGCGAAACTACATGCCTGGGCAATTTCGCCGGCGGGAACCGAAGGCTACGAGAAGGCCGAGGTGACTGCGGGCGGCGTCGACACCGCCGGACTTTCCGCGAAAACCATGGAAAGCCGCAAGACCCCCGGCCTTTATTTCATCGGCGAAGTCGTCGACGTGACCGGCCACCTCGGCGGCTTCAACTTCCAGTGGGCTTGGTCCTCCGGCGCGGCAGCCGGACGATCCCTATAAGGCGACCTCAATATCCCTCCGCCGTTCCCATTTCGGGAGGACATCCTGCCAAAAAAGGAAATTCTGCAGCAACTCCTTTGAGTCTCCCGTTATAAATAAATCAGGCGGTCCAAATCACAGCGGAGTAACTTTCTATGAAGCTACCCGACGAACCGGAGGGCTGGCATCGGCTGCGCGCCATGGCGAAATGCGCGCCGGACCCCCACACCCTCGCTCTGATCATTGAACAACTGAATCGTCTCCTGGATGAACACGAAAGGAAAACGGCAATCCGACCACACGACGCTCTGGATGAACCAATAAGAACTCCCGCAATCACGTTGGAAGTACAAGGACAGTAAGACTGAGCGCAGCTCCATCTAGGAAAGGTGGAGGCGCCCATGCGAGGGCCGCCAGAGGCTCTCATGGGACAATCGAAGCCATGTAGGGACAGCCGCCCCCGGCTGTCCAGTCGAGCGAAGCTCGACTCGCTTTTCCTCGAAAGTGCTCAGCCCCCGGTGTCCTCCTGCCCCTAAACATTGAAAGCCCACCCACGCCGGTTGACTCGCCTTCCCTCGCGCACGCACCCACCAATCTGTGTACAATTCGACTGCTTTCCCAGTTCGAGAAAGAAAATCCGCTTTCCAGTCTGCTGTGTGACCGAGGAGGTCAACATGAAGAGACTTAAGAACTCGAAACTCACCCTGTTGGTTTTGCTAGTTGTTGGAATGTCTGGAATTGCCGCGGGCCAGGAGCAACCTGCTGAACACATGCCGCCCAAGGTGCTGCTCATTACGCGGGAGTATACCAAGCCGGGAAAGTCGGGCACCGCTCATGAAAAAACCGAAAGCGCCTTCGTTCAAGCGATGACCAACGCAAAATGGCCGACTCACTATCTTGCCGTGGAGTCTCTCTCCGGCAAGAATCGCGCTCTTTTTCTCACCGGCTACGAATCGTTCGCCGATTGGGAAAAGGATCAGAAAGCCACAGAGAAAAATGCCGCTCTCTCAGCCGCCCTCGATCACGCCTGGGCCGCAGACGGCGATCTCCTCAGCGAGACCGATTCCACTGCGCTCGTATTCCGCCCGGATTACAGCCTGCGTCCCGCAGTCGACATCCCTCACATGCGCTATTTCGTAATCTCCCTCTTTCAGGTTCGTCACGGACACGACAAAGAGTGGGATGAAATCGTAAAACTGGTCACTGCCGCCTACCAGAAAATTCCCGACGCGCACTGGGCCACCTACTCCGTCGTCTACGGATTGCAGGACAATACTTATGTCATCTTCAATCCCATGAAATCCGCCGAAGAGATCGACAAAGGCGTAATGCAAGGGAAGGGTTTTGAAGAGGCCATGGGTGAATCCGGCATGAAGAAGCTCAACGAACTTTCCGCCGCGGCAATCGAGGCAAGCCAGACCAACCTCTTCGCTTTTAACCCGCGCATGAGCTACCCGTCCGACGAGTGGATCAAAGCCGATCCGGATTTCTGGAAGCCCAAAGCCGCTCACATGGCCAAGAAACCCGCCGACAAGCCGGCTGATAGTCACTAAGGTTCGAACTCAGAGAATATGACAAAGCCCTCCCGAAATCGGAGGGCCTTTTTGTGCCGCGAGGCTCATGTAGGGACAGCCGCCCAAGCCTGCTCTGAGCGGAGCCGAAGGGGCTGTCCAGTCGAGCGAAGCCCGACTCGCCTTCCTCGAAAGCTGCAAACCCGCAGTCTCCAATTTCCCCATGCCGTAGAATCAAATCTTGCTCCTAAACATTGAAAAGCTCATCTACGGCGGCGACGGACTCGCTCGCCTTCCCGCCGCGCCGTCACCTAGTCAAGACCGCGGACGCGGCAAGGCCATCTTCGTTCCCTTTGTTCTCGCCGGCGAAAAAATCGACGCGACCGTCACCGAAGAAAAACCCGGCTTCGCGCGCGCTCAGGCCACCGCCATCGTCGCGCCTTCCCCTCACCGCATCCCGCCGCCCTGTCCGCATTTCGTCCGCTGCGGCGGATGCCACTATCAGCACTCTGATTACGTCCATCAACTCGATATCAAGAAAGAAATCCTGCGCGAGAACCTGCGCCGCATCGCCAAACTCGAACTCTCGTGCGAGATTCAGGTGCATCCCTCTCCGCCGTGGAATTATCGCAACCGCTCGCGCCTGCAGGTGCACACGCATCCACACTTCGCCGCCGGATATTTCAAATTTGCCTCGCATGAACTTTTGCCCGTCGAAGAGTGCCCCATCAGTTCGCCCCTGATCAATCGCGGCATCGCCGCGCTCTGGCACTCGGGACGAGCCGGCAACGCCGTCGAAGGCGTGCGCGAAGTCGAATTTTTCGCCAACAGTAACGACACGCGCCTGCTGGTCGAATTCCTGTGCGCTCCCGAAGCTCGACGCGCCGCCGTGTGCGCTTGGGCCGAAGATCTCTGCACAGCCACGCCGGAGATCGCGGGCATCGTCGCCTTTCACGAGCCGCAAAAAGGTGTCTACGAGCCCCTCGTCGCAGTCGGGGAATCTGCGTTGATCTATCAGACACGCCATCGCTCCTACCGCCTGAGCGCCGGCGCATTCTTCCAGACCAACCGTTTTCTGGTCGATGAGCTGATCGAAATCATTACAGCGGACCGCTCCGGAGATTTGGCCCTCGATCTCTATGCCGGTGCAGGCCTGTTTTCCACAGCCTTGGCATGTAATTTCCGTCACGTGATTTCCGTAGAGTCGTCACAGACAGCCGCCAGCGATCTTGCCTACAATTTGCCAGTCAATGCCGAGGCGGTATTCGCCGAAGCCGGGCAGTACCTCAACCCAGCAAGGGCGGGATTGGCTGGTGTCGGTACAACTCGTGTGGGCGCGGGCGGTTCGTCCGCGCAGCGTCGCGGCGATGGAAAAAAACGTAAGGTCGGGAATGGCGCGGTCATCCCCCAGCTGCCCCATCCCGACCTGGTCGTCCCCGATCTGCTCATTGTGGACCCGCCTCGAAGCGGTTTAGGAGATCCCGTGGCGCGGGCGCTATCGAATCTTGGTGCGCCTCGCGTGACCTATGTCTCCTGCGATCCAGCCACGCTGGCCCGTGACCTGGTTCCGCTATTGGCTGTAGGCTATCGTGTCGAGGAAGCGCACTTGGTCGACTTGTTTCCCCAAACCTACCACCTGGAAACCGTTCTCCACCTAGTCCGCTGACAGATTTGTAGTGGCGCGCACGGCGATAAGCTTTGAGGGGTGGCGCTTTGTTTTGACGGGCAGCTTTGTTTTGAAAGGGCGCGGCTTCAGCCGCGCCGTATTCCCGCCGATCAATTGTCAGCTTTAGCCGCTAGGGTGAATCAAACAGGCCAACGAATGCCGCCTTTGCCCCCCATCATTAACCCGTCCCCGCACGCCCCACCCAAATTCCTACTCAAGCCCACCCGCCAACCCATTCTCTGGGCCGCCCTCGCCTATTCCACCGGAATCGTCGCCGGAACCTACGCGTGGCGTCCCGCGTCCTGGTGGCTCGCAGCTGGAACTGCCTTTTTCGCCGCAGGTCTCTACTTCGTCAGAGATCAGAAAAGAAAATATTTAAGCGCGGCCTTAGCTCTCGGCGCTTTTTTCCTCGCCGGCGCGCTCCACATCCAGTTGCGCGGTTCATACGCTCTTCCTGACACGAGCCTCCAACCCTTCGCCGATGGCCTGCCCGTCGACATCACCGCGCACGCCATCACAGAAGCCAAACTAAAAGAAACAACTCCCAACGAACTCCGCCAAACCCTCGACGTCGAAACCGAACACATTCTCCTTCGCGACGGCACGATAATTCCGGCGCACGCCGGAATCCGCCTCAGCATCTACACGCAAGTGCCATTAAACCCATCCCCGCCCGCCATGCGTCCCTTCCACTACGGCGAACGCATCCGCCTCCCCGTCAAACTAAAGTTGCCCCGCAACTTCCGCAATCCCGGAGCCTTCGACTATCAAGGCTACCTCGCCTCCCACAACATCGCTGCGCTGGGCTCAGCGAAAGTCGAAGACGTTCAACTACTCCCCGGTTTCGTCGGTAGCCGTCTCGAACTCTTCCGCGCACGAATTCACTCCAGCATCATTGCCCAGGTACACGCGCTCTGGCCTCCGCCCCAGGCGGCACTGATCGACGCCATGGTCATCGGTGAAGACGCTTTCATCGATCGCGACACCCGAGTCGATTTCCAGCGCTCCGGCACCTATCACATTCTCGTCGTCTCCGGCATGAACGTCACCATCCTCGCCTTCGTCGTTTTCTGGACGCTGCGCCGCCTGCGCCTCGGCGAAATCTCCGCCACTCTTCTCACAATTTTCTTCTGCGTCCTGTACGCGCTTCTCACCGAAGTCGGCGCTCCCGTCTGGCGCGCCACTCTCATGTGCGCCATCTATCTCGGCACGCGCCTGCTCTACCGCGACCGCTGCATGCTCAACGCGCTCGGCATCGCGGCCCTCGCCTTGCTTGTATTTGATCCCCGCCAGCTCTTCACCGCCAGCTTTCAAATGACATTCGTTTGCGTCCTCATCGTCGCCGCCATCGGCCTGCCGCTCGTCGAACGCACTTCGCAGCTCTATCGCCAATCCCTCGTCCACTGGGATTCCGACGACTATGGGGGCCTGCTCCTTCCGCGCGTTGCCCAGTTCCGCCTCGATCTCCGCTTGCTCGCTGGCCGCCTAGCGCGTTTTATCGGCGAGCCCCTATCTTTCAAAATGACTCGCGGCACAACAATCACTTGTTTTCGCGTCTTTGAACTATTGCTGGTATCGGCCGTCATGCAGATGGGCCTCGCCCTGCCCATGGCCTATTACTTTCATCGCGCTACGACTATCGGCTTGCCCGCGAACGTCGCCATCGTTCCCCTCACTCAACTTCTTATGCCCGCCGCCGTCTTCACTGCAGCCTTGGGATATCTTTCCCCCTTGCTCGCGAAACTTCCCGCTCTGCCCGCGCTCTTCGCAGTGAAAGCGATCACCGGCACCGTGCGCGGCCTGGGTGGCCTGCGCCTCGCCGATCTGCGCGTAGCAACTCCGTCTGTGCCCATGGTCGTCGCAGCCTCCGCAGCATTAATTCTCGCCATGCTATGTGCCCGCCGCCGCGCTCTCCTCGCGCTCGCCGGATTGCTCTCCTTACTCGCGGCCTCTCTGACTCTGGCATTCGTCCCTCCCAAACCACAAACTCGTCCCGGAGTCCTTGAGATCACTTCCATTGACGTCGGCGAAGGCGATTCCATTCTCTTAGTCACCCCGCAGCGCCGCACGCTGCTGGTCGATGCCGGTGGCCCCACCTGGGACTCCAGCACGCAACTCGACTTCGGCGAAGATGTCGTCGCATCCTACTTGTGGACGCGCCGCATCTCCCGCCTCGACGCCGTCGCCATCTCCCACGGCCACTCCGATCACATCGGAGGCATGTCCGCCGTCCTCAAAGACTTCCGTCCCAAAGAATTATGGATAGGCCTGCTGCCGCCGAGCCGCGAACTCGATCACCTAATCGCCGAGGCGCACGAACTCGGAATCAAAATCGTGCGCCATTGGGAAGGAGATGAATTCGAATTAGGCGGCGCGAAAGTAGAGGTGCTTTTTCCGCCGCGAGACTGGCCCGTCGGCCTCGCGCCCAAAAACAACGACTCGATGGTCCTGCACGTCAGCTACGGCGCAACTTCGGTCCTGCTGGAAGGCGATGCCGAAAAAGTCGTCGAGCGCCGCATCGCCGTCCTTCATCACCCTCACGCCGATCTGTTAAAAGTTGCCCACCACGGCAGCTCGACCTCTACCACGGCCGACATTCTCGAAAGTGTAAAGCCCAGTGTGGCCGTGATCTCCGTCGGCTTCCGCAACTCGTACGGCTTGCCCAAGCCCGACGTTCTCTCTCGCCTTCAGTCCTCCGGCGTCTACGTCTACCGCACCGACGTCAACGGCGCCGTAACCTTCTACCTCGACGGCCACTCGGTTACCCCATCACTGCCCGCCCTCGAATGACTGCAGCCTAGAAGGGCGCGCCCTCAGCCGCGAAGCGGCGATAGAATGCAGCCCACGGCGCAAGCCGTGGGTAGGAAATGGGAAAGGAACCAAGCCACGGAGGGGCGAAAGGGTAGTTCTCACGCACACTCTCTAGCCCGTGAGGGACTCGCTCAACTCTTCGTCTCCTCATCATCCGCAACCGCACCCCCCCTGCGACTCCGCGATCAAACTCCGCGCCCGCTCCTCATCCTCTTCGCGCACCAGAATGATCATCCCACCCAGCCCCGGAAACGCATCCTGCAGCAAGCTCGACGACTTCAAATCGTTATCGATTCCCGCCGAATCCAGCAAGCCCTTCACCACCATCGCTTCCGGCTCCTGCTCGCTGTCAAACACCTTCACCAACTTCTCATTCGGATCAGGACGCGGCTCAGCCACCTTGGCCTCTTCTGCCATAATTTCTCCATTTCCAGAAGGCCGGGACTCATAGCCCGGACCTCACGCAGTGATTCTAACTCTTCCCTACACTCTTCAAATACCACGCCCCATGTAGGAACGTCCGAATCCCATAGCAAACACAGAAGTATCCCCGCACATGTGGGACCACCACAGCCCGTGTAGGGACAGCCGCCCTCGGCTGTCCAGCGGCCCAGGTTTATCGGGCCGCCTGTTTTGAACTCACCACAGCCCCACCCTCACTCCCGGCTCTTTCCTTTCCCACCAAACTGGAGCACAATGCTGGAAAACCGCCGCAACGTCGGCCGCCGTCGAATCATCAAAAGATAACATGTGGGCGAACAGAAGTTAGGGCAGAAGGGGCCACTATGACGATTGGGGAACCAGCGAATCACGAGAAAAATCCAATCCTCGCAGGACAAACTACCGGAGAAGATCAGGACGCCCAAGACGAAGCCCGCCGAATCCGCCGCCTTCAGGTCATGATGAGCATGGTCTCTTCCGTCATCAGCCAGGATCCCAGCCTCACCGTCGAACAAGCCTCGGAACTCGCCGCCGGAGCCAAGCGCGCCGCCCTCGCCATGTTTCCCGACAAAGAGCTGGCCTACGATCTCCTCTACAAACCCCGCCTGCAACGCCTTATGCGCGAACGTTTCCGCCTGCAATAGCGTCCCAAAGAACTAAGATGCTCATGTAGGGACAGCCGCCCTCGGCTGTCCAGCGGCCCAGCGTTATCGGGCCGCAGTGGGTTGAACTCTTCTCTGAATTAACAATCTGACGACTAGACTTGGATCAGGAAACCCTTACTCATCCACCACCGGATTCCTCAGCGTCCCCACTCCCTCCACGCTGATCTCCATCACATCACCCGCCACCACCGGTCCCACGCCCTTCGGTGTTCCAGTCGCAATCAAATCCCCTGGAAAGAGCGTCATGACTTCCGCCGTATGTCGAATCACCACATCGAGGGGAAAAATAAAATCCCGCGTATTGCCCGATTGCTTCACTTCACCATTCACCCGCGTCTCCACCCCAACCCCCGCCCACGGATCAAGCCCATCCACCACCACCGGCCCCACCGGACAAAACGTGTCAAAGCTCTTCGCCCGAGTCCATTGCCCGTCTTTCACTTGCAGGTCGCGTGTGGTCACATCATTCAGGCACGTGTAACCAAGAATATATCGCCGCACATCCTCGTCGGCGGTCGGATGGTAGCAAGTCTTCCCTATCACCACGCACAGCTCCGCTTCATAATCGACTCGGTTCGAAATCTTCGGCCGCCGCACCACACCTCCCGGCGCCAGCAGCGCGGAGTTCGGCTTCAAAAACAGCAGCGGTTCGGTAGGGATGTCATGCCCCAGTTCCTCCGCATGCTCCTTATAATTCCGCCCAACGCAGACAATCTTCGACGGTCGCACCGGCGGAAGCAGCTCTGCCTCTTCGAGCGTAATCGGATCGATCCGCCGGGTTCGCAAACCCTCCACGTCGCCGTCCGATTCTTCGGGAGGTGTCAGCAGAATTCGGAGAATAGAATCGCGCCCGGCCACACTCTCGACCAGCCCGTACTGCGCCTGGCCATTCAGTTGAAATCGACAATATTTCATCGCCATCTATCTAAACACGCCCAGCCAAAATCTGGCGAAACTTTTTTCAAGAACGCGTCGATCACTTCGATCATTACAATTCTGGTGTCATCCGGAGCGCAGCCGCTTTTAGGCGGAGCGAAGAGCCTGCCCTGAGCGAAGTCGAAGGGACCTCCCGCTTGACCGGCCCCGCGCGTACGCCAAATTGCACCACTTGTCATCCTGAGCGAAGCATGATTGTCCGAAGGACAATCATGCGCAGTCGAAGGATCCCTATAACCCGCACCGCACTAAACGTCTTAGGATTTCCTTTCCACAATCACCGAAATTCAAAACCTTAGGAAATTCCAAATCCTTTCACACTATGCGGGCTAGGGAAATGCGCGTACAGTTGTCCTAGTTTTTGAAAGTCAAAATGGAGATTCCACCAACTCCAAGGAGGCTACCATGAAGAAACAAGAGAAACTCCAACTCAAGAAAGTGACGCTGCGAGACTTGGATGAGTGCCAGCTTGACACGGCCGTCGGCGGCGCCACCGGCATGATATGTCTTACAACACATCCACCAAGAACATGTGTAGTATGTCTAGCTAACCCGCGTTAAACCTCGTGGAGATTTATTCCTTCGGCACTTACCTGCCGGATGCGTGACCAACACCAAACTCCAGCCGCGAAGCGGCGGCAGAATACAGCCCAGGGCGCAAGCCCTGGGTCTAAAAAATTAGGAGACGGTCGAGCCTCAGCGGGGCGAAAGAGCAGTTCGCACGCAGACTCTTCAGGCCCACGTCAATCAGCCCCGGAGGTACTTGAGCATCAACCTCACGGCACCCGCTCGCTACTCTCTTCCGACCGCGCACTCTCATTCCCACGCTGATCCACCGCCGACACGGAATAAAAATAATTCTTCCCCGCCTCAACCTTCATATCGCGATAAGAAGGCGTTCTCACTAACTCCGAATTCACCTTCACCGCTGCCCCGCCGTCCTCATGACGATAAACGTTATATCCGTCAAGGTCCGCATCCCCCACAGGCGTCCAGATCAAGTCGATGAACCGCTCCTGTCCCGGCCCGGAGAATACTGCCTGCAATCCTGCAGGCACAGCCGGAGGGAAAACGTCATGCGCAAAAACTTTGATCTCCGCCGTGTCGTCGCCGTCGATTAAAACATCAGTCTTCCCGGCCTGCGCGACCGCGGTGAAAGTCTCAGCGTGATAGTAGTAACTCTGCTCCCACTCAAAATTCTGATCGGTCAGCGACAGATTCGTCTCGGTTCCTGCGTTCACCTCGCCCACCAGTATCCGCTGGCCGCCTTCGTCTCGCCGATAGACGCGATACCCGTATCGGATCGAGCTTGAAGACGGCTGCAGCAACACGCCCGTCCAGTTCAACTCCACTCCCTTCGCCGTAACCTGCGCTCTAAAATCTTTCGGAGAAGGCAAAATCTCCGCCAGAGACACTCGCACCTGATTCGACAATCCGGCCGCGCGTCCGTGCAGGTTAAAAACTTCAACAGCGTATGTCGCCGAACCAGCAATCGCCGAGCCAGAAGCACTCCCTCGCGGCAGTTCGACCGGCAACGTGTCCACATAGCTCGCCGTCAATTTTTTCCCGCCCGCTTGTTTGCTCGCAAAGTCCGCCGGCGGCGCGACCTCGCCCACAGTCATCCCACACTGCTTGAGCGTTGCATCAAGACTGCGGCACACTCGAGTCGCCCCCAAGTACCGCACCCTCTGCCGCTCGGTAGTTCGCGCCGGAATCGTCCAGGTCAACGTAACCTTATTGCCCTTCCGCACCGCCTTCAGGTCGGACGGCGCTCGCGGCAACTCCAACTCCGGCGGCAGCGGCGGACCAATCTGCGCACACCCCGTCAATCCCCAAATCCCGACCATCGCCAGCAACAACTGTCCCAGTCGTACTCTCATTGCAGAAGGAACAGACTACATCATTGCCTCAACCCGAGCGCCTTGAAAGGGTGCGGCTTCAGCCGCGCCGTAACCGCAACCATCGAGGATATGCGCCATGAGCGAGGCAGGCTCGTGTCGTCACCGTGGAAGAGCGGCGCTTTAGCGCCGCGTAAGCCTCAAACAATCCGACCGGCTTTAGCCGCCGCGGTCCCTCCGTTCCCTTGTACTCCCCCCGCCCCAGGTCTAGAATGACGCCCGGTGGAGGACCCCATGCTCGCCCGCAGAATCGTTCTAATTTTTATCGTCGTATCGTTCGGCTGTCTGCTCCTGGGAGCCGCTCAGGAACCAACTGCTCCTCCAAAAGAAGTCACCTTCAACCACGACGTCGCTCCCATTCTGTACGCGAACTGCACCAAGTGCCACCGCGCCAACGACATCGCTCCCATGTCGCTCGTCACCTACAAAGAAACTCGTCCCTGGGCCCGCTCCATCCGCGAAGCGGTCGTGCAACGCAAAATGCCGCCCTGGCACGCAGACCCCAAGGTCGGCGAATTTCTCAACGATCCCCGCCTCACCGACGCAGAGATCGCCACCATCGACACCTGGGTCAGAACCGGCACCAAAGAAGGTGACCCCAAAGATCTGCCTCCGGCTCCGGTCTACCCCGTCGGCTGGCACATCGAGCCCGACCTCGTTCTCACCATTCCCGAGTTCACTGTCCCCGGCGCCAGTCAGGACGATTATGAATACATCTACGTTCCCACTAACTTCACCGAGGATAAGTGGGTACAAGCCGCCGAGGTCCTTCCCGGCGACCGCCGCGTCGTGCATCACGCCACAGTCTCTGTGATCGCATCCGACAAAGTCGCGAAGGAAGAGGCGGAGCACGGCAAGCCCGATGCCGGAGTCGACAAGTACCACTACCGCACCGGCAAGGTCCTGCACATTCGCCAGGACGCCCCCGTCATCGACGACGGCTGCTCGTCGCCCGATGGTGGCGGCGTTCCCGGCATGTCATCCGGCTATATAAATATTGTGCCCGGCATCTATCTTCCCGGACATCTGGCCGAGACTCGCCCTCCAGGCTTCGCGCTAAGAATTCCCGCCGGTTCTTATTTGCAGTTTCAGGTTCATTACAGCAACCACACCGGCGATGACGTAAAAGATCGCACCAGCATCGGTCTCGTCTTCGCCAAAGAACCGGTGAAGCATGAAATCGCCCAATACGAAATCTGGAATGACCTTTTCCTGATCCCACCAAACGATGAGAACCATCGCGTAACTTCCTGTTACACCTTGCCCAAGGATGTAACCGTGCTGGCCTATACCGCTCACATGCACTTTCGCGGAAAGAGCATGACCACCGAGGCTATCTATCCTGATGGTCATCACGAAGTAATCCTGAATGTTCCCCATTATGACTTCCGCTGGCAGGAGACTTACTTCCTGAAAAATCAGTTCCTGCTTCCGAAAGGAACGAAGTTAGTAACCACTGCATACTTCGACAACTCGCTAACCAATCCCCAGAACCCCGACCCCTCAAAATCAATCCGTTGGGGTGAGCCCAGCGACGAAGAGATGATGGGTTTCTGGTTGCAATTCGCCGATCCCAAACCAGTAAGCGACAAATCTTCTGTGGCTAAGAGTAACTAGGTCCTAGCCCCGTAGGGGCGAAAAATTATAGCCCAGGACGTAAGTCCTGGGTAAGCCCACAAGAAAAGGAACCAAGTCCCGTAGGGACGACACCGACTCTGACGCACGGTCCCTTATGCATTGACGGGCATGACCTCCGCCATCGCGGAATATTTATGGAATGCCGACCACGACTACCCGGGGACGCCTCATCATGCAAATCACACGACGCACTTTCATAACGACGACCGCCGCGGCAGCCTGCGCTCCCGCATTCCTGGGCGCAACCGACAAGTCCGGCACCAAGCCGCCAATCCTCGGAAACAATGCCCACCAATACGAGGCAATCCACGACTGGGGAGAACTGCCGCGCACCATCAAGTACGGCAACACCCATGGCGTCTGCGAGGATTCGCAAGGCAACATTTATATCCACCACACGGTCCATGCCACCAGCGACAGCCTCGATACCATGGTGGTCTTCGATCAAAAAGGTAAGTTCGTCCACTCCTGGGGACGTCAATTCAAAGGTGGAGCGCACGGCCTTACCATCCGCAAAGAGGGCAGCGAAGAGTTCCTCTACCTTTGCGACTATCAACACGGCATAGTCACGAAGCGAATCTTGAAGGGCGAGGAAGTATTCACGCTCGGTTACCCGGCAGAATCCGATGCTTACAAGCCGAAAGACAAGACCTCGACCGTCGCTTATCGGCCAACGAATGTCGCTATAGCTCCCAACGGCGACATTTATATAGGTGACGGCTACGGCTCGAGCTTTATCAACCAATACAGCCAGCAAGCGGAGTTTATCCGAACCTTCGGAGGACTGGGAAAAGCCGACGACCAGGTCGACTGCCCTCACGGCCTATGGGTCGATACTCGTGGAGCAATAAAAGGCGATCCGCCGCTGTTAGTAGTAACCGACCGCGGCAATAGCCGATTGCAGCGCTTCACCCTCGACGGCAAGCACGTCGACACCATCTCGGGTACGTCGAGGATGCCCTGCTATCTTCATGAACGGAATGGCGAAGTCGTAATCGCGGATCTTCTCAGTAAAGTAATCATCCTCGACCGCAACAACAAAGTCATCGCCAACCTCGGCGATGGCGAGTATTCCAACAAAGATTGGAGCACAGTTCGAAATCAGCCTCCCGGAACCCTAACCCCCGGCCGCTTCGTCTGCCCCCACGGCGCCTGCTTCGACCACGACGGCAACATCTTCGTCGTGGAGTGGGTCGAATCCGGCCGAGTAACCAAACTCCGCCATCTAACCTAGTGGAAAAGCGCCGCTCTAGTGTGGCAGCGGGCGACTCGCCCGCTCAGGTGTCAAGCCGCCGCCTGAACCAGCTTTTCATCCCACCACAACCACCGATACTCCCTAGGACTACTAGCCAACCCGGCCCTTACGGGATTCTCCAAAATATACGAAGCCTTCTTCCTTAGGCTCTCATCTCCGCGAAGAATATGATCAAACGACTCATCCTGCCAAACCCGCCCGCTTCGTCCTAAGGCTTTATTGATGCGATGCGCCGACTCGCTTTTGATAGTCCGAGTGATCTCGGGAATCGAAATCGAACCGTTGTCATCCGTCAGCGCCATGCAGAGCAGGTGAACATGGTCCGGCATAACGACAGCAGCGTAGAGCGAGTATTTCCTGCCATTAGCCCGGACGCAAGACTCCAGCGCCAAGTCCATCGCAACTCCAGGCAACCTCCATCGATGCCAGGAAGAGTAGGTAATAAACAAAATCCGATTGTCCTTTGATAGTGAGGCAGATTCCGCCGGTACTCATACTTCCCCTGCCTAATGAAGAAGCCTAGCACCGCGCAAGCCAGTGTGGGCGCGGGCGACTCGCCCGCGCACCTAATCGTGCTTCAAACAGGGAATCGGGTCGAGACGGGGGAAGCGTAAGCGGGATCAAGACAGCTCAATCTCAATGTGGAGGAGAGGCAGACCATGTGGAGGCGGCGACTCCCCTTTCGATGCTCGGCTGAGGTGGTGATGTGACTTTGACGAATCGTCAACCCTCAGACCTGAGCAATCCTGCTCAGTATTGCGAATGTGGATAAGCCAGACTTAATTGAGGGGAGCATTCCAGCATTCAGGCCCGCCGTCGATTCGACTAGGCTAGAAGTGAACGGTGGGTGGAACTCTCCTTTGCGGGATCTAAACCGGTATGAGACATGGGATAACAACTCCCGCGGCAATTTTTTTTCTCTTGGCGCTTCCGTCGTTCGGGTGCGCACAGGTTATTACTCCGGTAGTGGGCGAAAGCTGGCTGTCGCACCTTCATAGGTCGTTCGATGACACCAGTATGGGTAAGTCGTCCGGCGCCTACGGGCCCTCGGCCCCGATGCCCAGCGCATGGCCGCTGACACAGCCGGGGTTGCAGCTTTCCATCAAATTCACCGGGCAAAGCACCACCCTGCACGGCTCTGATCTCTACCGCTTCAAGTGCCAGGGCTGCCATGGCGTGTCCGGCGCGGGCGCTCCTCCGGAAATCAACTCCGTACTCGACCCTGTGCGGGCAACCTCTCCCAGCATGTACATCGAACGCATGAAGAAGGCGTGCATGTACGTGACTTCGAAGGACGCCGCGCCGCTCGCCAAACAAGCCAACGGTATGCTCCTCGACCGCCTTTATAAGGGCGGCACCGATATGCCCTCGCCCAATCCTACCCTGACCGATGCGGAAGTCCGTTCCCTGTTCGCCTATCTGCGCCAGCTTGCAGGTATCCCCGGTGCGGAGAAGCAGCAGGTTCCGGTAGTCGAGCCCGCATTGCGAGTGGGCGAGCACATCGTGAAATCCACCTGCCATATCTGCCATGCCTCGGTCGGTCACAATCCCAGCCCACAAGAACTTTCAGAGGCACAAATTCCGCCGCTCAGTAGTCTCACCTCGCGCCTCAGCCTTAACGAATTCGTCACCAAAATCACGACCGGTACGCCCGTGCTTGAAGGCTCCCCAGCGATACCCGTCCGTGGTCGCATGCCCGTGTTCACATACCTCACGCCGGACGAAGCGGCGGATGCATATTTGTATTTGTCTCTCTACCCACCCAGCAACTAGCGGTGGCACTTTGAAAAAGGAGTTCCCTATGAAATTCACTGCAGTGTTCGTTGTTCTGTTGCTCTCATCACTCAATGCTTTCTCTGGCACGCTAAGCGGAGGCATTAAAGGCGCGGGCCAATCGGCTGTGGTCCTGGAGACGGTACCCTCGAAAGCTTTCCCAACCCCCACCCAATCCGCGGCGATGAATCAGCAAGGGATGAAATTCGCTCCCGCGCTTTTGGTCATCGAGAAGGGCACCACGGTCGTGTTCAGCAACGAAGATAACGTTCCCCACAACGTCTTCTGGCCGAATATTTCCGGCAACAAGGCACTCAGCCACAACGTCGGCACATTCAACAAGGGTAAGACTCTGAGCTTTAAGTATGAAAATGCCGGGAACGTGCCGCTGCTGTGTAACATACATTCCGAAATGCTGGGCACGATCGTGGTCAGTCCTTCTCCGTATTTCACCGAGGCCGACGCATCCGGCGAGTATTCGATCAAGGATGTCCCGGACGGCACATACAAGGCTACCGCCTGGACCAACGGCAAGGCGACGACCCTCGCCATAACCGTGAAAGGCGATACCAAGCTTGATTTTGCGGCAAAGTAAAGGGGTGGCCGCTCCTCACTGCAACGGGGTTCCAACCACTCTCGGGGGCAACCTTCGATTGTCGTTTGGGACTGGTTCAGATCCCCACTCGATGGGGCCCCATCCAAGCTCAGCTTGGGTGGGGCTTTTGAATTCCACGGAAGCTACAGAATGTACCTCGACAAATCCTGATCCTTCACGATATCCGTCAACATCTTTCGCACATAATCCGCGTCGATGTTCACGTGCTCCCCTTTTCTCTCCGGAGCGTCGAAGCTCAACTCGTCCAACACCCGCTCCATAATCGTATGCAGCCGCCGCGCTCCAATATTTTCCGTGCTCTCATTCACCCGAAACGCAAAGTGCGCGATCTCTGACAGCGCCTCCGGCGTAAACTCGAGCTTCACGCCCTCCGTCTCGAGCAACGCCGTGTACTGCTTCACCAGCGACGATTTCGGCTCCGTCAAAATCCGTACAAAATCTTCCATGGTCAACGACTGCAACTCCACCCGAATCGGAAACCGCCCCTGCAGCTCCGGAATCAGATCGCTCGGCTTCGAAACGTGAAACGCTCCCGCCGCAATAAACAAAATATGATCCGTCCGCACCATGCCATAGCGCGTGTTCACCGTCGTGCCTTCGACAATCGGAAGAATGTCGCGTTGCACTCCTTCACGCGAAACGTCCGGCCCATGCCCGCCTTCGCGCCCCGCAATCTTGTCGATCTCATCCAGAAACACGATCCCCGAATTTTCCACACGGTCAATCGCCATCCGCGTCACCTGATCCATGTCGATCAACCGCTGCTCTTCTTCCTGGATCAGATATTCGAACGCCTCGTTCACCTTCATCTTCCGCTTCTTGGTCCGCTGCCCGAAGATGTTCGGCAACATGTCCTTAATGTTGATGTCCATCTCCTCGGCGCCCTGGTTGGTCATAATTTCGAAGGTGGGGAAATTTCTCTCCCGCACATCGATCTCCACCTGCCGTTCGTCGAGTTTCCCTTCACGCAACTGCTGCCGCAATTTTTCCCGCGTCCGCGAAGAAGACTCTGCCAGCGCCGTCCCGCCATCGATCACCACTCCGCCCGCCGTCGTCGTCTCCCCCGGCCGGCTCGGTGGAGATGGTGGCAGCAGAATATCCAACAGCCGCTCCTCCGCATTCAACTCAGCCTTGTCGGCAACGTCCTCCAACTTTTCCTCGCGCACATTGTCGATCGCGATCTCAACCAAGTCCCGCACCATCGACTCAACGTCGCGGCCGACATACCCAACCTCAGTAAACTTCGAAGCCTCCACCTTCAGGAACGGAGAATTCGCCAGCTTCGCCAGCCTCCGCGCAATCTCAGTCTTTCCCACCCCCGTCGGCCCTATCATGATTATGTTTTTGGGGATGATTTCTTCGGCTAATTCTGGGGTGAGTTTTTGGCGGCGGGTGCGGTTGCGCAGGGCGATGGCGACGGCGCGTTTCGCGTCCTTCTGGCCGATGACGTGTTTGTCGAGTTCGACGACGATCTCGCGGGGAGTTAGTTCGTCGAGGGCGAGTTGTTCTTCTTCGGCGCTGCTGGGTAAGTAAATGGCCATAAAATTTTCATGTGGGGACGGCCGCCCTCGGCCGTCCAACCGGGCGCGAGCCCGGGTGGTCCTGATGCAGGTTACAGAATTTAAGCAAAAACAATCGAGCTTCGCTCGATGGACAGCCCCTTCGACTTCGCTCAGGGCAGGCTTGGGCGGCTGTCCCTACATTGACCGTTACAATTCCTCTATTGTTACTGTGTCATTGGTATAGATGCACATTTTGCCGGCGATCTTCATGGCTTCTTCGGCGATCTGGCGGGCGGACAGCTGGGTGTGACGCGAGAGCGCCTCGGCGGCGGCCTGGGCGTAAGGGCCTCCGCTGCCGATGGCGGCCACGCCGCTGTCGGGCTCGATCACGTCGCCTTGTCCGCTGAGCAGGAAGGTTTGCTCTTTGTCGCAAACCAGCAGCAACGCTTCCAGATGGCGAAGGAATTTGTCGGTACGCCAGTCTTTTGCCAGCTCGACGGCGCCGCGTCCGAGGTTGCCGTGGTATTGCTCGAGTTTCGATTCGAAGCGGCTGAAAAGGGTGAAGGCGTCGGCAGTGGAGCCGGCGAATCCGGCGAGGATCTTGTCGTTATAAAGGCGGCGAATTTTCTTCGCGGTATGTTTAATGACGGACTCGCCGAGCGTAACCTGGCCGTCTCCGGCAAGAACCACGCTGCCGTTACGGCGGATGGATAAAACTGTGGTGGAACGAATCAGACGCTTTGGGGACATGGGCGCAATTCTTGATTATAGCAGCGTAGGGGGATGGCGATGGTGTCGTGGGGGCTTGGCAGGATCATTTCACCACGGAGGCGCGGAGAAAACAAACAGGGCAAACGGGGCTAAGCCTCGCAGAGGGCCAGTCCCACTTTGGTGAGATGGGAGGTATATCAAAATCTCGCTTCTCGAATTAATTCAAGCGTAGGATAGCTCCTTCATACTTGGTACACGCGGCCTCGGGTGCGCCGCGTCCCGCATCGGGTACTCTTCCGAGACAATCGGGAGGCTCCGTGGCCATGTTGGCAGCATAAGCCGCAGACAAAGCGGCAAAGCGGTTACCACAGCGATGGATAATTTCAGGAACACTAGCTTCGGGATCATAGCGCTCGGAGTGGTCTCTTCACTCATTGCGAGCTCCATTGCGGCCTTCATTTGGCGAAAAAGGGAAGCACTCGACTACTTCAAGAACACGGTTCGCGGCCCGCTACTTTTTGGCGTGACCTGTGCACTCGTCGGAACATTCGCCTGGGAACATTGGTTAAAACACTATGGTGAGCCTGAAGCAAAGCAAAGTCACCCTACACAGGTCACCCCACCCCTCACTAAGCCCGAACCGCCAGTCGTCGTTAGGTACAGCGGGAGAGCGGATACCTCCACCAACGCAGCGCCGCGTGACAAGGCGGAACAAATCCCGGTCCCTCCGGCCGAAGCGGAGACCCCTTCCCCCGTGCATGAGGACCAGGAGCTTGAGCTGAGGAAAATAGCCTATGCCGATTTCTCGGGCCCGTTGATTAGGAGTCAGGGCATGGTCGTTACGCCCTTACCGGGCTTCTCATTTAACACTTCGTTCCCCCAGATGTTTGGAGGCACATGGCGCGTCACGACTATTGGCAGCGGTCTCGCCGCTATTTTCCGCGTGCCTGCGGACGGCCGATACTCGTTGGTGATTACAGATGGGTCTTCGTACGACGATATGCGGCGCCGGGCCGGGTACTCGCCGGTCACAATCCGAGTCAACTCACAGGTCGTAGCTTCAAGGCATAGTCCGGTGGGGCCGCAAGGGAAGATGGCGATGGATCAATGGCAAATCTTTGCCCATGCTGGGCAGAACACTCTTGAGGTGCGGGTAGACGACGGTGCAACGACTCACTATTGGATCCAAAGTATCGAAATCGTTCAGTAAGCCACTGCTCGGCTGCTTCGGGTCCAGCGCGGATCAGGGGCTGACCCAGCTTTGATTTTTTATTGCTTGTACTATCCCGACTGAGGTGCGGGCGGCCCGGCCTAAATTTCTGTTCCCACGGGTGCCCTCAAGACCAATATGCCGCGGTAACTCTGTGGCCGGGCTTTCATTGCGGTTCCTTCGGGACCGGAGGATTTCCGAGGAGGGCCCAAACCTAGTACTAAAGGCGTGCGACGAAAAAGCGGTTGACACTCCGGAAGCCGTTTGCGCTAGAATAAGTACGATATTTAAGTGCGGACGGTGGGATTCGAACCCACATGGTGTCCTCACGGTGATCCACCGGCAGCTCAAGACTGCTGTGTATGCCAATTCCACCACGTCCGCGTATTGGCCCTGAGATGTTCAAGCATCTCAGGGCTTCGGTATTCTAGGTCGTTTTGCCCGGCAGCAAACCTTCATCCCATAATTCCCTCGCAGCGAGGCGAAAGTGCAGGGTCGGCTCGAACTGCCATCCTTTTTTCCCTCCCGACGACTGAATGCTCCGCGTCCAGAGATCGCTTATCTTGAGGCCGTGCTTCTGCGCGTTCCGCGAGATGTTGGATAAGTGGGCACCGAGGGTGATGTTGTCGCCGAATCCCAGCGCCTTATTCACATCAGAGGCCGCTACCCCGTTCGGGCGCAAGCCGATCATCCTAACCACTTCCTTCTGATGATCAGAAAGCTCATTGACGAATTCCTGCAATTGTGAGCGATCTAACCCGCTATTTATTTTCGCCGGGTCCACGACGGGAATAACTCGGTGATGGTTGCCGTTCCCATGCAGGATCTTTCGAGCAACGGCGATAGCATCATCTGCCGTCTCACACTCAATCGGGATATCACCGAGCTTGACGATGTAAGCCACGATCTCGACAATACCACTAGGCGTTTATGGGTGTCAATGGCGTTAGTGGCCGTACGCCAGCAGCGGCCTGTTAGCAGCCATCAGCGCCCGGCCATGTTTGCGTAGCGCCCTGTCGGAATCGGGCTGGGGGCTAGCCCGCCTTTGATTTCCTATCGTTAGTGCTATCACGACTGAGGCTACCCCGCCTTCCGTGATTTTCGGAAGAGCCTGCCCTTCCCGATCTCTGCTCGGCGGGTGGCCCGCCCCTGTGTTCTGTGCAAGGGTGGGATTCCCGAACGCAAACACCGACGCGATTTCGTTTTTGATCTGCGGGCGTCCCTCGATGGACGCCCGGGACACCCGAAATCCACAGCCACCCGGTGACATCCAGCCTTGTTCACAACAACCCAAGTCGTTCATGATAGTCCCAAATAGCTGCACGGCTCTTTGACAACCAAAAACCAGGCGCCAACGCGCCAACTGCGCTAAGTGGAATCGATTCAAGATTTTGGCAGTAAATTCTTTGGGCTGAATATTTTAGCGAGACCTCTTCGGATCGGTCGCTTACAAGTTATTTCTTATGAAAGATTTAGCGGCCTGATCTGTAAATTTTTTCGATCTGGATTTCAGCTGCGGTACGCCGACGAAAAGCCGACCGTCCGAAAAAATTTTGACGCGCGCCGCAGCCGTGAAGCGGCGAAAGAATGCAGCCCACAGCTTGCCCTGAGCTTGCCGAAGAGGCGCGAGCCATGAGTACGAAGTGGAGTAAAGCCAAGCCGCGGACGGGGCGGAAGAGAAGCTACGACACAGGCCGCTCACAACCATCCGCGAAGGGGCGCTGAACTGGTGAGAGCGTATGATCCTCTGGCCGTTAAATCGCTGTCTGGAGATGACTATGAAGAAGCTGTGCGGTCTAGTCGTTTTTCTGTTGTTGCTGGCGCCTGCGTTGTTGGCTCAGGAGCATTACACGGAGGGTCCGGTGTGGCGGATTCAGTTGATTCGAGTGAAGCCCACGCATATGGACGAATATCTCACGAGCTTGCGCAAGACCACCAAGCCCCTGATCGACGAACAAAAGAAGCAGGGAACGATTGTGGACTATAAGATTTTCTTGAAGTCGAACAAGAACAGTCCGGAAGACTGGGACATTTGCGTGGCTACCGAATATAAAAACTACGCGGCGTTGGATGGGCTTGCGGCCAAGGGCGAGGCGGCGCGCGACAAGATCTTGGGCGGAAAGGCTCCGGCACAGGAGTTGAGCGAAAAGCGGGCTGAGATTCGCGAGATCATCAGCTCAGAACTGCTGCAGGAAATTTTTCTGAAGTAGCGGGATGGTTATGCGGGGCGGGCGCGGGCGGCGCCCGCCTCGGCTTCTTTTCTGTGAAACTGCCCAAGTGCTAGAATCCGCGGCGAGGAAACTTTTTCATGAACGCTCGCGCGCGGTCGATGTTGTTTCGGGGTCTGCTGACGATTCTAGTTGCTGCTTGTTTCGCGCCTTGCATAGCCCATGCGCAGGCTGGCGCGCCGCAGGCAAAGCTCTCCGTGCATTGGGAAGAACTGACGGCGGCTGACTTTCGCGAGGGCATTCACCGCTCGCAGGGAGTTTGTTTGCTGCCCTTCGGCATCCTCGAAAAGCATGGGCCGCATCTGCCGCTGGGCACGGATTTGCTGGATGTGCGTTATGCGGCGCTGCATGCAGCTAAGCAGGAATACGCCGTGGTTTTCCCTGAGTATTATTTCGGACAGATTGCCGAGGCTCGCCACGAACCGGGAACCGTCGCTTACAGCCGAGGTATGCAGCTTGCGCTACTGCAGGAAACTACCGACGAGATGGCGCGCAACGGCTGCAAGAAAGTGATGATCGTCAACGGGCACGGCGGCAACGAGAGCCTGCTGCCGTACTTCGCGCAAACCCAGTTGGATAAGCCGCACGATTATGTGGTGTATGTGTTCGACCGGCGATCGCCGGAGACGGGCGGTCCGCCTAAGAAGACTTCCATCGACATGCACGCCGGAGAGAGCGAAACCTCGAAGATGCTGATCTCGCGGCCCGACACGGTTCACATCGATCGCGCGAACCAGGAATCCGGCGCGGACCAGCACCGGCAGAATCTTCCGGAAGATGTTTACACCGGAATCTGGTGGTACGCGCGTTTTCCCAATCACTATTCCGGCGACGGTTCGGCTGCGACCCAGGAGTTGGGGAAATTTCAGATGGATTGGTGGATCGATACGTTGGAGAAGGCCATCCGTGCGGTGAAGGCCGATGACGTCAGCCTCAAGTTGCAGAACGAATTCTACGAGAAGAGCAAGCATCCACTGGAGACGCAGCCGTAGAGGCTCAGGTCTTGGGTCTCAGGTGTTAGGTCTCAGTCTTGAAACCTAAGACCTAGCACCTAAGACCTGAGACCGATCCTATGAACTCCCGATCAGCACACCTGTAATGAACACGAGGACGCCGCCCAAGCCCACCTGGAGCGCGGCGGAAACCCATGGAGTATCCATATAGCGGCGGCGGATCCAAGTGATCAGGCCGAGTTCGAGGATTACGACTGCTCCCGCGGCCCACAACGCCATCCGAAAATTGTTGATGAGGAACGGCAGCGTGTGTCCGATTCCGCCCAATGCCGTCATTAAGCCACAGATCACGCCACGTACCCAGGGATGGCCGCGGCCTGTGAGACTGCCGTCGTCAGAGAGGGCCTCGGTGAACCCCATGCTGATTCCGGCGCCGACCGACGCGGCCAAGCCTACGAGCAACGCAGCGTGAGGCTTCTGGGTGGCGAACGCAGCGGCGAATACGGGAGCAAGTGTGGAGATGGAACCGTCGATGGCGCCGGCCAGCCCCGGCTGAACGATCTGCAGAACGAAAAGGCGGCGTTGCGCCAACTCTTCATCGGCTTTCACACTGGCGGGTAGCTTCTCTTTGTCCAGTTCCTGAGCGCGTTCTTCGTGCTCCCGTTCTTCGTTAATCAAATCGTCGAGCAATTGCCGTATGCCAGCGTCCTGAGTACGCACGGCCGCCTTCTCGTAGAATTGGCGCGTTTCGGCTTCCATCGTGCTGGCTTCCTTGCGCACCGCGTCGATGCGCAGGGGGCGAATCAGCCAGAGTGCGGGACGCTCGACGAATCCACGAACATCCTGCCGCCGGATCAGCGGAATATGTTCGCCAAATTTTTGGCGGTAGAGTTCGATCAGCCGGCGCCGGTGTCCGGATTCTTCTTCGCGCATGCCTTCGAACATGGCGGCCGATGCTGGATAGTCCTGGCGCAGTCCCTCGGCAAAATCGGAGTAGACCCGCTCGTCTTCTTCCTCCAAAGAAATTGCCAGGGCCAGGACTTCACGTTCCGTGAGTTCTTGAAACTTCTTCATGGCGACCTAGCTTACCTGTCCGGGCGGCGCTTAGACAAATCGGAAACGTGATTAAGAAGAATCGCGCCTTCGGTGCTAGTATCCAGTTCATGACGCCGCGGAAATCATCCGCACCTGCAAAGCCCGCGTTCCCGCGCCGGAAGAAAAAAATTGTGCACGCCGCCGCACATGAGCCCGCGCATTCCGCGGAGCTAGTGATCATCACCGGCATGAGCGGCTCCGGCAAAGCGTCGGTGTTGAAAGCCTTTGAGGACCTGGGCTATTACTGCGTCGATAACCTTCCCGTCGAACTAATTCCGCGATTCGCTGAGGTTGCACTGCAGTCGAGCGAGATTCGCCGTACGGCGCTTGTAGTTGATGTGCGCGAAGGTTCAAAGCTCGACTTACTGCCGGGAATTTTGAAGGCGGTTCGGCGCATGATTCCGACCAAGGTCGCATTTCTCGAAGCCTCGGACGCGGTTTTGATGCGGCGATTCAGTGAGACGCGCCGGCCTCATCCGTTGGGCACGAACGAGCCGGTGAACGCGTCGCTGAAGGCGGAACGAAAGCACCTTGCGACCATTCGGGCCCTGGCCGATATTGTTATCGATACATCGAAGTTTAACGTCCACGAATTGCGCGCCCATGTGACGCAGCGCTTCCGCGAACAATCGTCGGAGAGAAGTATTCTGGTTTCGTGCGTGAGTTTTGGTTTTCGCCACGGTGTGCCGGAAGAGGCGGATCTGGTTTTCGACGTTCGTTTTTTACCCAACCCACACTTTGTTCCTGAATTCCGGCCGCTGACCGGCCGTGATCCTCGAGTGGCGAAATACATCCGATCGTTTCCGCAGACGAAGGAATTCATCAAGCGCATTTCTGATTTGCTGGTCTACCTTTTGCCGCATTACATTCGCGAAGGCAAAAGCTATCTCACCATCAGCTTTGGCTGCACCGGCGGCCAGCACCGCTCGGTGATGATCGCTGAGGAGGTTGGAAAGAGCCTGCACAAAGCGGGATATAAGGTGAAGGTCGCGCATCGGGATATGCCCAAGTAGAGACGCGTTCGTTTCTCGTAGGCAGCCGGGATTTGAAGCGGGGCGAATACGAGCCGGTCTTCGGACACCTTCCAGTCAACGACAAACGATCGGCAATCGCAGTAAAATAAAGCCCTTGCATCTCATGCCTACGCCGCCGCCAGTAAGCCGCTTCGGCCTCCCATTCGACAAGCTCAAGGCAAGGCTCGGAGTTGTATGCGCCAACTGATGCGGCTGGTTCGCTATGCGCTTCCTTATTGGTGGCAGATACTTTGTTCGGTGCTGCTCATGGCGTTGGTGGGAGCTCTCGACGCGTTCAAGTTTTTGCTGATCCGCCCGATATTTGACCGCGTGTTAAATCCTTCCACTGGATCGAAAGATATTCAACTGTTCGTGATTCCGGTTACGCACCACGCGGTTTACCTGCAGCAATTGGTGCCTTCGCGCTTTACCAATGCGTGGAACATGGTCGCGGTTGCGCTGATTGGGTCCACGATTCTCAAGGGGATTTTCGATTACGCAGGAACGTACCTGATCAACCATGCCGGCTTCGGCATGATCACTGACCTGCGCGATGATCTTTACAATGCGATCATGCGGCGGTCGGCGGCGTTCTTTTCCAAGTACACCACGGGCACGCTGCTCTCGGCGATTATCAATGACATCGAGCGCGTGCAGTACGCCATGTCGACGGTGTTGGCGGAGTTCCTGCAGCAGTTTTTTACTTTTTTGTCGGTGGCGGCGGTGGTTGTGATTCTCGGCGGAAAGCTCGCCTGGGTGCTGTTGCTGTTTGTTCCCGTGATCGTTTATTCGTCGCGCAAGATTGGATCCCGGGTGCGCAGCACGACGCGGCATGGGCAGGACAAACTGGCCGAGATCCAGAACATTTTGCACGAAGCCATTACCGGCAACCGCATCGTAAAAGCCTTCAACAGCGAGAAGTGGGAGATCCTGCGATTTCGCGGAGCGGCGCGGCGCTTGTTCCACGCCAATTTGCGCTCGGTTGCCGCGACGGCCATCAGTTCGCCGTTGATGGATATTTTCGGCGTGATCGGAATCGCGCTGCTGCTGAACCTGGGCCGTGAACAGGTGAAGCACGGCGAGATGACGCCTGGAATTTTTGTGGCGTTCATTACTGCGGTGTTTAGCCTTTACAATCCAGTTCGCAAGTTTGCACAGTTCAACAATAATTTTCAGCAGGCTTTGGGCGCGTCGAGTGAAATTTTCAAGTTCATGGACATCGAAGACGATGTTCGCGAGAAGCCGCATGCCCGGCGTCTGCCCGCCTTCTCAAAGAATGTCCAGTTCGATCACGTCAGCTTCACGTATGGCGGCGAGGGAGTCGAGGCCCGCGTGCTGCACGATATCAACCTTGAAGTTCGCCGCGGAGAGGTTGTGGCCATCGTCGGTTCCAGCGGATCGGGAAAGAGCACGCTGGTGCATCTGATCCCGCGCTTCTTCGATGCGAGCGAGGGGCGGCTGTTGATTGATGGCCAGGATGTGCGCGATGTGACTCTTGCCTCGTTGCGAGAACAGGTGGGAATCGTTACGCAGGAAACGGTTCTATTCAACGACACGGTTCGCAACAACATTGCGTACGGCCAGCCGAACGTTCCACTGAAAGCGGTCGAAGCTGCGGCACGTGCTGCATTGGCGCACGATTTCATCAAAGCGCTGCCTGCGGGTTACGATGAAGTAATTGGCGAGCGGGGTGTGCGGCTTTCCGGCGGGGAACGACAGCGCATCGCGATTGCTCGCGCGATTCTGAAGAACGCGCCGATTTTGATTCTGGATGAGGCTACCTCGGCGCTAGACAGCGAATCGGAGGCGCTGGTGCAATCCGCGCTGCATAATCTGATGAGCGGGCGCACCGTGTTTGTGATTGCGCACCGGCTATCGACCGTGCGGCGCGCCGACCGCATTGCGGTAATCGAAAATGGCGCGATTGCCGATATTGGCGCTCATGAGGATTTGATGGCGAAGCTGGGCACGTACCGGCGCTTGTACGAGTTGCAGTTTGCCGATTTCGAGCAGAAACTGGAGCCGGCGCGGCCTAGCTGACAGCGACGGCTAGTGATTTCGGAAATTCACAATATGGCAATTCGTTCAATGACGGGTTTCGCGCAGGTGAAAGGCGAACTCATCCGCAAGGCCGGGGGAAGCGCTGGTTCTTTGTTCGGAGGCCCGGGTGCCGCGGCTTCCGCTGCGCAGAGCAATGGTTATCTGGCTTTTTCGCTTTCGTTGAAGTCGGTGAACCATCGCTTTCTCGATCTGCATTTTCGTTTGCCTTCGGGATCCGATTCGCTGGAAATGCAGTTGCGGCGCCTGCTCAAAGAGAAGATCGCACGGGGGCATGTGGAAGTCACGCTGAGCCTGGAGCGCGGAAGCAGCGAAGCGTTGGCGCTGAATCGATCGCTGGTCAGCGCTTATATTGCGGCTTTTCGCAAGGCGGCCAGCGAGTTTCAAGTTGTGTCGGAGCCGGACCTCAATGCGATCCTGCGTATTCCCGGGGCGCTCGATGCGCCCAGCGAACCCGAAGATGCCGAGATCGAATCGGCGGTGATGGCGGCGATCGGCGAGGCGCTCGAACGTTTGAATCAGATGCGCGAACTGGAAGGGCGTGGCGTGGAGCGCGAATTGCGCCAGCGCATGGCACATTTGCTGGAAGCCGTCGCCACGGTGCAGCAGCACCGGCGCAACATGCTGCACAGCTACCTGGAGCGGCTGCAGGCGCGCATTCAGGAATTGCTCGGCTCCAGCAGCGACAAGGAACGCGTGATGCAGGAAGCCGCGCTGCTAGTCGACCGCAGCGATATTCAGGAAGAAATCGTGCGCCTGGAAAATCATGTTCAACATTTCCTGGGCTTGCTCGACGAGTCCGGGGAAGTTGGGAAGAAGCTCGACTTCCTACTGCAGGAAATGAACCGCGAAGCCAACACTTTACTTTCGAAGACGTCCGGGCTGGCCGGCGAGGCGTTGAAGATCACCGAAGCTGGACTTGTCATGAAGGCCGAGATCGAAAAATCTCGCGAGCAGGTGCAGAACCTGGAATGAGTTCTCCGGTTCACAAACCAATCGTCTACATCATTTCAGCCCCGTCCGGTTCGGGAAAATCGACGCTGGTCAATGAAATTCTGAAATCGGTCAGCGACCTCGAGTTTTCAATTTCCTACACCACGCGCGCTCCCCGCGGCAGTGAAGCGAACGGCCGACAGTATTATTTCATCTCGCGGCCGGAGTTCGAACAGATGATTCGAGAAGATGCGTTTCTCGAACATGCCGACGTATTTGGAAATTATTATGGGACGGCACGGCGTTTTCTGCGCGAAGCCGAGCAAAATGGACGGGACCTTTTGCTCGATATCGACGTGCAGGGAGCGGAACAAATCCAGGGCAAACTGCCGGATGCCACGAGCATATTCATTCTGCCTCCGGATCGGAAAACGCTGGAGGAGCGGTTGCGCAAGCGCAGCGAAGATCGTGAAGAGGTGATCCAGCGCCGGCTGGATGCGGCGACTCGAGAGATCGAGAACTATCAGCGATATAACTACATTCTCATCAACGACCAGCTTGAAGATTCCATCGATCTGTTGCGGGCCGTCGTGCGCGGCGAAAAGCTGGTTCGAACGGGCAGGGAACTCTCTGAGGAGGAAGCGAAAACCGTGGCTGCCGCCGAGCGTTGCCGACTGGAAAACATGCGTAGCCGGATCCAACGGATTCTGGATTCGTTTCGGCCTAACTGCGAAACTCGGAGCGCTAGTCCGACGTAACCTTATTTGAGGGTGTGAGTCCCCGTAAGATTGAGTTTCGTGGGAAAATAGGGAAGAGTAGTTCTTGGCTTCCCTGGCGAAGAACGAAGCGCATCCACTTTCGAAAATCAAAATCGTGTATCCCGGGTTTCAATGGGGGGAGAGACCATGAAATTGATCGACGGCTTCGACAGCAACTATCGCTATATTCTGGTAGCAGCCCGGCGCGCCCGCCAACTCCAATCGGGAGCCCCGCCGGTGGTCCAAACTAATTCCCGCAAACCGTGCCGTATTGCGCAGGATGAAATTCGCGCGGGCAAAGTGAAGTGGGAGATTCCTGAACTTCGCAGCCCCGCGGAACAGGCAGCGGAAGAACTGGATAAGGCTTTTGGGCAGGACGCCTGAGGCCGCTGCGCAGTAAATCGCGACGCGAGAAAATCAGTTCGAGAAAAAATGAAAGTTGCTCTCGGAGTGACGGGTGGCATCGCGGCTTACAAGGCAGCCGAGATCGTGCGGTTGCTGCAAGACCGCGGCATACGCGTGCAAGTCATCATGACGCGTGCGGCGCAGGAGTTTGTTCGTCCACTCACCTTTGCGGCGCTCTCCGGCGAAAAAGTAATTACCGGCATGTTTTCGCCAGGCGAAGAGCAGGCGGCGAATATCGATTCGGCGATCGAGCACATTGCCGTGGCACAATCGATTGACGCTTTGTTGGTCGCTCCCGCAACTGCCGATGTTCTGGCTCACTTTGCGCAAGGAATCGCCAGCGACTTTCTCACGACGCTTTATCTGGCCACGACTGCTCCCGTCGTGGTCGCGCCCGCGATGAACGTCAATATGTGGAATCATCCGGCGACGCAGGCGAATCTGGAAATTCTTCGGCGGCGCGGCGTGAAGATCGTCGAGCCGGGCTCGGGATATCTCGCGTGCGGCATGACTGGCTCGGGAAGGCTTGCGGAGAATGAAACGATTGTCGCGACGCTTCTGGAATCGCTGGGCGCGGCTCAGGATCTCGCGGGCGAAACCATTCTGATCACTGCTGGGCCTACGCGAGAGAAGATTGATCCGGCGCGCTATATCTCGAACCGCTCGAGCGGACGGATGGGATATGCGGTTGCGGAGGCAGCCCTGCGGCGTGGGGCGCGCGTGTTGCTGGTGAGCGGCCCGACTGCTCTCACGCCACCGGGGGCGGCGGAAGTTACTCGCGTGGAATCAGCCGAGCAGATGCGCGATGTGGTGCTCGATCTTTTACCGCAGGCCTCCATCGTAGTTAAGACCGCTGCGGTTTCCGATTACCGCGCAAAATCGGCTTCTGTACAGAAGATCAAGCGCAAGGGGCCGATCGCGCTCGAATTGGAACCGACCGCCGATATTCTGAAAGAGATTTCCGCGCGCAAGCAGGCGCAGATTGTTGTTGGCTTCGCCGCCGAAACCGAAAACGTCCTCGAAAACGCACGGCAAAAACTTGCGGCGAAACATCTCGATGCCATCGTAGTGAACGACGTCTCCCGCGAGGGCATCGGTTTCGACTCCGATCGCAACGAAGTGACGATCATTACGCAGGATGAAGTTGTCGAGGTTCCCGAGACCACCAAATGGGAAGTGGCTCAGCGCGTTCTCGATCAGGTGGTGCGGACTCGCGATCGCCGCAAGGCTTCGGTGAAGGTCTGAGTCAAGTCTCTCCACAGAATTGAATATCGAGGGCGAGGCCGTTCCTCGCTGCAAATGGATTGGCCACAGGCGTACAATTCGTTCAAACTTTCTTAAGGAGCGCTGGATGACTCAAAAGATTATCGAAGTGATTGGAACATCCAAGGAGAGCTTTGCCAAGGCGGCGGAGGCCGCGGTGGCCGAAGCGGCAAAAACTGTGCGCGGAATCAAGTGGGCGCATGTCGATTCGCTCGATATGCAACTGGAGGGTGCGAAGGTTCTGCTGTATCGCGCGACCACCAAGATTTATTTTGACGTGGAGAAGTAAGGAGTGGCGCGCACTCTCGACCCGGAATTGCGGCGCGCCCTCGCCGAACGTGTCCGCTACTATCACGAGCTTGGCATCTACGATTTCTACCGGCGCGAGCCTGGGCCTTCACAGCTCATGGAAGCTGAGCCGGCGATCGAATCCACGCCAGCGTTCGCGGCTTCAACGTATTTACCCCAGTCAGAATTGCGAGAGGAAATGTCCGCCAGAAAATCCGCTGTCGTCACGAACGCCATCGAGGACAACATTTTTGAAATCCTGACTCCCAAGCCGGAGTACGGAGTGTCCGACCCCGTCGCCGCGCTCAAATTGATTCGCGAAGATCTCGGCGACTGTACCCGCTGCAAACTCCATAAAGGCAGAACCAAAATCGTCTTCGGCGTGGGTAATCCGCGGGCTGAGTTAATGTTCGTGGGCGAAGGCCCAGGCGCCGACGAAGATGCGCAGGGCGAGCCATTCGTCGGCCGCGCTGGCCAGTTGCTCAACAATATGATCAAGGCGATGGGCCTGTGGCGCGAGGATGTTTATATTGCGAACATCGTCAAATGCCGTCCACCGGGAAATCGACAACCGGAACGCGACGAGGCGGAAACCTGTTCTCCGTTTCTCATGCGTCAGATTTCAGTGATCAAGCCAAAGGTTCTTGTCGCATTAGGCGCGACTGCTGCCAAGAATCTGCTGGCGATGAATGCGCCCATGACCGAACTGCGCGGCCGCTGGTACGATTTCAAACCCGTGGGCAGCGATCGCTCTTGGCCGGGCGCGCGATTGGCTGTCACTTATCATCCGGCATTCCTGCTGCGCGATCCGCGTCAGAAGGGCGAGGCGTGGAAGGATTTGCAGATGGTGATGAAATATTTGGGGATTGAGCCGCCGAAAAAAGCCGCCGAGTAAGCCAATTACGCCAAGCGTCGAGAATGTAGCCGCGGCAAGCGGAAACCAAGATCCCTCGCTGCGCTCGGGATGACAATATCTATAAGGCTAGGATTCGGTCGTCGGGCCGGACCTGCTTAGCCACTGAGTTATTCTTCCAATCGATGCCGGATTTCTGCGACGTAGCCTTGCCCGTGCCGCTCGACATGGTCTTTACCTACCATGTCCCCGCCGAAGTCGCTCCGGTGGTGGGCGGGCGGGTGCTCGTTCCTTTTCGTCTGCGGCGCATGACCGGCATCGTCGTCGAACTGCATGATCGCAAACCATCGGTCAAAACCAAATCGATTCTCAGGGTGCTCGATGTCTCGCCGGTGCTCGACCCACAACTCCTGCGCCTGGGGCGCTGGATCGCCGATTATTATCTCGCACCGCTCGGCGAAGTGTTTCGCACCATGCTGCCCCTCAATGCCGAGTTCAAACGCAGCATCGCTTACAACATCACAAAAGAAGGTCAACTCGCGCTGCATCTGGCTGGAACGTCGGGATCGTCCGCTCGTTCGCGGCGCACTCCGGACGAGCAGGCTGAGGAATTCCGCGTGTTGGACTATCTCGTTGCGCAAGATCCCGGAGCGCAAGATCCCACGGCGGAAGAGACCTCGCCGGTCCGCGAAGAGACTCTGCGCTCCGCGACTCACGCCTCCAAGTTGATCTTGAGCGGCATGGTGCGGAAGAAATGGATCGCCCGCGAAGATGTTTCCAACATTCAGGATGCCGCGCGAAAAATAAAGAGCGCGCTTCTGAAGTCCGCCGAGGGCAAGCTGAATCACAATCAGAAACAGCTTGTCGAAACACTGGCCGCATCCGGAGGGCGGGTTCCCGTGGAGACGTTGCAATCGCTCGAAATCCCTCGAAGCACGCTTAGTACACTGGTTAAGCGCGGACTGATTGAAGTGATCGAAGAGGCTGCGGACTTCACGGTTTCACGAAGCAATCCACGGCCCTTACGAGTTGCCTTCGATCTGAACCCCGCGCAGCAAGCCGCTTTGAAGCGCCTGCGAGAAGCTGTCGATGCACGGAAATTCGCGGGCATGCTTCTGCACGGCGTAACTGGTTCGGGCAAGACCGCGGTTTACCTTGCAGGCATGCGGTCTGTGCTTGAGGCTGGCCGTTCGGCGATTCTGCTTGTGCCTGAAATTGGCCTTACGCCCGCCGTTGCCGCGGATCTGCACCAGACATTCGGAGACGAAGTTGCCATTCTACATTCGGCGTTATCGGATAAAGAGCGGGCGCAGCAATGGCACCGCATCAAGAGCGGCGAGGCGCGAATGGTCGTGGGAACGCGGTCTGCAGTGTTCGCGCCGGTCGCCGACCTCGCGTTGATCATTGTCGACGAAGAGCACGATTCGTCTTACAAGCAGGAAGAAACGCCACGCTACCACGCGCGCGATATCGCTGTAGTGCGGGCCAAAATGGCGGATGCGGTTGTGGTTCTGGGCTCGGCCACGCCATCGCTCGAGTCTTATTACAACGCCAAGAAAAACAAATATGCGCTCGTCGAGTTGCCGGACCGGGTGGAGCAGAGGCTGCTGCCGGAGGTTGAAATCATCGACATGCGCCAGGAATTTCAGGAGACCGGGCAGGAGCAAGTTATTTCGCGAAAGCTCGCGGCGGAGATCAAAGAGCGCTTCGATCGCAGGGAGCAAGTCATGGTGCTGCTCAACCGGCGCGGATATTCTCCCGTGGTGCTGTGCCGCACTTGCGGCAAAACTCTCGAATGCCAGAACTGCGCCATCGCGCTGACGCATCACAAGCGCGAGCACAAAATGGTTTGCCACTATTGTGGATACGTTGCGTCGGTGCCCAAAGCGTGCGTGCATTGCGGCAGCGAGTATGTGTATTTTCTGGGCACGGGTTCGGAGAAACTGGAGGAGTTGTTGCACGGGATGTTTCCGCAGGCGCGCATCGCGCGTCTTGATCGCGACACTGTTCGCGGGCAGGAAGACTTCGAGCGCACGCTGAACGCGCTCAGCGAAGGAGAACTCGATTGTCTGGTCGGCACGCAGATGATCGCCAAGGGGCACGACATTCACGGTGTCACTCTGGTTGGAGTGGTAGGCGCCGACAGCGCTCTGGGACTACCGGACTTCCGCGCGGCCGAGAGAACCTTCCAGTTGCTGACGCAAGTTGCCGGCCGGGCGGGGCGCGGGCAGTCTCCGGGCAAAGTAATTCTGCAGACTTATTTTCAGGATCACTATGCCGTGCAGTACGCCGCACGCCATGACTTTACCGGATTTTACGAAAAAGAATTGCGCTTTCGCAGTTGGATGCACTATCCGCCTTTCTCGGCGCTCGCCAATGTTCTTATTCGAAGCGACAAGCTTGACCAAGCGCTGCAATGGTCGGGCACACTGGGGAACTGGTTTGAGCAAAACCGCCACGATGGCGTGCGCGTGCTTGGTCCGGCCGCCGCGCCCATCTTAAGGCTCAAACGCGACTATCGTTATCACTTCGTGCTGAAATCGCCCAGCCGAGAAAAACTCAACGCTACGTTGCGCGCCATGCTGGCCTATGCGACGGCGCACAAGATTCCGCGCACGCAGGTGATTGTTGATGTGGACGCTTTGTGGCTGATGTGAAATAAGGAGGGCGGCTACGCCCCGCCCCCGCTGATGCTGCTTAATCCAATTTCAGTGATAGCCCATTGCGCTAGTCTTTTTCTTTGATGAACGCCATGCCGTGGGGGCTGACCATTCCCGTAACCACGTTGGTGATCACACCTGTGTCGAGATCGGTTTTTCCAACCGAAGTCAGCGCCGCCGAATATGCCGTGCCTGGCGAGAAAATATCTTTGGAGATTGAATAGATGGTTTCGCCATCGCGATCTGAAACTAAAATTACCCCGTGCGAGGAAGTCGCGTATACGGTGTCATCAATCTGGACCGCGGCTCCATTCAAAGTAAGAGGGAGGTGATATACGGTCTGATCGAAGGCGCCGGGGTGATGGAGAATGATGAGCTCGCCGTCCGCCTGGCTATCGAGCACGAGATCTCCTAGGGGATCGAATGCCATCGAATCCGGATCCTGCAGATTCAGCGCGATCGGAGTATCAGTGGGGATGTCGATGGCGCTTGCCGTTCCAATCAATACTGGGCTGACGCTCACTGTGGTTCCCGTGATCTGAGCGCGGACGATAGCGGGAAAATTATTGGGGTTGTTGGCGGGATTGGACGCGCTGATGAAGACATCGTCGCCGCGAAAGGCCATGTCGTCATAGCCGCCGCCGTGGGGCGGAGGGCCGAAAGTGTAAACCTGCTGGGTTCTGTTTACCGGATCGATGATAACTAGATTCGGGTTCGCATCCTCGTTCTGCAAAGCCCATAACTGTTCAGTCTGAGGATTGACCCTCAATCCATCGTTGTGGCCAACGATGCTGTAGGTGGTAATTACGTTGCCGTTGCGATCGTATTCGACAATGGTGCTGCTCTTGCCGTCCGAACCGTCGGGTGCGGCGTTATTTCCGAAGCCGATGTAGATGTGATTGTGGAGAACTGCGATGGAATCAGGTTGAAAGTAAACTCCCAGAACGCTGCTAGCGAACGTGGAAACCGTGTACGGCGTCAAAGCCGTGACTTGAGCGCCTGCAGATAGGGCTAGGCACACGAGTGTGCAGAGGACGATCGTTGGAATGATGTGACGTGTGTTCATATGCGTTCTCCTCGGAAGGTATGCCCGGAGATGGAAAGGGTGGGCTCACGTTGGACGCGGCGAGAGAGGTGCAAGATTGTTAATAGTGTGTGAAAAATCGGGCTCGTCGTGCCGCAGACCAATGGCGGTCCGATTCCAGCGCAGAACTCGGAGCGATAGAGAATTACTCCTTGCCAAGTCTGCCGCGAATCACGACCACTGACGCTGCGGGCAGATCGTACATAGTGTCCTTCGCTCCGGTTATTTTTGTGCGAACGATGGGGCCGTCGGGATCCGCACAGCCTTTGCTGGTCGGCACGATCGTTGCTCCTCCGCTATTTTCGGCGTGCGCCATGAAGCGCGTCTGCGGCGGATGCCATTGATATTGCGCGCTGCCGAAAGTTGAAACTTCCACGGGGCCGGTAAAGCTGGTTTGTTGTCCCGCTGGTGAGGAGAATTCGATTCGCACGCGGTGCGCGTTTTGCTGATCTCGATTCACGGCCATGACGGCCCACTGGCCGTCTGGACGTTTCACAGCATACGCCGTCACCAAGTCATGTTCGGCGCCATCGTCTATGTCGCTCTTCGCGGCGAATACCTGATGCTCGCCGCCGTCTGGTTGCGCCCATTCCAGGTTGATGAGCTGCGCCGCAAAAAATTGCGCGAGCGGCTGCTGGATCTGGTAATTGGCGTCGATGGTGAACATGCCGAATGTGCCGGGAGAGCTGTTGCAGCCCGGTTCCATCTGCAGTGGCAGAAAATGGAAAAAGTAAACGCCTTTCCCTCCCGAGTTTAAAAACGATCCAATGTAGTCGGCGAGCCAGAGGCCGGCAAAAATATCCTGATAGGTTTCGCTCGCGCCCGACGAAAGATTTCCCTCAGTGATAAACATCGGCATATCCCGTGGAACTCCGTCGTCGTGCCACACGTGCATAATGTGACTGACCAACTCCGGTTCGTCATACAACATGCCCCACGGCGTCCGGCACGGGTCGAAGGGATAATGCTCGAACGAGAAAAATGACAGATCGTTCATGCGTCCGTGCTGTTTCAGATAACCGAGGAACCGTCCCGTCCACGAAACCTTTCCGTTGGCATCGGGCCAGACTTCGATGTCCTTGTTCACTCCCTGAAACGACGGCCCGCCCAGCCTCAGGGATGGGTCCACGCGATGGATCGCGGTCGCCCACTGCAGGTAGAGCGCGGCATAATCCTCCGGTAGCATGTACTGGCCGTCGGCCTCCTCGCCCATTTCGATGTAAGAGATGGGATAGCCACGCTTCTTCAAGTAAGCAATCTCGGCCGCGGCGTTTTCGGGAGTGTCATAGAGCATCGCAACCGGCATCATGGCCGGCAGACCGCGCGTCACGCCACTGGTGAAGAAAAGATCGAAGCCCATCTGCGCCTGCTTAATCGATCCCAGATTCGACGGCTCGTGCCAGGGGTCGACCGACGAAGAATAAGTTGTCGTCTGCTCCTGATCGGCGGTGTGCCGCAAAATATCGTGGAAGGCTCCGTCAGGAGTAGTGGTACCGAGGTAGAGTTCGCGGATCGCATAGCCGATGCAATCGCGCGCGTCTTTATTATGAGAATCGACTGCCCTTTGAGAGTCGACGGCCTTGAGAGAGTCAACGCAAGTGTTCGACGACTCCGTCATCCAGATTCTAACGAAGCGCACCGCCGTGGGAGCGCCGCTTAAGCGGATGGTCTCGGTGTGGCCTTTTCCATCCAGAACCGTGCCTTGCGAAAAAGTCTGCCATACTCCGCGGGTCACGGCCTTGATGGGATCTTCGCCCGTCCAGTACTGCACAACGTAGCGCCGAGCATAAGGCTCTTCCCATGCGATGCGGATGCTGTCGATCTGCTGCACCTGCGCCAGATCGATTACCACCCACTGAGGATGAAGCGCATCGCTTTCGCCTGTGAAATGTTGCGTGAGATATGGATTGCTCTTCCAGAAAGTGTTCACGTCGCCATCGGTCAGGCGCGAGAAGCCAACGTTATCGGTGCCGTCGTTGCGCGTGGTGCCGCGGCGCGGCAAGGCATAGCCATAGGAATAGCGAATCATCTCCGTCGGCTCGGCGGAGCCGGTGAAATATCCCTTGCCGTTGGCATCGCTCCTGTCGCTCTTATCGCTCCAAGTTCCTTGCGGATTCCAATGCCAGGCCTCGATGGCGAGCTCCGTGTTTTGCCGGTAGGTGACTGGTTGCCAACCTGAAGCCAAAGTTTTGTCGAGCGTCGGCTGCAGCAAATCTTTGTCGATTGCTTCCACTGCAATGCGATCCACGCCCGCTCCTAGAGTTTCTTTCGGCACGAAATGATTGGTGGGATGCGAGGCGTCGACTGAAATCGTCTGAGCGGCTAAAGAAAGAGATGCGAGCAACAGGCAGGTCAACCATGGCGCTGGAACAACGGGAATGTTCTTCATGCGTCGCTCTCCCAAGGTTAAATTAAAACGGGTTCAATTAAAACGATTGAATAGAGGAGTATACGAGAGAGTTGGCTTTTCGGGCGAGTTGCGAGTCGTCAGATCGAAATTGTCGCCTTCTATTTTCTTATCGCGGCAATGATTTCCTGCACGGAGAAATGCAGAAAAGGCGCGGGCGCCAGGGTAAGGACCAGCATAATGACCGCGAAGCCAGCCAGCAGTGCACGGGAGCCAGCGACCATCGGCCACTCGGCGACCTGGGGATGGCGCAAGCTGCTCAGCCTCAACAGAATCGCCCATACAAACCATACGTAGCAGAGATAGTAAGCCATGAACAGCAGTGCGATGGTAGTGGCCCACGAGATCCAGCGGTGGGCGCGGGGAGCGATCGAAAACACAATGTGCCCGCCATCCAGCTGGCCGCCGGGCAGGAGATTCAGCGCGGTGGCAAACATTCCCACCCACGCCGCAATCGCCGTGGGATGCAGCAGCACTCGATCGAGCGGCAAGCCGGCGACGCCCCGACCCGCCCCAACCAATACCAGCAGACGATGTACCACGTGGAAGATCAGGGGGAAGCCGAGTTCGAGGTCGGCGGGGGGAGTCGCGGCGTGGAGCGGTTGCGAGAGCCCGAGCGAAACCGCGAGCACTCCAACGGCGACGACAAATCCCGCAATCGGTCCGGCGATGCCAATGTCAAACAGCGCGGTGCGCGAGCGGATTGGAGAGCGAATTCTGATGAAAGCCCCGAGCGTGCCAATCAAGGTTGGCGCGGGAATAAAGAACGGCAGGGTCGCCCAGACTCCGTAGCGTTTGCAGTAAAGGTAGTGACCCATCTCGTGGGCGAGCAGGATCAACATCAGCGTGCCGGCAAACGGGATGCCCAGCAACAGACGCGAGGGATCGGACAGCGCCCATTTCACAGGGAAGAACGAGGCCGCGCTGTCGTCGAGCAGGAAGATGGGTTGTCCGTGGTCAAAATGGTATTGCATGCGCGCGCCGACGACTAATGTTGTGAAGCAGGTCAGCACAAGTAGGAGCGCATGCAGCCAGTAACGCGGACGCGGCTGGCGCGCTGCGTAGACCGGGATCGGCCGGTAAAGATCGGCGGTAGAGGAGACAACGGGCAGGCTGGATTCCGACATACGGTTCTTGGGCCACGCGATTTTCGGCGAGGCCTTCTTTAGATGCTACTACGACTGTGGGGTACGCGGGCGAGGGGCGGTCCGGGAGTTTTGTTTAACTTCACTAAGTGGTGCCGTAACAATTCTGCGAAGCGGTAACTGAGGGAGTTTGGCTTACGCGCGGGTCCAGTCAAGACTGAGATCCTTCGCTCCGCCTGAAGAACGGCTGCTCTCAGGATGACAACGTCGCGGCGGTTGCGATCAATCGATCGACTGCAGCTCTTTGCCGGGCTTGAAGCGGACGGCCTTCCCCGGAGGAATCGAGACTTCGGCGCCGGTGCGCGGATTGCGGCCGATTCCGGTTTTGCGCGGGCGCACATTAAAGACGCCAAATCCTCGCAGCTCAATGCGATGGCCGTGAGCGAGCGCCTTCTTCATGCTCTCAAAAACAGTTTCTACCGCCAGCTCGGCCTTGGTCTTGGTAATGCCAGTTCTGGCCACCACTTCGTTAATAATGTCGAGCTTAATCACGAACGGCTCCCGGGTACGCGTCTGAATGATCCCTCAAGTGATTGATGCTATGGGAGATAAGAGAGATTGTCAACGGGAGCATCTCTCCCATAAACTGACCAGCCTCGAAAAACGATTGAGTGATTGAGCGATCGGGTCATTGCGCGAATTTTCGGAACAACTTTGTCTTTGAAGATTTTCAATCGCCTAATCGCCCAATCGCTTAATTTCCCCCAAGGGAACTCCATGCTGAAGAGTGACCACTGGATTCGCTTACCAGCTCTATTCGATCCGGCGGGAGTGGTTTGTTCCGCGATACATCGCATTCCTCAAGAAGGGTTCAATCAACCGCCGGCGGAATTGGTGAATCAATTTCTCGGGATCGACCTTACCGGGCAGGCTCTATTCAATGATGATCTGGAGTTGTTGAATCGCCGTCTGGACTAAATTGGAGGCGGATCCCAAGGTAAAAGTGAATCGTGAGGAAGCTTACTTCGAAATCTTATCCGGATTACCGCCCGTTCTCTTCCTCTTTGAACATGTACTTAATGGCAGGCTTATAGATCATCAGATTCGGTCCGCCATTTTCGCGAACCACCTTGATGCACGTCTTGTCGTACCATTCGATGATGCCGTGCACTTCCTCGCCGTCGCGCAGCACAATCACCATCGGTGTTCTGGACTGCATCTGTTTCTGGTAGTAAAAATTCTCCGCGTTGGTTTGCTCAAGAGGAGCAACCTTTCTTCCGCCGCCGCCCCCCATCGATCTTTCTCCCCGATCCCCGCCGCGTTCGCCTCGATCACCCCGGTCGGCGCGTTCAAAACCACGGTCCTGGCCGCGTTCCGGCCGATCATGCCGGGGCGCCCGATCGCGATGGTCGCCTGTAGATGTGTGGTTTGCGTTGGCGTGGCTGGCGTTGTGGTTGCCGTCAGTGCGAGTGAGGGCAGGACGAATCAGCTTGCGGTTGGCAAAATTATCCTGATCGTCCGACGTGCGGGCCGGAGGCGAGTCCATCATGTCCTTCATAGTGGCGGTACTCCTGCACACGCTTTCGCGCAAAGCTATATCGCGGGGCCTGTGACAATGTGTTTACGAAGGCGTGAAATTTTACCTACCCTACCACAGGAATGGCTCCATGACAATGATCTGATTGGACATCCTGCGTGCCAGTGTGCCAAGTTTTGCACTTATCACCCTGTTTTCGCAGGATCGCATCAGTTTGTGCTCGACATGTCCGCACCTTTTCGCTCCCGCCCGCTCCAGGTCACAACCGCCACTAAGGTTGCAATGATCAGGACGGTCCAGGCCAGCACCGGCGCAAATATGCCACCGTAGCGCTGCTCGGCAAGCTTGGCTTGGATCACCACATTGCGCGAAGAAAGCAGATTTCCGATCTGATAGGCGAAACCAGGAAACGTTCCCCGCACCGCCGACGGCGAAAGTTCGTTCAAGTGCGCTGGAATGACTCCCCAAGCGCCCTGCACCATGAATTGCATCACAAAACCGCCCAGCGCCAGCATGGGCACGGTATGCGAGTATGCCCATAACCGGGTAACCGGAATGGCGAGCAGTGCCGCGATCACAATTGCTTTTCTCCGGCCAATTTTTTCCGACCAAGTGCCGAAGAAAATCCCGCCCAGGAGAGCGCCAATGTTGGCGATGATTGCAATCAGTCCCACCGTTTGCGGCGTGAAGTGATGGTCTTTTTGCAGGAACGTTGGATAGAGATCCTGCGTCCCGTGGCTGAAGGAATTGAAGGCAAACATCAGCAGCACCAGGAAAAGGAATGTGCCCACATAGCTCATGATGTCTTTGCCCATGTGGCCTTCTGTTTTCCTCACGACCTTGCCTTGCACCCAGGCGGGCGATTCGTCGACCTTGGTGCGAATGTAGATCACCAGGAACGCGGGCAGCGCGCCTACAATAAACATTCCGCGCCAGCCGATGGATGGGAACAGAGTGCGATAGATCAGCGCCGCGAATAAGTAGCCTGCCGCATAACCTTCCTGTAAAAGGCCGGAGAAAAATCCGCGGCCTTCCGCGGGCAACGTTTCAAATGCCAACGCTGCGCCTACGCCCCACTCTCCGCCCATCGCGATCCCGAACAAAGCCCGCATGATGAGCAGGACCTTCAACGAAGGAGCGAATGCCGAAGCCAGCTCGAATACCGAGTACGCAATGATGTCCACCATCAGGGTGAGCCGCCGTCCGAAGCGGTCGGCCATGATTCCGAACAGAAACGCGCCCACCGGCCGCATCGCCAGAGTGAGGAAAATTGCCTCTGCTACCGCGGAAACTTTTGCCTGAAATTGCGTGGCAATGGCGCTGACGCAGAAGGTAAGAATGAAGAAATCAAATGCGTCCAGCGACCAGCCCAGGAAGCAGGCGATAAACGTATTGCGCTGCACCGGGGTTAGCCTGCGAAAATGCCCGATAAATTCCATGGGGACTCCTCCACGAATTCGGTAGGCGCTGAAAGTCCTGCGAATGCTAGCATATGAGTTTCCATCGGCAAGCAAATTCAACCGTCGACGATCCCTACGCAATGCCTGAACTCGACTCGCCGCAGCGCCAGATGCCCGATTCGCTTATGCTCACCGGCTTCTGGTATCGGGCGCTGTCCGCCGACCGGGTCCATCGCAATCGGCTGCAGAAAGCTATGCTGCTGGAGATTCCGCTGGTGATCGGACGCGATCGCCTGGGACATCCCTTTGCTCTTCGCGATGCCTGCCCGCATCGTGGCATGCCGCTCAACTGCGGCAAGTTCGATGGAGAAAATATCGAGTGCTCTTATCACGGCTGGACCTTCGACGCTCACAACGGCCAGTGCCAGCACATTCCGTCGCTGACCGCGGATCAGAATTTGAAGGTCGAGCGCATCTATGCCGGCAGCTATCCGTGCGAAGAGCAGGATGGTTTTGTGTGGGTCTACATACCGGATCCTGGCCCGCCGGGCGCGGGATTTACTGAGCCGCAAGAGGCCCCTGAGGCTGCGCCCCAGGTCGAGAAGTTCGGGGTGTCGGGAGGGGTGCCGCAAGAAGACAAATATAAAATCGCTTACCTCACTGCGGATATGCCGGTCAGCATCGACCACGGAATCATCGGGCTGATGGATCCGGCGCACGGGCCGTTTGTGCATCAGGCGTGGTGGTGGCGCAGCCGCCACAGCATTCACGAGAAGAAGAAAAACTTTGAGCCGATTCCGAACGGCTTTCGCATGAGCGCGCATACGCCCAGTTCAAACTCCGCGCCTTACAAGCTTTTGCGGCTCTATGCCGACGCTGATTCGATCACAACCACCATTGACTTCGTGCTTCCCAACCTGCGCCGCGAGACGATTCGCGCGGGGAAGTATTGGTTCTCTTCCTTGACTACGGTGACGCCGATCACCCGCAATCAATGCCGCATCGATGTGGTCGCCGCCTGGAATATCTTCCGCTGGTTTCCGTTCGGTGCCGAATTGTTGAAGTTCGTCTTCGCCAAATTTGTCGAACAAGACCGCCGCACCATGGAATTGCAAGCCGAAGGCCTGCAGCACAATCCGCATCTTATGCTGATCGACGACGCCGACCGTCCTGCGAAATGGTATTTCCAGTTGAAGGCCGCATATTTAGAAGCGAAACGTACCGGGGGTGAGATGAAGCATCCGATGACGGGCCCGGTCACGCTGAAGTGGAGAAGTTGAGGCTGGAATTGTTTCAGTCGCAGCATCCTGCGAGCGCCACGCAACATCGAAACACCGCAAGCAGAGCGCGAGCTTCCGCAATCCGATACAGGAGAATGATCCCTCGATGCCTGAACGTGAACTCGAAATTCCGATGCAGCAAGGCAGCAGCGATAGCGTTTTCTATTGCCCCGAGGGCGAGAGCAAATGGCCGGGTGTTCTTTATCTCACCGATATCGGAGGTATTCGCGCCGCCAACCGCGAGTCCGCAGCGCGATTGTCGAACGAGGGCTATGCCGTTCTCATGCCGAACATTTTCTACCGCACTGGCCGCGCGCCGCTCCCTGCCCTGCGCACACTGAACGAGGAAGGAAGGAAAAAACGCATGGCGGAGTTGAGCACTCCGCTGACTCCGGAGCTCATTGAGCGTGATGCATCTACGTACATCGACTATCTGCTGTCGCAAAATTGCACACGCCCGGGCATGGTTGGCGTGGCGGGCTACTGCTTCAGCGGAAAGATGGCGATGTTCGCGGCCGCCGCGCGGCCCGATAAGGTCGCAGCCGCTGCATCCTTTCACGGCGGCGGCCTGTGTACGGATGCGCCCACCAGTCCGCACCTGGTGCTGCCGCGAATCAAGGCGCGCCTGTATTTTGGCCACGCCACCAACGACCGCAGCATGCCGGAGCAAGCCATTGCCAAGCTAGACGAAGCTCTCGAGCGCTGGGGCGGAAAATACGAAAGCGAAACCTACAAGGACGCCTACCACAGCTGGACTTCGTCCGACAGTCCGGTTTACAACCAGCCACAGGCCGAGCGCGCCTTTCGAAAACTTTTGGAGCTGCTCGGTCGGACATTGCGCTAGGCACTGCGCTGTGAGCCCGCTACGGCTTACATTCCGGCCGCAGGCATAATTCGCATCCAGCCAATGCAGATAAGTCTCCATCGCATGCCAGCACACCAGGCTATTCTTCGCGAAGTCGGACGACTTGAACGGATATGCGGTATCGACGTGATCGTATTCCAGCACTACCGGAATATGAGGCGGGAGTTTCGGCACCGCGTCCAGCGTATTTACGATGCGCCAGGAGTTGATGGGCAACAGATCGAAGGCCCGGGCGAACTCCAGCGTGCCTACGCGCGGCGAGGCAAACGTGCATGACGTAGTGATGTCGAATTTCTTCTTCGACGCGTTCTCCATGACAAACAGTGTGGCCAGCGCCGAGCCCAGGCTGTGGCCGGTTACCACCATGGGTCGCGGCGGGCGCGGCTCATCCACGAGACGTCTCCTACCGCGGGCCAACTCGCGGCTGGTAGCTACTTGATCGAGCTGTTCGGCGAAAGAACCCTCGAATGTTTCGGGCGCGGCTGCAACGCCCGTGGCCGCTGCCGCCACAGCGCGATCCTCGGCTAGTCTGCGCTTCACCACTTTCAACGAGCTGTAGATTCTGTCGAATCCGCCGGCGACACGCCCCGTATGCGGCACTTGCCGGAACGGGGTGGGCAGCGCGGCCGCATCATCGATCCACTCAATCGCGCCTTCCGTGCCGCGAATCGCGATGATGCGCGTGTCCGGGCTATCGATCTTCCGGCAAACGACGCCGTAGAATTCCGGCTCCTTCAGGTTGAGAATAAAATCCGACATGTGGATCCATGCACCAAGTTCCCACCCTTCGGGAATGTCTCCCGGTTGGGGTTCCGGTCTGAGTTGGGATGGATCACGCCGGAACATGGTGTAGGCGGCCTGTACGAACTTGCCGTAGAACAGCGCAAGTTGCTTATCGAGTGGTTGGCCCATGAAACTCCTCCTCGAACGAGTATTTGGAGACAGCGACCCAAGCTTGCCCTGAGCAAAGCCGAAGGGGCTGTCCGTCGAGCGAAGCTCGACATATTTTTTCCCGGGGATCGACAACTGCAGAGATCACAGCTTACCGCAACCGGCTAATCTGTACCAGCTAGTCTTGTACCAGCCAGTCCATCGCTTCCTCTCGCGTCTTGAAAGTAGGCAAGTCGCGCTGCGAAAAGTTCTTGAAGTGCTCGTAGAAAATGTGTGGCATGTTTTCCGTCCCCACCCATGCCGCCCGCTTCACGTAAGGACGGTCGAGTACCAGAACTTCTTTGATGCGGGTGGCCACATTCTTGTCGACTTCCGCGCCGGTGAAGTCTGCCAATGTGAGTAGCGAGCCGGGCGCGTGCCGCGCGATATCGGCGCGAACCATGTCGAGCAGCAATAGCATCTCCTTCTCCGCGCAGTGCGTGAAGTCGATGACATAAATGGCGTGGCCCTTATGCTTGATGAAGTGCAGGCGCTCTTCGATGGACTTGTCGGGTGCGCTCATGCCAGCAGCGACTCCACTACCGCGTAAGCCCCGTCCAGCGCGGAATCCAGCGCCGCAGCGTCTTTCCCGCCGGCCTCGGCAAGATCGGGCCGTCCTCCGCCTTTGCCGCCAACTTTTTGCGCCACCGGGCCGATGACTTTTCCCGCTTGCACCTTGTTGATGAGATCCTTGGTGACGCCAACGATCAACGACACGTTGCCGTTCGACGCCGACCCGAGCACCACGACGCCCGAGCCGATCTTGTCGCGTAGCTGATCGACCAGAGTACGCATCTGCGCCCGCTCCAGATTGTCCACGCGATGCGCCAAAACTTTCACGCCCTTCACATCTTTGATCTGATCGCCGATGTTCGCCGTTGAAGACGATGCCGATTTCATCCGCACCGAATCCAGTTCGCGCGTAAGCCGCTTAATCTCCGAATCTTTCTTTTCGAGCTCTGCTTTCAAAGCCTCAGCAGGCGAAATCACATCGGCGTGTGCGGAAATCTCCTCAGCAGAGGGTGCCCCATTCTTGCGCAGTTTTTGCGCAAGAGTGGGAACCGCAAACGTCGACACCACGCCTTCTAACTCGTGATCGCGACGAAAATGCGCCAGCGAACCCAACCCGGTGATCGCCTCCACCCTCCGCACGCCCGACGACACACTGCCTTCCTTCAGAATCTTGATCAACCCGATTTCGCCGGTCGCGCCGGTGTGCGTGCCGCCGCAAAGTTCGGTCGAGAAGTCACCGATGCGCACCACGCGCACCTTGTCGCCGTACTTTTCGCCGAACAGCGCCATGGCATGATACGTATTGATCGCCTCGTCAATCGGCACGTCGGTGATGGTTTCGACGATCTGGTTGCGCAGCACTTCCTTGTTGATGATGTCTTCAATATCTTGCAACTCTTCGTCTTCGACCGCGGTGAAGTGCGAAAAATCAAAGCGCAAATGATCCGGCGCTACCAGCGATCCCGCCTGCTTCACATGCTTGCCTAAGACTTCTCGCAGACCGGCATGGAGGAGATGAGTCGCCGTGTGATTGCGCATGGTCGATTCGCGAATGTCAGCGTTGACAACTGCCGTTACAAGATCGCTGATCTCAATATGCTGGCGCGCGCGAACTTTATGGAAGCGAACGCCCTGGACAGGCATGTAGCATCCCAAGACATCAGCTAGGACGGTATTTCCCTCAGAATCGAACAGCCAGCCTAGATCGCCTACCTGACCACCGGAATCAGCGTAAAAAGGTGTGTGGTCGAGAATGACCTCTCCTTCTTCACTCGGGTGCAACTCGCGAGTGACAGGAGAGCTAGGCTTGAAAATTCCTAGCACTAGACAGTTTGATGAGCGCGTCTGCCGGTAGCCCTCGAACCTCGAAGCGGGAAGCTTCTGATATTCCGAGTTCGCCGTCTGTTTTGTACCACCCTTCCAGGAGGCACGAGCACGCTCGCGTTGTTGGGAGAGCAATCGATTGAAGCCTTCTAGATCGAAATCAAAGCCGATGTCTCGCAGCAGATCCTGAATAAAGTCGAGCGGAAGCCCGAAAGTATCGTAAAGGTAAAACGCCTCATCCCCGGGAATGTTCGGAATGAGTTCGTACTTGCGCATTAGGATGGCAGAGCGGCGTGCGGTTTCTAGCACATCTTTGCCCGAGTCAAGCATCTGTAAGAGCTGGGAATCGCCTTCCTGCTCGGCGAAAGATCGCAAGAATTTGTTTGTCCGTAGTGAGTGGGCCAAGCCGCCGGTCAGTTCGTCAAGTCCTGCCTTAAGGCTTCTGCCAAACGCGATTTCTTCAGCAAGGATGGCCTTGGCCACACGTCCTGCGGTCTCTTCTAGTTCGAGATAAGCATCGACCATCAGACCCTGGACGGCCGAGACCATCTCGTTCAAAAAAGGCTTGGTCTGCCCTAACATTCGTCCATGCATGATCGCCCGCCGAATAATCTTGCGCAGCACATAACCGCGGCCCTCATTCGACGGCAGCACTCCATCCGAAATCAGAAACGTTGCTGCGCGCGAGTGGTCAGCGATCACTCGGAGGGAGGCTGCGGACTTGTGGTTGGGAGAGCCTGCCGAGCTTTGCTCGGCTGCACGGCCGAGGGCGGCCGTGCCCACATGGTCCCTGCTCACATGGCCTGTGCCCTCCTCCGCTCGTGTGGGGACAGCCGCCCTCGGCTGTCCGGCGGAGCGAAGCTCCGCAGTCTTGCCACCAACTCCTAACGTCAATTCTGCCGCACGCTCGATCAGCGGAATGAATAAATCCGTGTCGTAATTCGAAATCACGCCCTGCAGCACCGCCATCACGCGCTCCAGGCCCATGCCCGTGTCGATAGAAGGCTTGGGCAGTGGATTCAGCTTCCCGCTCGTGTCGCGGTCGAACTGCATGAACACCAGATTCCAAATCTCGACATAGCGCCCGCAATCGCATGGGAATTTGCAGTCCGTGTGTCCTTGATCGGAGGCCGCCGGGCCCATGTCGTAGTGAATCTCGCTGCAGGGGCCGCAGGGGCCGGTATCGCCCATCTGCCAGAAGTTATCTTTCAGGCCGCCGTCGAAAATCCGTTCCTTCGCCACTCCTTGCGCGACCCACAGATCGTAGGCTTCAACGTCGCGCGAGACCGGCATGGGCTCGCCCGAGCCTTCGAAAATTGTCACGTATAACTTTCCTTTGTCGATCCCAAACCACTGCGAAGACGTGATCAGCTCCCACGCGTAGGCGATGGCATCTTTCTTGAAGTAATCGCCGAAGGAAAAATTTCCCAGCATCTCAAAGAAAGTGTGATGCCGGTTGGTGAAGCCGACGTTTTCCAGATCGTTGTGCTTGCCGCCGGCACGCACGCACTTCTGCGAAGTGGTGGCGCGGGAGTAGTCGCGCTTTTCGAGGCCCAGAAACACGTCTTTGAACTGGTTCATGCCCGCGTTGGTGAACAGCAGCGTGGGATCGTTCGCCGGCACGAGCGACGACGAATGCACCTCCTTGTGCCCCTTCTGCACAAAGAAGTCTAGGAACTTGCGGCGGATCTCAGAACCAGTCGGCATATGAGGAGACGTTCAATTTTAGCATCGGAAAATTACACGCAGAGGGCACAGAGGCGCACAGGGTAAACCTCTGCGAACCTCTGTGCCCTCTGTTTCGTCTCTTGCTTTCAGAAAAGCTACTTCACCGCGTCTTCGGTCTTCTCGCCGGCTTTCTTTACCCCGTGGCCAGTGGCTTCGGCGCCCTTCTTGATGCCGCTGCCGGTTTTCTTGGCGGCGGTTTCGGTGCCCTTCGCGGTATCTTTCGCGACTACCTTGGTTTCGTGACCGGTCTTGTCCGCGGCCTTCTCCGTGCCTTTGGCGGTATCTTTGGCAACCACTTTGGTTTCGTGGCCAGTCTTGTCGGCGGCTTTTTCGGTGCCCTTTGCGGTGTCTTTCGCGACGACCTTAGTATCGTGACCCGTAGTCTTCGCGGCCTTCTCGGTGGCGGCGCCTGTCTTGTCCGCGGCTTTCTTCGTATCCGTTGCCACGTCCTGAGACAGCGCGACCGGAACAGCACTCAGCAATACAGCGGCTAGAACTGCGTTCAAACTGAATTTCATAACGACCTCCTTTGAGCGGTAAATGGGATCGGTCTTGGAGTATGCCGCATTGAATAGGCTCTTGCCAAGTCGAACTTCAGGTCTTAGGCAATAGGTCTCAGGCAAAACCTAACACCCAAGACCGAAAACCCAAGACCCGCGTTAACTTGCTTCGCTTTCCAGTTCGCTCAAAATCTCCTCATCGACATCCCAGTTCTTGAGAATAGTGAAGATGGTTTTGCTGCCGAAGCCAGCGCGAATCAGTTGCCGGAAGATACGCGCCGTCGCTTTCTGATCGCCTTTCTGCGGTTTCACCATGCGCTTTTTCCGCAGATATTCCCGCGCCTGCTTTTCTTCGCTCACGCCCTCGAAAGCCGCGTCGACGGCTTTGTCGATGACGTCTCCATGCACGCCTTTTATTTTCAGATCGGTGACGATGCGCCTGCGGCCAAGCTTCTGATTGTCGCGGCGCAGAGAAGAAAAATGGGCGGCGTACTGCGAGTCGTTCAGATAGCCGCGATCTTTCAATCGACGAATGATCAATTCAATCAGAGTCTGGCCGTACTCGGAATCCGCTTCTTCCACGCGTGCCCGCAGAAGCCGCTTCAGTTCGGCGACTGTGCGCATGCGCCGAGCCAGCGCTCCCACAGCATATTCGTAGAGTTCATCTTCGGAGTAATGTTTCTTTTTCGGACGGGGAAACGGCATGCGGCAACGATAAACCAGTTGCGCGCAAAATAGAATGACCACAACGTTATTGTGAAATGCGAATGGTGGTTTTAGGTTGCGTGGGTAGCGGGAAAACTACGTTGGCGAGGCGGATTGGCGAACACGGGCGACTCCAAGGGTGGTGAGGCTGTCGAGCTTCGCTCGACGGACAGCCGAGGGCGGCTGTCCCCACATTTTCTCTCGCTGCGGCTTGCGGCTTGAGCTGCTCCCGACCGGAAGTCTCTCTACCGTCCGCCGAAGCCGGCAGACTGCATCGACTGCCGCGAGATGTCCGCGGTTGAGGCGATGCCTTGCATGCGCAGCTTGAAGTCGTCGGCGTTGGAGGCGTTCTCCAGCGCGGTCTCGTAGTTCACCAGGCCGGCCTGGAATAGATCCCACAGCGATTGATCGAACGTCTGCATACCGTATTGCGATGTGCCGGCCGCGATGGCGTCGCGAATCGAGCGCGTCTTTTCCGGCACCAGGACGCATTCCCGGATGAACGCGGTGTTGATCATCACTTCGACCGCGGGCACGCGGCCTTCGGCATCGCAGCGACGGACCAGTCTCTGACTGACGATGGCGCGCAGCACGGCCGCCAACTGCAGACGAATCTGTTTTTGCTCGGGCGGCGGGAAAATGGAAATGATTCGGTTTACGGTTTCGACGGCGTCGAGAGTATGCAGCGTCGAGAAGACCATGTGGCCGGTTTCGGCAGCGTGCAGTGCCGTCGAGATGGTTTCCAGGTCACGCATTTCGCCGACCAGAATCACGTCGGGATCCTGACGCAGAGAAGCTCGCAGGGCCGAACTGAACGAAGGCGTATCCACGCCGATCTCGCGCTGGTTTACGTAGCCTTTTTTATCACGATGCAGAAATTCGATGGGGTCTTCAATGGTGATGATGTGCTCGGCGCGGCTTGAATTGACGCGGTCGACCATCGCCGCGAGCGTGGTTGACTTACCGGAACCAGTCACGCCCGTCACCAGAACCAGCCCGCGCGGCATTTCGCAAATCTGCTCCACCACCTTGGGCAGGAACAACTCATCGAGCGCCCGAATCTTGGTGGGGATGACGCGGAGCACCAATCCCACATTGCCGCGCTGCTGAAAAATGTTCACACGGAAGCGGCCCAGCCCGGCCACGCCGTAGGCCATATCGATTTCCGTGGTCTCTTTGAACTTCTGCTTCTGCCGCGCCGACATCATGCTGAACGCCATGGTCAGCATGTCTTCAGCGCTGACGCGCGGCTGGTCGGTGAGCGGCGCGAGTTCGCCGTCAACACGCAGGTGAGGATAGTTGCCCACCTTCAAATGCAAGTCCGAAGCTTTGCGTTCCGTGGCAATGCGCAGCAGGTCGTCAATATTCATCGAAGAGTTTCCCGGGAGGCGAGCTTCGCCCCACAAGTTCTCCTCATGATGGACCGAATCGTAACTTTGCCCAAGATGACCTAGGTAATGGCCGTGCCTTGGCGATTGGGCAGCACCTTAGGTTCGAGGCGGCAGATTACGCTGCTCTACGACCGGCTGCTTCGGATTCAGCCATCCGCGTTGTCGAACTGAATCGCGTACTGGCCATTGCCATGTGCGTCGAGGCTGGCCATTTGAAGTTTGTGCAGTAGCTGTCCGGCTCGCTGGTGGTCGATTTCGCCGTGCAAGAGGCGCTCTATAACCTGCGCTAAGGCCTTCTGTACGGATTTTGGATCGTCCAGCACTACGCGTTCGAACCAGCGTTGGCGGGCACGCTCGGCAATTTTTTTGGCGTTGCGCTTGTGCTCGCGGTGATGAAAATCGCAGAGGCCGCAGTCTGCGGCGGGCTGGGCGCTGGCAGCGGGTGCCGTCTTCCTGCTGGTGTTGGCATTTGGGTGCGTCGGTAATGGCCATCGGGCTTTTTGTATGCTTCCGGGGTTGAGGTGCTACCCCCCTCCCCCTGCTTTTTGCAAATTATTCAGGATCAGCGGCTTCGCGCGTTTTCGGCCGCAATACCTTGCGGATAAATGACTTAAATCCTCGTCGCATGGAGCCTGATCTCTTTTGCGCAAACTTCATGATGTTCGAGGTTGCGGAGATGCGCAAGTGAAGATGTCACATGATGGGCGTGGAAAACTTACGGTAAAATCCGGGGACAGACGGGACGTTTCCCGCGCCGATCTGTGTCGCAGATTAGGGCGGATTCCGGAGGCCCGTGCTTCATATGAGAAGGCTCTCGCCCTAGCGCAGCAGGAACCGGAGCGCTGTTTTCTCGCGAGGCGGATTTAGGAATTGAAGTAAAAATGGTCGGCTCTACTGTCGATTTTTTTGCGCGCACCCCACGCATGTCCGTGACGCACGGTTAACCTGAAAAAAACGGGGTACGTCCCGTCTGTCCCCACATTCAGTCCCGTCCCCACATTCAGTCCCCCCACATTCAGTCCCCACATTCACCCCACATTCACCACAGTACGTCGAGATTTAGGATGGGGCTACTCCTCCAGATTTGGCGCTTAGGCTGGGCCACTCGCCTGTTGTAAAATCATCTTCGCTTTTCCGGATACCCAGGGGCCCCCCGTCGCAAATCTTGCAGATCAAATGCACGCGCTTTCGCGCATGTAAGTAGCATTACATATTGTTCTGAGAAACTGAGCTTAAGCATCTGAGATAAAGCGCGTTCAATCGACTTACAGACGTCTCGAGAGGCAAAGAAACTCATGAAGACCATTAGTACGATGCACGCCGTTATCTTAATCATCTTATTGTCAATTGTATCGATTCAAGCAATTGCACAAAACTCCACAGAGAGTACTCATATTCAATCTGGAGCTCACTATGAATCTCAAGTTGTCGGTAGACCGCGAGTAATCGTATTTGTTCATGGGTTTACAGGCGACTCAGTAGGTACTTGGTTAAATAACAACGGTGCCTACTTTCCGAGGATGCTGGCAACCGATCCCAGGGTCGCACAAGCCAATGTTTTTGTTGCGTCTTATGACACTCGTTGGACGAAAGAGTCGAGCACAATCGCGAGTCTGGCGACAAAACTCTTTGCTCAACTTGACGGCTCCGGTATTTTTAACGACCACAAGGAGTTAATCTTCGTTTGCCACAGCTTGGGAGGCCTAGTCGTGGAACGAATGTTGATTGAGCATCCGGAAATCAGCGGGCGGACCAGTTTCATTCAGTTTTTCGGAACTCCTCACGAAGGAGGGTTTAGGGAAACAATCAATCCCGTTTTGTCGTTCATCGAGGCTTTCGGCACCAACTCTCTCATTCCTGAACTTCGAGCAGGAAGCGGAAACACAACCCTGGTCAAGCTAGACTCCGACTGGAGGGCAGCAAAACTCAGCGCAATACATCGACTTTGCGCAATCGAGGGCTACGATTTCCATGGAATCTCTTCACTAGGGAGAGTTGTTCCCTATTTTAGTGGCTCCTACGGCTGCGACAGTGGGTCCCCGATCGATACCATCATGGCCGACCATATAAATATGGTGAAGCCGTCTGACCGCGCCGGTGAGCATAACGGTGCTTACCTTATTTTGCTTAGAAATTACAGGGATCACCCGTACTACGAGACACGTATCCGAGACGACACAACCCGTGACTACCGCCAATACCTGCAGGTTGAATGCGAGAAAACGAAATCTGAGACAAATCGTACCGTGCCTTTCGATCTCGACCCGAGCATCCATGAGGAACTGATAAATGTTGTCGCCAGCCTCCAAGACCAAAGCAATATCAAGGACATTAGCCCCAATCCGCCGACGGTCAGAATTACGGGCCCCCGATCCGCCCAGGTTACTTATGGCTTCAATGGTCTGGATTACAGTTGGGGTTCGTGTTCCGGCGGCGGACACGCAACGCTGGTGGTCCATCCGACCATCCAGAGCAGAGTGCCCGTTCCTGATGGAACCGAATAGCGAAATGCTGCACTCAACTACCTCTGGAGCCATATTATGAAAAGACCCATCGTCATCTATTCTCTCTCGGCTGTTGCTGCAGTGGCTATCGCCACCTACATTCGTGTCAGAATGAGCGCAGCTTACCAACAACGGCCAGATCAGGTCGTATTTCGAGAGCCGGGACAACGCAGGCTTGGAACGCCGCGAGACGCCGCGCCTGAAGCACGCGAAGATCTGGACTTTGCTCTATTAAGCCAGGCCGCTTATCAACGGACTGCTGACGCAAAAGCCATCGAAGCCGGAGAAAGCCTTGATCCAGACGGGACCCTGGAATCGATGGGCTGGTCTCGGTGGAAAGATTTTCCAAGTGGCGTCGTTAAGCAAAAAGTGGAGGATGCCCACTTGCGCGTCGAAGTATGGTCGAATCCGTCGTCCAACAAAGTTGCCGTTGCATTTGGGGGCACGGTTGCCAGAAACATAAAAGATTGGCAATCCGACTTGCGCTGGTTCATTCACTACAAGACCGACGAATACACTGTGATCGTTGAAACATTTGGTCGGGCGTTCGTTGAAGAATACGTTAGGCAATGGGCATTCCTGAAGAGCGCCACGCTTTTTTCCACGGGCCATTCGCTGGGCGGAGGACTGGCACATGAGTTTGCCTATTCCCTGCCAAGGGCTGATATTTCTCGTGTGAATAAAGTCTTCGCGTTCGACCCCTCCCCTGTAACGGGTTACTATAGCGTCGAAAAAAGCCTCAGGACTGAAAATAGCAAAGATCTCTTAATCGACCGTATTTACGAACGAGGTGAAATCCTCGCCTACTTCCGTTCCATGACGAACTTTGTGTATCCGCCCAGCGCTAAACAGCCACAAATCCGCCAAGTTAGATACAACATGTTCTACACACATAATCCGTTTGCTGGACACTCGATGGCTGCGTTCGCAATGAAGCTCTATGGGATAGTGAAATCAAAACCGATGCAATGAAACTGTGGGCCGCTGTGATCTCTCCCTCGTATGTTCATTGGGCAACTAAATCGAGCAGGAAGTGAAACGGCTTTTAGGTGCCACTATCCGTCAGATGTGCGAGACGATGAGCAATCCGCCTGCAATTGTGATCGCGTCTTCTGCAATTGCCGCAACGAAGTCCGGCAGGTGTGTTCTCAACACTACCGCATGCCGGATGTGATATCCGGCAAACGCCCCGGCGATTGCACCGATTGAGGCGATCACTCCCGCCAAAGGCAAAGACACTGATATTCCAGCTCCGGTAGCCAGGGCCAGACCACTTGCCCCTCTAAGGACAATCCGCGTGGTCAGGCCCGCAACTGCTGTGCGCGCCGGGGTGTTGGGGAGCTTGTCCAGGACCAGCTCGATAATGGCCAGCAGCGTGAACACGATTAGCGTAGACCGATGATCAATGAAGGCAAACTTCGTTCCGGCGAAATGCAACCAGCCGAGATGCGCCGCCCAACACACGATTGCAGGAGCTGTCATGGAGCGTAAACCATCTACAAAACCAAGTAGAAAAGATAGGAGGAACGCCATTATCGCTTGTCCTTACAGCATCTGAAGTTTGGATCGCTCAGTGTTGAGGGCTGGGCCAGCTTTTTGTGTGGCACAGCTATGAAAAAGGCTGCAACCGGTATTATAGGAGACGCTATGAGAAAGATCAGGATCATCGAACACATCTCGCTGGACGGCGTGATTCAGGCCCCCGGCGGGCCGAACGAAGACCCACCCTATCCCTACGGCGGATGGTCGGTGCCGCATGCCGACCCGGAGGGAGGAGCGGCCATCGTGGCGGCTCACGGCGAGGCTTTCGATCTGCTGCTGGGCCGCCGAACTTACGATATCTTTGCCGGCTTTTGGCCGAAAGCCCCGAAGAGTCCGATGGCGGACAGCTTGAACGCGGCGACGAAATACGTCGCGACCCACAGGCCGAAGAGTCTGGAATGGGGGCCGGCCGAGGACCTTGGAGCGGACATCGTCGAGGGCATTCGCCGCGTCAGGGCGAAGAACGGGCCGCACCTGATCGTCTGGGGCAGCTCGACGCTGACCCCGGTGCTGCTTGAACACGGGCTTGCTGACGAGGTCATGCTGCTGGTCTTTCCGGTTCTGTTAGGCGTTGGCAAACGTATCTTTTTGGAGGGAACCCCGCCCCGCGAGCTCGCGCTCGTCAGCACGAAGGCTGTGGGCTCGGGCGTCATCATCAGTACCTACAGGCCCAGCGGGCCTTTGCGGACCGGCTCCTACGGCGACGCGGGGGAGTGAGGGGGCGTCAGAGATAATGCAGGGGCGGAAACCAGGGACAGACGGAACGTTTCCGTTTCGACGACTGGAAATTGGGGAATGTTCCGTTCTGTCCCCGTTTTCGTCCAAAACGTCTCCTGCCATGATCGGTGCTCTGAGTGTCTGTTGAATGTGCCGTCCAGTTTCACCGAAATGCAGACAATGGAGATTCTTGCGCTCTATTTATGCAGCACGAATCTGACGAATCCGCTCTGGTGGTACAACGATCTCGACAAGTCCTGTCCCCACATCGTAGACGAGGCCGGAGATAAGCCACCCTCCCGGCAGTGCGGGAATCGTACGGAGCAAGGCAACGTCGGCCGCAACGGCCGCACGAGGATCGGTGACCGCTTTTGTCTTGAGCTCTCCTTCCTGCATTTGAAAATAGCGCGTCAGCATGGCGGTCTCGCCGGCGAGGTACGTGATGCCGCAATTGGTGTGTTGGAGGACGATGAGATGAAACTCCCCGCCGTCTCCAGGAATCGCTCCGGCAACCTCGCCGATTCGCCCTAGCATACCCAACTGCTCCAACAGCCCTGGCGTGATTCGACCACCGATGTTACGCATCACGACGGCTTCGCCAGGTTTAATGCCGAGTACATGAGCCGGGTCCACACGCATATCGGCGCAACCGATAATGATTGCCTTCACATTCGGCAGCGCACGAGGCATAAGTTCGCGCGCCGCAGACTGGCTAGCAGCAAAATCTTTATTACGTTCCAACATGGAGTCGAGAGTGGTCATATTCGTTGTCCCTCCAGCGAAAGAGATTCTAGGAAGGGATCCCAGGACTCACGATTTCTTGGTCGGCAGGTGGGGCTGGCACGGCTTTGCTCTGTATTCATCACCACGAAAAAGGCCGTGGTAGCGTGCACAAAAACCAAAGCTAGGCTAGCGCGAACAAGCAGCGCTTGACAGTGATATATGCATATTGACACATATGTATCAATATGCATCTAGACATACTCCAAAACCTGGCCGATCCCACCCGCTTCCGCATCGTGGAAATCCTGCGGGGCGGCGAGCATTCGGTCAACGACATTGTCGAGAACGTCGATATTGACCAGTCCGGCGTATCGCGGCACCTCCGCATCCTGCAGGAGGCTGGCTTCGTGCGTGTCCGCCCCGAGGGACAGAAGCGTTTCTACTCGCTTTGCCCCGAGCCCTTCAGAGATCTCGATGCCTGGGTAAGCCGGTACCGGCAACTGTGGGAAGGCCGTCTCGACAAGTTCGCCGCGGCCCTCGCGCGCAAACGCGCCGCGAAAAAATCCGGCCTTCCAACCAGAACATCATCAAGGAGAGAACATCATGAGCGCTGAAGCGAATCACCGGCCCGATGGCAAGATCGTCATCGAGCGCACGTACGAGGCATCGATCGAAGATGTCTGGGAGCTTTGGACGACGAAAGAAGGAATCGAATCGTGGTGGGGGCCGGAAGGGTTCTCGGTAAAGGTTCACGAGCTCGATCTGAGGGCCGGCAGCCAGATGGTCTATGCCATGACGGCGGTCGATCCGCCGCAGGTTGAGTTCATGGAGAAGGCGGGAATGCCGCTGACGACCGAAGCGAGGCTGACCTACACCGAGATCGTTCCGGGCAAGACGATCGCCTACACGCACCGCGCCGATTTCATTCCTGGCGTTGCGCCCTACACCGTAGGCAACAAGGTGGAGTTCTTTGCGGCAGGAGGTAATGTGCGCATGGTCCTGACGCTCGACCCGATGCATAGCGATGAGTGGACGCAGCGGGCAGTGATGGGGATGGAGAGCCAACTTGGAAAGCTTGGCAGGGTTGTTGCTAGCCGAGGTGGGAAATAGATGGTCGCCGTCCAGTGGGTGCACAAGGATCTCTCTAGTGCGCCCCTCTGATTGACCAAAGGGGTAGGCGCGTCAGGAACCGGAGTGTCGTTTTCTCGCGAGGCGGGATCGAAGGAATTGGAATAAGATAGTCCACCTCTGCCCTCAATGATCACCGAGTGCCGAAACAAGCCTCACTTTCACAACAAGCTCTTTTGCTTTAACACGTAGTGGACAGGCTTGGTTCGCTTTTCCAACATCCCTTCTTTAACAAATCTTTGAAGCCATGATTTCGCCTGTGCATTCGAAACTTGTAAGGTCCCACTTATCTCCTTCTCCGTTTTCGGCGTCGCGAGGAGATGCATCAAGATTGTACGCACACAACCGATTAGAAACTCGGCATAATCGTCTGTGGGCAAAACATCCCGAGTTGCTTGCAGATAGGAATCGGCCTGAGTAGCAAGGGTTTCTGTATCAGAACCGTTACTAGAATCTGACGCGTTTTCGATTGCCGTACTCACATCGACACTGGCCATTGCCGACTGAAATGACAACTGCGGCTGCTGATTGGCTGAGGTCGTTGATGACAAATCAAAAACGGACAACATCTCATCGGAACTTTTTGGATTTGGCCAAGGCTTTGCCCCCATACTCGTCAAGGCTTGCAGTCCGCGCCCAATCTCTCCAGTAGATCTAACGTATATGGGAATAAATTGCATTTTCTGCAATTGCTCCGTTGCTCCCGCCCATGTTCCGCCTTTCTCGAATTCGGCACTTACGACCAATGCCATGTCGGCGAGTGCATATATTAATTTGTTTCTCTGCATCGCATGGCCGACGTTGAATCCGGCACCTGGATCATAAGGTGAGATGAGAACAAGCTGTTCTTCCAGAAGCCAGTTCCGATTTTCTCGATTAAGTGCGGCACGTTCTAGGCTATCGGCCAGAACACCGGTTACTCGACCACCAGCCTGCAATGCTCCTCGCATAGCAGCACGATCTATTCCTTGTGCACCTCCGGAAATGACGCTCTTCTTAGCAGCGGAGGATTGCCTTCCAATTGCTTCGGTGTAATCGATAAGCGTCTGATCTGCATGTCGAGAGCCGACCACAGCAAGACCGCCTCTTTCAAGGAGACTTTGCTGACCGCAGCCATACAGAACCGCGGGAGAATCCTCTTTAAGGCGATTCTTGATCTTTTTAGGATATTCGGAATCGGCTCGACTGAGGACCCAAATTGCACGTGATTGCCAGCGTTCAATTGCCTGACTTACCAAGAATCCACGATCCAAGAGCTGCTGTACTCTATCTACTGGGATAACCGCCTCCAACTCCCGCAACAATTCAGTGGAATCGTTTCCCAATAGGTCAGCCGGTGCGTGGCCCAGATCTCGCAGTTGACGCGCATAGCGGCGATACTCGCTGTGCGTAAGAAGCTCGCCACTTGACTTTCCATTCTGGCCCGTAATGAGCGGTGCGGTCAGAAGCAATATAGCCTGGGTATTTGTGGAGATTGACGAACTCATTGTTCCTTTCCTGCATAAGAGAGTGACATCGGAAATACCTGACCAGAACCGTGCGTTCGCAACAACCATCCTGCGACGGTGATGGTCCAACGCGAATCGATGAGGTCATCTACCAGCAGCACATTTCCAGGCGCGAACCAACTCATCACTGAACCATCCATCCCGGTACTTTCCGTTTCTAACCTCCATTCCCCAACCAGCATCGCTCCAGATCGAAAGCGCCTTACCGGGCTCAACCCGGTGTGCGATGGGTATGACGCCTTGTACTCCGTACCGCGGCATTCCACCTGCTGGCCACTGCTTCCGCGGCTTTATCGGGAGACTGGTGCGCTTAAGGAACGCTATCGCTTCCTGAATAAGTGTACCGTTTGAAACAGCCGGAAGGAGCACCGAATGATGAGCCGCGATTTCGCCTGGAGTGCCATCAAGTGCCCGAATAAGAAACTCCATATGTCCGGACTGCAAAGCGACGTATTCTTGCATCTGCCGCTGCTCGATACGGCGGAGTTCCGTCAATCTTGCCGCTCGCTGCCAAAAACTGTCGCTTAATCGCGCAGCCGTGAGTTGCCACTTCGTTCCTTGTTTTGCAATCGGCGATGGCGACTCTAGCGACAGCAGATCAATGGTTTTTTCAATCCGCCCCTTAGTCAGGTTCACCTGAGCCATTAGCTCAGGAACGGACAAGCCATCTGCTGCACCCTCAAGTGCGTGAATTACTTGGTCGACTTCTTCCCTCGTTGGAAACGCGCCTTCAATAAAAAAGTCTGTAATTTCCTGCTCTTCATCGCCGCTAAGAAGAACACCATAAGCAGACGGAATAGCCCGGCCCGCCCTCCCTACCTGCTGGTAGTAAGCAACTACTGACCCTGGCGACTGATAATGGACAACGAACGCGAGATCGGGTTTATCAAACCCCATCCCTAATGCGGTTGTGGCCACGAGCGCCTTCACGCGGTTCTCGAGCAGAGCCTGCTCCAGCGTTTCGCGGCCGTCTCCCGTTTCGCCTGTATATGCCTCAACGTTAACTCCGCGTGATTTTAGCCATTCTGCTACTTGATTCGCGTCTCTAACCGTCAACGTGTAGATCACGCCACTTCCCATAAGGTTGGGGACTCGTTCAGCCAGCCATGCTAGCCTCTCGGCTTGAGTTCTTATTTGGATGGTTTGCAAGATGAGAGACGGTCGCCCTAGATCACCACGCGAGACTTGCAGCTGTGGCCCGAGCACGTTCCTCAGGTCTTCCATCACACGATTATTTGCAGTGGCTGTTGTAGCTAGGAGTCGGATGTTCTGAGGAAGTGTTCTGGCCACCCGTTCCAACAGGCGATAGTGGGGTCGAAAGTCATGGCCCCAATCAGAAATACAGTGGGCTTCATCGATAACGAGCAGCGAAACGCGACCGGCGATCTGAGCAAGGACATTATTGCGGAATCTCTCGTTTGCCAACCGTTCCGGGGATATTAGTAGAATGTCAACTTCACTTTGCTGTATCTGCGTCTCAATGCTATCCCATTCGCTCGGATTGTCGGAGTTGATAGTAACGGCCCGAACTCCCATGCGAGTGGCAGCAGCGATTTGGTTTCGCATGAGCGAGAGTAGCGGAGAGACCAGCAGCGCCGGCCCAGTACCGCCCTCACGCAGCAGCTTTGTGGCGATGAAGTAAACGAAACTCTTACCCCAACCTGTTTTTTGTACGACGAGAAGCCGGCTGCGACCCTCCACAACGTGTCGGATTGCTTCCTCTTGCCCTTCCCGAAATGTGGCAGTCGCAAGATTTGAGCCGAGACGCAGCAACTCCAAAGCTCGACCTGAAGCGTAGTCCATGAAGGGTGCCCTCTCTAGTTTGTAGGAGACACTCGTTGAGATTTTAAATCAACGCAATGGTGGGGCATCCAGTTCACGCTAGCTCGGACGAAATGTGTTGGATGTGCGAGCCACCAAGGTCAGTCGACCTTACCGGGCACGCGCACAACCTGGGCAGGCATCGTATTTGACGTAACGAAGGAACCGTGCTCGTCCTCGGCCCTTCCAATACGGGGCGTCATAATCGGCAATGCCCGGACCCGTGGTCATGAGGCTGAAGAAAACGTGTCGCGATGGCCGGATGACAATTCCTACATGCCCACGCCATGCCACCAGATCGCCCGGCTGCGGCTGCGGCACTCGTTGGAACCCTTCGACTCCAAGATAGAGGTCGCTGGAGCTGGCGTAGGAATATCGGAAGCCGGCTTTCTCGTAGATGGCATGAACCAGGTGCGAACAATCGCTCGTCGAATGTTGGCGCACTTTTGGGTCCAGCGCGGCGGCGATCACCGACAAACGATCGTCCTGGCTTAGTGTGCGATCAGCCTGTGGCTTGTAACTCCCAGAGCCTGGACGCCCGGCGGTGGACACATTGCTCTTGTTCGGTGCAGGTTCTGCGCCAACCCGCGCCAGACTCAGAGCAAGTCCGCAAATCAGGACCGCGGTTGTGCCGGTTTTTGTCCAAATCGGCATGGACCAAGTTTGATGCCGATTTCGACTCCAGCGTAGGTTACCTTTGTGCAGCAACCCATCACGAATGGAGCAGTCCTCCCGCTTAAAACCTTTCACAACTTTTCTGTGACATCGCGCCCGATGGAGGCTGGCCCGGTTTAGTGCAACTGAGCGCCCGTCCTCGCGTCATTTCCTGGTTCGGCAATCGCCGTCCTTTCTTCGCCCTGCCATTTCCGCGCGAGTCCTTCCATCTGGGCCAGCACCTTCTCAATGTCCTTCATGCGCTCCGTAATGCCGTAGGTCACGGCTGGCGGAATGGTCTGTTCATAGTGCCGGAAGACAAATCCAGCGCCTTCGAGGGTGCGCAGCCGCTCCGTCAGCACGCGCGCGGAGATGCCATCGATTTGCTTCCGGAGCACGCCGAAGCGCAGCGGCCCCTGGTGGCTCAATGCCCACAAGATGTGAAGCGTCCAGGGACGCGTAAACAGTTCGAACATTCCTCCAATGGCGCAACCAGAAGGCATTGGCTTGGTTCGTCGCTTCAGATTCATATGGTTATTAGGTTACTCTTAAGTTCCTAATATGTAAAGAGATGCCAGTTATTTATTGTAACCTAAATCTGCCATCCTTCATCCAACGCAACTGTGCAGCAGAAGGGCTTCTTACCCTTTGCTCAGCCAGACTTTCTTAGTGACGAGGAGGAGCAAATGTCAGCCAGCAACTGGGCGCGGCTTGTCCGAAGTTTCACCGCAGTCAAACCCTAACTTTAAGCAGTCAATCTCAAACATGAAGAGGAGAAAATATGTCGGATCCAACCATTCAGGTTCTGCCCAAAGGCCCATATCTTGTTGCTGGAAAATTCACTCTCACCGATGCCAGCGGCAACAAAATTGAAGCGGGAGAAAAAATAGCGCTCTGCCGCTGCGGCGCTTCCACCAACAAACCGTTCTGCGACGGAACCCACACCAAGGTCGGGTTTGAGGCTGCTGCCGCCGCGGTTCCCGGGAGTGCCGAATAGTTGAGCCAGCGACCACCGTTGTGTGAAACAAAAGCCGCCCTTTTAGGCGGCTTTCAAATGCAAAACTAAACTGGCTCCTACGCCGCGTTCTCCGCTGCTGCGGGCGGTTGGAACGGCTCATCGTAGCTGCCGCCATAGATCGAAGGCACCTTCGACCCCATGGGCCGCAGGTACGTTGCCAGCTCACCACGATGGTGAATGCTGTGATTGTTGAGGAAGCCCAGATACAGAACCGCGGGCAGGTTGAAGATGCCGAAAAACTCGACGGGCGTCAGCAACTGCTCCGGCGTCATGGCCGCGATGCGGGCCACGCCGCGCTTCATGTTCTCGTCGTACCACGCCGCCACATCGGCTGCAGTTTCCGGCTTGTGCTCTGGGCTTTCCATGTTGAATTTCAAGTCGGCGATTCCGGTCAGGAACTGAATGTCGGAGTTCGCAATATGCCATGCCAGTTCCTTCGCCGTCCGCGCATGCGGATCGGGCTTGTAACTGGAGGCCGCATCGGGTACGGCCGCAATCACTTTTTTGGTGACTTCCGCTTCGCGTGCGATGCCGCCAAGCATCAGGGCGCGGTAGCCTACAGCGAATTCCGAAGTGAAACCTTGTGGAGCGGACATATTTCCTCCTCGTCAGGGTGTTATGTTTCGTTTGGGTGCAAGAAGCCGAATGGGGCGCCGCACGCGCCCCAGGCTCAGTTTCGAATCGAAGAGGATTATACGCCGACCGGCTGTTTGCTGCTCACCGGCACCGGAGTCAGCCAGCCGTACCGGTCGTTCTTTTCGCCGCGCACGAGAGCGTAAAACTCTTTCTGAATTGCCTTAGTGATGGGGCCCATCACGCCATTGCCCACCTTGATCTTGTCGACCGAGCGAATTGGAGTAACCTCAGCAGCTGTACCGGTGAAGAAAGCTTCGTCGCAGATGTAAAGCATCTCGCGCGGAATCACCTGCTCGACGATTGGAATATTCAGGTCGCGCGCAATTTGCAGCACCGAGTCGCGTGTAATGCCGGGAAGGACCGAGTTGCCCAGCGGATTCGTGATCAGCTTGTCGTGTTGCACGACAAAAACATTCTCGCCGGAGCCTTCGCTCACGAAGCCATTCACGTCGAGTGCAATGCCTTCCGTGTAACCGTTGACGACCGCTTCCATCTTGATGAGCTGCGAGTTCATGTAATTCGCGCCCGCCTTCGCCATGGCCGGCAGCGTGTTCGGAGCGATGCGCGTCCACGAGGAAATGCAAACGTCGCAGCCTTCGCCTTCGCCGCCCAAATACTTTCCCCACGGATAATTAATGATGTAAACCTCGGTCGGCGTATTGAACGGATTCACTCCCATGTCGCCACAGCCGCGCAGAATGATGGGCCGAATGTAGCAAGGCCATGCGCCGTTGTTGGCCACGGTTTCGAGCATGGCCTTCACCAACTGGTCGCGAGTGTAGCCGACGTCGATGCGATAAACCTTGGCGGAATTGAGCAGCCGCTGAATGTGATCGTCAGCGCGAAAAATCGCTGGGCGCGACTGCGGCGCGTAGCAGCGAATCCCCTCGAAAACCGAGGAGCCGTAGTGGACCACGTGCGACATTACATGAATGGTCGCTTTGTCCCAGGGAATGAGCTTCCCATTGTGCCAGATGCTTTCCACTTTTTCGATCGCCATGAGAACTCCTTAGCCCTGATTAGAACATTATAGCCGACATAGCCGCCGCGGTACCAAGAGTCATCGGTGATGAGTGACTAGGGGTGAGCTGCTTGCCCTCGCCGGAAGCTAAACAGCAGATTCCTCCTGCCTCCACTTCGCCGCGCTCAGTGTCGGACGTCGGAATGACAAGAACTCATATGACTTAGTGAGAGCCGCGAGCGATGGCTTGCACCCAGTTGGCCAGGTTGTGAAAGGCGGTGGTGCCACCGATGGGGACGCGGAGTTGTCCCACGACTACCGCGAAGGCGGCGGCCCACGCTGTGGCGCGATGCACTTTGCCGGTCGACCAGAGGTCGTAGGCGATGAGGAGCAGCAAGAAGAGAAAGATGAAGGTGCTGTCGAAGAACGGGCGGGCGGTGATGAGGGTGTCGCGGACCAGCAGATTGCTCAATGGGCTGACACCGGTTCGGAACGACAAGGTCCGAGGGGATGGATCAAGGAATTCTTTGGATGTCCGATATCTCTAGTCTAGGACTCCGATGCCTGGAGAGGTTTTTATCGTGGGGCTGGCGGGGCCGTCCGGCAGCGGTAAGTCGACGGTGGCGAAGCGGGTGGCTGCTCGTCTTAACGGGCACGTCATCTCGATGGAGGTCTACTCCGCCGACGCCAACCATCTTCCCTTCGAGGAACGAACCAAGCGGAACTACGACGCGCCGGATGCAACCGACGTGGAACTGCTGGGGAGTCATATCCGCAAGTACGCCACAGGTCATGCCATCGAGGCTCCCGTATACGACTTTGCGCAGCACCTGCGGCTGCGAGACCGGCGCCAACACATTCCTCCCAAATCATTGCTCATCGTGGAGGGCATTCTGGCGCTGCATTTTGCCGAACTGCGACCGCACTTCGACCTGTCAATTTATCTGGACGCTCCCGACGATGTTTGTTTCCATCGCCGAAAGGTGAGGGACATCACGGAGCGTGAGCGCGCGCTAGAATTCATCCGGTGGCAATACGAAAACACCGTGTTGCCGGCGGCGCGGCAGTACTTGCTGCCAAGCAAGCGCTACGCCGATCTCGTGCTTGACGCCAAGGCAGACCTGGCATCAGTGGAGAAATGCCTCTACGACACGATCACGGGGAAGCGGGCTTTGGCCGCGGCGTGGTAACCCTCCGCTGATTGCACCGATGCGGAAATGCGAATGAGGGCGCACTCCTACTCGCCTGGCCGATCGCCCGCCGCGCCGTTATGGTCGGTCCTTCTCCGTTTGCGAGGGCCTTTGCTGGCCTCACTCTCGGCTGCTCGAACAGAGGCGCGTTTTTGCGAATCGAGTAACTCCCATGCTTCTTTGTAGCGCTCATGCACGCTTCCCTCGCGATGCGGACTGAGCACAACTACGTTTTGTCCCATGAGCCTCTTTGCCGGAAAGATATACCAAATGTCCTCCCGCAGCAGATAGATGGCGAAGTAGTCAATCTGCTTGGTCGTATACGCTTTGAGCTTGCCCCGCGGGCCGTTTTCTTCTTCAGCAAATTATGTGTCCAACGTCCCCAATGAGGTGGACAGTTCGGGTGAGGCACCTACTATGCAGAGGATTTCTCTGCAGATTGTGCACCGACCACCCGACTTAATCCAGATGACTCGAGTGACCTTCTCTGATGGAGGTATTGCGTTTCTGCCAGGCTACAAAAAGGCCACGGCATAGCCGTGGCCCCCTCACAGTCGGGTTCCTTTTTACTCTTGCGCAGCAGGAAATGCCAAGCACTTTCGTGATGGTGAGGTGGCACGGAGTGGGGATGGGGTCGAGCCTGCTGCTGGGACAGCAGATTCCTCCTGCCTCGCTCCGCTCGCGCGTCGGAATGACAAGGAGTTTTGCACAGCTTGGCTGTGACGTATGACATTGCCTTCCCTTTGGCGCAACCCCTAAAGTTTGTCATTCCGAACGGGCGGGTTTTGCCCGGAGGAATCTGCTGTCCTTAGGAGCTGCGATGCCGCGTGAGCGAACCTATTACGTGTACATCATGGCGAGTAAGAGCCGCATGGTCTATGTCGGCGCCACGGGATTTCTGATGGCGCGGGTTCTTCGGCATCGAGCTGGCAAGGGCGGGCAGTTCACGCGCAGGTATCAGGTGCATCGACTGGTCTATGTGGCGTCGTTTCGGAATGTGGGCGATGCCATCGCCCGCGAGACGGAGATCAAGGGATGGCGGCGGGAGAAGAAAGTGGCCTTGATTGAAGAGAGAAACCCGACTTGGGAAGATCTGGCCGAGGGATGGGGTGAGGCGGCCGTGATGAGAGTATCCAGGACAGCAGATTCCTCACCCGGGCTCGCGCCCGGTTCGGAATGACAACGGTCTCTAGTGGTTTGCCACTGCTGGTGCGGGAACGGTGGCCGGCGTTAGGCTGGCTTTCACCGTCACGCCCGGTAATTCATCCCCGCGAAAATACTTCTCCTTTGCAGCCTTCATCTCGGGCATAGCCTCGTAGGGCTTCGAGTAGTCGTTGGCGGCGTTCCAGAACAAGAATCCGATGCCGCCTTTTTCTTTGGCGGTTGCGACTTGTACTTTGATGTATTCCGGCGAGTAGGTTTTGGTGCGCCAGTGGAAGGCTTGCAGCCAGGGGCGAATCACCACGCCGGTGGACCGGTTTCCGTCCGGATGGGTGATCAGCTCGAAACGTTCCATGGATTCGCCTATGAAGTGCTCGGGCGCGTCGCCGGGGTGCGCGATGTTATCCATGCCGAAGAAGTGCGAGGGATAAATCATGGGCGAGAGCACGTCGCAGTATTTCGCCATGCCCACGATGTCCTGGCCGGTGTGCGAGAGGTCGACCGAGCGCTGCCAGGCCATCACTCCGAAAACGTCGAGTGAGAGAAGCACGCCGGTGGGATGCAGTTCGGCGTAGGCCTTCTTCAGGAAGCCGGTGATTACGTCGGAGCGTTGCGGACTGTGTGTGGCGATCGCCGCTTTGCATCCAGTCTTTGTGCCGTCCCTACGGGACTTGTTCCCATTCTTTCCTGCTACCCGGGACTTACGTCCCGGGCTATTATCTGCCGCCCCTACGGGGCTGGCCTTAGTCGAGTCGGTCAGGTCGGCTTTGCAAGGCTCGGCCTCTGATTCAGTGGCGGCGGCATCTGCCGTGGTGGTTCCGCCTTGCTTCGCTTCGGCGGGACGGGCGAGGCGCCCGTCGCTACATGGTCCGTCGTTCTTCTCGGCACAATTGCCGGCTTGAAATACGAACCCGGCGTCTTTCTGGTCGCCTTCGGCGGGGAAGCGGACGTAGTCGAACTGAATTTCGTCGGCGCCGGATTGGGCTACAAACTTGGCCAGCGCGATGTCATATTCCTGCACTTTGGGTTGCGAAGGGTCGGTCCAGACCAGCTTGCCGTTTTCGCGCCACGGCTGGCCGGTACGCTTCGACTTCACGGCGAGTTCGGGATGCTCGACCACCAGGCGCTCGTCGCGGAAGATGGCGATGCGGGCGATGGCGTGCATGTTTTCGGAATGCAGGAAGTGGATGAACTTCGGCAGGTCGTGGATGTAAACCTGATGCTTGCCGAGCAGCGGGTGCTCGAAGGGAATGGTGACGCTGCCGTCGGAATCCTTAATATCGAAGACGACGGCATTGCCGCCCACTTCGCGCCAGTGGCGGATGATGCGGAGACCGTGATCGCTGGCGGCCATGATGCCGGTAAGGTAAATCGCACGGACTTCGAAATCCCTGGCGATGGGAACGGTCTTTTCGACGATCGGCTCAGGAAGGATTCCGGGGATTGTAATCTGCTCGCCGGCCTTGAGGATGTTGCCGGTACGATTTCCATTTACTTTGCGGATGGCGTCGGACAATTCGGAGGACGTGAGGTACGAAGTCTGATGCAGAAATTGGCGCGCGACCGCTGGAAGGCTCTCGCCGCGCTTTGCCGTATATATCTCAGTAGGCCCGACGACTGAAGATTTCGCGGGCGGAATGTCGGCGGGCTTCACAGCCTCGGCAACAGTTGCGCTTGCCGGGTGAATCTGCGCGGTATTTTTTGGCGCGGTCTGGGCCTGGGCTGCGAGAGCGGAAGACGGCCGCGGACTTAGGCGCAGCGCGGCTACGCCATACAGAAGACAGGCTACTGCAATAATGTTGAAAAGAGACGAGCGGCGCACGAAATCCTCCAGCCAGAGCGACCTACCCGGATGCTATCCCGCACCTACACGCCCCGCCTAGTTACTCCCGGTCATCTCCCCCCTGGCCGTGGCCGATAGCTGCCAGCGAGCCAGGAATGTGGTGGTCGGTCCGCAGTTCATTAGAACCGCGCGGCCGCTGGACAGCCGGGGTGGCTGTCCCGATGCGTCGCGACGACACCGGCGGACAGCAGATTCCTCCGGGCTGAACCCCGCCCGTTCGAAATGACAAAACTCTAGGTTTGTACCGAAGGACACGCAACCTCACCCGCCACTCGGTACATGCCCTCCACCCATGCGCAAAGAATTTCTCTTCCTCACTCTTAACTTTCCACCGGGTTCTGTTCTAATATCGTCGCCTGTCCCCTAACTCCTGCCGATGCAGGGTTTTCGCTTTGCCGTACCCGGGTCGATTCCGTGGCCAGAAGCTTGCTTATTCCCTGATACACGGACGCTACATCGGCTCTGGCAAACGCAGGTTCTGGCTGACAAATTTTGTCACCTGCGGAATTCGGGGAGCGGAAATGAGAGTCCGGGGAAACGCAGACAAAGGGCGCAGGATGCGACCCGGGAACAGGAAAGCGGACCGCCACTTTATGAGAACAAACCTCGCTACCGTACTCGATCCTAACCGCCGCAGCACCGATGCTGGGGAGTTTGAATCCGCGCTGCGCCGCCGAATTGTCGGCCAGGACCAGGCGGTGGAAAAGGTCGCCGAGATTTATCAGATGTTCCTTGCCGGGTTGAACGCTCCGGGACGTCCGGTGGGCAACCTGCTGTTTCTAGGGCCGACCGGTTCCGGAAAAACCCGCGTGGTGGAAGCCATGGCGGAGTCGCTTTTTGGCGATGCGCGCGCCTGCATCAAGATCGATTGCGCCGAGTTCCAGCACTCGCATGAAATTGCCAAGCTGATCGGTTCGCCTCCGGGATACCTCGGGCATCGCGAGACTCATCCGCTGTTGACGCAGGAAGCGTTGAACCAGTGGTTCACCGAGAAGCTGAAGCTTTCGATTCTTCTCTTCGACGAAATCGAAAAAGCTTCGGACTCGTTGTGGCAGCTGCTGCTCGGAATTCTCGACAAAGCGACGCTGACGCTGGGCGATAACCGCCGCGTCGATCTTTCTCAATGCATCATCATCCTCACCTCGAACCTGGGCGCCAGTGAGATGACCGATCTGGTGGACGGCGGCTTCGGCTTTGCGCCCAAGGCGGTGGAAGTCGACAACAATTTCGACGACAAGATTCAGCGCACCGCGGTGGAAGCGGCGCGGCGCAAGTTTACGCCGGAGTTCATGAACCGCATCGATAAGACTGTGGTCTTCAAAACGCTGCGCGATGAGCATCTTTCGCAGATTCTCGAGATCGAGCTGGGCATGGTGCAGCAGCGTGTTCTGATGGCGGCCGGCGCGAATCAGTTTGTGTTCAATTGCACCGCGAGCGCGAAGCAGTTCCTGCTCAAGGAAGGCACCGACCCGCGTTACGGAGCGCGTCACCTGAAGCGGGCGATCGAACGGCATCTCGTGTTCCCGCTGGCGAACCTGGTGGCGACTGCGCAGGTAAAGCTGGGAGACTTTGTGCGCGTGGATATGGCTTCCGAGAATCAAATGATTTTCGTGAAGGAGGCAGAAAACACCATGGCCCCGGTCCTGCTGGAACGTTACGGAGCCGCTGCCGCGAACATGCCCGCTGCCCGCGCGGCGCGCACCGCAGCCAACAACCGCCGCGACCTTGGGGCCAGCCCCACCGCGGAAAGCAAATAACTTTTCTTCAGTTCAACGAACTCGCTTGAACGCATCTTGCGAGCCTCTCGTGGCGCCGGTACCCTCCGGCGCCATTTTTTTCTTGTCTGAGATTGGAGTTTTGGGGGAGGGAGATTAAGAGTCGTGCGGCAAGGCTCAGTGCTTGCGGAAGATTTCGAAAACCAGATTGAAGACTTGCACCAGCGTTATACCAATGGCGACATAAACGGCGATCTCCAGCCGACGCGCAGCCTCCTGACTGCCACGCAGCAAATCAGCGATGTCGACCGTCGCCTGATGTAGAGTATCGGCCAGTTGCTCGAAGTGCTGCACCGACGCCCGCATCTTCTCCGAAGTTCGGGACAAAGCGAGCGACGCTTCGCCGAGTTGCTGTCCATTGCGCAGGTCGAGCTCGGCGCGGCATGCCGCCCACCAGGGGCTGCCAGGCTCTTTGTCGTACATTCGCTGGCGGATCTCCGCATAGGAACGATTCCGCAACAAGTCGACGAGCGCTGGCACTTGTTGGCCGGAGCCCTGTGCCTCGTCACTGGCTTGAGTCTCCGCTGCTCTTGGGGGATTCGCTCTCTTGTCGCTCGTTCTGGCGTCGTCGATGAAAACCGGCATGCAGAAGAGTCTAGCCGCCGACTGATGCGGGAAAAAATACCGGAAGTGCACCTTAGAATTTTTCGCTGGGCCGATTTCGAGCTAGGGGTAATGAACGTTACCCCTGACCTTTCAGCCATGCTGTCCGTCGGTCTTTCGTTCGAAAACCCGCGGACCCGGTTACTCATCCGAATACTTACTATTGTGCAGTAGTCGATTTACAATCGGTCGCAATTGGTGAACTGAAATGCTTGAACACGACGAACTTGTGCGGGAATTTCAGGACTTCGCGAAGACCGCTGCCACGGCTCAGCTTGTGATGGAGCGCATCTGCCAGCGTCTGCACGAGAAGATGACGCGTTACAACTGGGTGGGTTTTTACCTGGTCGATCCGGCAGACCCCGCAGTTCTGCTGGTTGGACCCTTTGTCGGCAGCTTCACGCCCAACGCGCGGATTCCCGTCAGCACGGGGCTTTGCGGCGCTGCAGCCAGCAGCGGGCGTTCGGTCGTGGTGCAGGATGTCACAAAGGATTCGCGCTATCTCGCCGGATCGGCTTTGGTGAAGTCTGAGATCGTGGTCCCCATCCTCGTGAAAAACAAGCTCGAGGCCGAGCTCGATATCGAGAGTTATTTTGAAGGGACCTTCACCAAACCCGAACAGGACTTTGTCGAAGCCTGCGCTCGTGTCGTTGGAGAATACCTGGGCAAACACCAGGCTCCAAGCTTGCCGATCGAAAAAGGACGGGCAAAACTGCAAAACGCCTAGCTTCGAACCACCCTCGGCCCCTGGGCAATCCAGTTGCGCCAGCATCCCGATCCCATCATCGCAAAAACAATGTAAAGGGCGCGCTACCCGGCCATTGACAGCCCTTTCCCTCCAAACGATAATGCGACCACCTCGATGAGGAGAGGTAGTCAATGGCACGATCCGCCGCGCGCTCCCGCAAACAGAAACCGCTGTCCGAGTCCCTACATCGCCAACTCTCGCTCTACGCACTGGCCGCGGCTGGAGCAGGTGCGCTCGTGCAGCCCTCCGAGGCCGAGGTAGTCTACACACCCATCTATCAAAAAATTACCACCAACGAAAATTTTCCCATCGACCTCAACCACGACGGCGTCACCGACTTCACCATCGTGAATCGTCTCCACCGCTCCAACATGCAGCTTAAGGTATTACCGGCATTCGGCGCCTACGCAGTGCTCGGCCGGTACATAGGTTGGGCCGAGGCCATGCTTCCGGGTTCGATTGTTGGAGTAAATCGCCCATCCGGCCGGCCCAGCTCCGGCAACAATATCATGGCCTCGATGGGCAGTTACGACTACAGCGCGGGCTCCTGGTTCAACGTTTCCGACCGCTATCTCGGCTTAGCCTTCAAGATTCACGGCAAGCTGCACTACGGCTGGGCGCGCCTAACCACGAACTGGAACGGTCAGTTAAAGATCGAAGCCACGCTGACCGGCTTCGCCTACGAAACTGAGCCGGATATACCGATCATCGCCGGAGATACCGGAGGACTCGGAGAGGACGGCGCCGACGCGAGTCCTGGAAGTGAAACGTTTTCCGTTCCTCAGTCGGCGAACCCGGCAGCGACGCTGGGAGGGCTAGCCCTAGGATCGTCCAGCTTATCGTCACGGCGCGCCCCTGAGAGATTGGTGGTGATGGCCGAGACTCCCTCCCGAAGCAGCACTCGAAGTAGCCCGGCGCCTCAGCGCTAGGAAGAGTGAGCCATCACGGCGCGGAGTGAAACGGATCATCCTGTGGCGCGTCGGGACCATCCTCCGGACTTGGAATGTCCAGATTAACCACGACAGGCTCCTGGCCGCTGCGTACGATCACTGCTTCAACCGGCCGATCTTTTCTGGCGTTGAGTTCCTGATGAGGAACATAGGGAGGGACGTAGACGAAATCGCCGGGGCCGGCTTCGTCCACGAACTCCAGATTATTTCCCCAGCGAAAGCGGGCGCGGCCGCGCACGACGTAGATCACAGTTTCGAGCTCTCCGTGATGATGAGGGCCAGTCTTGGCATTGGGATGAACGACAACCGTTCCTGCCCAGAGCTTTTGCGCGCCGACTTTGGCATTGGAGATGGCTTCGGCGCGGGTCATGCCAGGTGTTTGCGGAGTATTGCTATCCAGCTCGCCGCTGCGAATGATGCGCAGGCCGTGGAGTTTCCAATCAGGAGTTTCATCGTGCCCAACGCTCATTATCTCGAACCGTTCGCGGTCTGACTTTCAATGCGCTTGCCATTCTAAACGAATGCTGCCGCGTGCAGAAAGCATTGGCGGAGTCAAAACAGGTTCCTCCTGTCTCGCTTCGCTCGCGCGTCGGAATGACAAGTATTTTGGGCACCTCGGCCCGGGTCGAACCGATGGTCCTGCTCGCAGCTGAAGCTGACGATAGGGATCCCTTCGGCAGGCTCAGGGCAGGCTCTTCGACTGCGCGCGCCGTTCGCTTCGCTCCGACACGCTACGCTCAGGATGACTATTGTGAAAAATGATGGGGGATTTTCTGGCGCGGCTGAAGCCGCACCCTTTCAAAACTTTCCTGAACTATCCGCCGGCTTTCAACTCGGTCAGCACCTGCTTGGCGATTTCCTTTAAAGTTTCGAATACGCCGGAGCCCTGAAAAGCTACGGCCTCGACCACGGCCTCATTCTTCTTGCGGAGCTCTTTGCTCAGCGCTTCCGCCGATAGGATATTGGGCAGGTCACGCTTATTCAATTGCAGCACATAGGGAATTTTGTTGAAGTCGTAGCCGTGCTCTTTCAGGTTCGACATTAAATTGTCGAGCGCCTCGACGTTGGCGTCCATGCGCTGTTCCTGCGAGTCGGCGACGAAGACGATGCCATCGACGCCGCGCAGAATCAGCTTGCGACTGGCGTCGTAGAAAACCTGGCCGGGGACGGTATAAAGATGAATGCGGGTCTTGAAGCCGCGCACTGAGCCGAGGTCGAGCGGCAGAAAATCGAAGAACAACGTGCGTTCGGTTTCGGTGGCTAGCGAGATCATCTTGCCCTTTTGCTGTTCGGCGGTTTTCTGATAGATCACCTGCAGATTGGTGGTCTTGCCGCCCAACCCGGCGCCATAGTACACGATCTTGCAATTGATCTCGCGGGCTGCGAAGTTGATGAAACTCAAGACTTTCCTCAATAGCGCGAGCCACAGCTCAAGGGCCGCTTCCGCGCAAAAATGTCCCTATGGGGGCTTCGGGCTTTTATATCACACGCGCCCGATGCAAGGCAGGTTACTCCGGTGACCCCCTGCCCTAAAACCTAGCGGAAGCGGGCTGAGAAGCAGAATTGCTGATTTTTGATTGCTGATTGCTGATTGCTGATTGAAAAAACCACGAACTTACTGTGCTTAGAGCTTTTCAATTCAGCAATCGACAATCAAAAATCAGCAATGCATCACCGCGCCGGCGGAAGTGGGTAATACCCATCCCTAGCGTAGATTTTGAGGCCGGGGCGGTTTACAACCACTTCAATGTTGCGGTAAGCAGAGGAGGTCGGCGTCTTGGGCCGGGAGGGCGTATAGCCGAGGGTGTATTGGTTGCGGGCCTCGCTCATCACATCAGAGTAGGCGTCTGCGATGGCGTTGCGCGTGAGTTCGGAATATGGCGTACCCCCGCCTGTGGCCGAGGTGTACTTGGGCAGAATGTCGCTGTAGCCCTGGTCGGGAATGTGTAGCCGCTCGATCTTTCGATAAACCGGCAGAGCTCCGGTTTCGACCGCTATCGCTTTTACCTGGACTTCGTTCGAGAGCAATACGCGCTTCACATCGTTGTAGCCGGCCTTGCTGCCAAACTCCCGGCCGTCGCTGATCACAAAAATAACTTTGCGGCGCTTGCGGTCCCGGTCGCGCCGGCTCAAGTCGAGCGCAGCTTTTAAAATAGCGTCGTTTAGAACGTGAGCCTCTTTCGGCGGCGTGTTCACCGGCTCGGTGGGACTGCCCACCGGAATGCCGTTGACGATCGGTCCATTCTGCGCGAGTGGCCCGCCCAATACTGGCGCTCCGTTATCGTGCCCGCGTACGGTCTTCATCTGGTTCAACAGTGCGGCCAGCTTCTGGTTCGCGGCCGTGAAATCGGTGACCTGGCTCACCGTGCTGCTGTAGGTGTAGAGCGCGACCTCGTCATAGGGAGCGAAAGCGCCCACCAGCGCCGGAAACGTCTGGTTTACTCTTTGGACCGCGGAGTCCGGCATGCCCAGGTCGATCACAATTGCGACCGAAAGCGCGAAGGGATCGGAAGTGAAATAGGTTAGTTTCTGCACCGTCCCGTTTTCCTTGACGACAAAGTCCGACGAGATAAGTCCATCCACCGGGCGGCCGGATTTGTCCTTCACCGTGACTGGAACCTCCACGAAGTTGGTGGTCACCTTTAACTTGTAGAGATCATCTTGGGCGCTCGAGGTGGTCTTGCTGGTGCTGCCCGGCGGGACTGTCTTTACCGGCGGCATGGGCGGCGGAGGCGTCGCCTCATCCGCCGAACTGGGGGCCGGCTGAGTGCCTGGGTCGGTGGATGTGCTGGACGTGGGATTGACGGGCTGGTTCGTCCAGGGATTGCGCTCGACTGCCGGCTTCTTTTCTTCCTGCTTGGGAATCGGCGAAGGCTCGGGATTGTCCGTCGGAGCCTGAACTGAAGGCGCGTCCGGGATATCACCGCTCTGTGGTTGGCTTTGCGAACTCTGTCCAGCGGGTGCCTGTTTGCCGGATGATTGGGCGCCGATTGGAATACAAGCAGCCAGCAGAGTCAGACAGACAGCGACTACCATCCAGTAGCTTCTGTTTCGTGGAATGCCCCGCGACGTCGCTTCGCCGTTCACAAGTACCATGTTACACGCACCATCCGTTCGTTCTTTCGGTTCATCCCTCGGCTCGTTTTCGGTTCGTTCTTCGCTGGATCGGACTATCGCGGTCCTACCGTGCTGGCCGAAAATGGGTTCTACATGTCCCGCTAATCTTTTCAGTTTCACTCTCTTCGGATGCCAAGGCAGGCCGTTTGGTGCATCTAACTTTCAGGACTAGACTAACAAAAAGCCCGAGGGAATGTTCGCATGTCGAAAGTATCCAGTCGCCAAAGGTTTCAGCCCACCCTGGCCACTACCGTCGTCACCTTATTTTTTCTAATCCTTGCAATCGTAACCGATGGCGCTCCAGCCGCTTGGGCTCAAGGTTCAGACGGTTCAAGTTCAACTCCGCCGAGCTCGGCCGGCTCCGCTCCGGCGAGTGCCCAATCTTCGTCCGCTCAGAAGTCTGACAGCGCCCAGAAGTCCGATGACGACAAGCCGACGGAAACCCTCAAGCTGAACGTCAACGTCGTCGGTCTTTTCTTCAACGTGAAAGACAAGCACGGCGCGCTCATCCCCAATCTGACCAAAGACGACTTCGAGGTGTTCGAAGATGGCAAGCAGCAGACCATCAAATATTTTGCCGCAGAATCGAACCTGCCACTCACCCTCGGAATCCTGATCGATTCTTCCGGCAGCCAGTTGCGCGTTCTGGATATGGAAAAAGAAGTCGGCGGCGCGTTTCTTCGCCAGATTCTCACTGACAAGGATGAAGCCTATGTGATGGACTTCAACATCGATGCCGAACTCATTCAGGATTACACCCGTGACGTTCACCGCCTGCAGGCCGCGCTGAATAAGGTCAAGATCAATTCCGGGGTTACCATGCCCACGCTTCCCGGCGCGGGCGGTGGGCCGGTTCCCACTTCCCAGTCCCCCGGAACGGTGTTGTATGACGCGGTTTATCTATCGGCTCACGACATGCTGTCCAAGGAAGTCGGGCGCAAGGCCATGATCCTGCTGACCGATGGGCAGGACGAGGGCAGCCGACTCAAAATCAAAGACGCAATGGAAGCAGCCCAGAAAGCCGATGCCATCGTCTACGTACTTCTGTGCGCCGACCGCGGCGGTTATTACAGTATGGGTATGGGGTACAGCGGCGAAAGCGAAATGCGCAAGCTCACCGAAGCGACCGGAGGCCGTGTGATCAACGTCGGCAACAAGTTCGACAAGCTGAAAGAGGCTTTCGACCAAGTCGCTGCCGAACTGCGCAGCCAGTACAACCTGGGTTATACGCCGACCAACACGAAACAGGACGGCAGCTACCGCAAGCTGGAAATCAAATCCAAACAGAATTACAAAATTCAATCGCGTGCCGGCTACTACGCCAGCGCTCGCGATCAGCAGCAATAAGCGGCAGATGTCGAAGGCTGGCGTCGGAGGATTCTAAACCGTAGCCGGGGCGGGAGTTTGCATTTCGCTGACGACGGCTTCCAGATGTTCCAAGGTCTGTTCGACCGTCAGCGAATACATGTCGCGGCCAAGCCCCTCACCAGATTGCAACGCGGATTTCAAATAATGGCCGGCGATCTCGATGGCGAGAGAGTCCGTGATCGACCTTCCTGTGCGCTTCTTATATTCGACCCACGCAGGATGAGGCAGCGCGACCGTAACGGTCGTTCCCCCGACCAGGAACTTAACATCGACGGCGTCGGCATGACGCGTCGAGATGGCAACGATCAGCGCCTGATAAATGCAGTGAACCGGTTTCCTGGTCCAGCGATCGACGGCAGTGAAGTCTTCAAACACGGCTACGAAAACTATAGCGGAGGGGACGGGACGGGAGCAAATGGCTGACGATCAGAAGTTCTTGAAGCGCTCTTCAAGCCAACCCGGCATTGGGTTTGGCAGGAATGCCAGTCGAATGAGTTCGCGCGACTTGTGTCTCACTCCACTCTGGATGATCTCGACGGATACCCTCGCGGGCCAGTTCCCTTGCGAACAGGCTCATCTCGAACTCGAGAAGGATGCGTTGCTCGCTACTCCTCTCTCGGTGGATCCTGAGCTGAACTGCTTCAAGCGTACCACTCCTCAGCAACAATAAAGTTGTCGGTCGTCCGCTCGTTGGACATAAGAAATGTTGAAGGCATGAACCTAGCTCCCGGAGTTTCAGAGTTTCTACCGGCGTGAGGATCGCGACTACCCTCATTGACTCCAAGTTAGATGTTGATGGTCCCTTGTAGATAGAGCTTCGCTTCGCCGACGATCTTTACGCGGGCGCCATGGAGGGTGCACCACATTTGGGCGCCGCGAGAGCTGAGTTGGCGAACGCGAAAAGTTTGCTTGCCGGTGCGTCCTGACCAGTAGGGAACGAGGGAGCAGTGGATTGAGCCGGTGGCGGGATCTTCGTCGATGCCTTCGGATGGAGCGAAGAATCTGCAGACGTAATCGACATCATTCTCGCCGGAAGCGGTAACAATCGCTCCACCGCCGACGCCCATATCGATTTTCGCCAAGGCGGCGATATCGGGTTTGAGGTTGCGCACGATCCCGGCGTGGTTGACGACAACGAGAAAGTCGCGAGGGTCGCGCAGGACTTCAGCGGACTCCAGACCCAAGGCAGAGAGAAGTCCGGCTGGGATTACGCAGGACACCGGCGGCCGGGAGGGGAAATCCATTTCGAAGCGGGCGCTATCAGGGTGCTCGTGGTTATGGCGAGCATGATTACGGTGCTCATGGTCACGATCGACCGTCAATAAGCCGCTGACGGTGTGGAAGCGAACCGGCCAGGTGTCGTATCCACGCAAAGAAAGAGCATAGGCGGAAGCCAAAGTTGCGTGGCCGCACAGCGTATCTTCGGCGACCGGGGTGAACCAGCGCAGGTCGAAATCGCCATCCGCCCGGGCAACGACAAAAGCGGTTTCGCTGTGATGGTTCTCGGCAGCGATCTTTTGCATGACTTCCTTCGCGGGAAATGCGGGAACGAAGCATACTCCGGCAGGATTGCCTGCGAACAGTTCGTCGGCAAAGGAATCGATGTGGTAATACGGGATGGACACTCTCACCAAAGTATCATGGAGCAATAGCAGCCGATCGGGCGGTTGGCCAACAGACGGGTGGTGGTAGTGCAGTTGGCTGACGCTCTACGCCGGATCAGAGGGAGGTCCCTTCGACTTCGCTCAGGGCAGGCTCTTCACTTCGCCTGAAAAACGGCTACGTTCAGGATGACAACCGAGACAACGACCGATCCGCGCGGCTTTGGACAAACCGGAGAGTCGAGACCTGACCTAGGCCTGAATCTGAAGGCAAGGGCGAAGGCAATAGAATTACTTCTTCTGCGACATTTTGCGGGAAATCTCGGCCATGAGCTTTGGGCGAAGGTCGGCTAAGACGCTGTCGACGATGTTGGCGAGTTCCTCAGTATTTTCGGCGGGCGGTTCGATGGCAGGTTCGGCGGAAACTTCGTGCGCGATGTGCTCGGTGCCGGCTGCTACTGCCATGGCGGCGGAATCTAATGGGGCGGACTCGGGCTCTGCGAACGGACCTGGATTGGATTCGGCGACCGACTCGGCCTTTGCTTCGCCGTTGTCGCGGGTTTGACGCCAACTGGCCCAGGCTGCCGCAGTGCTCTTCACCACTTCAGATTCTGGTTTGGGATCTGCCTCGTGCTCCGCTCTGTGAAGAATTTGGGCGTAGCCGGTAGTCACGTAGCTGCCGACCGCCGCGGCTTGCGCGATCACTGGCTCTACTTCCGGTACGGGCTGGGCTTCATGCAACTGCGAAGCAGGCGTTGCTTCTGCTATTGCCTCCGCCACGACCGGGGCAGGTTGCTCAGCTACCTGAGCAGACTCTTGATTCAGGGTGGGCTCGGCTTCGACTTGTGCGACCGCGATCTCGGGAGTACGCGCTTCAACGGGTGAGCTTTTCGTGGGCGCTGAAACGGCCGTGACCGGTTCATTCGAAACGTTAGCAACTTCGGGAAGTTTTTCCGGCTCTGCGACTGCGGGGAAAGCTGCGTAGGCTTCGCTAGCCGATTGCGCCATCGCGGCAGTTGCCTGTTCGTCAGACACGAAGGTTGAGGAGGGCTCGGGTTCGGGAGGCGCAAGCAACGCAACCGGCGAATCCGCGACTGGCTCGGCCGACGAAGATGAATATGTTGCAGAAGGAACTTGCTCCGCGGACGATGCAACGAGCTCGGGTTCCGGTGAGACTGCGACTGCGCTGGCTTGTTGCGGCTCGGCCACAAATGCGGCGTAGGACTGGCGCATTTCGTTTTCGAGCGAGATAGAAGCCTCTTCAGAATCCAAAGCGACGGAGACCGCTTTCCAGCGTGGCGCATCGTCTTTCGTGACAACCTCGGATTCAGTGCTGACCGCCATTGTGGCGGGCACTTCGCTCTCGGTTGCGGCGGGCACTGGCGCAGCGGCCGCTGCGGGTTCGGTTGGGGTATCGACCTTATTATCGTTTTGAGTTTCGGGTTTTGCTTCCGATACTGCGGGCACCAGCTGAGCGAAATCCTGAGCAGCGGTTGCCATTTGCATTTGCGCAACGGCGGCTGCAATGGCGGCAACCTCTTCCGGGGTCACATCGTTCAAAAGGTTTGGAGGGATTGGCGCGACAGCGTCCGGGGTCGCTTCCGGGAACTCCGCTTCCGGGAACTGCACGAGAGGCGCGGCGTGCTCCGGGGATTTGTCCACGACTGTGCGGAGATCCCGATTCATCTGGTTATAAATGGAAGGCTCATCCGCTGCTTTTTCTTCGGCAGTTTTTTCGTGAGGAAATCCAATGCGGCTCTTCCATCCATTGTCTTCGCCGGAAGGTTCTTTCGCGCCGCCACGGCTGGCTTCTTCCTGCGCCGCGATCGCCCGCGCAAAGCGCCCCGGCTTGGAAGGTTCGGCACGCGGCACTACTTTGTCTTCGAGTTTAGACAGCGCGCTCAGGAGTTCACTGGCTTCAAAAGGTTTGACGATGAAGGCGTCGGCGCGTACGCGATGCGCTTCTTCCGGCTTGAAGGGCTCAAGTTTTCCTACGCTCAGCAGCACTGGAATGCGCGAGGTCTCCTGCGATTCCTTCAGGCGCTGGCAGACTTCGAGGCCGCTGTAACCGGGCATGTAGACGTCGAGGATGACGAGGTCGGGCTTCAGTTCTGCGATCTTTTTGAGTGCGGCCGAGCCATTGTTGACGGCAATTACTTCATACCCCGCATCGGCGAGGATTTTGCGCCCCATGTTCTGGGCGGTCACGCTGTCGTCGGCTAGCAGTATTTTCCTGGCCAAGAAAGTCCTCGAAGCGGGGAGATATGGCGAAGGTAACCTGAGGCTGAACGTAAGTCAATGTTCCCATTGGAGGTTACCTGGTTACCAGTGGTCAACGCCTTGTGCGTTCGACTCGAACGCGCTGCCAGCCAATCCTATTGGCAGGCCAGCGTTAGCCGCCGCAACGAGCCGCCAGCCCAGCCTGAGCCATCGGTCGGCAGGTGCGTGAAGTAGACGTAAAAAGTTTTTCCCAGGATATGCGGGTCGTCGCCGAGGCCGACCGCGGTGGGATATGCGGCGATAGTCTCGAGGTTACCGAGCGAAGTGGGTAAGGTCCAATTCAGGGCATCGACAGACTCCGCATAGGCGAAAGTTGTGTCGTTGGAGATGATCACGCTGTAACGCTGAAGCGCGCTGTTGAAGTGGATATCGAGATAGCCGGAATACGATGAGCCGGGAATGAGATCAGTGGAGGCGCCGCCGATCGCGGGTTGCAGATGCCAATTGCCTTCGTAAAACTTTTGGAACGGGACTGCATGTGGATTCGGTCCGAAGGCGGCTTGCAGCACGGATGAAACCAGGGCGCGTGCCACCGAAACGTGCGTTGTTGTGGTGGCGTGAAGCGTTCCGTTGGCCAGCCAGTCGGGAAAATATAAATAGAAATATTTGCCGTCGGGCGAGAGCACGAGCGGGCCATCACCGATCTCAAAGCCATCGAGCCCGACGGCGTAAGCTTGATTCAGGCGAATGATTTCGCCGAGGTCGGTCCAGTGCACTCCGCTGTCGGAAGAGGCGGCGAGCCCGAGGGCCGCGTACAGCGCGTCGTTCGGCAGCTCCGCATGATAGATCACCAGCAGATTTCCTGCGCCAGGCATGCCTGCGGGAACCTGATAGACCGGACCTCCGCCCATGTAGCCATAGCTCGGATAATTTGCACTCACTGCGGGATCCGGATTCGGCGAGACGCCGACATCGAGCGGATCGCCCGTTCCTAGCGGATTATCGAGCGTGCCAACGGTGGTGACCACCGATCCCGACTTGTTGTTGCCGACCCAATGACCTTGCCACATTTGCCGTGCGTGCGTGCCTCCGTCGCTGCCGAAGAAGGCGTATCCGCCGGATGCCTTGATCACGCCTAGCGGAGTGTCGGGCCAAGCGAAGCTATTATAAGCATCGGTGATTGGAGGTTGTGCCTTCTGACCGGCGGCATAGCGCTGTTTTGGAGTTTCGACCACTTGGTCGGCGATGACCTTAGGAGCGCAGAGTTGCGTAAGAATTGGAGCTACGTTTTGCGCGAGAGCCTGGTTCGTCTGGAGGCTCGACACCAATGCGATTGCATTGCACAGAAGAAAAAGCCGTACAGTGAGGCTCAGTCTAGGTGACATGTCATGATCCCCCTAGGCAGTAACAACCCCGGCTTTTCAGCCAAGTCGCGCAGACGCGGGAATTTCATCGCAGCGAAACAATTGGCTCACGCAAGCTTTGCGGACGGCTTGGGTCTGGAGAAAACGAACACCTGACTCCTCTAGAGAAAGGTGATTTTCTAGAAAGGGACGATCTTTTTCAGTCCCTTCTTTTTCTTTTTCTTGCTGCTGGAAATATCTTGATCGCTGGCCGGAGTGGAGGTGGAAGTTGAGTCTGCCGCATTGGCCGAGGCCGGGCCGGGCTGAATCTCATTGAGCTGCGCCGGTGGAGGCAAGGGTTGGCTGTTTGCAACGGCGGCTTGAGTGTTAGCGGCCGGGGTGAGTTCGTTTGGATCTGCGCTGGGTTTCAGCTCATTGGGATCGGGCGCGCCGCTGGGCTTGAGTTCATTGGGGTCGGGCACGCTTGCGGTGGTGTTGGGCCGGGCGAAGGGATCGACCTTGGCAACGGGCGGCGCATCGGATCGCGGAGCCGGCTCGTTGGCCGCGGGCGTTCCACCATTCACCACTTCAATGCTGAGGCCATGCTCACCGCCCCCCGAGCCTGAAGTTCTCATGGCATTTGCCGCTTGTCCTACTTCTTTGATCTCGGTGCTCGCGGCGACAGGGGTGGGATCCACCAACGTCGGCTCTCCAACTTTGGCGGCTTGGGCAACGTCAGGGCCTTTCTTTACGACGCTCATCAAGCGGCCAAGCGCGTCGGCCTCGCGCCGGCTGTCCTCCTCCGCTTTATTCTGCGCCACGGCCGCCTTGGTTGGCCGCGGGATGGGTTGATGCAGCGCTGCCAGACGCTTCTTCGCATCTTCTCCACGATCCATCAGCGGGTAGCGCGTGATAATCTGGGAATACGCGACAGCCGCATTTTTGCTGAGGATTTCGATCATGTTGGCTTTATCGGTTTCGAGAACGCAGCCGGGTTGCGGACTGGTCTTGACGCAGGTAGGCCGGGCACGCACTTGTGCAACCTGGCCTTCATAGTCCTGGCCGAGCACAAACAGGGCTTCATCGGCGTGGCTGTAGAGAGGATACTTCTCGACCAGCGTCTTGAGACGCGCGATGGATGCGGGATACGACAGCCGTAGGAAATAGAACCGGCCGATTTCAAACTCGCGCTCGGCTAAAACCTCTTGCACTTCCAGCAGACGCTCCTTGCCTTCTTTTACCAGCTTGGGATTGTCCGGGTACTGCATGATGAGGTTGCGGTATTCATCTTCGGCGCGCTTGGCATGGGTGTAATCGCGGTCGGCCTTTTCCATCTGCTGATACTGAATGTTGGCGATTTTCAGCTGCGCCTCGGCCGCTTCCGGCATGTTGGGAAAGAAGGTTTCGAAGTCGCGATATTCCTGCTCGGCCTGTGCCAGCGACGCTGTTCCACCTTCCGCATACCAGGAGTCGCCCACCGCCAGTTTGGCGCGGGCGATGAATTCGGAGTCAGGATAGGTGTTGATCAAGGTCTGCAGCGTCATGCGCGCCACGTCGAAGCGGTTGTGCTTCATCGCGTCCATGGCCTTGTCGAAGAGGACTTTGTCGGGCTGCTTGGAGCCGATGTTGGCCAGCGGATTGACGGACTTCTTATTGGTGCAGGCTGCAGTGATTAGCAGCAGCATGACCAGCATCGCGATGGGGGATTTTCGACGTGACATTAAGAACCTCGAATTAGAAATGCATATCCTGCAATCAGGAGCTAAAGCCTGCGTCCTTTAAGGCTTTGACGGGCACGACTAAAGTCGTGCTGTTCCCGGGTTCGTGCCATTCTCAGATGGTTCCGTTCTCAAACGTTCAGACTTTAAGCAGGGCGGCTTCCGTCGCCGCTTTCAGCAGCGACTGGGTATTCTTGATTGGATCGCCATTGCCGAACACGGCGTTGCCTGCCACCAGAATTTCTGCTCCAGCCCGCACCACATCGGCAACGGTATCGTGCCCTACTCCGCCATCCACTTCGATGCGATAGGTGAGACGGCGCTGGCTGCGGATCTCGGCCAATCGCCGCATTTTGTGCAAAGTAGACGGGATAAATTTCTGCCCGCCGAAGCCTGGATTGACCGACATCACCAAGACATAATCGACAATATCGAGCACTTCCTCAAGCGTGCTCACGGGAGTTGCCGGATTAATTACCACGCCTGCCAGACAATTGTGGCTCTTGATCAGATGCAGGGTACGGTTCAAATGGCGGCAAGCTTCCTGATGCACCGAAATCCAATCCGCCCCTGCATCCGCAAATGGCGGGATAAAGTCGTCCGCGTTCTCGATCATCAAGTGGCAGTCGAGGGGTAAGTCGGTGACTTTTCGCAGCGACTTCACCAGCGGCGGGCCGAGGGTGAGGTTGGGGACAAAGTGTCCATCCATAACGTCAACGTGGATGACACCCGCTCCGCCTTCAGCTGCGGCGCGCACCTGCTCGCCAAGGCGGGCAAAGTCCGCCGCAAGAATCGATGGTGCAAGTTCAATCAAAAGCTGAATCTCTCAGAATCTGGGCGTTGAGACGAGCTTACAACTGGGTGCTTTGTCAGATTTTAGCATGCGACTTCATCGGGAGGCGATCTAGTTGCTCGCGGGGCCGGAACTTATGGGGTTCAGAAGGAGATACGCAAGATATTCCAAGACGCGCACCTCACGTCTGAGCGTCGACTTTCAGATCGCGGTGGATCCGAACAGCCGGAACCCTCGACTGCTTTTGTAATCTGAGCGCGTGGTTCCGGTGGGCTTTGGCGTCTGCGAGGCGCAAAAGCTCAGTCACTACAGCCTAACGAGTCGTTGGCGCTGGCCCGCTAACGGGAAGCGGGAGATTCGTGCTCCAGCAATCGGCCACGATGAGCCACGCACCGAGGCGTCGCCATGCCCTCACGTATTTGCCGCGGTCGGCTTGGATGGTGCCATTGGGCTGCCGGATGGCGACGGTGTAGCGCCCGATCTCGACCGCCATATCGCCGGAAGAATCGACGCGAATGGTTTCGAAGCGCAGATCTTCGTATCCGGCCTCGCCGAACTCGCGCAGCAGGCGCTCGACGGACTTGGGGCCGTAGGCGGGCTCGTGGTGCGGCGCCATGAGGACGCCTTCCTGGGCAAAAAGGGCTGCTACCTGATCGTAGTTGGCCGTGTTAAACGACGTGACAAAATCCAGACAAAGGTTGCGAATCAATGACTGAACGTCCAAAAATGGACGCGAGTCCGCTACGGAACTCGAGTAGGAGCGATACATTTACTACCTCCTGGGGGAAGGCCAAGAGCGGGTTCCCACGGCCATGGGTGCCCGTTCTCAAATGCAGAAGGATTCTAGCGCAAAAGTGGCTGTGGAAGGGAAAACTTTTTTCGCTGGTCGGAGCCTCCGCTCGGGGAGTAGGGGCGGACTCCCCCTTGGGAGGAGGGCTTGGAAAGAAGCCGGTTTTCCACTTGTAGGGTGCATGCGGTCGGCGTATCTTTGCGCGAACGAGCATGGGGGGTAAGGAAAATTCATTGGAGATCCGCAGCGCGATTTTGGAGAGTAGATCGGCCTCGCCAGCAGAGGTCGGGAGCGATAGGACTAATCGTTCCAACACGCGAGGCGGGGGGCAGCCAGAGCGATTTTGTCCGAACTGCTCGGCAGAGTTGAAGGAGCAGCGCTGCAAGTTGAGCTGTCCGCAGTGCGGATTCTATTTGAGCTGTTCGGATTTCTATTGAGTTTAGGCGCCATTGCTGCGATGGATAGCCATCAAACTCCCACTGCCCGGTCCGGACGGTATCCGTCTACAATGGTCGTTGAGTTGCCAACAACGGCCAAATTTTCTTAGGCATGATTAGGAGAAAGCAATGGAACGCAAGGCGAGCGCGGTATGGAAGGGTGGGCTGAAGGATGGGAAGGGATCGATTTCGGCTCCGGGCGGAGTGCTGAAAGATACTCAGTATTCGTTCACTTCACGGTTTGAGAATGGTCCGGGAACGAATCCGGAGGAGTTGATTGCCGCGGCGCACGCGGCGTGTTTCTCGATGGCGTTGTCGGCGCAGCTTGGCGGCGCGAATCTGACTCCGGAGAGCATCAGCACGAACGTTACCCTGACGATGGAGAAGCTGGATTCCGGCTGGACAATTACGGCGAGTCACCTGGATGTCGTGGGCAAGGTTCCGGGCGCGGATGCAGCGACGTTTCAGAAGTATGCGGAAGCGGCGGAGAAAGGCTGTCCGGTATCGAAAGTGCTGAACGCGAAGATTTCGATGACTGCGAAGCTGAGATAATCCGTCGGTCGACTCGTTCGTCCTAAAAGATCATCGGTGCAGATCGTTTCGAGGAAGATCGTCCGGGAGCCCATCCATGACGGCAGACAATCAAAAAAGCCGGATTACACGACGTGGTTTTCTCGAACGCAGTGTCGGGGCCGTGGCGACAGCGGGAATGCTCGCTGGCGTCACGCCCGCGGCGGCATACGAATCAAGTGAGCAAGAAACGGTAAAGTCGGGTGCATCGATCTCGGGCAAAATTGCGTTAGAAGAACACTTCGCAATCCCGGAGACGCTGGGCGCGAGCTTCGCCGCTTCTGGCCCTCCCGAATTTCAGAAACAAATTCAAGAGATCGGTAGCATGCGCATCGCAGAGATGGATCGCGGAGGCGTGGGACTATGCATCCTCTCGCTGACCGCTCCGGGAATTCAGGGGATTCCCAACGTCTCTCAGGCGATCAGCGTGTCGCGGAAAGCGAATGACCATCTTGCCGAGCAGATCACAAAGAACCCGAAACGAATCAAGGGATTTGCCTCACTGCCATTGCAGGATCCGCAAGCCGCGGCGCAGGAACTTACACGCTGCATCAAAGAACTCGGATTCTGTGGAGCACTGGTGAATGGGTTCTCCCAGGTAGGGGAAGAGGATTCGGCGGTTTTCTACGATCTGCCGCAATACAAGCCGTTTTGGGAGACGGTTCAACAACTCGACGTGCCATTCTATTTGCATCCCCGCTCCCCCTTGCCAAAGCACCAACCCGCCTACGAGGGGCACGCGTGGCTAACGGGATCGATCTGGGGATTCGCAGCCGAGACTTCGATTCACGTGCTGCGTTTGATAGGGAGCGGCCTGTTTGATGATTACCCGAAGGTGAAGGTCATCATTGGGCATCTCGGCGAAGGACTGCCCTGCAACATTTGGCGCATTGACAACCGAATCGCGCGAACGCTAGGTGCGCGACCGAAAGCCAAGCAGCCAATTGGACATTATCTGCGGGAAAATTTCTACATCACCACCAGCGGCAACTTCCGTACACCGACACTCACGGAAGTTATGCAGGAAGTTGGTGCGGACCGCATTCTGTATTCGGTCGACTATCCCTTCGAGGACATGGCCGTGGCAGGGGAATGGTTTGATCACGCCGCAATCAACGAGGCAGACCGGTCAAAAATTGCCAGCGGCAATGCACGCAGGTTGTTTCGTCTATAGACGGTCGCGTTTGACAGTTGAGATCATCACTGTAAAATAGAGGCGCAGGTCTTCCTGATGCGGCGGCGTTCCGACTGCCGCAGTTGACTGTCTACTTGCCATCGTGGCGGAATTGGCAGACGCGCATGGTTCAGGTCCATGTACTCGCAAGGGTGTGGGGGTTCGAGTCCCTTCGATGGCACCAAGATTTTTCAGTCTCGTGATTGATCCTGCCAGGATCCAGTGCTAGCTTCCGAGAGCGCGCCTTACAGTAAAATCCTCTAATGAAGACTCTACCGCGCTTACCTTGCCGGAGGAGTGTCCCGGCGCTTTTCTGCATTTTCGTCCTCGCGGCAATTTGTTCCGCGCAGAAGCTTGCTATTACCTTCGACGATCTGCCGCTGAATGGCGAGCTGCCACCCGGAGTCACCCGGACGGAGACTGCCAAGAACGTGCTGGCGCTTCTGAAGAAGCGGCATGTCCCTCCGGCGTATGGATTCGTGAACGCGAAGCGGCTCGAAGGGAATCCCGATGGGGCAGAGGCTTTAAAGTTGTGGGCGGCGGCGGAGCCGGTGGGGAATCATACGTACTCGCACATGGACCTCGAGAAGAATGATCCCGAGACATTCGAGCGCGACATTGAGGAGAACGAGCTGGTGCTCGAACTGCTCCGGGCGAAGGACGAGTGGCACTGGTTGCGGTATCCGTATCTGCATGAGGGAGACACGGTGGAGAAGCGGCGCGCGGTGCGGGTCTACCTGAAGACGCATGGCTACAGGATTGCGCAGGTGACGCTCGACTGGGAAGACTACCTGTGGAATTTTGCTTATGCGAGATGCGCCGCGAAAAACGATCAGAAGTCGATTGCGTGGCTGCGGTCGAGTTATTTGAGCACGGCGTCGGAATTTCTTGATCTTGGCCGGGCGCAGGCGAAGCTGATTTATGGGCGTGACATCAATTACGTATTGTTGCTGCATCTCGGTGCGTTCAGCAGCACCATTCTGCCGGAGGCGCTGGATCTGCTGCACAAGAAGGGTTTTACGCTGGTGACGTTGCAGGAAGCGGAGAGCGACGCCGCATATGAGAACGACCCGGATGCTGCTTTGCACGACGCCGGCACGTTTCTTGATCAGTGGATGCAAGTGAAGCAGCTCAAGTATCCCGAGCACACGGACAAGCCTTATAAAGAGCTGGAAAGCGCTTGCCAGTAGCGCCATCTCGATGGGCAGATCATTCCTTCCCGTATAATTCATGGACCGTTTATGCCCGTGTCCCTTGATCAGATTGTTAATTCGACGCGCGTGAAAGTTTTAGCAGCGAAACGTACGGCGGATGTGCGTGAACTGGAGCGGCGGGCGGAACGGCACGTGCCACGCGGCTTTCGGCGGGCTTTGGAAGAAAAAAACAAAGCTGGGATCGCGGTGATTGCCGAGTTGAAGAAAGCGTCCCCGTCGAAGGGATTGATCCGGGCGGAGTTTTGTGTCGAGCAGTTAGCGAAAGAACTGGAAGCCGCGGAAGCGGCCGCGCTCTCTGTGCTGACGGATGAGGAGTTCTTTCAGGGATCGCTGGAGAATTTGCGGAACGCGTCGGCGTCGGTGAAGATTCCGTGTCTGCGCAAGGATTTTATTGTGGATGAATTCCAGTTACTGGAGGCGCGGGCACATTCGGCGGATGCGGTTTTGCTGATTGTGGCGGCTTTGACACAGACGGAGTTGGCGGCGCTGGCTCTGGGTGCACGTGCGCGCGGGCTGGACATTTTGTGCGAAGTGCATGATGAAGCTGAGTTGCAGCGGGCTTTGGACGCGGGCTGCGATTTGATTGGAGTGAACACGCGCGATCTGCGGACGTTTAAAGTGGATCCTCAGACGGCGTTCCGGTTGGTGGAGCGGCTTCCGAAGAACGTCTTGCGAGTGGCAGAGAGCGGGATTCGGGGGGGAGAAGATATTGCGAGGCTGCGAGAGGCGGGATATCAGGCGTTTCTGATCGGGGAGACACTGATGCGGGCGGAGCGGCCGGGGGCGGCGCTGCAGGAGTTGGTTGCTGGTTGTGTTTTGCCGAGCGCGCGGTGAACTGGAGCATCGAGCGAACTCCCTTTGAGGTTTCCGGTTGTGTCGAGTTGCGAGGGATCCTTCGACTGCGGTGTGCTCCGCATTTCGCGGAGCTCAACCTTCGCTCAGGATGACAATTTTGCGTGGTACCTCTCCGAGATGACGTGGATCAAGATTTGCGGGATGACGAATTTGGAGGACGCGCTGGTCGCAGTTGAGGCCGGGGCAGATGCGGTGGGGTTTGTGTTTTATGAGAAGAGTCCGCGGAATATTAGTGTGGAGGCGGCGCGGGCCATTGTGGACAAGTTGCCGGAGGGGGTGGAGAAGGTAGGAGTGTTTGTCGGGGAGACGACGGAAACGGTGTTTGAAATCTCGGAGAAAGCGGAGCTAACCATCGCGCAGACCTACCCCGATTTCAACAATCCGCTCTCGATTCCAGACGATCGATTCTTAGAGAAGGCATCGTTCCGAGTGATTGTTGCGCTCCCGGCAAGTCAGTTGCAGCAAGGAGAATCCGAAGATCCGAATGTCATCGCAGGTTTTAGGGCGTCCAGCAAATTTCGTGATCGTGTTGTGGCTGTGCTTCTCGATTCCGGAACGTCAAATCGTCCAGGTGGTACTGGGAAGAAGTTTGATTGGCAGAGTGCGGTCCCCATGGCAGATCTGATGAGTCATATTGGGTTAAGGCTGATCGTTGCAGGAGGGCTGACACCGGGAAGCGTGGGGGATTCGATGAGAGCACTCAAGCCCTGGGGAGTGGATGTGGTTTCAGGTGTCGAAACCAGCCCAGGGAAAAAAGATCCGGAAAAGGTGCGGGCGTTTGTGCGGGCGGTGCGCGACTCGGAGAGGAGTTTGTGAGCGTGGCGACGGCGAAGGTCCAACTCGGTGCAAGGAAGAGCAGGTCCCTCGACTCCGCATCACCTTTGCTTCGCAAAGATGATGCTCCGCTCGGGATGACAAGAAAGAGGAATAAAGCGAACGTTCCTGGGCGGTTTGGGGTTTACGGCGGACGGTATGTGCCGGAGACTTTGGTGGCCGCGCTTGAGGAGTTGGAGCGCGAGTATGAAAAAGCCAAGCGGGATCCGAAATTTCAGAGGCGGCTGGATGAGTTGCTGCGGACATATGCTGGGCGTCCTACAGCGCTGACGTTTGCGCGACGGCTGACGCAAAAGTTGGGTGGGGCGAAGATTTATTTGAAGCGGGAAGATTTGCTGCACACCGGGGCGCACAAGATCAATAACTGCCTGGGACAGGCGCTACTGGTGGAGCGCATGAGCAAGCGGCGCGTGATTGCCGAAACTGGCGCGGGACAGCATGGCGTGGCGACAGCGACGGTTTGCGCGCTACTCGGTTTTGAGTGCGTGGTGTACATGGGCACCGAGGACATGCGGAGGCAGGAGTTGAATGTGTTCCGCATGCGGTTGCTGGGCGCGGAGGTACGCGGCGTGGAATCGGGATCGCGAACGCTGAAGGATGCGATCAATGAGGCGATGCGTGACTGGGTGACGAATGTGAGGACTACGCATTACTTGCTGGGAAGCGTGCTGGGCGCGCATCCGTATCCGACGATGGTGAGAGATTTTCATCGCGTGATTGGGCGGGAAGCGCGGGCGCAGATTTTAAAAACCGAGGGAAAACTCCCCGCGGCGGTGATTGCGTGCGTAGGCGGGGGGTCGAACGCGATTGGAATTTTCTACGAGTTTATAAAAGACAAGAAAGTTTGCTTGATTGGAGTGGAGGCGGGTGGCCGCGGCGAAGCGCTGGGCGAACATGCGGCACGCTTTCGCGGAGGGTCGCCGGGGGTTTTGCAGGGAACATTCTCTTATGTGTTGCAGGATTCTGCGGGGCAGATTGCGTTGACGCATTCGGTTTCGGCGGGATTGGATTATCCCTCGATTGGGCCGGAGCATGCGGCGTTGAAAGACGTCGGTAGGGCTGAGTATGTTTCGGCATCGGATGACGAGGCGCTGGAGGCAACTACATTATTGGCCCGGACGGAAGGGATTATTCCCGCGCTCGAATCGGCTCACGCGGTGGCGGAAGTGATCAAACGCGCGCCGCGAATGAAGAAGTCTGATGTTGTGATCGTGAATATTTCCGGGCGCGGGGATAAGGATATCGGGATTATGCGGGAGAGTTTGAAATTGGGTTGAATCGGCGGAGCTCCCGGAAGCGCAGTGGGAAGGACCCCACGAAAACTGGGGCCCGCGGATGAAGCTCCTATTGAGGCCGCAGGCAGTGAGAGCGAAAGGGATTCCTCGACTGCGGTTACGCTTCGCATCCGCGAAGCGCAACCTTCGCTCAGAATGACAAAAATGCCTTTATCTTTTTATAAAAAGCCGGCGCTCGTTGTGTATGTGACGTGCGGCGATCCGGATCTCGCGACTACGCGGGAGATCGTGCTGGCTGCGATTGAGGCTGGGGCGGACGTGATTGAGTTGGGCGTGCCGTTCAGCGATCCGGTAGCAGATGGTCCGGTGATTCAGCGGGCAAGTGAGCGGGCGCTGAAACACGGCACATGCCTGGCGCAGGTGTTGACCCTGGCGGCTGAGGTTCGGCAGCATGCGCAGTCAACCGGGATCGTTGTGTTTTCGTATTTGAATCCGATCTTGCGGATGGGGATCGAGAAGTTTTGCGCAGTGGCGCGGCACGCGGGCGTTGACGGCGTGCTGGTAACGGATTTGCCGGTGGAAGAAGCGGGGCCGTACTTGCGAGCGATGAAGGCCAACGATCTGGCGCCTGTGTTTCTGGCGGCGCCCACCAGTCCGGATACGCGGTTGAAGCGGATTGCGGAAGCGTCGCGAGGATTTGTTTACGCCGTGTCGCGCACCGGGGTAACGGGGGCCAGGCAGCAACTGGCGGACGATGCGCAGAAACTGGTTAAGCGGCTGCGGCGCGTAACGAAGTTGCCAATCGCCGTGGGCTTTGGGATTTCGAATGCGGAACAGTTTGCGGAAGTCGGCAAGTTTGCGGATGCGGTAGTTGTGGGAAGCGCGATTGTGGAGACGATTGAACGGGATCGAGGACGGGAAGCGCAAGCAGTGGGGGAATTTGTAAGCAAGCTGACTGTTAATAGCTCGCCGAGGAACTGATCGCGCACTCGGGAGAATGTAGAAGCGCAGCAGTGATAGAAATGCTTTGCAGGGCAGATGGTTCTGCGGTGGCGCTAGAGATCCTTCGACTGCGGTTGTGCTTCGCTGCGCGAAGCACAATCATCGCTCAGGATGACAAGGCTTGAAGGAGACTGGTTCGGCAAGAGATCTCATGGATATCGCAGATTGGCGGGAGAAGATCGATGAGCTTGACCGGCGGCTGGTGGAGTTGCTGAGTGAGCGGGCGCGAGCTGCGGTGGAGATCGGCCGCTTGAAGCGGGATACGAATTTGCCGATTTACGAGCCACAGCGGGAGCGGGTTGTGTTTGAGAATGTGCAGAAGATAAATCCGGGACCACTTCCGGCGCAGGATCTAGTTCGAATTTTTGAACGGATTATGGATGTGATGCGGAATATTCAGAAAGAGGGAATTGGGCCGACGGCGGAGACCGCAAGAACGGAGACGGAGTTGGATTCGGAAGTGAATGATTGAAGCAGGCGGGAAAAAGCAGCGGCGCGGTACTCGAAACCAAGGTTCCTCGCTGCGCTCGGAATGACAAGGAGTTGGGTTGAGCTAGGAGCTAGAAGCTCTAAGCCGGAAGCCAAGGGCGAGAAGCAGAGATTCTTATGATTGTGGCGATGCAGGAAGCGGCCGATGAGGCGTTGGTGCAGCAGGTGATTGAGCACCTCGTGAAGATGGGTTTTGAAGTGCACCGCTCGACGGGTGCCCGGCAAACCGTGCTGGGCGCGGTGGGAGCGGTCATCGATTTTGACATCCGCAACCTGGAACTGTTGCCGGGAGTGCAGGCGGTCCATCGCATCAGTTCTCCGTACAAACTGGCGGGAAAAAGTTTTCGCCCGGAGGGAACGATCGTCAAGCTGGCGAATGGAATCAACGTCGGCGGAAACGAAGTGGTGGTGATGGCGGGACCGTGCTCGGTGGAGTCGCGGGAGCAGCTTTTTTCGACGGCCGAAATCGTGGCCAAGGCTGGGGGGCGAGTGCTGCGAGGCGGAGCGTTCAAGCCGCGAAGTTCTCCTTACTCGTTTCAGGGCCACGGAGAAGACGCGCTGAAGCTGCTGCGCGAGGCGGGGGAGAAGTTCAATCTGCTGGTGATCAGCGAGGTGATGGAGATCTCGCAGATTCCGATGATGCTGCCCTATGTGGATATTTTGCAGGTGGGAGCACGCAACATGCAGAATTTCAATCTGCTGCGCGAGTTGGGGAAAGTGCGTAAGCCGGTGCTGCTGAAGCGTGGAATTGCCGCGACGCTGGAAGAGTTGCTGCTCTCGGCGGAATATATTATGGCGGGCGGAAATTATGACGTGATCCTGTGCGAGCGCGGGATTCGAACGTTTGAAACCTACACGCGGAACACGATGGACATTTCGGCGATCCCGATTATCCACAAGTTGTCGCATCTTCCGATGACGGCCGATCCTTCGCACGGGACTGGCCGGCGCGACAAAGTTCCTCCTATGGCGCGAGCCTCGGTGGCGGCCGGGGCGGATGCGCTGCTGATCGAAGTGCATTGCGATCCAAACAAAGCATGGTCCGATGGCGCGCAGTCGCTGTTTCCCGAACAGTTCGAGAAACTCATGGACGAGTTGCGGATGATCGCGCCGGCTGTGGGACGGAAGATTGCATAGAGCGTTTTCACCACAGAGACACAGAGGCACAGAGAAAGCCAGGGCGAAAGTTGGACCTGATCCCTCCATGTTGTTCCCTCGCGCGTCGTCTTAATTCACCCGGATTTGCTTTTCTTCTCTGTGTCTCTGTGTCTCTGTGGTGAAATGTCCTATGGGAATTAGGCAGGTCACGATCGTCGGGACAGGATTGATCGGCGGGTCGTTTGCGCTGGCGCTGCGGAAGAGAAAATTCAAAGGGCGGATTGTCGGTTGCGACCGCGAGCCTGCGCTGAAACGGGCGAAAACGGGCGGCGTAATCGACGACGGGTTTGTAAGACCTGCCGAGGCGGTGCGTGGCAGCCAGTTGGTGATGCTGGCAACGCCGGTTCTGGCTATCGTAGATCTGATTGGGCAACTGGGCCCGATACTTACTGCGGATGCTTTGCTGACGGATGTGGGCAGCGCAAAAACAGTGGTGACCGAGCAGGCGCTGAGCGTGTTCGGAAAGAATGCCGGCAAGCGATTTCTGGGCGGGCATCCGATGGCCGGCAAAGAGCAGAGCGGCGTGGAATTTGCGGATGCTGATTTGTTTCAGAATGCAGTTTGGTTCCTGACGCCCGTAGCCGGACAAAACTTGCAGAAGGGGTTGTTCGCGGAATTCGCGGGATGGATCGATCAGATTGGAGCGCGAGTTGCGATTCTGCCGCCGGATGAGCACGACCGGCTCTGTGCCTGGATCAGCCAGGTGCCGCAGATGATTTCGACGGCGCTGGCGGCGGCGCTGGTCGAGGAGTTCGGAGAGGACGCACCGCTGCTTTCGACGGGCGGGCGGGCTTTGCGGGAGATGACGCGGATTGCGGCGAGCCCGTATTCGATGTGGCGGGATATCGCGATTTCGAACAAGAAAAACCTTGAGGATGCGCTGTTGAAGGTGGAGCAGCGACTGGCTCACATCCGGGAGAATCTGGCGACACGGCAACTGGCGGAGGAGTTTGAGCTGGCGCATGGGCTGAAGAGAAGTGCGGGGAGCGGGAAGTAGGGCTTTCACCACAGAGGCACAGAGAAAGACAAAAGAAGAACAACTCGCACTAAACTATTCCGCACAGAAACGCTTTTCTCTGTTCTCTGTGTCTCTGTGGCGAGTTTCATTTAGAATGCGGACGCTATGAATAAAGTTGTGGCCAATGCCGATGAGGCGATTCGCGATGTGGACGATGGCGCGATCATTATGATCGGGGGCTTTGGGTTGTGCGGGATTCCGGAAAACCTGATTCGCGCGCTGGTAAAAAAGGGATCGAAGAATCTCACTACGATCAGCAATAACGCAGGGGTCGATGGCTTTGGCGCCGGGATGCTGCTTTCGGCGGGACAGATTCGGCGGCACATTGGAACATACGTGGGAGAAAATAAGCTGCTGGAGTCGATGGTGCTGGCGGGAAAAGTAGAGCTCGACCTGGTGCCACAGGGGACGTTTGCGGAACGGATTCGTGCGGCGGGTGCGGGGATTCCAGCGTTTTTTACTCCGACCGGGGTCGGTACCATCGTTGCGGAAGGCAAGGAAACGCGCGAGTTCGATGGGCGGCCTTATGTGATGGAGCGTGCGTTGAAGGCGGACTTCGCATTTGTGAAGGCATGGAAGGGCGACCGCATGGGGAATCTGGTTTACCGGAAGACGGCGCGCAATTTTAATCCGATTATGGCGACGGCGGCGAAGGTGACGATTGCGGAGGTAGAGCATCTGGTGGAGGTAGGAGACCTTGACGGGGACCTGGTGCATACGCCTTCGGTCTACGTGAAGAGAATTTTTCAGGGAGAGCTTTACGAGCGGAGGATTGAGAAGCGGACGGTGAGGAAGGCGGGTTGAGTGCGCGGGGTGCTGCTAGAGAATTCCCCGACGAGCCCATCGTGCAGTTAAGGTACTAGGGATCCTTCGACTGCGGTTTTGCTTCGCTATCGCGAAGCAAAATCCTCGCTCAGGATGACAAGGCTTTCGCCATGATGAGTTAAAGATGATGAATAAAACTGGCAAGGATGTCGACAAGCGCGAGCGCATTGTGAAGCGGATTGCGCGCGAGCTGCGAGATGGGTTTTATGTGAACTTGGGCATTGGCATGCCTACGCTGATCTCGAATTATGTTCCAGCTGGGATGGAAGTCGTTCTGCAGTCGGAGAACGGGATGCTGGGGATTGGACCGTATCCGGTGGAGGGCGAGGAAGACGCCGACCTGATTAATGCGGGCAAGGAGACGGTGAGTGAGATGGCTGGGACGTCGTATTTTTCGAGCGCCGATTCGTTTGCCATGATCCGCGGGGCGCACGTGGATTTGAGCGTGTTGGGCGCGATGGAAGTGGATGAATCCGGCAGCCTCGCGAACTGGATGATCCCGGGAAAAATGGTGAAGGGGATGGGCGGCGCCATGGACCTGGTGGCCGGAGCACGGCGCGTCGTCGTGGCGATGGAGCACACGACGCGGGACGGCGCTCCGAAGATTTTGAAGAAATGCACACTGCCGCTGACCGGCGTGAACGTGGTGGATACGATTGTGACCGAGATGGCGTACATCCGGGTGACGGAGCGCGGGCTGGTGCTGGAGGAAGTGGCCCCGGGGTTGACGGCGGAGGATGTGCAGAGCGCGACCGAGGCTAGGCTGGTGGTGAGTGAGGGGTTGAAAGTGATGGAGGGTTAGTGTGCTGGTTTCAGCGGAAGTCGTTCGAATGCACTTCGATTACTCGATGTGGGCTTCAAGTCGGCTGCTCGATGCGGCTGCGCAGCTTACTTCGGAGGAACTGACGCGTGACTTCGGAACGGCGGACAAGAGCGTGCACGGAACGCTGGTTCATATCTTCGGCGCGGATCGCATTTGGCTGGCCCGTGTAGAGGGAAGACAAATCGAGGGTTCGGTAAAGCCTGCGGACTACGATCTAGCCAAGTTGACTCGCGAGTGGACGAGTTTGGGGGATCGATGGAAAGAATGGGCCGCATCGCTGACCGACGATTTGTTGAACGAGTGGCGCGACTACAAAGACATGAAGGGAAATCCACATCGAACGCCGCTTTGGCAGATCAGTTTGCATGTGGTGAATCATGCCACGCACCATCGCGGGCAGGTGTCCGGATTTCTGCGATCTCTTGGGAAGACGCCTCCCCCGCTCGATCTGATCTATTACTACCGGACGAAATCCACTGCTTGAATATCTTTAAATCCTGAACGGTGCGGCCAACAGGCGGAACGGGAGCGTGATGGCGAGGTATATGACCTCCAGCACTCCATGGACGGCCACTCCGACGATGCGGAACGGCAGCAACAATAGCCAGATGAATGGGTAAGCGATGAGCGCTAGTAGAGCTAGCGGCCAGCAGATTACGAAGAGGATGCACCAGAGGAGGAACGTGAACATGGGGAGACCTCCATTTTCCTTCCAGTTAATTGTACGGCGACGGCGTGTGAAAGGTTCCGTTGGAGAATGCCTTGCTGGGTCGGCGGTAGTGCAGACGGGCAGGGATCCTTCGACGCAGTTTTGCTTCGCTAGCGCGCTCAGGATGACAGGGCGATTTAATGTCCCTAGACCTGCTTCGTTTTCATTCGTAGCGTAGGGCTTCGGCGGGGAGGGTTCGGCCGGCGGACCAGGAGGGATAGAGCGTCGCGACGAATGAGACTCCGATTGCTACCAGGGCTACGAGCGCGCCATCGATCAGGCGCGGGGCGAAGGGGACGTAGTCGATGGAATAAACTTCTGGCGAGAGCGAGATCATGTGGTAGTGGCCACCAGCGTAGGAAATGGCATAGCCGAGGAGCAGGCCGATGGCGGTGCCGATCACGCCGATAAGAACTCCTTGAGCGATGAACACGTTGCGTACTTGCGACTTGCGCGTACCCATCGACATGAGCACGGCGATGTCTTTGGTTTTTTCCATGACCATCATGATCAGCGAAATCAAAATATTCAGGGCGGCAACGAAGACGATCAGACCGATAGTGATGAACGTAACCAGCCGCTCCAGACGGAGGGCGTGAAACAGAGCTTTGTTTTGCTCCATCCAGTTGGTGGTCATGAAGCCTTTGCCAGCCGCGTTTTCGAGTTCGCGCGAAACCTTGTCGGCTTTGTAGATATCGTCAACCTTGAACTCGATAACCGAGATCAGGTCGCCGAGCCCGAAGAGGCGCTGCGCGTCCGATAGCCGGGTGAAGGCCCACGATGAGTCGTAATCGAAAAAGCCTGAGCTGAAAATTCCTACGACGCGGAAGCGGCTGTATTTGGGCACCATGCCGAACGGAGTAAGTTCGCCTTGCGGGCTGGTCACGAGCACCACGGAACCCACCGTCGCGCCCAGATTGTCAGCCATGTCTTTGCCGAGGATGATGGGAGGCATGGCTGCTTGTCGGGCGTGGACTTCGGATAGCTCATCCGGGGAGCCGCCGGTCGCTGGCGCTCCCGGGACAGCCGCGGCGGCTGTCCCCACATGGTCTTTGTCTAGCGCAGACTGCGGTTCCTCCAAGGCGGTTGCTGATCCTTCCTTTACTGAACTCAACAAGTCGCCTATGCGGCGCTCGTCGGCGGGAATCATTCCTTTCAGGACGGCGCCGCGGGCGCGCGGCCCGCGCGAGATGAGAACTTGTTCGAAAATCGCCGGGGCCGCAGCAACTACATGGGGCTGTTTGGAAAGGCGCTCAAAGAGCGGCGGCCAGTCTTTGATGCCATCGTCGGCAACACGGAGGAGGCTGACGTGTGAAGTCGAGCCGATGAGGCGCTCCTGCAAGTCCTGACGAAAACCGTTGTTGATAGCGAGCGCTACGATAAGGGAGGCAACGCCTGCCGCGACTCCCACGATCGAGATGCCGGTAATAATGCCAATGAAGGCCTGGCGCCTTTTCGCGCGAAGATAACGGGTTGCAATGAAAAGTTCGAAGCGCATGCAAGCTTTCAGCCCTTCGCCTGTAGGCTCAGGGCAGGCTGGGGCAGCTGCGAGCTTCAGCCAAGTCGGATTATAACGAGCGGTTCCGGGACGTGCGGGATTCAGGCGAATAAAACTTCCGATGCGGACCGGATTTTAGCCTCTTGCGCTCGCCCATGCACGCGCGATCGCGTTCTATGGCACATTAGAGGATCGTATTATTTAAAGATCAGTTACTCGACCTCAAATGGCCGCCTCTTCCGACTCCAAGGCTGGACTCATCGCTTTTACGCATCCGGATTTTGTGCTGTTTCAGACTGCACGATTCCTGATAGTTGCCGCGATCGAAATGCAGGCGGTCGCGGTGGGATGGCAGGTTTACGAGATTACCAAGCGCGCCCTCGATCTGGGACTGGTTGGGCTGGCGCAGTTTCTTCCTGGGATTTTGTTGTTTCTGGCTTCGGGACACGCCTCAGACCGCTTCGAGCGCCGCAAGGTGCTGGCTACTTGTTATGCGGGATTCGCACTGTGCTCGGCGCTGTTGCTGGTGATTGCGGCGCGCGGGACGCATTTGGTCAAACCGATTTATGTTGTTCTGGTCATGCTTGGCGTGGTGCGGTCGTTCAACGGAACGGCAAGCCGATCAATTCTGCCGCAACTCGTTCCCGAGGAACACTTCCATAACGCGGTTACCTGGAATGCCACAACCTTTCAAGCCGCCGTGATTATTGGACCATCGCTGGGCGGAATTCTGTATGCGCTGGCGCATGGTCCCAAGGCGGTTTATGCGCTCGCCATGCTAACCGCTTTGGGCGCGCTGCTCTCGGCGTTTCGCATCAAGGCGAAGGAGCGAGCGCGACGCCGCGAGCCGCTGACCGGAAAGACGGTGCTCGCCGGTTTGCATTTTATTTGGCGCGAGAAGCTGATCCTGGGAGCGATCTCGCTGGATCTGTTTGCGGTGCTGCTGGGCGGAGCCGTGGCTCTTTTGCCCGTGTATGCGCGGGAGATTCTGCACACTGGACCGTGGGGACTTGGCCTGCTGCGCACGGCTCCGGGAGTGGGCGCGGCTTTGACGGCTGTGGCTTTGGCTCACCGACCCTTGCGCGGGCGAGCGGGGCCGGCGCTGTTGTGGTCTGTGGCCGGGTTCGGAATTCTCACGATTATCTTTGGGGTCTCGCGCAGTCTGATGCTGTCACTCGCGGCGCTGATTCTGCTCGGCGCCTGCGACATGGTCAGCGTAATCATTCGCGCAATGCTGGTGCAGTTCGGCACGCCGGACGTAACGCGCGGACGAGTGATGGCCGTAGACATGGTTTTTATTGGCACGTCGAACGAACTTGGCCAATTCGAATCGGGCCTGACGGCGCAGTGGTTTGGGACGGTTCCGGCGGTGGTGTTGGGGGGCGTAGGAACGCTTTTGGTGATCGGTTTGTGGGCTTGGCTGTTCCCGCAGTTACGGCGGGCAGGGGAACTCAGTGGGATGAAAAATAGATCCAGCGACGATGCGCTGGAGGCGGAAGAAAATATTTTAGAGTCGGGCAAAAGCTGAGCCGCGTTCCATAGACGGCGAGCACCGGACCTTTTCAATAAGGAATACAAGGCTCAACATCGAGAGCGCGTTCACGGCCGCTTTGATTTTTGCTTTGCTCTGGCCGGCTTCGTCGACCGACGGCCCCTCTTACCGAAGACGCGGGCGAAAATCTTATCCACATTCTTTAGCTGCCGTTGCAAGTTGAAGGCATATTCGATCTGCTTGCGAGGAACTTTTCCTGTGATTTGCTTGTCGGCGAGAACTAGTTGGTGGAAATCGAGATTCTCTTTCCAGGCGCGCATCGCGTGACCCTGCACCAGCCGATAGGCGTCTTCACGCGAGACACCGTGCTCGACCAAATCGAGTAGAAGTTGCCCGCTAAAGATTAGCCCATGCGTGCTCTCTAGATTCGCGCGCATGCGTTCGGGATAAACAAACATGGTTTCGACCAGATTCGTGGTTTTGTTCAGCAGGTAATCGATGAGCGTGGTGGAGTCCGGCAAAATGACGCGCTCCGCGGAAGAATGCGAGATGTCGCGTTCGTGCCACAGTGCGACATTTTCGAATCCCGCCTGCGCGTTGCCGCGCACTACGCGCGCCAGGCCGCTGATTTGCTCGGAGGTCACGGGATTGCGCTTGTGCGGCATGGCAGAGGACCCCTTCTGCTTTTCGCTGAAGAACTCCTCGGCCTCGCGAACCTCGGTGCGTTGCAAGTGACGGATCTCTGTTGCGACTTTGTCGAGAGTCGAGGCAATCACCGCTAGCGTCGCCAGATAAGTGGCGTGCCGGTCGCGCTGGATGACCTGCGATGAAATCGCTGCCGCCTTCAGGCGCAGGCGCGCGCAAATTTTTTCTTCTATCTCCGGCGTGAGATGGGCGAAGATTCCGACCGCTCCGGAAAACTTCCCGACGCGCATGTCCTCGGCGGCGGAGCGAAAGCGCGCGATGTTGCGCTGCGTTTCTGAGAACCAGTTGGCCAGCTTGAATCCGAAGGTGATGGGCTCGGCGTGGATTCCGTGGGTGCGTCCCACCATCGGCGTGTCTTTGAATTCCCAGGCGCGGTGTTCCAGCACATCGGCCAATCGCTCAAGATCCTTGGCGATGAGAGCCGAAGCCTGCTTGATCAGCAACGCCTGCGCGGTGTCGACCACATCATTCGAGGTAAGGCCGTAGTGGAACCAACGGGCGTGCGGGCCGACGATTTCCGCCACGGCGGTGGTAAAGGCGATGACATCATGGCGGACCTCGGCCTCGATTTCGTGGATGCGCTCGACGCGGAAATCGGCACGTTCACGGATAGCGTGCGCTGCTTCCTTTGGAACCATGCCAGCTTCGGCCAAGGTTTCGCTGGCGGCGACCTCCACAGCCAGCCATGTCCGGAAACGATTTTCGTCGCTCCAGATGCGGCCCATTTCGGGGCGGGTGTAGCGCGGAATCAAAGTGGAGTCGCTCCTGTTGATTTGCGATGATAGTGGGACAGAGGATTCTAACTGGAGTGCGGGAAAGAGGCTAGGGGTCCGGGCAATTGTTGATTGCTGATTGTTAATTGCTGAGTTAAGAGCGAAACGTCCGGCTGGTTTTTACCGGCAATCAGCAATTGGCAATTAGCGATTAGCTATCAACAATCAGTAATCGATTCTCGCCTGGCCTTCTGCTATTATATCGTTAGACGATATAATTTCCCGCGATTCGATTTAGATCACAGAACGATGCAATCGGGCGGCATGAAGAAGCTCAATTTATCGGATTACCAGGCGCTGGCGGAGTTTCGCTACCAGATCCGCCGTTTCCTTCATTTCAGTGAGCAAGTGGTAAAGCGGGCTGGGCTGGAGCGCGGGCAGTATCAGCTGATGCTGGCGATCAAGGGCATGCCGGCAGGAGTACGGCCTCGGATTCGCGAATTAGCCGGCCGCCTGCAAATCCGCCACCACAGTACTGTGGAGCTGGTGAATCGCCTCGAAGCGGGAGGATTTGTGCATCGCACACGTGCCCAGGACGACCGCCGAGAGGTGCTGCTCGCGCTCACGGCCAAAGGCGAGAAAGTACTCGGCGAGCTGGCGCTTCACCATCACGATGAACTGCGCTCGACCGGACCTGAGCTAGTGGCTGCTCTTCAGGGCATCATGCGCGATGGTAACGACGCTCCCGCAACGCATTTGACCCTTCCCCGCGAAAAACGAAGGACAGTAAAACATTCATGAGCACGGACAACAACGACAGCCAAACTTCAAAACATTCAAAGTTCCCGACAAACTCAAACGAGGCCTCGAATACCTCAGAGCGAGACAGGGCTCGAACAGCAATCGACGCGACGCCGCCTGCGCTGTTCCGTATGTTGCTGGTCTCAATTCTCTCCGCCGGGATTGGCCTGGTGGCCGGCCTCGTGGCTTTCGCGCTCTATGGGTTGATCGGCCTGTTTACCAACCTCTTCTTTTTTCATCGCTGGTCGGCGGACTTCTCCAGCGCCCAGCACAACCAACTCGGCTGGCTGGTTATCGTCGTTCCGGTGATTGGCGGACTCATTGTGGGCGTCATGGCCAAGTACGGCACTTCGAAAATTAAAGGCCACGGCATTCCGGAAGCGATGGAGGCGGTGCTGTTCAACCGCAGCCGTATTGCGCCGCGCGTGGCCATTCTGAAGCCGATCTCGGCGGCAATCGCGATTGGCACCGGCGGTCCCTTCGGCGCGGAAGGCCCGATCATTCAGACGGGCGGAGCGATCGGATCGCTTGTGGGACAAGCCTTCCACACCACCGCGGTCGAACGCAAGGTGCTGCTCGCGTGCGGCGCCGCCGCAGGAATGTCGGCCACATTCAACACTCCCATCGCCGGCGTGATTCTGGCCATTGAACTTCTGTTGTTCGAATTCAAATCGCGTTCCTTCATCCCGCTGGTGATCGCAAGCACGCTGGCAACCGCCGTCCACATGCAACTTCTTGGGCTGGGACCGATGTTTCAGGTCAGGCCGATGGATTTTGCGATTCCCCGCGGGCTGCCGTTTTATCTGGTTCTAGGACTGATCTGCGGCCTCGCCGCCGTCGGTTTCAGCAAGCTGCTTTACTGGGTGGAAGATCAATTCGACAAGCTTCCGTTCGATGAACTGTGGTGGCCGGCAATCGGCGCGCTCGGACTGGGGGTCATCGGTTTTTTCGTGCCTCGAGTACTCGGCGTCGGCTATGACACCATCGGCGATATTCTTAATGGGCAGCTGGCGTGGAAGCTTTTGCTGGTCGTCATGCTGGCAAAAGCCGCGGCCCTGGCCATCTCGCTAGGCTCCGGCACCTCCGGTGGATTGCTGGCGCCTTGCTTTATGTGGAGCGCCGCGATGGGCGGCATTTTCGCCATAGTGTCCAATCACTTTCTGCCTGGCGCACACCTCTCGCCGGGAGCCTTCGCACTGGTGGCGATGGGTGCGGTGTTTGCCTCGGCGTCACGCGCTACTTTTACGTTTATCATCTTCGCTTTCGAAATCACGCGGGATTACAACTCCGTGCTGCCTCTCATGCTGGTCAGCGTCATCGCCGATGGCATTGCCATGCTCCTGATGCCCAACAGTTCGATCATGACGGAAAAACTTGCGCGCCGCGGGCTGCATGTCCATCAGGACTACGAAGCTGACACTCTATCGCAAAGCAAAGTTTCCGAGACCATGGACCGGGAACTGCCTACCGTCGCGGCTGGGACGAAGGTTAGCGAACTCGCAGAACGCATCGCGCGACACGATCCGACTGTAGCTCGCCATGAGGCCCTGCTGATCCTCGACGGTGACGGGAAGCTTGCCGGCATCATCACGCGTGGCGACCTGCTCCGCGCATTCGACAAAGATTCCGCCGGAGCAATGGCCGTTCAGGAAGCCGGCAGCACACGACTTGTCGTGTCGCACCCTGACGAACTTGTTTCCGAAGCTGCGTCGAAAATGCTGCGTTACGACATCGGTCGCTTGCCTGTGGTCGAACGCGCCGACCATCGCAAAGTGGTTGGGTATTTGGGCCGCAGTGGCGTGATGGCCGCGCGGCTCCGGCGTTTCCACGATGAGCACGTGCGCGAGCCAGGATGGTTTCCGAGGAAAGCTGGCCTGGATGTTTCAGGATTGAAGTAGCTGTTTCTACGGCTTCTTTTCTACGGCTTCGATCAGCGGGCGCAACGCTTCTACCGAGACTCCCAGCGTGCCGCCGGAGAATCCGTCGATGTAGGCGGAGTTCACTCCGATTACCTCGGCATTCGAATTGAATACCGGACCGCCGCTGCCTCCGTGCGCCGTAGGGGCGTCGTAGATCAGTTTGTCGCCGACAACGTCACCCAGATGCCCGCAAGTGGTCGATGGCCGAATCAACGATAGCGCCGCCAGCTCGCTCGCAGCATTGATGTCATTGTGCCGGTACGCGAGCCGCTTATAAATACCACTCGGCGACTTCGCCACCATCCCGGCGATTCCCATGGGATAGCCGATCACCGTGACCAACTCTCCCGGCGATGCCGTTCCTTTCGCCAATGGAAGCACAGGAAGACCGCTCACGGCCTCTTTATCTTCAATCCTCAGTACCGCTAGGTCTCCGCTGGAAGAAACTGTTCCGGGCGTTAAAGTCACGGGCGTCGGAGAATTGGGAAAGAATACAACCAAGCTCTCCAGGCGCGCCGTGGCGCCGCGCTGAATCAGAGCTTCGGCCTCGGCGTCGCCATACCAGGGCTCCGCTACATGACGGTTCGTTGCCAGAAGTCCGTTGCCAACCAGGAAGCCCGTTCCCGATACGCGCGCGCGGATCGCGATTGCCTGGTTGGGAAATCCAACCTGAAAAACGCCATGGATGTAGCCAATCGAATTACGATAGTGAGCCAAGACGAGGGCAGGCATCGCCTGTTCTTTTTCTAGTTCTGCGACTTGCCGAGAAAGCTGGCCGACCTGCGTTCGGAGTTCTTCTTCCTGCTGCGGGGCCTGCGCCGTGGCGGGAGCATAGTAATGGAACAGAGCGACCGTGCCAACCACCAACGCCACTCCCAGCACGGACTGCACCATCCATTGCCAGGTGTCGCTAACTTCGTTCGATGGCTGACGATCTTCCGGTTCTGACATGAGCGGATAGCCCCCGTGCTCGATCCCTTTCCGCAGGCGGAAAACGACCAGCGCTGAATGCGGGGGATTGGCCATCTTCCCTTGTCCGGCAAGGCTTTTCCACGGTACGGAAGATGATGACCGGGGGATATCATAGGCGACTAAGAAAGGGATTCATGCTGAGTTGAGTGCGCGACCGGGCTAGGGTTTTTCGATGCCGAGCCGTTTTGCCATTTGCTCGTAAAGAAATCCCCGCCCGGGAACGTAGGGTTGCACCCACTCGCCATCGATCACGAATTGCGGGATGGCGCGCTTGCCGGTGTGCTTAACGATCTCTTCCGTTGCACCTGGCGTGGATTGGACGTCGATATCTTTGTATGGGATATGGTGCTTGTCCAGGAAGCGTTTGGCTTCGCGACAGTCGGGACACCACGCTGCAGAATAGACGGTCACATCCATGGTTTCATTCTAGATGAAAGCAGGGCGGAGTTGGTCGCAGCTTTCGGCCTGCGGACCTGCGGTTACTGGATCTTGGCTACCCCCGGCATAGGGTTCGGGAACTTTGTGAAGACTGCGGGATCGTGTCCAGGAATAATTAACTCCGGGCGTGTCGCGATTTGTTTCATGCGATCCTGCGCACGGAGGTTTGACGCAGCATCGAGCGTGGCAGCGATTGGCACATGCCGTTCGAGATTTTCATACAGATACATATTGTCGCTGGCCAGCACAACGGTTCCCGCAGCCGTTTGCACGCCCACATACTGAGATTGAAAAGTATGTTTGCCGCCGATGTAGCAAGTCACGCCGGGAATGATTTGCTGAGCGTCGCCATCTACAAGACCAATGCGCCCTTGTGTGTTGAGTTTGACGAGAGTGAGCACATCCTCCTCGTCGATGCCGCCGTGAGTGTCTTTCGATTGCCAGGCTTGGCCCGCATAATACTGCAACTCGTCTTTCTGAATCCAGATGCGGGCGTTGGGAAACAGGTCCATGCCATCGGCGTGGTCCCAGTGCATGTGCGTGATGAGGACATCGGTGATGTCCTCGGGCTTCAGGCCGAGACGCACAAGAGTGTCGGAAGGCTTGGTGAAATTCTTTACCTCCCAGTCTTTAAAAAAACGGTCGTGATAAAAACCTGAGTCAACAAGGATATTATGGCCGTTGCCGCGGACCAGCCAGATCATCATGGCGATGTCGAGCTTTCGGCCAGGTTCGGCGCCGGCCACTAGGTCGGAGACCGGGAAGCCGGGCAAAGTTGCGTAGCGGATTGCGTAGACCTCGTAGGTGGATTTCGATTGCGCTACGGCGGTGATCGACATAGCACAGAGAAGAATCAGCCGAGTGATTTTCATGGTTCGTGAAACAGAACGACCGATAGCTGCCGAGGTTTGTATAAGTGAACCCTCGGCAGCTATCAAAAACTGACTGCGATGCTAGACATGTTGCAACTCAGACACGGTGCGCTCGTTAATCACGTTGCCGGTGTTGAGAGTGGAAGGCGGCTCGAAAAGCATAATCCAGCATTCCTCTTCGCCGACGGGACGATGCTCCACGCCGCGCGGGACCACGATAAACTCACCTTCCCCGATCCACTCGTCGTGATCGCGAAATTCCATGCGGAACTTTCCCTTGACCACGAGGAACATTTCGTCTTCATGGTCGTGGTGATGCCAGACGAACTCCCTGTTCACCTTCACCAGTTTGATCGCCTGACCATTCAATTCAGCCGCAATGTGCGGCTTGAAGAATTCTGAGATTTTGGCGAACTTTTCGGCGATGTTGATCTTGCGCGTCATGCTTACCTCCACAGAATTGGGTTGGGTACCCTTTGGATTCGGATTCGTCTCTGCGGCCACGAGTCGCAAAAACTTTATCGAGCCATCGTCCGTTCGGACGCTTGCTTCATGTCCTGACGATCTCGCCGCACTGGAACTTCCGTGTTCTCTGCGAAGGTTTGTGCGCGCTGAGATCGTGCTAATCTGGCCTCAACGAATTCCCTTCCCGAGGTGCTTCATGCAGCGATTCCGTTTTCTGCTTGCCATCGTACTGTGTGCCTCATATTTTACTTCCGGCGCGCGAGCTCAATCGTGCAGCGGCATGAGTCTGGGCCGCGGCGCCAGCCTCAACGGATTCATTCCATTCCCTAGTGACAATGCGTGGAATCAGGATATTTCTGCCGCTCCAGTCGATCCCAATTCCAGCGCCATCTTAAATTTCATCGGCGACTCCACGCCATTGCATCCTGATTTTGGTGCAGGGCTCTACGGCGGCCAAACCATCGGCATTCCTTACATTGTGGTCAGCGGATCGCCATTTGTGCCGATCAAATATACCGCCTATGGCTCAGAGAGCGACCCTGGGCCGATGCCCATCCCGAAAAATGCTCCCATCGAGGGCTATCCGAATCCCGGCAATGGCGACCGGCACGTACTCGTGCTCGATCGCGACACTGCTGGATTTACGAACTCTACAGTTCGTATTCGCAAAAGAATGGAAGTTGGGACGCCGCTTCAGGAGCGGTTTGGGATCTCTTGAACGACGAGCAGCGGCCCTACACCTGGACTTCAGCCGATGCGGCCGGGCTCTCGGTATTCGCGGGCCTGGCGCGCTACGATGAGGTCGCCAGCGGCGCGATCCACCATGCTTTGCGCTTCACGCTGCAGAACAGCGAGACTGCGTTTACGCCGCCGGCTTCGCACTGGGCGGGGAACTCAAGCAATCCTTATGCAGCGCCAATGGGCATGCGCGTGCGGTTGCAGGCTTCCTACGATATTTCTTCGTTCCCGCCGCAGGCGCAAACAATTCTTGCCGCGCTGAAGACATACGGCATGATCATGGCCGACAACGGCAGCTCGATGTTCATCACGGGCGAACCGGATAATCGCTGGAACAACGACGATCTCGGCACTTTGAAATCAGTTCCGGCGTCGGCGTTCGAAGTGGTGCTGATCGATCCTTTGTATACACCGAACAATGTTCCGACGGGACCGGCTCCGGTAATTAGCAGCTTCACGGCCAATCCGCAGACCGTATCCCCTGGCCAGCCGGTGACTTTGAGTTGGAATGTTTCTGGGGCTTCGTATCTTGTGGTTTCGCCGCAGGCGGGAGCCGTGCGAGGAGCTTCCGTAATTGTGACTCCGACGGCAACCACGACTTACACGTTAGTCGGAACCAACGCTTATGGCCGGTCTACGGCAAAGGTGAAGGTGACAGTGCAGTGAGCTACAAAGATCACGTCGAGGCTGCCTGCCAAAAAGAAAAGCCGCCGACTTTTCGGTCGACGGCTGAGATATGTTGTCCCTATTAGATCTGTCCGGTTCCACCATCCACATTCAAATCGACACCCGTGATATATGAAGCTTCGTTGCCACCCAAGAATAGAACAGCGCGCCCTACCTCTTCCGGCTTGCCAAAACGCTTCATGGGAACGCGGTTCTTGATGTTCTCCGCGAAGTCGTCCACAGCGGCCTGCGGCATTCCGCCTTTTCCAAGAATTGGGGTCTCGATTGGTCCCGGACTTACGACGTTGACGCGAATACCGCGGCCCACCAATTCCGCGCCGAGGGTGCGAGCCAGCGACCGCACTGCCGCTTTGGTCGCTGCATAGATGCTTGAACCCAAGTAGCCCTTCGTACCGACTACGGACGAGTTTAATATGATACTACCGTTATCGTTAAGAAGAGGAATTGCTTTCTGCACAGTAAAGTAAAGGCCTTTGACGTTGATATCGAACTGCTCATCGAACAGCTGCTCGCTGCTGCCGTCTGCAGGGCTAAACTTAGCAATCCCGGCATTGGCAAACAGAACATCGATCTTTCCGAACTTCGCGCCCACCTCGCTGAAGAACTTGTCGATATCAGCCAATTTCGAAACATCGGCCTTCACGGCCAGGGTACCGTTACCGATAGTTTTTACAGCTTCATCCAGCGTCTTCTGATCGCGCCCTGAGATGGCGACCCTGGCCCCCTCGTCGTGAAAAAGCTTGGCCGTGGCCAGTCCGATGCCGCTGTTGCCGCCTGTTATGACTACTGTCTTGCCTTCAAATCTTTTCGCCATAAAATCCCTCCAATCGTCGAATACAGGAATCTTTAAGAGCAGCCACTAACGCTCACTGGCTGATTCACATAGTTTGATGTATGTCAAAATATCAAAGATTCAGAATTAGGCACCGCAAGCTAAGGACTATACTGTGCATGCATGACAGAGAAGACGTTAGCTAAGATTTCCAAGGCCTTGAGCGATCCGACGCGCCTGCGCATTTACGAAACCATCTCGTCTCGCGGCCAGATGTTTTGTGGCGAGGTAATGCAAAAGTGCCCGCTTACGCCGGGGACGATCTCTCATCATCTTCGAGTGCTGGCTGAAGCAAATCTGATCGAGTCCCGCAGGCAAGGAAAATTCATCTATAACCGCTCACGGCCGGAAACAATCCGGGAATATACACGCGCGCTAACAAAAATAGCCGGAAAAACAAAAGCCAAGGGTTAAATCCGCAAAATAATTCGAAGACCTGAAAACTAAAAAAAGAATTAGGAAATAACCTAAGCGCCGCTTGGGTTATACTGAATTCGTGGTTTCAATAAGGTTTGGCGGAGTGCGATTCATCGTTTACACGAACGATCATCCGCCTCGCCATGCCCACGGCTTCTCCGGCGAATGCGAAGCGATCATAGACCTTCGATCGGACGGGAATGTGGCTTTGGCCAAACGAGCGGACGCCGTTCGCCCGGCGAACGCGAAACGCTCGGATATCAAAAAGATTCTCAGCGCCGCGGCTGCACATTTCGAGGAGCTTGCTTTGTTATGGGGGAGCATCCATGAAACAAAAGGTTGAGCGGGAAAAGACTCCGAGACGGAAGATCATCACCACCAACGCTGCGATCAACCGCGCGATTGAGCGCGCTCGACGATTGCAAAACGAGCCGCTTGTAACGGCAGTGGAATATAAGCCAGGACCGGGATTGGATCTGATCATCCTCCAACTGAGCGATGGCCGCCGCCACGTGATCCCGCGAGAACTACTGCAGGGACTGGAGGCAGGGACGAGCAAGCAGATAGCCCATGTAGAAATTGTTGGCGGCGGCACCGGCCTCCGTTGGCCGGATCTCGATGCAGACCTCTACGTGCCCGCGCTACTTCGTGGTATCTACGGCAATAGGCAGTGGATGGCAAAGATCGGACGGAGCGGGGGGATGGCAAGAAGCGCGGCGAAGAAAAAAGCGGCGCGGGCGAATGGGAGATTGGGGGGAAGGCCGAAAGCACAAACGAGGAACATCGGCGCGATCCCTCAGACTGGATAGATTTCGAGCTTAAGCCTAGTCTTAACATTATCAAAGGAGATTTCCACCCGTCGCAGGGGAACGGACTGGCCAGGATAACCGATCGCATTAGCTAGCGTGACGTAAAAGGCATTGCACTCTGAGACGATCTGCTCTTGAGTGCGCTCGACTGGCCCCATCAGATCGACATTCTCGACCCTTATCCAGTCGATCGAAACCAGCTTCCCCCGCCATTTTAGGATCTCGGCGCTCTTACTCGTCCGGGTGCTCAATAACTGATCAAACTGCTGCTCTGAAGCTACCTCGGTGCACGATCCTTTGCGGATATAAGACGGACCTGCGAAGTGGGGACGACTCGCGCTTCCGGGGACGATCACAGCCAAAAATTGTGCTCCGTTTTTCTCTAGGATTTTTGTTGTGAAGTAAATGGGCGGGTAGGCTAATTCAATTTTACGGTTGAAGCTCTGTTGAAGAGTGTCCAGATTTGTTCCGCCTTCCGGTGTCCCATCGTTTTTTACCCCAATAAACAATACGGCAGGATATCCCACTGGAGTACTATTCGCGAACGCTACAACTGTCTTCAACCAATCCTTACTGTCTCCAGAAGTTTTTCTCTCGACGAAACCGTGCTCGGTGGCTGTGAGCTTGGAGAGCAGCTCAGCATCGGTCAATGGAACTAAGAGATCATTCATGTTGCCATTTTACCTTTCGCTTAGACGTACCTTCATGAAGGCTAGAGAAAGCAAAAGCCGCCAGCTCGCGCTGACGGCCGAATGCTAAGTGCCAACCCTGCTTTCTTAGCTGTTCTCGTAGAGCAGCACGCCTTCAGTCTTTTCTGCGTCCACCGGGCGGTAGAACAGCTTGTTGTCTTCGAGGAAAACCTCGATGAATGCCGGACGCGTGGTGATCGTTCCCTGGATCAGCGCTTCCGACAGCGGGTCTTCGATATATTTCTGCAATGCCCTGCGCAGCGGGCGGGCTCCGTAGGTGCGGTCGGTGAGGGTTTGGTTGAGGATCCACTTCTTGGCCTCATCCGCGACAGACACAGTGATCGCCTTCTGCGCCAGGTTGGTATTGAGCTGCGTGACCATGAGCTCGAGAATCTGGATCAGGTCTGCCTCGCTTAGCGCCAGGAACAGAATGATCTCGTCGAGACGGTTCAGGAATTCCGGATTGAAGGTGCGTTTCACCTCGCCCTTCACCATTTCCTCGACCTTGCCCGAAACCATTTCGTCCTTGGTCGATTGGAAGCCGAAACCCTCGCGCTTCTGCAAGTGCCGGGCGCCGATGTTCGAGGTCATGATGAGAATGGTGTTCTTGAAATCGACCGTGTTCCCGAGGCCGTCAGTAAGCTGGCCATCTTCGAAAACCTGCAACAGGATGTTGAACACATCCGGATGCGCCTTTTCGATTTCATCCAGCAGCACCACGGAATAGGGCGCACGCTTCACACGCTCGGTGAGTTGACCACCCTCTTCGTATCCGACATAACCTGGAGGCGATCCAATCAGTTTCGAGACCGAATGCTTTTCCATGAACTCTGACATATCGAAGCGGACCAGAGCCTTTTCGGTTCCGAACATGAACTGGGCGAGAGTGCGGGCGACTTCAGTCTTGCCGACGCCGGTGGGGCCGAGGAACAGGAATGAGCCGATCGGCCGGTTCGGACTCTTCAATCCCGCGCGTGAACGCCGGATCGCCCGAGCCAATGCGCTGATCGACTTATCCTGCGAGATGATGCGCTTGTGCAGCTCTTCTTCGATGCGGAGAAGCTTTTGTGTTTCTTCTTCCTTGATCGAAGTGATGGGAACGCCGGTCCAGCGCGAAACTACGTCTTCGATGTCTTCGCGGCCAACGACGCCGGTGGAAGACTCATCGAGATGGTATTTCTCGCGCAGAGCACGCAAATTCTCGCGCTCTTTGCGTTCTTCATCCGAGTAGAAGCGGGCCTTCTCGAACTCGTGATTCGCGATCGCGTTCTCCATACGGTGCACGATGAACTTGATGCGCTTCTGAACCTCGGTGATTTCCTCGGGTTGCGAGGTCTGGCGCAGCTTTACGCGCGCACCCGCTTCGTCAACCAAATCGATCGCTTTATCCGGCAAGAAACGATCGGGAATATAGCGGTTGGAATGCGATACCGCGAAATTAATGGCGTCGTCGGTATAAGTGACGGCGTGGAATTTCTCGTAACGATCTTTAATGCCGAACAAAACCTTCACGGCATCGGCTTCGTTGGGCGGCGGAACCTTTACCGCCTGGAAGCGGCGCTCGAGTGAACGATCTTTCTCAATCGATTTACGATACTCGCCAGGTGTGGTTGCCCCGATGCATTGAATCTCGCCGCGCGATAGTGCGGGCTTCAGAATGTTCGCAGCATCGAGCGAACCTTCTGCCGATCCCGCGCCGACAAGAGTGTGCAGCTCATCGATGAAGATGACGGAGTTTTGTGACTCCATCAATTCCTTCATGATGGTCTTCAGCCGTTCTTCGAATTGACCGCGATATTTCGTTCCGGCGACGATCAGCGAAAGATCGAGGGCGAGGATTCTCTTATCGGCTAAGAACGAAGGCACCTCGCCGTCTGCAATGCGTTGCGCCAGACCTTCGACGATGGCAGTCTTGCCCACGCCGGGTTCGCCAATCAGAACGGGATTGTTCTTGGTGCGACGGCACAGGATTTGAATGACGCGCTCGAGTTCGCCGTCGCGTCCGACCAGAGGATCGAGCTGGCTATCCATTGCCGCCTGGGTGAGATCGCGCGAGAACTCGCTGAGCAACGAGGACTCCCTCTGGCGCTGCGGCTGCGCTTTTTCCTGACTAGTGCGGGCTAATTCTTCGCGAATGGCTGATAGACGCAATCCACGCTCATGCAGAATTTCGGCGGCGAAGCACTTCTCTTCCCTCAGTAAACCCAAAAGAAGATGTTCAGTCCCGATGTGCCGATGCGATAGTCTTTCCGCCTCTTCCGCGGCATAAGCCAGCACGCGCTTGCACTCGTTGCTCAAAGGCAAGTCCACTGAGGTGGAAACCTTTTCCCGGATGGTGGTGTGACCCTCGATTTGCTTACGAATGGATTCCACTGAGGCGTGCGAACGCAGGAATCGATTAGTGAGGGCTTTGTCTTCGCGCAGCAGTCCCAGCAGAAGGTGCTCCGTTTCTATATAAGGAGACCCAAACTGGCTTGCTTCGTAGCGCGCAAAAAAGATTACGCGCCTGGCTTTCTCCGTATAGCGTTCAAACATAATGCCCTTCCCCCTAAAACTTTCCGGCCAAGAAGGTGCTGGTGCCCGCTCGACCTCTACCGAACTCCCCGCCCATTAACGTTTCTGCGATGCTGCCTGCTTGCCATGACATTCTCATTATGCAATCAAACGGCCACCGAACCCAAGTACTCAAACGTTTTTATAATGTTACTGAAGGAACCTGTTCAAATCTCTTCCGACTGCCGACCGTCCTAAATTGTTGCACTTTTTCTAACTAATCTTGGTCTAACTAATCTTGCTGCCCTTTGCTGCTATGCCAGCAACGACTCCGGCTTAATCTCTTCTACGCGTCCCCGCTCCAGCCGCATGACCCGGTTGCAGCGGCGCGCAAACGACAGGTTGTGGGTGGCAATGAGGGAAGTGAGCTGGTGCTCGTGATGCAATCGCGCGATCAGTGCGAAAACCGCCTCCGCCGTCTGCCCGTCAAGATCGCCGGTAGGCTCGTCGGCCAACAGCAATTTCGGGCCAGTAATGAGAGCCCGCGCAAGTGCCACCCGCTGCTGCTCCCCGCCAGATAGCTCACCCGACCGGTGATGCGCACGTTGCTCCAAGCCAACTTCGCGCAACCAGCGTAAAGCCTCCGGCTCAGCCTCGGTCCAGTTCCGCCCGCGAAGCAGGAGAGGCATCGCCACGTTTTCTGCCGCCGTAAATTCCGGCAGCAGATAGTGAAATTGCCAGACGAAGCCCGCATCGCGATTGCGAAATTCCGCTGCCTCATCCGCCGACAAAGAGTTTAGCTTCAATTGGGCGCAGTATACGTCACCTGCGGAAGCATGATCAAGAGCGCTGAGTATGTGCAATAAGGTACTCTTACCCGCTCCTGACTCTCCGACGATGGCAAGCATTTCGCCACGCTTCACCTCGAACGATAAATTCTCAAAGAGCACGAGGTCCGATTCGCCGGACCGGAAAACCTTCTTCAATCCTTGCACCCGCAGCAGCGCATCTTGTCCCGAATGTTCTGCCACTTGATCAATTAGATGCACGCCGCCTCCTCTACGGTACATCCGGTCGCCGCTTTACCCAGACTAGGACGCAAACAGTAGAGGCGGCCATCTTCGCACAGTAGGCCTGTGGAATCCCATGGCACGTTTGAACCATACGGAGCACGAAGATGGCGAACGACGGATAACGCTCCGGCGTGGCTCCAAAAAATCCACCAATCGCACTGTACCCGACCTTTCGTGCAGCGGATGTGACCCGCATCACGCTATGCCGGCAAAAATCCAGCCGGGGGAGTTCAGGAAGCTCCGGCAAGCTAGACTTCGACTTTGCTTTCTTTTCCGCCAGCAAGTTCCTGCAAAGACTCGTGATAGGGGGCTCGGGCGAGTCCATGCTCGGTGATAATCGCGGCGATATATTTTGCCGGTGTCACGTCGAAGGCTGGATTCTCGACCGATGCACCATCCGGCACCATCTGCTTACCACCGATGTGGGTGACTTCTCGTGGATTTCGCTGCTCGATCGGAATTTGGCTGCCGTCCGGGCATGCGAAGTCGATGGTGGAGATGGGAGCGGCCACGTAAAACGGAATCCCGTGCTCTTTGGCTAAGACGGCGACCGAGTAAGTCCCAATTTTATTGGCCACGTCGCCATTCGCGGCGATGCGGTCGGCACCAACCACGATGGCTCCGATCTTGCCCTGCTTCATGATCGCACCAGCCATGTTGTCGGCGATCACCGTGGTCGGAATGCCGTCTTTCATCAACTCCCACGCGGTAAGCCTTGAACCTTGCAGAAAGGGCCGGGTTTCGTCGGCGTAGACGTGGATGTTCTTCCCTTGCTCAACCGCCGCACGGATCACGCCAAGGGCGGTACCGTAACCGGCTGTAGCGAGAGTGCCGGTGTTGCAGTGGGTCAGCACACCACCCTGGCTCGGCATTAACGTTGCGCCGTGGCGACCCATAGCCCGGTTGGCCGCAATGTCCTCCGCGTGCATGCGCTTGGATTCTTCGATGAGTTCCTGCTTGATCTGCGCGATGGGGCGAATGCGGATTGTCTCGAACTTGTCTTGCATGCGGCGGATCGCCCAGAAAAGATTCACCGCCGTGGGCCGCGTCTTGGCCAACACGTCGCACATGTGGTCGAGCTCTCGCTTGAGTTCGCCAACGGTCTCGGCCTTGGAGTCATTCACTCCGAGCGCAATTCCCATGGCTGTGGCCACACCAATGGCCGGAGCTCCACGCACCACCATGGTTCGGATCACATCCGCGACCTGTTCGTAGGTTTTGCAGGTGACGTAGGTTTCTTCCGTTGGCAGCTTTGTCTGGTCGAGGAAGCGCACGCCGTTTTCGGTCCATTCGATACTTTGGATCATAAGAGTTTGGATTATATTGGAAAAATTCGGGAATGCTATACGCGATGCGCGGCACAACGGTTTCCCGGAACATTCGTGACCGCAGGCCGCCCGCAAAGTTCGCAACTGGCCGTAACCGCAAAAACGGGTGGAACGGTATCGTCATTCTGCAGAATGTGTTCGGCGCGCACATCGCTCGCCGTGAAGATGGAAACGAACGGCGCGGGTGCCGCGGCCTTCTCTACGTTCGGCCTTCCTTTCGCTTCTTCGCGTTCCACTAGGCACATGACGCCGACGACCTCGAATCCGAATTCACGCGCGGCCTCAATGGCCTGCACGGTCGAAGCGCCAGTGGTGCAAACGTCATCGACAATGACAACCCGTGCGCCTTTGATGCGATAGCCCTCGATCCGTTGCCCGGTTCCGTGTTGCTTCTCGGCTTTGCGCACCAAAAATCCGTGTAGCTCACCGCTTACCACCGAGATCGCTACGACCACCGGGTCCGCACCCATCGTAAGTCCACCGATAGCTTGTGGCTTCCAGCCTCGCTCGCGGATTTCGTCGAAGAAAACTTCGCCGGTGAGGCGCGAGCCCTTGGCGTCGAGAGTGGTGGTGCGGCAGTCGATGTAGTAGTCGCTGGTGCCACCCGAAGAAAGCTTGAACTCGCCCAGGCGGAAAGACTTACAAGCGAGCAGGTGCAGCAGCTCTGAGCGCGAGGTCTTCATGAAATCTTACGATATCAAATCTGCGGGATTGGCGAGAATTTGGCAGTGAAATCACGAGGGCGGCCAGCAGCTTGGGGCCGGTTTGGCGTGATAACCTTGAATATTCTCCCTACAATGACGCATCGAGGTATGAAATTGCAGAGTGCTCGAAAGTCTTTTTTCTTCTTCCTTACTGGCTTCCTACTCATCATCTTTTGCAATTCGGCGCTGCCGACCAGGTCGTTTGCTGAGGGTACGCGGACCTGGGAACAATCGAAATTCGACGAGCTCACCAAGGGTACCGCGGCGGGAGTGGCGATTCAAAGCACCGGCGGCCTGGAACTCGCGTCCACGTTCAAGAATCTATACGCCACGCCTTCCACCTACATCTGGGCGATTGCCGCTGATAATGACGGCAACCTGTACGTGGCGGCAGGCGCGCCAGCCAGAGTTTATCGAATCACGCCGGATGGCAAGGCATCGATTATTTTTGAGCCGAAAGAGTTGCAGGTGCAAGCGCTGAGAGCAGGGGCTGGGGGTGCAATCTTTGCGGCCACCGCTCCGGACGGAAAAGTTTACAAGCTCGAACATCAGTCTTCCGGTAAATCGAAGCCTGCAAAAACGGAGTCGAATTCAGTAACTTCTTCCGAGAACAATTCCAAACCTGCCGTCGATCCTTCGTGGAAGTCTTCTGTTTATTTCGAGCCCGGAACGAAATATATCTGGGATCTGGCTCTGGACAAGGGCGGCAATCTTTATGTGGCAACGGGCGATCACGGCGAAATTTTTCGGATTACGTCGAAAGGCGAACACTCGGTCTTTTTCAAGAGCGATGAAACTCACATTCGCGTGTTGGCCTTTGATGCGAAGGAAAATCTGATCGCGGGTTCGGATGGCAGTGGACTCATCTACCGCATTTCTCCCGCAGGCGAAGGCTTTGTGTTGTACAGTGCGCCGAAGAAGGAGATCACGGCGCTCGCCCTCGATCGCTCCGGCAACATATACGCGGCGGCGGTCGGAGAAAAACGCGGCGGCGGTTCGAGTTCGGGTGCGGTAGCTGCGCTGATAACGATGGGAGGCAATGCGCCGCTGGGCGCGTCCGCTCCGCAAGTTCCCGGCATGACGATTACGCCCGCTCCCGGTTCTCCGCCAACCACTGGAGTCTTTCCGTTCCCCGGCGGCGGCGTGAGCAGCGGCTCCGATGTTTATCGCATTGCACCCGACGGTTCTCCCATCAAGGTGTGGACGTCGCACGAAGACATCGTGTATGCCCTGGCTTTTGACCCGCAGGGCCGCCTGCTGGCCGGCACGGGGAATCGCGGACATATTTTTGCGGTGACAGGCACTGACGACTTCTCCGATCTGCTCAAGGCTCCGGTTTCGCAGGTAACGGCGTTCGCCAAAGCTCCGGGCGGCGGCTTATACGCGGCGACCAGCAACCTGGGGAAAGTGTTTGTACTCGGGCCTGGACCCGAATCCGGCGGCACGTATGAGAGCGATGTGTTCGATGCGAGACTGTTCTCGCGCTGGGGCCGTGCCGAGTTTCGCGGCGCCGGGAACGTTGAACTCTTTGCACGCAGCGGCAACGTGGACAATCCCGACCGCAACTGGTGCGAGTGGAAGAAAATCGATCTTTCCAAAGACGCGGAAACCGGAATTCCGCCGGCGCGCTACGCCCAGTGGAAAGCCGTCCTCCATGCGGGAAGCACCGCGCCTCGCGTCGACAGTGTCGTGCTCAATTATCTTCCGAAGAACGCCGCTCCTGAAATCGACGATGTTACGGTGCAAGTGGGAGTGAAGTACCAGGCTGCGGCGAAATCATCGGGAGCAAGTATCAGCAGCGGATCGGACATGAATATCTCTTCAGGCAGCCACTTCGATGCGTCTCCTACGAGTTCGCACGATCGGGATTCGATTGGGGTGCGATGGAGCGCGCATGATGAGAACGACGACCAACTGATTTACTCGCTCTATTACCGGGGCGATGGCGAGAACCGTTGGCTGCTGCTGAAGGACGACCTGACCGACAAAGCCTACTCGTTCGACGCCAGTTTGTTGCCGGACGGCGGCTATACCATCAAGGTGGTCGCTTCCGATTCGCCTTCGCATTCGCCCGGCGAGTCGTTGACCGCATCGAAAGAGAGCCGCCGGTTTGAGGTCGATACCACGCCTCCACGCATTGAGAACCTCGCGGCGGCGGTCGAGGGCGGACAGATTCATGTGACCTTCCGCGCCGGCGATGGTTTTTCTCCGATCAAGCGTGCGGAATATTCCGTAGATGCAGGGGACTGGACGTATGTCGAGCCGGTCGGACAGCTCTCCGACGCAAAGACGGAGAACTACGATTTCAAGGTCACGCCGGAAGTCGCAGAAGATGGCGTAGCTTCCTCTGAGCATGTGGTCGTGGTGCGGGTTTATGACCGCTACGACAACTTGGGCGCTGCCAAAACCATTTTGCGCAGCAAGTGATCTTACCCCTGAGATTTCCACGAGAAAAGATCGCGCTGGAGCATTTCTTCCAGCTCCTCAACCTCCGGTCGAAGTTTTTTGTATAGCCACTTCAAGACGTCTTCAGGCACGGGTGGAAAAGGCGGTCCTCCGCCTAGCGCCAGTTTTCGGAGCGGCGTGCGTTTTATAGCGACAACCAATCGATCGAGCCGCTGGGCTTTTAACCATTCGGCCACTACCATCGCGCTCCGCGTTCGAAAGTAACTCCTGGGGCGAGTCATGGGTTTCGAGCCGTGCAGGAACTCGCATTGCGACGGTTTAAGCACGAAGCGGGAGATTCCGATAAAATCCCCCACGGAATCCGCAAACGATTGTGGATGTTCACAGAGATCGTCGTAGATGCCCACCATGACATTCCTGGCACCGAAGTGCTGTTGCCACTGCCTGAGGTTGCGGGCGTAGCTGCTCGATTCCATGAATTCGGGGTCGCTTTCGATCGCCTCTTCAAAACTCCCGCGTATCATGCCGTAGGCACTCTTCAACCGGTAGAGGGACAACAGGCGCTCAACCGGGTTGCGGAATACACAAACGATCTTCGCGTCCGGCAGAATCAGAGCCATCCGTTCCCGCGCTTGTGCCGATGCGAAATACGTGGGCGCGACTTCGCCCATACAGGGCTTGCCGCTCGAATTCTCATAGTGAGCCAAATACCATTTCAGACCGCGGTGAAAATGAGTGTCGAAAAACCGTGTTTCTTTAGAAGGGCTCGGCAATAACGTGTGCGGGCTTAGGATTTCATGCAGCCAGCTGCTGCCCGTTCGTGGAGGCCCAATAATGAAAAACGATGGAAGCCGACGGTCCTCCGAAAAAACCTGATCAACCGCCGGATCGGCGGTACCATCGACTAGGTTTTCATAAGCGAGACTCTCCGCCATCTCTCGGAAAGCAAGATCCTCCGCCCGGAATTCGGCCATCTTCCCTCTTTCACCGACTTCACAATTCTGGACAGTGTCCGGAGCATCCGCCTTTTGACGAACGCCTTTTCTAATATGAATCCGGAAGCTTGCTCGCGACGTGGCAGACGTGCTCTACATCGCACGAAACGGTATCGAGTCGAATCGGATGACAATTCACCGAATTGGGTTGTCATAATTTCTCGGCAGATTGAGTAAAAAGGGGGTCGGCAGGTTGGGGGCCATTGGGCGCTATCAAAGATCAAACGTCCATGTCTATTTTCGCGATCAGGGCTAGGCCAACGGTCCTCTTTTCGTGCAGTGGGTCCGTTGTAAGAATCGCCGTGTTATGCTTTCTGACCTTCGCCGAGTCTCCAAGCCCTCCCAGCTTTTCTACACGCTTTTCTGCACGATCACCCTCGTGCTGTCGCTGACGGCTTGCTCCGGAGTTTCGCAGTCCTCAGGTGGCAATTCTGGAACTGGAGGCACGGGCGGCACAGGCGGCTCAAATCCGAATTTGGCCTGTAGCTTCATGAGTACAGGCCAGGGCGCGAGCCTGGGTGGATTCGTTCCGTTCAACAGCAGCAGTGCGTGGAATACCGATATTTCCACTGCGCCCGTCGATCCCAATTCTGCCACCATCATCAGCAACTTCGTCGGGTCCGTGAATGTGCATCCTGATTTTGGCACGGATCCCAGCTATGGCATTCCCTATGTCGTGGTGAATGGCGGCCAGTCGCTGGTAAACGTAAACCTCAACGCTTACGGCAGTGAAAGCGATCCGGGTCCGATGCCGGTGCCGGCGAACGCGCCGGTGGAAGGAGGCTCATCGAGTAGTGGAGACCGGCATGTTCTCGTGCTCGACAATCAAAACTGCTTTCTCTACGAGCTGTATAACTCTTCGCCGAATTCTGATGGAAGCTGGAACGCGGATTCGACCGCGGTCTGGGATTTGCTGGGAAACGAGCAGCGCCCTTACACCTGGACATCGGCCGATGCCGCCGGGCTGCCGATTTTCCCTGGGCTGGTTCGCTATGACGAAGTCACGGCCGGAAAAATCCAGCACGCATTCCGTTTCACTCTGCCGCGCACAAGTGCAGCGTTTACTCCTCCTGCCTCGCACGATGCGGCGACCTCGAGCGATCCCACCGCCCCGCCGATGGGCATGCGCATTCGCTTGAAATCCAGTTATGACATTTCCGGTTTCGACGCGAATATGCAGGTGATTCTGACCGCGATGCAGAAGTATGGGCTTATCTTGGCGGACAACGGAAGCGCGCTCTACGTGACGGGCGCGTCGGACAGCCGTTGGGGTTCAGATCTCGAGACTTTGAAAACCGTGCCCGCCTCGGCCTTCGAAGTCGTTCAGATGAACCCGGTCTACACCAACGCTTCCGCGCCCACTGGCGCCGCGCCAACGATCAGCAGTTTCACGGCGAGCCCGGCGACTGTGTCATCGGGTGGAACTGTAACGCTCGCTTGGACTACGGACAACGCAACCTACAACATCGTGTCGCCCGGAGCGGGCGCGGTTCGCGGGACCAGTATCATCGTGAACCCGACGGCCACCACTACGTACACGCTTTTCTCCACGAATCAGTTTGGCAGGACGACCTCCACGGTTACCGCGACCGTGCAGTAATTCTGCATCTGTTGTTGTAAGCGAACATCGTGAGCGAAAGGGAGACTGAGCGATCCTAGCCGCAGTTCTACGATTGATTCAACCCCAAGGAGTCGAAGAAGTTGCGGTCGTTTCCTCCTGCTGAGGCGATGCATCTTCTCCACAACCCTCCGCATCGAAACAATTAACCATGCAGTTAATTAGTAAAGTTTCGTCAATGGGTCGGAGGTGACCTTCATGACACACTTCGTAACAAAGCAAGGTTTGTTGAAAACGGTGGGTTCGCTGCTGGCGGCGGGGTTGTTGAGCGCAACACTGGTCGCAGAGACTGCGCCCGCGGCTGCGACCCGCCACGATAGTCAAATCACAAACACAGTCACACAGAAGCTGGCTGCCAAGAGCCAGTTTCGCGATGTGAAGTCCACGGTGGAAGACGGCATTGTCACGCTTACGGGGACCGTCGATCTCTACCAGCGCAAACTCGACGCGGCCAAACTCGCTCGCAAAACTGCGGACGTGCAGGGCGTGCGCAACCTGATTACGGTGGCCGGGCCGAGCGTTGCGGACGAGCAACTGGAGCAGAAACTGGCTCGCAAGCTCACGTACGTACGGTCTGGATATGACAGCACGTTCGATTACTTCGCGCTCAGTGTGAAGGATGGAGTGGTGACGGTGGAGGGTCAGGATCGCACCGGCGTGGGGCGCGATGAAGCGCTGGCTGACATTTATAACCAGCCCGGCGTAAAAGATGTGGTCGAAAATATTTCACTGGAACCGGTTTCGTTGTTCGACGATGGACTGCGTCTACGCGCGGCCCGGGCGATCTATCGCGACCCGGTGCTTAGCAAATACGCGATCGATCCGGCGCGGCCGATTCGTATCATTGTCGACAACGGCCACGTGACGCTCTACGGTTCTGTGATTAGCTCCATGGACAAAGAAGTCGCCGGTATTCGAGCCAACCAGCTTTTCGGCGCCTTCAGCGTGGAGAACAAACTGGTGGTCGAGAAGGACTCTGGCCAGGCAGGGATGTAATTGCTTTGAGGGGGAGGAACTGGCGCGGCGCAAGCCGCGCCTTTTTTGTCGTTCAATACGACTGATTTTGGAAGAGCGATTCACTGCTTGGATCTGATTCAAGGGAGCCGGTTGATGAGCGACGCAACGTATCCCGCGCCGAATCCATTATCGATGTTCACGACGCTCACATTCGACGCGCAGGAATTCAACATGCCGAGCAGAGCAGTCAGCCCCTGGAACGACGCACCATAACCTACGCTGGTAGGCACGGCAATCACGGGAACGCCGACCAAGCCGCCAACAACGCTGGGCAAAGCTCCTTCCATGCCGGCACAGACAACGATCACGCGGGCTTTCGTCAGTGCTTCGCGATTGGCCAGGAGGCGATGGATTCCGGCGACGCCTACGTCGTAGAAGTGCTCGACCTCGTTGCCCATCAGTTCGGCCGTGACAACGGCCTCTTCGGCCACGGGAATGTCGCTGGTTCCCGCCGAGACCACGGCGATCATTCCCTTGCCGTAGGTGTGAGTGTCGCGCTGCAACACGATCGCCCGCGCCAGTTCGCGATATTCGGCCGCACGGATTTTCTTCTTTACGGCGGCGAACTGCTTTTTGTCAGCGTGGGTCGCGAGCACGTTGCCGCCATGCTTCGCTAAGCGCGAAAAGATTTCCGCCATGTGCGAGGCAGTCTTGCGCTCGCCAAAAATAATCTCGGGCATGCCCACGCGCAGGGCGCGATGATGATCCACTTTAGCGAAGCCGAGATCCTCGAAAGGCAAATGGCGCAGGCGATCGACGGCATCATCGGGCGAGATTTTGCCGCGGCGCACCTGCTCGAAGAGTTTGCGAATCGACTCGGCGTTCACGATTGAGGATTCAGCCGCTCGGCATGTAGCCAAGCGGAGTCTAGCTTAGCACCGGATGCGGATGGGAGTTTTCAATCGCGGGCAGTGCGTGTTTTGGGCCGGACTCTGGCGATGACCGCGGTGCAGACCTTGCGGGCGAGGCCAGGTTCATCGATGTGAGCTAGAAACAGGCGGCGTAGCCCGCGAGGCTTCACTCTTCCGGCGATATAAGCGTCGTAGATCGCACTCCCCAGCCGATAACCGCAATCGCGAGTGGTCGCATCGAATTTTTCCGCGTCGGCGCGAATCGCAATCTGAGCGGCTTTTTCAAATGCCGCACGCGACAGAGACGGATTATCTTCGGCGGGAGCTGGTCGCGACGGATAAAGCACTCGCGAGCCGAAGTAGGCCACGGCGTCTTCGATCACTTGAGTAAAAAAACTGTCGTAGGCCGCGCGTGGGTTGGCGTACTGGCCTTCAGAGTTAGCGCCCATCGCTCCCACGCGGCGCGGAAGTCCGCGGCAGGCGTGGTGCAGAAAGCGAGTCGCGTCCTCGGCGGCGTGCACCATTTGAAATTCGCGCACATAAAAGGCATTTACCTGCGGCAAGTAAGCGCTGCCCCGTTCCTCGACCGTCGCCAGCATCGCTTCCCGCTCCTCGTCATTTACACCTTTGCGAGAGAGCAGGCGGCGCAGCGTCGCATGGGACGAGTTGCCATGCACCTCGGGCAGCATATCAACGAGAAATTTCGGTTGCGTGCCGTTGTGCGGCGAATAGCGGTTGATCTCGAGAAAGCTGGCCAGGCTGTCGATCAAATTGTAGATGGTGGGCGCGAAGTCTGGCCCGGTATCGCAACGGCTCCACTGATCGAGAAACAGACGGTAGCTTTCGTATTTTTCGAGCGGCGTGGCGTTGAAGACGCAGAGGATGTTGTCGTTCACCCTCACCGCCTCGACTTTATCGTGCCGCTCGCCGGCCGCACGCCAATAAAGCGCGTCAACATTCTGCAAAACGGTGAGGATTTTTGCCTCGGGAATTTCCTGTCGCAACACGCGAGGCAAGTGTCCCGGTGCGAGGTGGGATTCGCCGAACAGCACGAAAATTACTGCTCCGGGATGGCGCTGCCGTATCTCGGCAATTTTCGCGGCGGCGTGCCGGTCACGCGCGCCGATCTTGCGCAAGTTCTCGCGGGGCATGCAATCAAGGCCGTAGAGGCCGTCGGCGTGATCGCGCGCGGTGACCAGCAGTTCGTGAAACGGAGTCCAGTCGTATCCCCAATCCAGATCGAAACGGATGCGCTGCCGTAATTCGTCTTCGTCGATCTCGCGACGCCACCATTCTTCGAGGATGTGCTGATCGCGCGCGAAAATCGTTTCTACTCCGAGCACCACGCGGCGGTCGCCGGCCAAGGCGCGCTGCTCGATGAGAGATGCGGCATAGCGCTGGGCCGCCGCCAGCGCGTGATAGTCGCCGATCAAAACAATGTCGGCGTCGCGTGAGGCATTCTGAATCTGTTGCGAGTCGAGGATGTAGTCGTAACTGCGGAACGCTTCGGTAAACTCGCGAAGATATTTGCGGCGGCTGTGCGAATCCTGGGCGCGGATTTCGCGCTCCACTCCGGCTAGCGCGTGAAGTTGCGCCGCGCTGCGCCGGATTCGCAAATTGACCGTCGATGCCATAAAAGCGGCTTCTAGCTACTGGCTTCTAGTCTCGTTCTTAGATTCTCTGCCTTGACTTCCGCTTCGCCGACTCCCTATGCTCCAAACTCGGGGCTGCGCTGCCTCGCGGAGAAATCTTGCCGAATCTTCTACCTCAAAATCTGACCATCGCGACCACCGGAGCCAGCGGGTCAGTGTTTCTGCGCCAACTTCTACTCACGATCGAGCGCGATGCGCGCATTCATACCGTGAACTTCATTGCGTCTGATTCCGCGCTGCGCGTGATGGCAGAAGAACTCGGTATCAAAGGCCGCGCGAATCTCATCCGCCAAATCCTCGGCACCGCTGGTGTTCCAGCGCGTTTAGCAAAATCCTCTGCCCGCGGTGCAAACTCCGCCGCCGGAGTCAAAATCAAAGAGCAGTCGAACGCTGACATCGGAGCGAACGTGGCGAGCGGCTCTTACCCCGCAGACGGCATGATCGTGATCCCCTGCAGCGTGGGCACTTTGGCCCGTATCGCCAACGGCGTCGCGTCGCACCTCATCGAGCGTGCAGCCGACGTTTGCCTGAAAGAGAAGCGCCCGCTGGTGCTGTGCGTCCGGGAAACTCCGCTTAACAAAATCCACATCCGTAACATGTACCGAGCCGCCGACGCGGGAGCGACGATCTTTCCGCTGATTCCTGCCTTCTACTGCCTCCCCGCAAGCCTGGATGCCATGGCCCGCGAGTTCGCCAGTCGCGTGCTCGCCCATCTGGGGCTCCCCCAGCCCAATGCCTTCCGTTGGAAGGGTTAAGCTGGCGGCGGGTTCACTACCTACAGGCAAAAAGTCTTCAACTTAATGAAAATCGGCCGAACAGGGGAGAACTTCAGTGTAGAGAGATCTAAGAATAGGTCCCAGATACCCGGCGGTCATGTACGGGCGGCAGACGCGGCAACATCGAAGACGCAATTTGCATCGACACTGGCTGACCCGCAGCGTTCCTTTTCGATAGCGAAAAAAACAAAGAAAGGAAGATCGACCGGGCTGTCACGTGACTTCAACCGAAAAAGCGGATTGTTGCATCGTTTAGCGGAGGGCCTGCCGGATGATGCTGGCCTTCCTGCTGCCTCGAGTGGCGTGCAGGTACTCCTCCTAGAGAAAGACGCTGACTTTCTGCGCGATTTTCGCGGCGACACTATTCACCCTTCCACCCTTGAGCTGATGCATGAGCTCGGAATTCTGAAGCCTTCTTAAAGCGGCCGCATCAAGAAGTGCGCGAACTTGCTGGCCAGGTCGGCAAACAGCGAGTTACGATTGCAGACTTTTCACACCTTCCAACCCGTTGCAAGTTTCTGGCATTCATGCCGCAGTGGGGCGGATACTGATTTTCGGAGGGTCGGGTAAGCTTACTTGTCAACATCCTGGCCGCAGCGCTCCATAACCAATGGAGGATTGTATGTCCGTTTCGGAGGGTCGAATCGCGGGTGGGGTCCCAACATTCCCAAGCCAGTGCCGTCATCAGCCACAAAACAAGCCTCGTCTTCGAATTTTCGAGAGCTGTCCAGACGGTCCGTATATTCAATAACTACCCTGAGTATCACTAATCCATGGTTAATACCTATTTTGTTAATATCGTTAATATCTATTAGCATATTTCTAGACTCGACTCTACCTCTAACAGATTGGTTTGGGGCGATTTCCCCTAGGGCGGCTTTTTCTACGGGAACGTACCTGACGAAGCTAAAATTTTTGGACCAGATATTCAGGTCTTTGGCGATGTGCTTGCCATGATTTATCAGCATCACCTGCGCATGCACGACGTCGTCAAGGCCTCCATCGTTAAGGAATGGGGAGTGAGTACGCTTAGTCTCCCGTTCGATCAACCAAGCGCTGCCGAAATCGACTACGGGACGGTTTTCCCTCTCCTCTGCCTCCTTATCCTTCCGACCGTAATACAGCGAAAGCACTCCTATTAAAGTCCCGATAACTGCAAGCAATGTCCCTAGCTGCAATCCTTTTCTGTATTTGGCAGTTGTTGCCTCGTCGGCCATACAAAAATTTCCCGGCGAAATCCTATCATGAATGACCCTGACCCGGACGATTAGTGATGGGCATAGCTCAAGTCACTGAGAATTCGTTTATCGCCTATTCTGCCCAGTGATACCATCCGTTCAGCTTTGCCTTTTGCGAACTCTCATGACTAGGTACCTATTACTCTTAGTTCTCGCGGCGCTAGCTGGTATTGCTCAGGCCAATGGAGCGGACGATCAAAATCCTCTCGCCAAGGACACCAAAGCTGCCAAGGCGGGCGAATACGAATTCCGTATCAACTGTGCGCTGTGCCACGGCCTTGGAGCGCACGGCGGCGGGCGCGGGCCTGACCTGACTCGCGCACAGAAAAAACATGTCCACTCCGATGCGGAGATGTTTCAGGTGATCAGCAGCGGAATCCCGGGCACTGCCATGCCCTCCAACGGAACCAATGGTCAGGGCGTCGGAATGACCGACGAGGAGATTTGGCAAATCATCACTTATCTCCACAGCGTCGAGGTAAAGGCTCCGGCTAAGCCGAACGGCAACGTGGCGCGCGGCAAAGAGCTATTTTACGGAGATGCTAATTGTTCGCTGTGTCACATGGTCGAAGGCAAAGGCGGACGACTGGGCCCGGAACTGACCTCCGTGGGCAGCTCTCGCACCAGAGAAGCAATTATCGATTCGGTGCGCCATCCCAGCCGGCATCTGGCCTGGGGATTGACTGAATCGACGAAGGAATTTCCTCAGGAATACGAAACGATCACGGTGGTTACCACCGATGGGAAAAAAATCAAGGGCGTCGCCTTGAACGAGGACAGCTTCAGCGTTCAGATGATGGATTCGAGCGAGCAGATTTATCTGCTGGAAAAAGACAAGCTGCGTTCGTTCAGCAAGAACCGCGAATCCATCATGCCGACCTACACGCCGGACCTATTGAGCGACAAAGATCTCGATGACGTCATCGCGTTCTTAACCAGCGTGGGGGCGAAATGAGAGACCACGGGCAATGCGATGCTGAGATGCTGTTTTTCCACGAAATCCTTCGTTGGTCGACGAACGCACTGCTTGTCGTTCTAGCTTTCAGCTTTGCGGCCACGATTGCCTATGCTCAGGTGACGTTCGAGCGCCTGGTAAATTCTGGTAAGGAACCGCAAAACTGGCTCACGTATTCGGGGGACTATTCCGGACGCCGTTTCAGCCCGCTCGATCAAATCAATGCAACCAATGCGCACTCGATGGTGGCGAAGTGGGTTTACCAAACCGCAGCAACAGGCAAGCTTGAGACAACGCCGCTGGTGGTCGATGGCATTCTCTACGCAACTGCGCAGGACGATCGCGCCTTCGCTCTCGACGCCCGCACCGGCCGGCCCATCTGGATGTATCAGCGCCAACTCCCCGGAGACATTCGCCCGTGTTGTGGCCGCGTGAATCGTGGCTTGGCTATCCTGGGCGACAAAGTTTTTCTCGGCACGCTCGACGCCCACGTGATCGCGATCGATACGAAGACGGGAAATGTGGCCTGGGATGCAGTTGCCGCCGATTATCAGAAGGGTTACAGTTTTACGGTCGCGCCGCTCGCGGTGAAAAATCTCGTGGTCATTGGCGTTTCCGGCGGCGAGTATGGCGTGCGGGGATTCATCGATGCCTACGATGCGACGACCGGTACTAGAAAATGGCGCTTCTATACAGTGCCCGGCCCTGGCGAACCCGGTCACGAAACATGGGAGGGCGATTCGTGGAAAGTGGGCGGAGCGCCCGCGTGGAACACCGGAACCTACGACCCGGCGACCAATCAAATCTTCTGGCCCACGGGAAATCCTGCGCCCTCGAACCGCAGTGAGGGGCGCGCTGGTGACAATCTCTACAGCAACTCGCTGCTCGCTCTGAATGCCGATACAGGCCAGATGAACTGGAGCTTTCAGTTCACTAAACACGACGAGCATGACTGGGACGCGACCCAGGTTCCGATCATGATCGATTCCGGCAACAAGCACATGATCGCGCAGGCGAATCGTAACGGCTTTTTCTACGTGCTCGACCGCTCGACCGGCAAGCTGATTTCGGCGACTGTCTACGGCAAGACTACTTGGAGCGATCACAAAGATGCCGAGGGCCGGCCCGTGGCGAACAAAGAAGCTTCGCCGACTCTCGCGGGACACACCGTCTGTCCCGGCGCATTGGGCACCACGAACTTCATGGCCCCGGCTTACGATCCGAAAACTTCGCTGTTCTACGTGACCGCACGCGATCAGTGCGACATTTTTTCAACGGCTCCGCAGCCGTATGAAGCTGGGCATGCCTATTACGGGAGCGCATATTTTCCTTCGGACGAGGCTGAGCCTTACCGCGGATTCCTGAAGGCAATCGACCCCGCGACCGGGGAGATCAAGTGGAAGTTTGAGCACACGTCTCCAACATGGTCCGGTGTTTTATCGACCGCTGGTGGATTGGTTTTCACGGGCGACGCCGAAGGCAACTTCATCGCTCTCGACGCGGCGACCGGCAAGGCATTGTGGCACTTCCAGATGGGGGGCGCAGTTTATGCGGCGCCGATCGCCTTCGCCGTGGACGGCAAGGAATACGTCGCAATCGCCGCAGGCAGCGCGGTGTACGCGTTCGGCCTGCCCTGAAAGCGCGGTGCGTTGCGTAGTTCTTGCTAGAATACGCTGCGCAGTAGAACCTTTAAGACTCTAGAACCTTAGAACTGCAAAACAATTCCGCCTGAGATTCTCGCATTTCTCTGCCGCGTTGCCAGCCCCTGAAATAGCTGCTGAGGACCGAGCGCGTCATCGTAGAACTTAGTTAAGTTCAGGGTTGTATGGAAGTAGTCCACCTGCGGGACGCGAAGGGCAACATGGTGGATGATCTTAAAATCGAGTCCACCTCCCAGCGCCATGGTGAAGTCATCATAGCTCGTGGCGGCAACCGGCACTGGAGATGCCAGCCCGCTCCCGCTGATCGTACTCGCGCTCAAACTGGTTCGCTCCCAGCCAAATAGCGCATGCACGTAGGGAATCAGCCTGGTTTTGTTTCGATAGGAGACTACCGGCCCCGCGAGAATGTAATATTCGCTCTCATCCGGCAGCCCGGTGACTCCGCTGGTGTTCGAGGCCGTGATGGGCGCGCCCCGGTGTCCGCCGAAGTCGGCAGCAATACCTACCCAGCGGTTGGCGTTGTATTGGCCTTCCGCAGTCCAGCCCGTGAAGTCGGATCTTATTCCGAACGTGTCGGAAGGCGCGCGCAGCGCCGTATCCAAGGTTAGACCGATGAGTTTGCCCGTATCCTCGTGCAGAAACGAAAAGCCTCCGAAAACCTGCACCTTCGGGGTTGAGTCTTGAGCGAGGGCGATGGAGCCAAGGAGGCAAGCCAAAGTGGCAGTTGCGGCAAAACGAATCATTCCCAAGTTTTTCCTTTCAAATCGCTCCTCCGGTGGGAGCACCCTGCGACAACCGGAATGAATGCGGCGACTACTTCACCCATTCTATCCATGAACTTAGTTAGGAGCGCGCGGGCACGCGACCGGGTTGCCAGCGCATCCATAATAGCCTCATGTTCGTTAGAGAATATTTAAAGGAATGCTCCACAAAATTGCGGGCTGATTTCTGTCCTTACCGATCTTTCCCCCACTTATCCCGGGTTGCAAATCTCCAGCAAGAGACAACGTCATCAAGAAAATACAAAGCTTTGACCGGCACATGACAAGGGCCTAAAGCGCTGCGCGCTACTCTCCGCTTACACCGTGACCCAATGCAGCAGAGGAACACGGTGATTAGGGAGAATCCATGAAGCAACTTACGGAGGTACTGGAAAACGCCGCGAATCGGCGCTCATTCCTGAAGAACGGCATGGTCGCCGGCGCGGTGGCGACCGTAGGAGCTGGCATTCTGGGCAGCGGGCTTCCCGCATTCGCTCGCGAGACCAACGATTCAACCATTACCAAGGGCGATATCGACATTCTCCGCTTTCTTGCGGCAGCAGAAATTCTCGAGACCGATCTCTGGGAGCAGTACACCGAACTCGGCGGCGTGCAAGACGGCGAAGAGTCCGGAGTGAATGGCGGAAGTCCGGCATACATGGCCGCGCTGCAGATTCTCGACAGCGACATGCCGCAGTACATCCACGACAACACCGATGACGAAAGAAGCCATCAAGCCTTCATCAACGCATTCCTGGAATCGATTGGCGCTGAACCGGTGAACCTCGATCAGTTTGCCAATCTGCCCAGCAGCAAAGCTACGGGAGCCAAAGATATGGGGCGGCTCACCAACCTGATGAACCTGACCGTGGACACCAGCTTTTGGACTCGCTATCGCAGCTCCACCGAAAACCCTGACCTGAATCCGAACTTTACTTTTGGACAGTCTGAAGTGATCGTGAATCGAACCGCAATTCCCAGAACCGACGATGATTTGAATGGCCATGCACACATTGCTCCGTTTAATATCCCCGATCACCTGAAAGCAATCGCATTCACCGCCGGATTCCATTTCTGCGCCATTGAGCAAGGCGGCAGTAGCCTCTATCCTTCTCTGGCTCAAAGGGTCAACAATGTGGATGTTCTGCGCATTCTGCTCAGCGTTGGCCCCACTGAGACTGCGCACTTCCAAACCTGGCATGACAAGGCCGGCAACGTCCTCACTGTGACTGATGTAGATCCGGTGACGGGCGCCAAGGTTACTTTCAAACAACTCTCGACCAACCAGCCGGAATCGTTGCAAGGCAACCTGATCATGCCGGAGCCTTGTCCATTCCTCAATCCCAAGTTCCCGCCCTGTTCCATCATTCGCCCGACCAATACGGCCGGGGCGGCGATGGGAGCGGTGAAGGGTCTCACGGCCGACGGGCTTTTCATCGGCCAATCGCAGGAGTTCTTTGCCGCTCTGAACAAACTGGCCGCGGCGGCGGATGCGGCTCAACGGGGTTTCTGATCCCGGGTCGGGGCTTCGTGCACCCTGACTTGAGGGGGCGGGCGCTGTGGGTCAGCCGAGATCACAGCGCCCTTTTCTAAATTAAGGTCTCGAGGGAATTTCATTTCGACCGGAGGAAGATCAATGTTCGAAGGCATATTTCAACCCATGCACTTGATGGTGATCGCTGGAATTGCATTGCTGGTATTTGGTCCGAAAAAGCTGCCCGAGTTTGGCAAAGGCCTGGGCGAGGGGATTCGCGGTTTCAAAGCGGCGATGCAGGGGAAGGAAGAGGCACCGGCGGCGCCGCTGGCAATTTCCAAAACTCCAGAGGAAAAAGCGTGAGGCAGATGCTCTTCCTCGGATAGACCGCAGACTCGGCCTATGTGGAGCGAGTTAGGATCGGCGTTCGGGATCGACGGTCTGGTCGAAATAAATCCAGAGGACACGGGCGAACAAGGTGATCGTGGGCGCGAGCGGCAGGAACAAGACGACGGCCCAGACTGTGTCGTTCGTGATCCACCATCCGGTGATGGACCATAGCAGCGCCGCGAAGAGCGTAACGATCACGATCCCCAAACCGTAACTCACGTACATAGCGCCGAGAAAATAGCCCGGTTCGCGCTCGAACTTGAGATCGCAGATCGAGCAGCGTTCATTCATCCTGGGAAATCCGCGAAAAATGGAATAGCGAAAAATGCTCCCCACGCGGCAGCGGGGACAACGCTGGCGAAGCATGTCGCCCATGGTCGAGAGTTTTGTGCGGTTGCTCATTTCCATTGGCACTCCGCCAGCTGGCGCTTCCAAGCTAGCAGATGGAGACAGTGACATCCTCGACACCCACTTTCGTAACGGTTGACGCACAGGGCGACTCCGTACTAATCTGCGATTACACCGGAAAGGAGGTGGTCGAATGACAAGTTCTGATTGTAGTGGTAAGTGTGGGAGTCTAAGACCAGGTGAGGTGGCTGAGACTTAGAGCTGGTTGCTCTAAGCGGGGCTCCGGAGCGATTGCGGCAAACGCAACGCCCGCGAGCTACAGCCCGCACACTAGCCGGTGAGTAAGGATGCAGGCATCGCGTCGGTCGCGCGAAGGCTTGCGACTAGGGCTTCGGCCCGGTCTTCGGTCCATGACCCGGGAGTTGCCGTGAGAGGCCACGTAGAGTGACCACCTCTTGGTCAATCCCAAACAGTCCACCGGACGGCCCGCAGGTTCATTCTGCGGGCCGTTTGACGTTTAACGGAGTCACACTTTGGATATCCATCTGGTCGATGGCACCTACGAGTTGTTCCGGCATTATTACGCGCTGCCTTCCGCCAAGGATTCTGAGGGGCGAGAGGTCGCTGCGGTTCGAGGTGTTCTAGCCTCGGTGCTGGGCATGATGAAGGATGGCGGAGCAACGCATGTTGCCGTCGCAACCGACCACGTGATCGAATCCTTTCGCAACGACCTGTGGCCGGGTTACAAGACAGGAGAGGGCATTGAGCCCGACCTGTGGGCACAATTCCCCTTGCTCGAAGAAGTGCTCTCGGCGGCGGGCGTTGTAGTCTGGCCGATGGTCGAGTTCGAGGCTGACGACGCGCTCGCGGCTGCTGCGGCCGTTGCCGATCGAGACGACCGTGTGGGACGCGTCATCATTTGTACGCCAGATAAGGATCTTGCCCAATGCGTGCGCGGCACGCGCATCGTCCAACTGAATCGCCGAACCCGCATGATCGTGGACGAGGCCGGCGTGATCAAGAAATTTGGCGTGGGCCCGGCGTCGATTCCGGACTATCTAGCTCTAGTCGGCGATAGCGCGGACGGTTATCCGGGATTGCGAGGCTGGGGCGCGAAATCGTCGGCCGCCGTTCTTGCCAAGTTTCTCCACCTTGAGTCCATTCCTGCGGACTGGCGCGTGTGGAAAGTGAATGTTACAGGCGCGGGTGCGCTCGCTGACGTTCTCTCGCGTGAACACGAGCAAGCCATGCTGTTTCGGACGCTCGCGACACTCCGGACGGATATAGCGCTCTTCGACGATGTCGAGGAATTGCGCTGGGGAGGCCCGACCCCTGGCTTCGCGGATCTCGCGGCTCGTTTGGACGCGGCGGTTACGGAACCGAGGCGATCAGCGTCAAGGCGGTGAGATGCGGACCTTCGTGTCTTTTTGCCGCCCCAATAACTTCGACGTTTGTACGGCGTGGGGGCGCGGGGAAAGTTTGGTGGGAGAATTCCTTGAGAAGCCGGTGGTCGTGCAGAGCGATAGGGGTCCCCTTCGGCTTCGCTCAGGGCAGGCTTTCGACTGCGGCTGTGCTTCGCTAGCGCGAAGCACAATCCTCGCTCAGGATGACAAACATAAGAAGTATTATTCGTGATCAGGACGCTTCAGGACTTCTGCGCATCGCCGCCGGTGACCAAGCTTTTCATGCTGGCCTGTACATACGGGTTGCAATGTTGATCAGCGCAGTACTGGTTGGACTGCTCATCGTCCGCGAACATTTACGTAGCCGCGTCACATACGCTGACCGCAGTTCGCTGAGTTCCCCTACTCCCCGCACTTGGCCGATTGACCGCACTCGCAGTATCCTTGCCGGGTGTCCTATCTCGACGGATCCTATCTAAACGAGCAACGGGAGCGGCGCCGCCTCGCCGACAACTACGCTAGCATGACCGACGGGGAGTTGCGGAAGCTCGCGCAGAATGCGGATTCGCTGACCGACGTGGCTTGGGATACTCTCGAAGACGAACTGGATCGCCGCCATCTCGAGCTTCCGGACGATGAGCATTCCGAAGACGAGTATGCCGGGATCGCACAAGAGAAGCGCCAGCAACTTGAAGTGCAGGAACTCGTCACCGTCCGAAAATTTCGCGATCTTCCGGAGGCGCTGCTGGCCAAGGGAAGCCTAGAGTCAGCGGGCATCGAATGTTTTCTGGCCGATGAAAACCTCGTGCGTTTGGACTGGTTTATCTCAAACTTCATCGGGGGCATCAAGCTCAACGTACGCCCCACGGACGAGGCGAACGCGCGCAAGCTTCTCGATGAGCCGATTCTCGAAGGCCTCTATGTGCAGGGCGTCGGACTGTACGAGCAGCCGCGCTGTCCCAAGTGCCAATCGCTCGACGTGAACTTTCAGGAACTGGACCGTCCCATCGCCTATATGAGCGCATTCCTTCGAGTGCCGCTGCCCGTGCAGCGGCCCGCCTGGCGCTGCCATGCGTGCGACGCGGAATGGGACGACGATGGGGTGGAAGGGGGCAGTGGCGAGCCACGAGCGTAAAGAGCCCCTGACATAGTCGTTGCGCGCCGGTTACGCGTAGTTTCTGATATAACTTCAGCGTAACGCGGAGCGTTAATAATGGTTAAATCGGTCGCGGTCGTCGTTGGCAGCTACCTGCTCTCTGTTGTTCTTGTAATGGCAACGGACCCGTTGCTTTCCCGCCTTTTCCCCGGCGATTTCGTGAAAGGCCGCATTCCTTCCGATACGGCTCTTATGGCGAGCACAGCAATGTTCGTGGTCGTCTCCATTTTTTGTGCGTGGCTTTGTGGCCGTTTCGCTCCCGGCCGCAGCGCGCGTCATGTACTCTGGTTTTTCGTGCTTGGCGAGGTGATGGGCATTG